>Ga0256406_1000009_pt1 | contig 329609 bp, 232 predicted proteins | sample RumenRJG_03DNA_FD_185986 | JGI IMG/M metagenome (GOLD analysis project Ga0256406, IMG submission 185986) | Bovine rumen microbial communities from Lethbridge, Alberta, Canada - RJG_03 | ecosystem: Host-associated > Mammals > Digestive system > Stomach > Rumen | place: Canada: Alberta... | reverse complement strand
AAAGATTAAGGGACTGCGTGCTCAGGTGCATGGGGTCAGTGACCTTCCCTTCTTCATGTTCCGCTGTTTCACGATATTTGGTTAGGCGAGTGCAGGGGGCATCCACGGAAAAATCCCCCTGCGCCAGGAAATAACTCACATTATTGAAACGTAACAGAACTATGTTATTATTAGCTGCCGCCGTAGCGACCCTACCGCTGACGGCCAAGCCACTCACCGACACCACCCAAGTCTTCCACTTGGGCGAGGTGACGGTCTTCGAACATCAGGATAACTTTAAGACGAACCAGGTCAGCTCCGACTTCATCAAGTCGGCCGATATGCAGCGCGTCTCCGAAGCCCTCAACTGGGTGCCCGGACTCATCGTCCAGGAGACGGGCGGGCGCAGCGAGGCCGGCTTCATGCTCCGTGGCTTCAGCAGTGCCGACGTACCTATCTACATCGACGGTGTGCCGATGACGGCGCCCTACGATGGTACCGTCGATCTCTACCGCCTCCCTGCAGGGATGCTGAGCAAGATAGACGTAAGCAAGTCGGCAAGCTCACTTCTCTTGGGTGGCAACACCATGGGACCGTCCATCAACCTCGTCTCGCGCCAGCCGATGAAACCCTTGGAGCTGCATTTCGACGTGAACACGCTCTGGCACAGTAACCTCAACATTGGTGGACGCTGGAGTAAGTGGTTCGCACAGGTTGACCTGGGCTACAGCAACGTCGGCAACTTCCGCCTGCCTCACAGCTATCCCACAACATCGCCCTATCTCGACGGCCACAAGCGCCTCAACTCCAAGTCGCGTGACTTCAACCTCAACGCCAAGGTAGGCTACGTGCCCAATGCCACCGATGAGTATGTTGTGGGCTATACCCGCGTGCGCGCCGAGAAGCACATCCCCCCGTATCTCGGTGAGAACGGCAAGGCACAGTTCCGCATCTATCCCGACTGGGATAAGGACGAGCTCTACTTCCATTCCACCACGCGTGTGGCACCCAAGCTGACGCTGAAGAGCCGCCTGTGGTACGACACGTTCAAGAACACACTCGACTCCTACGACGACTTCACCTATTCCACGCAGAAGGGCAAGCAGGGGTGGACAAGCATCTACGACGACTATGCCTTGGGTGCCAATGTCAACCTCGTGTGGGCAACAGCCGACAACAACGACCTGAAGTTCGGAGGCAACTACAAGTACGATGTCCACCGCTCCCACAATGTCGGTGAGCCCGTGACTCATATCAGCGAAGGCATCTACTCCTTTGTCGTTGAGGATGAGGCGCGTCTCAACCGCCAGCTCTCCGTCACGGCTTCCGTGGGATGGTTCGGCCGGACAGGCTATAAGGTGGAGGAATACAACAGCAAGACGGGTATCACCGAGTTGCCCAACTCCCACGACAGCAGCATCAACGCCCTTGCTGCCCTTGACTATCATCCTTCTGCCGACCAGCACTTGCGCTTCACGGTGAGCCGCTCCTCGCTCTTCGCCCGTATGAAGGACAGATATTCCTACAAGCTCGGCAAGGCTATCCCCAATCCTGACCTGGGCACGCAGAATGCCATCAACCTCGACCTCGCTTACGAGGGCCGGTGGAACAACCTCACCTGGCAGGCTGGTGCTTTCTACAACTTCATCAACGACATCATCCAGGAGGTCACGGGGGTTGACGCCAGCGACCCGAAGATCTACCAGTTGCAGAACCGCGGCAAGGCACAGTACCGTGGCTTCGAGTTCGGCGCAGGCTATAAGCTGCCTTGGCTGACGGCCAATGCCAACTACAGCTTCATCGACCAGAAGAACATGGACAACAAGGACTTGAAGTTCCTCTATAGTCCTAAGAGCAAGTTCACGGCCTTCCTGGAGCTTCGTCCCATCTGGCAGTTGCGTCTGCAGGGCCGTCTGATTGCCCAGAGCAAGGCATACTCCTCTTCCGACGGCAGCACCAGCACGGCAGGTTTCGCTACCATCGATGCCAGCCTCGCCCGCAAGGTGTGGAAGACCGACCTGAAGGTCGGTGTCCTCAACCTCGCCGACCGCGTCTATGAGTACACCGAGGGATACCCCATGCGCGGACGCACCTGGTACGCCAGCGTCTCCTTTGACCTATAATATTCCCTGTCCGTAAAGGCCGTACAGTCTTTGCGGACAGATTTTTTTGTGTATGGACAGAAATACTCTTAATAAGACGGAAACTATGAAGATTACTATTTTCACCGGTCCGCGTGGTGCCGGAAAGTCCACGCGCTTCATCCATGAATATCGCAGTCATGGCGATGGCCTCTGCTTCTTTTCTTTGAAGCGGTTTGGTGCCGACGGCAAGGTTTGTGCCTACGACCTCGTGCTCTATCCCAAGGACGAGACGCTGCCTTTCTTTGAGAAAGATCCGGAGGTGGAGATGGAGACAGCGTCGAAGGAGACGTTGGCAGTGAAGGATCTCACGGGCGAGCTAATGCACAGCTGCAGCTACTTCGTCCATAAGTCGGCTTTCTACAAGGCACTGGAATACTATAAGGAGCATCCCGAGGCCAAGGAGATATGGATTGACGAGATAGGGCGTATCGAAATCGCCGGCCAGGGCTTTCGTAAGTTGCTCATGACGGCTATCGCCGACGGCAAGGACCTTTACTTTGTCGCGCGCAACAACTTCATCCAGCGCCTCCTCCCCCTCCTGCCCGCCGATGCCGACATAGAGATGGTGGATGTGGAGAGCTAACCACAAGCCAATTTTGGCTCATCTATCGTTTATAAGTGAGCCAAAATAAAAATATATTGACGATTTTGGGGAAATGAGCTCGCATGTTGAAACATATCGCTATCTCAAACGGTTTCAGGGGATGGATATGCTCGACAAATTCTACGACGTCATGCATACACTGAGCTTCAAAGACGTCACTGACGACCTAACTGCATTTTGTCATCGCCACGGAGGGGCTTTGGTATGAAAAGTAGTGTACATGATAAGTTGTCCAATCCACGTTTTTGCTTATGTTTTAAGGATTTCTATAACTTCTTTGAATAGGAAATAAAAAACGAAAGTGTGCAATAATCCAGGTTCATAAACTGAGATATTCCATGGCTGATAACAATGTAATGAATTCAAATGATCATCTTCTAATCGATGTTTGTAGCATTATTGATGGTGCTCGCAAACATCTGGCTACGTACGCTAATTCTGAAATTATAATGACGAATTGGCAAGTTGGTATGCGTATAAAAGAAGACGTTCTGAATAATGAACGGGCAGAATACGGTAAACAGGTGATTAAGCACTTAGCTATCAAACTTACCGAGAAATATGGTAAAGGTTGGAGCTATTATAAGCTCCAGCATTGTGTACGCAGTGCGTACACTTTTACCCATGACGAAATTGTGTACGCGGTGCGTACACAATTGACATGGACACATCTTCGTTCACTAATGGGTGTAGAAGATTCTCTTGCTCGCCAATTCTATGCGGAAATGTGCGCGGTTGAGCATTGGGATACAGGCACTTGCTCCGAAATGCGATAATTCGACGGAGCAAGCACGACTTATCATTCTACCATGAGGACGATGGAATATGGTATGTAGACTTCCCCGGTTGGCCGTTTGCACATCATAACCTGCAATGGTATCGGGTGCCGACAAGCTATGCAGCTACTTGGCGGATGGCAAACAGACCGTTCGTGTTGAGATCGTTGCTGGCAAAGCACCCCTTTCCCTCTCGGGTTATGGTCTCTTGACCAAGACCTACAGCAACCTCTTTTATGGAGCCGATTACGATGCAACTGGTTTCAGAAGCTTCCAAAGGAGCGTATGGATAAGCCCCGTCACGCTGTTTGTGCTGGGGCGGTACCCAAAGTATATCTACATAAAACAGATATGTAACTGCCTATTTTGATAAATTTAAATTCCTTCATTTCTTTGAACTTTGGAAATTTCCTCGTAACTTTGCACCTATAGAAAATAAACTAAGGAGGATAATATTATGGCTTTAGCGATAAGTAATGTGCCTGTACTTACAGGTGAGGTGGCCGACCGCTTCGTTAAAGAAGCAGAATACAATGCCAAAAACCTTGCAGGCTCTAAGTATGATGCGGATGCTCAGGCAAAGTGCATGAACATTGTAGAACGTTCACGTCGTTTCCTTGAAAAGATGAAAGGCAATGACGCTGAATGATCTTGTATTTCTACCGCTTCTACCTGGGAAAACGGAATTTTCCAACTTTGATTGTGGTAGGGATGACATTAATGATTTCTTTCTGAATGACGTTTCTGATTACCAAGAGGAGTTGTTCGGAAAGACTTATGTCTTTGTTCCAGAAGACAGTCCAACAAATATAGTCGCTGCCTTTACAGTTGCCAACGCCAGCATTTTTACTAAAAGACTCCCTAATGCACGCAAGAAAAAGATAGGTTATGAAGTTCATCAGTCGAAGGGATTGATCAACTATCCAACAGTACTGCTTGGCAGATTAGGTGTAGATTGTAGTCCATGCCTAATCGTGTCCTGAAAGATACCGTTTTACGCTCTAATTGGGTATCTATTGCATCGTAATTGGGTATCTTTTAGGACATCATTCGGCATACCTTGCATATCCCATTGAAAATCAACTAATTAGAAAATGCTACTTTCTGTCTTTTCACTTATTCTCATTCCAGATTATTCTTGACATTATTCATACTTGAACTTAATTATTTCTCACACGGATATTAAAGATTCTAATGACGTAGTCGGATAGTCATTTAAACAATAAAATAGGGCGTAAGAGGAGCCTTGATGGAATGCAAGAAGACTTCTCTTACGCCCTAATATATAGGATTTTGTATGAGCTTATTTCAGACGGTTGATGAATTCGTCAGGCAACTTAGGCATTGCGCCCTTACGGGTGCAGACGTATGCGCTGACGCCAACTGCAAGCTTATGAGCTTCCTGAATTGTCTTGCCTGACAGAATAGCCGCTGTAAACGATGCCGTGAAGCTGTCTCCTGCACCTACTGTATCGGCTACCTCAACCTTAGGTGTAGGCATGAAACTTATCACATCGTGTGGAGCAAAGACATAACTACCATTGGTTCCGCAGGTGAGGATAACCATCTTAAGGTGATAGCGGTGCATGATGATGCGGCATTTCTCCTCCATGTCAAGTCCCGGATAGTTGTACATACGTCCGACGGTGACAATCTCCTCATCGTTAATCTTGAGAATGTCGGCATGCTTAAGGCTATCGGTAATAACATCAGTGTTATAGAAGTTGCCACGCAGATTGATGTCGAAAATCTTCAGGCAGTCCTTTGGCGTTGCTTCAAGGAACTTGTGAATTGTCTCACGGGATTGCTCACTGCGCTGTGCCAATGAGCCAAAGCAAACAGCACCGGCTTCCTTTGCGGCAGCCTCTATCTCAGGAGTAAACTCCAGATGATCCCATGCCACATTTGGAGTGAAATCATAGGTTGGTACCCCTACTTCATTCAGTGTCACATTGACAGTGCCTGTAGGATAGCCCACGATAGGAATGATATACTTTAATCCGACTTCGTCGAACTGCTTCAGGGCATGCTCGCCGAGAATGTCGTTGCCAACGGCTGAGATTGCCATTGCATCGAGTCCGAACTGACCTACATGATAGGCGAAATTAGCAGGTGCGCCGCCAAGCTTTGCGCCTGCAGGAAGTACATCATAAAGTACTTCTCCGAGTCCAATTATCTTTTTTGACATAATATCTTCTTAATTCAAAATTCAAAATTATAAATTTACCTTAGTACCTCACCTTATTTTTAAATGTGAACAGATAGACGACACCGACTGTCATGACTGCCACGGCACCGACCTGTCCGATAACGTCGGAAGCAAAGCCCATGAGCAACGGGAAGACAGTGCCACCGAAAAGTCCCATAATCATCAGGCCGCTGATGGCGTTCTTCTTCTCCGGCATATAGAGCATTGCCTGCGAGAGGATCATGGAGAAGACATTGCTGTTGCCATATCCTACAAAAGCTATTCCTATATAGAGGAGCATTTTCGCCGTTGCAGGATTGCCGGCATTGGCAGCCCCTGCCATCATACATATCATGCTTGCAGCCATAAGGGATACAGATATGATGAAAAAAGTCCTGGTCTTGAAGACACGCAGGAAGTAGCTGCCTGTCAGACAGCCTATGGTACGGAAGATGAAGTACAGGCTTGTGGCGAAGGCAGCGTCGTTAAGTGTCATCCGGGCATACTGCTGAAGCAGTTTCGGAGCTGTAGTGTTAGTCCCGACATCTATACCAACATGACACATAATGCCGAAGAAGCAGAGAAGGACATAGGAATTGCCCAGGAGCCTGAACGTATCTACATAATCACGGACGACCGATTTTCTCTCAGCCACTGTCTCGACATCATGAGTTTCTTCGTCAATAGGAGTGCCGGCAAGCAGCAGAGACGCGACGACGCCTATCGTCATGTATGTCGGGAACAGCACACGCCAGCCCATGCCGAGGTCCGGTATTGCATGCGTAGCACCCCACATGGCAATATAAGGAGCCATCAGCGAGGCTATCGCCTTGATGAACTGCCCGAAGGTGAGCGTTGACGCAAGATGGCCGCGGACTAATGATGACACCAATGGATTGAGGGATGTCTGCATAAGGGCATTGCCTATGCCCAACAGTGAAAAGGCGATGAGCATGACCGCAAGATTCTCGGTGAATATCGGCAACAGCAGCGACACCACTGTTACAACCAAAGAGAGCAGCACGGTCTTCTTTCGCCCTATCTTGTTCATCAGTACGCCAGTAGGCACTGAGAAGATAAGGAACCAGAAAAAGACAAGCGACGGCATGATGTTGGCTATGGTATTATTGAGCCCAAGGTCGTCCTTGACATAATTGGATGCAATGCCCACCAGGTCGACAAATCCCATGGCAAAGAAGCAGAACATCACAGAAACGAATGCAAATTTATTAGATTTCACCATATCGTTATTGATTTCGAAAAGTTGTAGAAAATTGTAATTGTAGTTTTAGAGAAAATTATAGGATTAGCATGTTCGGATACTGTCCCGAAGAAAGGAAGCGGGCGGCTCCATACAAGGCACACAAAAAACCGCCCGTCCCTATTCACCAAACGTTAAAGCAAAGGGTAAACCTTGGCTGAGCCGCCCTTTACTGTTATATTATTGTACGGTTCCGAAGGGAATACGATATTCGTCATAGCCATCTTGCCATCGACATCGAACACTTCCACGCTGCTCTTGTCGATAAAGATCTGAAGAGTCTTGACCTTTCCACGTGTAGGTGCCTTGGTAATGGCGGGGAAGTCGTTGCTGAAACTGGTGTCACCACTCTTGGTCCTGTCCATAGTAAACGTCTCGGTGGAAGCGTTGTAAGTCATCAGGACACGCTCTCCCTTGCGGTTCGAGAGCTCGATGGTAGTCTTGCCACGCATCTGTACATCAACTCTGCAGGAAGGAGTGAGGGACTTCTGCGCCTTCTTTGAGAAAGCCCTCAATACCTCCGGAGAGGGTTTCACGCTGACATACCCCGTATCCTTGTATTCGAAGTAGTCGAGGTCGCGAGGAATACCATTAGCTGAACGGTACTGCTTCGTTGGAACCTGGGCTGCATACTGCCAGTTGCTCATCCAGGGAAGCGCCACATGACGTCCGTCAGGAGCGTTCGAGAAAGTAACAGTGGCGTAGTGGTCCTTGCCCCAGTCCATCCATTTGGTAACTGTAGGCTCTGTATCGCAGATGAACTTATGCCCATCAAAAGACCCGGTGAAATATTGTGTCGCCGATCCGCCGAAAGGCCCGCCGGGATTGATGTTGCAGACAAGAATCCACTTTCCACTTGTTGTCTTTATCAGGTCAGGACATTCCCAGACGCCATCGTGGCATCCATAGCCCTCGCCAAAATCGCTTTCGAATATCCAGTCGCGGAGGTTCTTTGAAGAGAATATCTTCATGTGTTGTTTTTCCGAGACTATCAGAATCCATTTCTTACCCTCGTCATACCAGAAGACATGCGGGTCGCGGAAGTCTGGTATGTTCGACACAAGCACCGGGTTGTCCTCGAACTTCTTAAATGTTTTGCCATTGTCGGTGCTGACAGCCATCGACTGCTTCTGTGCCTTCCCTGCCGAAGTGTAGTAGGCGATGACGGCACCAGGACCAAACCCTGCGGTATTGTTGGCATCGACGACTGCCGAGCCGCTGAATATTGTTCCGAGCACATCAGGCTCTATCGCCTCACCTTCATACTTCCAATGAATGAGGTCGGTACTTGTAGAATGTCCCCAAGTCATATTCTCCCACTGAGAACCATAAGGGTTGTGCTGAAAGTAAAGGTTCCAGACACCATCCTTGTAGAACATTCCGTTAGGATCGTTCATCCAGCCGTAGACAGGGGTATGGTGAAATGCGGGGCGGAACTTTTCCTTATTTGATATGTCATACTGGTCGGAAGTCTTTATAAGCTTCCAAGCAGCGAAATCAGAGGTCGATGACTTGCTTGCAGAGTTGGCAACATCACCGCGGTTGACGCTGATGTCCAGGAGGACATTTCCTTTCCCGAACCGTTGTACATCCAAGGGCACATAGTAGTCGGCCTTGTTCACGGCGAGTCGCACATTCAGTGTCTGAACTGAATTATTATTCTTGATAACATTGATATGGTCGTTCTCCTGGTTTTCCTCCACCGGAAGCAAGAGATACTTCTTGTCCGTTGGGACGCGCATCATCACATGATTGTCGCTAAGGACCTGGGCCTTCAACGTTTGCGCGTTCACTGTTGCTGTGCTTGCCATTCCTATAGCAATGGACAAGACAATATTTGATAATATTGACTTCATAGCATTTAATATCCTTTGTTCTGTGTGTAAAGTCCCGGAATGTAATAAAGCTGGTTGTAAGGTATCGGGAAGTACTCGTTCTTTCCGCTTGTGAAGTGAGCGTCCTTATAATATTGTGCGTAGGTCTGTCCGTTATAAGAATCGTTGACCTCACGCTTGAAGTACGCGTTCAGGGTTGTCGAAAGCATCCCCCAACGGCGAAGGTCGAAGAAGCGCTCGTGCTCCTGCCCCATTTCGAGGCGGCGTTCCCAGCGAAGGCATTTGCGTGCCATCTCCTTATTCTGGAAGTAGGACTCCGGATACAGGCTTATCTCACACTGGTCGGCGGCATATTCAATGTGCTTCTTTATAGAGTTGGCTGCACGCCGACGTATATCATTGATGATGGTACGCGCCTCGGCAAGCCGACCAAGCTCAATGAGAGCCTCGGCACGATCGAGCATTGACTCCGTATATCTTATTACATACTCATTCATAGCGAAAGCCTGCCATGAGCCATTATAGGTCTCACCCTTGCTGCGCTGCGGCACGCACTTCATGTCGGTGTAATAGCCATAGGTGTTCGGCGTGCGCGAGTTGGCGGTAGTCAAAGTGTATTCCTTGTCGTACTTGTATGGGAATGTCGGCATGCCTACAGTATGGAACAACCGCGGATCCCACTTCTGTGCCGTGGGCTGTCCGTTGACAGGGTGGTCGTTGGTAGCATCATAGTCATCAAACTCCGGCAGTCCGTTCCGAGTCTTGAAAGCGTTGACAAAGTCCTGTGATGGTTTCTGGAAGTCCCATCCGCACGACCATATTCCCCACACGCCGTTCAGAGTGTTCGACCAGTTGGCGCGTCCGAAGCTGGTATGGTCGTCGTTATAGTCTGAAGCCTGCACGGCGAACACCGACTCCTTGTTGTTGTCATATTCAGGAAGGAAGATGTCTCCATAGTCCTCGAGATAGCCATATTGGGATTTCTCAACCACATCAGTGTAGTCGACGACCTTCTGCATGTAGTCTTTGTTTATGAAGTTCACTCCCGTGGAGTCTTCATATCCGTTGCCCCAAGCACGCTCCAAGTAGCATTTGGCAAGATAGCCGGCGGCAGCCACCTTGTTTACGCGTCCGCCATCGTTCTGCTTCTCCGGCAGCGTGTTGTAAGCATCCTCGAAGTCAGCAATTATCTTGTCCCAGAGCTCATCGCCGGTAAGCGCGTCATTGCGTGTCTGCTCCTGCGTGTTGTTCTTGTACACTTCCTCATCAATCCAAGGTACCTTGTTGAAGACCATCTTCAGTTTGAAGTAGAAGTTGGCGCGCAGGAACCTAACCTCTGCAATGCGCTGCTTGGTTGTCTCCTCGCCGAGCTTGTCGTTGCCATGCTCTTGAAGCGAGAGGATAGCCCGGTTGCATCGGGAAATGGCGCAATAGAGCCGGTACCACAGCTCGTCGAGATGCCCCATGGTAGGTGTCAGCGTCGAGAACACCTCAACAGAGTGGTACTCCGTGTCGGTCGTTCCGGAGCCACCTTTAAGGCAGTCGTCGGAAGCAAGGTCGCCGTAAGGCCAGAGGTTGAAAGGATAAGTGTACCAGCAGTCGCCAAGCATGGCATAGGCACTTGTCACCATTCCTTCCGGGTCTTGGAAGGCCTTGTCCTCATCTACGACAGCCGTCGGCTTGTAGTCGAGATAATCGTTACAGCCTGCAAATGCAAGGCACAGGCATATTGATATGATTGAAATGAAAAACCTTTTCATAGTTTTGTCGATTGAATATATTATTGTTATTGTCTGGGATGTTTAGAAGCCTATCTGCAGTCCGAACGACAGTGAAGAAGCCAGAGGGTAGTTCCAGTTCGGATTCTCCGGGTCGGAGCATGTCAGACTGCTGCTCTTTATAGTCAGCAAGTTCTGTCCCGATATGTAGACACGTGCCTTTGTGAGCAACAGCTTCTTAAGCAACGACGCCGGAAGGTTGTAGCCCAGCTGCAGGGTGCGCAACTTAAGATAAGAGCCATTCTCAACAAAATATGATGACACACGTCCTTCGTCGGCAGTGTTGTTGGTTGTCAGTGCCGGAATGGAAGAACCGGTATTGTCGGTTGTCCACGCTCCCAGCAGACGGCTGCCCTTGTTAGAGCCGGCGTCAGTAATACTCCAGAAGTCGGTCTGGAACTTCTGATTGTTGTATACATCGACATTAGCGACTCCCTGCCAGAACATCGTTAGGTCGAAGTTCTTGTATGTCAATCCAATGTTCAGTCCATAGGAAAAAGCAGGTACCGGATCAAGAATCCATGTCTGGTCTTTCTCGTTTATCACGCCATTGTTGTCCAAATCCTTATATCTCAGACCGCCGACACGGGCGTTAGGCTGTCCGGAGGCAGCTACCTCCTCCTGGTTCTGGAAGAGTCCGTCGGCGACATATCCGACAATAGAGCCATAAGGCTTCTTTGCCTGTACGAGGTTCTCGGTAGAGGTGTGGGCATAAGACCCTGTTGCACTTGACGGCAGGCTTGTCACCTTGTTCCGGTAGAAATCGAGATTGCCGTTGACGTCCAGTCCGAGTCCGCATGCTAGTGTCTTCCTGTACCCCAGCGTGAACTCCATACCCCAGTCGCGCAGTGAAGGACCATTCGACCACCGGCTTCCGCCCTCGCCCATCACGGCGATGTAAGCCGGATTGATGAGCATGTCATCGATGTTCTTTATATATGCGTCGATAGTTCCATAGAGACTGTAATTAAACAGCGAGTAGTCGAGACCGATATTGTATTGCGTTGTCGTCTCCCATTTCAGGTTGTCGTTGCCTGTCTGAGTGGCACGATAGCCGGAAGGGAACGTACCGGAGCCTTGGAGATAGAGGTCGTAGGCTGTTGATGTAACGCGGTCGAGACCATAATCGGTGACGTACAGTCCATAGTGTGCGTTGTTGTCAATGCCCTGATTGCCGGTCTTTCCCCAGGAGAGTCGCAGCTTGGCATCATTGAGCCACTTCTTGTCTATAAGCTGCGAGAAGCGGAAGCCTAATGATGCAGCCGGGAAGTTACCCCAGCGATGGTTCTTTCCGAAGCGCGAGCTTCCGTCATGGCGGATGGTGAACGATGCGAGCAGCAAGTCGTTGTAGTTATAATCGAGTTTGCCGAAGAAGGAGGCCAGGCGGTATCCCACCTTCGCTCCGCTATTTCTCATTGTGCCAGTTGCGGCGTTAGGCCACATGTAGTTGACATCCTCAAGGGCATATCCCTCGGAATAAGCTTGGAAGTCGACGACGCTCTGCTTGTTTATCTCTGAGCCCAGGAGGACGTTGAAGTGATGCACCTTCTTTATGTCAAAGAGATAGTTGAGCGTGTTCGACCATGTGTAGTTTGTGTTGTTGGTCTGGCCAAGTGTTGTCTTGGCAATATTGTTGTTGACGATATCCGAATGGAATGTATGCGTCATAGCGTTGATGAAAGACGTTGTAAAATCGATACCGAAGTTAGAACGGAAGGTCAGTCCTTTCAGAGGTTTGATGTCGACATAAGCGTTGCCGAAGAGACGCCAGTAGTCAAGGTGGTTGTCCTTGTTCTGATAAAGCTCACGGAGAGGGTTCTGGCGGTCGCTCATTCCGCCTACCGGTCCTGCGAATGTAGTACCATCCTCCTCATATACAGGTACCGTTGGCGACATCTTCAGTGCGTTCTCCATCGGCGCAGCGTCAACCTGCTTGTTATAAGTCAATGTGAAGTTCTCGCCAACGGACACTACCTTATTTATAACAAACGATGTGTTCAGACGGGCAGAGAGGCTCTGGAAATTGGTATACTTCAGAATACCCTTGTTATCCTTATAACCTATTGAGAAGAGTGCTGTCGACTTGTCGGTAGCATGCGACACAGCTACATTGTAGTTCTGAGAGAAGCCGGTGCGAGAAATGGCGTCCACCCAGTCGGTGTCGGACAGGCGCATGGTGCGCTTACTGTTTATGTAGCCATCATAGAGTCCGTTGACGGTGTAATCGACATACTGGCTGGTGGCTGGATTCCATACATGAATGCCGAAGCCTTCCGTCGCGTTGAGATTGAGTCCGTAGTTGCCGGCATAAGCCACAGGGTCAATGCCATCGTTAAGGGCTGCCTGTGCCATGGCGGTTGCGTAGCCCTTAGTGTCGAGGAGCTTCATCTTCGACTGAGATGTGTAGAACTGTGCAGTGAGATTAGTACTGAAGTCGACATTCACCTTTTTGTCGCCCTTCTTGCCGTGCTTGGTGGTAATGATTATAACACCATTGGCGGCACGGCTTCCATAGATAGATGCCGAGGCGGCGTCCTTGAGGACCTGCATGCTTTCAATGTCATTGCTGTTCAGGGTGTTTATTCCCGATGTCATTGGAACGCCATCGACAATATAAAGAGGATCCTGTGAGGAGTTGAACGAACCAATACCACGGATTCTTACCGTTGCCACCCCACTAGGCGAACCAGTATCGGTGATAGTCATTCCGGCAACCTTTCCTTGAAGGGCCTTCATTGGATCGGCGTCGGGCGAGGTCGTAAGGCCTTCAGTCTTCACTACCGATACGGCACCGGTAAGGTCGGCCTTGCGCTGAACCTGGTAACCGGTAACGACAACCTCGTTGAGGTCGTTGTCGGTTTCAAGAAGCTTAACCTTCATATTCCCGGCAGCTGTCAGTTCCTGACTGGCGTAACCAACATAGGAGAAGACTATCGTCGAACCCTCGGGTGCAGAAAAGGAGAAGTTGCCATCAAGGTCTGTAATGGCACCGTTGCTGGTTCCTTTCTGAATTACTGATGCCCCAATAATGGGCTCACCTGACTTGTCGACGACTGTGCCACTCACAGTGACATTGTTCTGGGCTGCCGCCGTAAACGCAATCATGAATGTCATGATGCTAAGCAATAGAAATCTTAAATGTTTCATGCCTACAGTTTTTAGTGTTAGTTAGATTTTAGAAAATTGTGCTGCAAAAATAGAAAGGAAAAGACCGATGGCATTCAACAAATCGTTCGAGTCATAACAAATTTGTTACATGAAACAAAATTGCAATCTAATGTATCAATAATATAGATACAAATAGATTGCATGACAAAGCAGAAAATATCTATTTTGTATTCAAGTTCCGCAAGTTACGAAAGTCAAGACCACCTACCAAGCAAAAGTATCCTTTCCATGCTGTCACAATAGTAATACGATGGGGACAGAGGACTACTTCTTCAGTTCCGTTGGATATTTGCCATACTGTTTCTTGAAACACGTCGAGAAGTAGCCGGGAGAACTGAATCCAACGGAGTATGCTATCTCCGAAATAGTCAGGTCGGTGGTCTTCAGGAGCGAGTAAGCTTTCTGCAAACGCATCTGCCTCAACAACTCTACCGGGGACAGCCCTGTCAGAGCCTTCACCTTCCTGTAGAGCTGGACGCGGCTTATGCCCAGTCCGCTTCCCAGATCGTCCATCTTCATGTTGCTGTCAGCAAGATGGTCCTGCATCACATTCCTCAGACGCTCCATAAACGTACGGTCCGGACCATTGAGCTTTTCTTTCTCAGCCCGCGACTTCCCGGGTTTATCATCGAAGAGATGACGTAGTTGCCGGCGCGATTTCAGAAGATTGTCAATGCGTGCCAAGAGCAGCTGCGAGCTGAAGGGCTTGGTCATATAGGCATCAGCACCACTGCCTAAGCCCTCTACTTGTTGGCTTTCAGCACTACGAGCCGTTAGCAGTATGACAGGAATATGGGATGTCATAGGCTCTTCCTTGATCTTTCGGCAAAACGACAAGCCGTCCATGACGGGCATCATGACATCGCTGACTATCAAATCGGGTATCGACTCATTGGCAAGCGCGAGGCCATTGGCACCGTCGCTAGCCTCTATAATATAGTACTTGTCGGAAAGGAGGGTCCGGAGATAACGGCGCATGTCCGCATTGTCGTCAACAATTAATATTGTCGGAAAACCTTCCTTGTTCTCATTGACAAGCATGCCGGCATGAGCCTCCTGGACGGCAGCCGCCGACTGACTTTTCTCTGCCTCTGTCACAGCGTTGTCATCGTCAACGGCGGGAGGGGTGTCATTGCGGAAGTTCAGGACATCATAGACTATTCCTGACAACTGATCGACGTTACGACGGAGTATGTCGACGAGCGAGCGGTCGCGTTCTTTGAGGTCCTGACTATCTGAGAGCTTCTGCAAGGGACCTTCTATCAGTGTCAGCGGCGTCCGGAGCTGATGGCGCGCATTGGTGTAGAACAGGGTCTGCTCCTCGTTCAGCTGCTTTTCCTTACGGTTTATCCGACGTACGATGACGACCATGCGCCAGATAAGGACAAGGGCTACAATGAGGAAGACTATGGCAATGGCACTCATGATAATAAGCGTACGCTGGGTATTGTAAAGGCCGAAGAGGTCCTCCAGCTTGGCTTGCAGTATCAGCAGGTCCTTACTTCTCTCGTCCATCTCCTCACTGCTCTGCATAATAACAGGTGCATTATCAGGCGTGACAATAACGCTATTCATGATATTCTCACGCTTGTAAGGCTTCTTCTGCAAGATGTCAAGCGCCAGACGAACTATCTGCTCGCCGTGGGTAGGATAGATATATGTACCGGCAAGGATGCCTTTCTCTACGGCATCAATACCCTCACCCTTGCCAGGAAGCCCATCGATGCCAAGGAAACGTATATCCTTGCTGACACCTGCCTCGACGGCAGCCTTGCGCGCGTTGAATGCGGCAAGATCGCTATGGCAGAACACGATATCCGGTGCCGGATGGCTCTTGAGATAAGATGCCATCGTTCTGTAAGTGTCCTCTGTGGACCAGTCGGTATTAACAAAGCTATAAGTAACGTCACCAGCCTTTTCCATAACAGAGGAAAAGCCCTTGTGGCGGTCGATTGCAGGTGAGGAAGTAGTGCCGCCGGTAATCTCCAGGACAAAAGGTGTATGCCGGTAGCCACGCTCACGAACTATGGACAACGCATAATAAGCCATCGCCCTTCCTGCCGCAATGTTGTCGCCGCCAATATAGGCAGTATAGTCGTTGGTGTCGGCCTTACGGTCGAATAATATTACTGGTATGCCATGCTCGCGGGCACGTATTATTGCCGGGGCTACCGCCTTGTACTCGTTAGGGGCTACCACAAGCAAGTCGATGCCTGAGGCGACAAGACTGTCTATCTGCCGCTGTTGCAGCTCGGAATTGTTCTCGGCGTTGGTTATGTCGACATCCACTACATTATTATATAAGTGCTGTGCTGAAATCATCTCCCGATTAACTTTTTCACGCCATGCTCCCCCTACGCACTCGGAAAAACCAATGCGGTATTTATTGCCGTCACTGCTGGAACAAGATGTCGCCAAGGCGCACAAGAGCAATAAAAAACAGAAGATGATTTTAGCAGTAGAATTCATTGTCTGTGATGTTTACCGTGCAAAGATATATATTTTTTTTGATAAAACAAAAGTAGATAAGGGACATTGGAATAAAAAAAATCCCCGGTTGCCTTTCAACAACCGGGGATTATTATTTATAGCTGTAAGCCTTATGCATTTGCAGGAACATCAGCAGTCTCAGCCTGCTGCTTACGTATCTTATTGCCAAGGATGAAGAAGGCAACAGGAGATACGATGAAGATAGAGCTCAGCGTACCGATGATGACACCGATAATCATTGCGAACGAGAAGCTGCGGATACTGTCACCGCCAAGGATGAAGATGGCGAGAAGCACTATCAACGTTGATACCGACGTGTTGACGGTACGGGCAAGGGTCTCGTTGATGGATTTGTTGAAGTTCTCTTCAAGGTCTGTCTTCGGATGTATGCGGAGGTTCTCACGTATACGGTCCATCACAACCACGGAGTCGTTGACATCGTAACCGATAACCGTCAGGATAGCTCCGATGAACGTCTGGTCGACCTCAAGCGAGAATCCTATCCAGCCGTAGCAGATAGAGAAGAATCCGACGACGATGATGGTATCAAGTATCAACGCGGTGATAGCACCGGTAGAGAATCCGACGTTGCGGAAGCGGAGCAGGATGTAAAGGAAGATACAAACGATAGCGAAGATGACGCTCAGGAATGCGTTGTAAGTAATGTTCTTTGCTATTGAAGGTCCTACCTTTGCAGAACTGATGATTGAACCGCCCTGACGGATGTCCGGGTTCTTGAATGCCTCAACATTAGCCTGTGATACGAATCCACCCTTCTTCAGAGCATTGTAGAGGATGGTCTCAGCGTGGTCGTCCTCCTGTGGGTCGTTCGACTGGATGTTGTAGTTGGTCGAAACACGGATGGTCTTGCCATCAGTACCGAGGGCGATAACGTTGGTTGTTGCCGGCTTGCCTGCATTGTCGCCAACGGTGTTGACGAATGCGTCACGAAGTACGGTACGAACTTCCTCAACCTGTACTGGCTTCTCCAGAGCGACAACATAGTTACGACCACCGGTGAAGTCAATACTCATGCTCAGTCCACGAACGATGAACGAGATAATGAAGATTACGAGAACTACTGCGTAAACGGTGAAGCTCTTCTTCCACATGCCCATGAAGTTAACGTGGGTGTTCTGCATCATGTTCTTGCTGACGCTTGTCCAGAACTTCAGGTTCAGCCACTTGTCGTGCTTGAGCTTGTTCTCATAGACAAGACGTGTGAGGAACACGGCTGTGAAGAATGAAACAACAACACCGATGATCCAGGTCGTAGCGAATCCGCGGATAGGACCTGTACCTGTTACGAGCAGGATGACACCGGTAATCAATGATGTCAAGTTAGAGTCGAAGATAGCTGAGAAGGCGTTAGCATAACCTGCCTCAACAGCCTGCTTCATGCCCTTGCCCTTACGGAGCTCCTCCTTGATACGTTCATATATCAGCACGTTAGCATCGACGGCAGTACCAAGTGTCAGCACCATACCGGCGATACCAGGCATGGTCAGCGCACTCTGGAATGATGCCAGAATACCAAGTGTGAAGAAGATGTTTACGATAAGTGCGCCGTTGGCAAGCATACCAGGGATGACGTTGTACATGACAACCATGTAAATCATCAGAAGTACGAATGCAACAACGAATGAGATAAGACCCTGCTGGATTGACTGAGCACCGAGTGATGGTCCTACAACCTCCTCCTGAACAATCTTTGCAGGAGCCGGCATACGACCAGACTTCAATGTATTTGCGAGGTCCTTGGTATCCTCAATGGTGAAGTTACCGGAGATAGACGACTGACCGCCATCGATTTCCTGGTTTACACGAGGTGCAGAGTAAACGACCCCATCAAGGACGATGGCTACAGCCTTACCGACGTTAGCCTTTGTCAGGGCAGCCCACTCACGAGCACCCTCAGAGTTCATTGTCATGCTAACCTCAGGCTTACCGAAGTTATCGAACTGGTCCTTGGCATCGGTGATAACGTCGCCCTCAAGAGGAGCACGTCCATCAGATGTTGTAACCTTGATAGCATAGAGCTCGAAGATATTCTTCTGCTGCATGCCATCGGCTGGCTTAGCACCCCAAAGGAGCTTAACGTCAGGACCGAGAATCTGCTTTGCAAGCGGAGAATATATCATCTTATTGATGTCAGCTGTATCACGGACGTTAGCATAGCCGACGAGGCTCAGGCTTCCTTCCGGAGCAAGCTGCAGACGGGAGATAAGCGGATTGGCCTTCTTCTCGGCAGCGAGCTGCATCTCAGGATTGTTGCTATTGTTCTTTGCGCCATTCAGGCTAGGCTTCTTGGCAGGAGCCTTGGCAGCGGTCTTTGTCGAGTCAGCCTTTGTTGAATCAGCGCTGGCTGACTTGCCGCCATTGGCAAGACGTGAGTTGAGCTCACGGAGCTTTGGAGCGATTTCGCTGTTGTCCCATGTCTCCCAGAACTCCAGGTTGGCAGATCCCTGCAGGAGCTTACGCATACGTTCCGGCTCGCGGATACCAGGCATCTCGACCATCAGTCGACCTTCCTGTCCCTGAATCTTCTGGATGTTAGGCTGAACGACACCGAACTGGTCGATACGGTTACGTACGACATTGTAAGAGTTGTCGATGGCTGAAGTAACCTCCTCGCGAAGAGCCTTCTCAACATCGGCATCCGATGTCTGTGTGTTTACCTTACCCTTCAGCTGCTGTGTAGCGAATACCTCAGCAAGCTTGTGACCCGGTGCTACCTTGTGGTAGGCATCGATGAAAAGAGAAATGAAATCACTCTGAGACGTCATCTCTTCCTTCTTGGCCATGTCCATAGCTTTCTGATAAGCCGGGTCAGTCTTGTGATCGGCAAGCACATCAACTACGTCTGGAACCGAGATCTCAAGGATAACGTTCATACCGCCCTTAAGGTCAAGACCCAAGCCAATCTGAGTCTCGAGACACTTCTGGTAAGGATAAATTCCCAAATACTTGACAGAATCAAGATAATCCTGTCGCGCAATCGGGTCTTTAATCTTTGCAGCCTCACTGTCGTAGTAGCTTGTAGCCACTGAGAATGACAGATAGAAGATACTTGCCAGTGTCAGTAAGACGGTAATACAAATTACTAATCCTTTGTTACGCATTTTTTATTTTACTGGTTTTTTTGATTTTATTCCGTTTTTAGAACTATAGCGTGCAAAGGTAGTTATTTTTTCACACTTTGAAAAATTTATCGTTACTAAATCTTTAATTTAGATAATAAAAAGGTGGAAAATTTGGTTTTATTCGCTCAAAAATTCCTTTTTATCTGTTTTTCAGCCAACAGACAATAGGATAATGGTCGGACTGCGTGCAGGTCTTGTCGACTTTGGCAGCATACGGAGTCCAGTCGTCGGAGCAAAGGATATTGTCAATGCGCACGTGAATGCCGCTCTTGTGATAGGACAAGCCTGGACCATTGCCCGAAGCAACATAACAGTCGGTCAGCCCATCGGCAACACGGCGGTGGGTATAGGATATTGGCGTGTCATTGAAGTCGCCGCAAACTATCACGCTCATGCCCTTCCGGCGGTATTTTGCCACGAGCTCATGGACAGCATCTGCCTGTGGGGCGCGTTTCCCGGCATTCCTGCCGATCTTGCCAAGCAGGAACATCGACTCATGGCGGGTAGAGTCACGCTCCATCTCGCCATGAACAAGTTCGTGGAAACGGCTTTTGTCCTCTTTGTTCAGTCCGACAGTCTCGAAATGATTGTTGACTAGGAGGACTTTCTTGCCATTGATTTTCAGGATATAAGCCTCACTGAGGTTTCCTTTCGAGGCATACTTCACACGCTCTTTACTGAGTATGGGAAACTTCGAATACAAAGCGAGCACGTCACCGGCGGTACCGCCTTTTCTTGTTGTGTCTCTGTATTGGTAGACTGATTTGAACGTAGAGTCAATAGCCGACCACCCATTAACATCATAACCGGCTTCCTGAAGGCAGATGATGTCGGCTCCACTGTTGACCAGATAGTCGACTATAGGGTTAATCTCTCCTTCGGGAATATCCCATGGATTGAACATGAAAACATTATAGGACACGATCTTTATCGCATCCTTTGGCGGGTTTTTCGGAATATTTACAGGACAATAACGGCGAATAGGGCCCAAGCAAACTAAAAATCCGGCAAGTGCTACCAAAGCATATTTTCTCTTGAATATCAGCCAGAAAAGCAGAAAGCCGACGTTGATAATTATCACCATCGGCATGAGCAGTCCCATCACAGCCAGCACTGAATGTTCCCGTGGGTCAACATAGTCTGAATAGCCCACGAGCAACATTACAACAATGGCAAGAATATTTAATGTCAAGAGTATTTTCCTCACCGAACCAGCTCTTTATTTCTTGCTCTTCTCAAACAGTTTCCTCTTCTCCTCATCGGTAAGGCTGTCATAGCCGCTGCGGCGGATCTTGTCGAGAATGCGATCGACCTCATCCTGCTCAGCCTTCTTCCGTGCATTATAGTCCCAGTCGCTTTCACGGCGAGTCTGCTCACTGGCGGTATTCGGACGGTAATGGAACTTAGTGCCGCCGCCTGAAGAATGGCTTGAATGCCGCTCCCACAAATTCTTCATTCTGTCGAAGAACTGTGAACCCCTACCCATTCCGAAGTCGTCCGGTCCGCTGTAAGGATGCTTCTGCCAGTACTTTATCAGTATGAATCCGAAGAGCATACCCCCGAGATGGGCAACATGAGCCACGCCATCGCCCGGCTGTCCCAACGCATAGAACAACTCCAAAGCTACAGAGCCTACAACAATCCACTTTGCCTTGATAGGTATAGGAATCGGGATAATGAACATCCGCTCGTCAGGGAACAGCATTCCGAAGGCTAGCAAGACAGCATAGATTGCTCCCGAAGCGCCAACGGTTGTCATAAGGTTGAGGTAAGCGTCCATCGGCATCTGGCTTCCTCCTGCATTGACAAACTGATAGGCGTCGAGTCCCTGAATGACGTAAGACGCATACTGAGCAACTTCCTGGCACAAGCCTGCGCCAATGCCACACACAATGTAATAAAAAAGGAACTTCTTAGGACCCCACACGTTTTCAATGACCATACCGAACATCCACAGCATGAACATATTCATAATGATATGCATCCAGCCGCCATGCATGAACATGTAGGTTATGAGCTGATAGACGTGGAAGTCGGACGCCTTGAAGAAGTGCAGACCGAGTATACTGGTAAGGTCTATTCCCATCGGAGCAACCAACTCAGTGATGAGGAACATCACGATGTTGATGATGAGAAGATACTTTGTAACTATGGGGATATTTCGCATTATCGTAAATCTTTATATCTCGTTATACCTCAATCAAAAGCAAATGCCGTGCCAAAGCAGCTAAGCCAACGCTCTGTCCGCAGAAAACCGGCTGGCATTCGATTACCGTGCAAAATTACGAAAAAATCCTTTGATAAGGGCCAAAAGAGGCTTATAAACAACAATTTTATGCCTTTTTCTTCATTTTTTTTGAAAAATGGTTTGAATTTTGAAACTAAACTCTTATATTTGCGGTCGAAAACTAAAAATTAATTGCAAATGAGACAGTAAGAGCTCGTCTCTTATATCATTGGATTAAGCTGGAAGTTACGATAATTATCCATTAATACTAATTAATAAATCAACAAATTATGAACAAAACAGAATTAATCGACGCAATCGCTGCAGGCGCAGGCCTGAGCAAAGCAGACGCAAAGAAGTCTCTCGACGCTGCCGTTGCAGCTATTAAGGACGAACTCGCTAAGGGTGGCAAGGTACAGCTCGTTGGCTTCGGCACATTCGCTGTTTCTGAGCGTCCTGCTCGTGAGGGCATCAACCCAGCAACAAAGCAGAAGATTCAGATTGCTGCCAAGAAGGTTGCTAAGTTCAAGGCCGGCGCTGAGCTCGCTGACGCTGTCAACAAGTAATTGTAATATTTTATCATAAAAAAGGCGAGCCGCTCGGTTCGCCTTTTTCATTGTCTTTTTTCATTCCGTTATTCATCAATGTTGATTGAGACCACCTTCCGCAAACTCTACAGACCACTCTGTGTTTATGCCATGCATTATCTTAATGGTGATGTAGAGGAGTCGGAAGACATAGTTCAGAATTGTTTTGTTAAGCTTTGGGAGGTCCGGCCCGACAATGAGAGGGCGTTTCTCTACACCGCCGTACGCAATGCTTGCATCGACCACCTGCGGCGGATACATCCCGAAGTGATGAACTTTGCACCTTACGACCTTGACGGAATGATAAGTGATGACGAGGCTCGTGACCGTTCATTCACAGAGGCACGGCTATGGAAGCTCATCGACGAATTGCCCGACCGTTGTCGAGAGATATTTCTTATGAGCAAGCGTGATGGAATGAAGTATTCTGAGATTGCCGCCGAGCTCGGTATCTCTGTAAAAACGGTTGAGCACCAGATAAGTAAGGCGCTCCGCCGTCTCCGCGACGCATCTTCCGACCGTCAGCTTTATTTCGTCCTCGCCATAGCATAGGTCCCTCTAATACGGCGATTCGGAGATCGCCATTCCTACTTTTTACCTTTTTACTTTTTTACCTTTTTACCTTTCCCTCGTGGGGGTATTTTGTCTTTTCTGCGTCTATATGGGTGAAACGTAAGACGAAATATTCACAGAAGATGAAGGTTAGAACAACTATTTTGATGGTGCTTTTTCTGGTCATTCCACTGATTGCGATGGCTCAGGGACGGACTATCAAGTCAGAAATGGACTGGCTGCATAAGGCATTCAATATCAGCTTTGTATATGATTCATCCATTCCAACCGACAAGGCATATAATGGTCCTTCTCTAAAGGACATGAGCCTCCGCAAGGCATTGAGCACACTATTCCATGGTTCCGGAATAGACTATAAGCGGAATGGCAATTATGTTTTGCTGAAGGAAAATAGAATGAAGGACAAAAAGACTGAACATAAAGGGCGAACTAAGCCGACAAAGACTGAAAGACATGAGAAATCAAGGAAGCCGACAGCCACAAAGAATGCTTCACCTGCAGCTGATTCCCAACTAGATGAGATTATTGTCAATGGCGACAAGAACTCACCCTTGCTTGCCACCCAGACCGGCAAGCGCACCTTTTCACGGAAAGACATTATGTCGGCATTCTCCTTGGCGAGCAGTCCTGACGTGGTAAAGACTCTGCAAAACATCAGTGGAGTGACCACCGGAGTGGAGCTAGCCAGCGGACTTTACGTCCACGGCGGTGATGCCGACGAGAACCTCTTCCTGCTCGATGGCTCACCACTTTATTCAGTCAACCACACGATGGGACTCTTTTCGGCATTCAATGTCGATGTTGTCAAAGGCATCGACTTTTATAAGAGCGGATTCCCGGCACGTTATGGCGGACGCGTTTCGTCGGTTGTCGATGTCCGCACAGCCGATGGCGATATGCTGCATTATCATGGCAGCTACCGTATAGGCTTGCTCGATGGCAGTTTTAATCTCGAAGGTCCTATCCGTAAGGACAAGACATCTTTTAATATAGGGTTGCGACGCTCATGGATTGACTTGCTGACCCGTCCATTCTGCGCCATTCGCAATCATAAGATTAAGGACGATAAAGTAACGTTGAACTATTATTTTCATGACCTCAACGCCAAGGTGACAAACATCTTCAGCGACCGTTCCCGACTGTCTTTGACCCTTTATTCGGGCGAGGATAAGCTTCATGCCAAGGACGAAGAAGTTGATGATTATGGGAGTTACGCTGACAGTGATGTTTCCGACATGAAATTCTCTTGGGGTAATTTCAATGCATCACTCGACTGGCAATACTTCTTTTCACCGAAGATAAAAGCCAATTTCACAGCTTTCTATACTTACAACCGCGCACGTGTCCATGACTATGAGGATGATGGCACAACCGAAGACAACAAGGAAATATACACTAATAGCGACCACCATACTTACCATTCCACTATCAACGACCTCGGTTATCGTGCCGCCTTCGACTATCGTCCGTCAGTTCATCACCACATCCGTTTCGGAGCCGACTACACCTGGCACACATTCAAGCCGCAGAGTCGAAGAGACGTAACCATTTCTACTGAGGCAAATCCCACCATATTATATAGTAGCAATAAGCATATAGCCAATGAATGGAACGCTTATGCCGAGGACGAAATGTCACTGAGCGATCGGTGGAGCCTGAATGCCGGTGTTAACGCATCGCTGTTTCATATCACGGGCAAGAGTTTCTATAGCGTCGACCCGCGGTTTGCCATGAAGTTCCAAGTCAATCCGCGGTTGTCATTCAAGGCATCGGTGACATCTATGTCGCAGTATGTTCACAAGATTTCGAACACTTTCCTCGAACTGCCAACCGATTACTGGGTGCCAACAACCGCACAGCTTCATCCTAAGAAGTCATTGCAGTTTGCCGCCGGAGCCTACCTGCGTCCCGACGGCCACTGGCTCGTTTCGCTGGAGGCTTTCGTCAAGCGGACGCATAATATCCTGCAATATCCGAGTTGGACCGGTCTCGAACCGCCTGCCGACAAATGGGACCAACTCGTTATGGACGGTCGCGGACGGTTCTATGGCATTGAGGCTGATGCAGTTTATAACAAGCGGAACCTCACTCTGACAGGCTCTTACACTCTGTCGTGGAATAAGCGTTACTATCCGGAGTTCTATCCGTCGTGGTTCTATGACAAGTTCGACAACCGGCATAAGATAAACATCTCGGCACGATGGAACATTTCACGAAAGGTATCGATGTTCGCCGCATGGACATTCCATTCAGGCAATCATATTACGGTGCCGACGCAGTATGTTGCTATGCCGAATGTTCCGGACGGCAAGCCGATTATCGATGACGAGTGCTTTGCCCATCAGACCGACGGAATGACCTCGGAATGGATGTGGCGGAGTAACTTGAATTACAATTATACCGGGAACAACAATTTCGTTTATGAGAAGCCAAACAACTTGACTCTTCCGGCTTATCACCGGTTGGATGTTGGTTTCGACTTCACTCATAAAACCCGAAAGGGACATGAGATTGTTTGGAATCTGAGTGTGTACAACGCTTATTGCCATCTGAATTCAATGTATGTTGACATAGACTTCGATTGGAGTGGACATCTAAAGGCACGTAACCACTCATATTTCCCAATTCTACCGTCATTCAGCTATACGTATAAGTTTTAAGGGGAAAGGAAAGAAAAGATGAAAAGAGAAATAATATATTTAGCCATTATGGCAATAGGGCTGTTGACAATGGTCTCTTGCAAGGACGACGTGTCACTCAACGACTTCAGCAACAAGCCGGAACTTGTAGTGTATGCATTCCCTTCGACAGCCGACACGACATATATTAATGTGACACGCAGTCTGCCGGTGAATAAATACAGCAAGGATTCTGACCTCGTTGGAATCAGTAATGCAACTGTCACCTATTATATAAACGGCAAGGAACAAGCGGTCGTCAATCGTGGCGACGGCTATTATTATGTCGTGGCAAAGCAGAAAGCGGGCGACAAAATATCGATAAATGTGTCAGCCCAAGGACTTCCCGACGCTGGTGGCGAGACGGTTATCCCTGATTCAGTGCCATTGGGAACAGCCGGGCTCAACAAAACTCGCATCTATAATAGCGACTATAGCGAAATGCAGGATTGTTATCAGCTGTCTGCCGAGTTCACCGACCCTGCCGAAACGCACGATTACTATATCCCGAGAATCCGGCTGAAATGCAGCGGGTACAACATTGACATGGAAACCGACGATACTCTCGGGATAGATACCATAAACTTTTATCCGAATGTTAACAGTCAGAATGAGCCGCTGATAACTACTCTCAGCAAAATCGATGCTGATTTCGGATTCAGTAATGATAACCTCAGCGGTCTGTGCGTGTTCAATGACGCGACAATAAACGGAATGACATATAAGCTTCATCTGAATACCGAGGTTTACATTCCCTTTTATCGTCAGACTCTCTCACAAGAATACCGGATAGAACTTCTGCATATTACGCCCGAACTCTATAATTTTCTAAACTCGCTCAATGCCATCAGCAACAGCGACTTTGCCCAGCACGGACTGTCACAGGTAGCTCCGACGGCATCGAATGTTCATGGCGGATTCGGTATAATAGCCGGTTGGAACATCTCCCGCAGCAATTATGTTTCTGTCACGGAGGAATAAGAACTTCTTAGAGCGAGGCAAGATTAACCATAACTTTGAATTTATAATATTGAAATAAGATGGACAAGGAACTGAATTTCGTCACGAAGTACTACCGACATGGTGGTCTCGACATACGGCGTGCCTACCGGACAACCCTAAGCAAGGCGGGGCGGCGACAGAAGATTGACATCCGCTGGATAGCCATTGCGGCAGTTGCGGCGGTGCTGATAGTCGGCGGTGCAATAACTGTCCTTCATCGGTCGCCGGCTCAACACGAAATGGTGATAATGGCTGGAGCCCAGAACCGCAACGTTACTCTTGCCGACGGAACACGTGTAACGCTGGCTCCTCATTCATCGCTGACTTACGATGACGATTGCCGTGAGGTGGAACTGACCGGAAAGGCTTACTTCGATATTCACCATGACGACAGCCACCCGTTTGTACTTCACGACGAGGATTATGTTATCCGTGACATCGGTACAAAGCTAGTTGTCGACGAGAAGCAACTCGGCGGCGACCGGAAGACGACCAGGGTTTATGTCATTGAAGGCTCAGTCAGTCTGATGGCAACCCGCGGAACGAAGGGCGTGATTGTCGACAAGGCGGAGATGTACCAGATAGGAACTGATGCCACGAAGCCTAGCAAGGTCAACAGCAGGTCGGCTAACGACATGACCGTTTGGGCAACGCATGAATTCCACTTCGATGACACGCCATTGCCGGTGGTACTCAGCGACTTGTCCGATTATTACCACGTGGCTCTCTCTTGCCCGGACTCCGGCAACAAGCGGCTAACCGCCGACTTCCGGGCTACAAGTCTGGACTCAATAAAGAGCATGATAGAAGAAACACTTAACGTAAGAATAAGATAAAACAGATGAAGAATGTAATGTTAGGCAGACCGAAGACCGTGGCTGTAGTCGTTTGTACATACAACTGGCACGAGGCTCTGAGGCTTTGCCTTGGCAGTTTGACTAAGCAAACCCGCAAGCCTGATGAGGTTATCATTGCCGATGATGGCTCAACTCCGGAGACAAGCAAGACTATCGATGAATTCAGAAGCCGTCTACCGATAAAGCATATATGGCAACAAGACGAGGGTTTCCGCCGGGCGATGGCTCTCAACAAGGCTTTCTCCGCCTGCAAGAGTGATTATATCATTCAGGTGGATGGCGACATTATCTTAGGGCATCACTTTGTTGAAGACCACATCAACGAAGCCCGCACGGGTCATTTTCTTGTTGGCAGTCGTGGAAAACTCGGCAGGGATATGACGCTGAAGATGTTGTCAACGGGCAAAGGCTCACCGGAATTCTATTCACGTGGACTAACCCGCCGACAGAATACCATTCGATTGCCATTCCTCACCCGATTTTTCTATAACTACAAGCAGAACCGCAAGGAGCGTGGTTGCAACATGTCGTTCTGGCGGAAGGACCTGCTTAGCGTCAATGGCTATGACAATGGGATGGTGGGCTATGGCTCTGAGGATGTCGACCTTGCTGCCCGTCTCCGTCGGAACGGTGTTTACAAGCGGTTCATAAAGTTCAAGGCTATAGAGTTCCATCTATATCACAAGAAGGTTGTCTGCGACCGCAATGCCGTCAGTCCCAACCATCGGCTTTATGAGTTCCACAATATTAATAACATAACACGTGTGGAAGACGGAATGGCAAAGTTCATTTCGCACGCGCAAATAATTTAAAATCTTTCAAATCTAATTCGACTTGCAACCGACTGCTCAATGTTCCGGCGGGCTATGTCCTTGTCCATCGGATCCTCGCCATCCTTAAGGAATTCGTTGATGTTTATCACCCTCGTGAACCCAGCTTCACGCAACTCATCTTCGTCTTCGGTCTTCCCGGCAATGAGCCAGACCACCGGATTGTCAGCCGACTTACTGGCATGTTCAAGGACTTTCTGAGGCAGTTTGCCCATAAGCGTCTGTCGGTCGGCACTACCCTCGCCCGTTATCACGAGGTCGCAACCTTCCAGCTTTTTGTCGAAGTTCAACTGGCTGAACAGCAAGTCGGCACCGCTGATAATCCGAGCGTCGAAGAACTGGAGGAAGGCGTAACCCAGTCCTCCGGCTGCTCCTGCCCCGGCAGTCTTCGACTCGTCACGTCCGCAATGCTTGGCACTAAGGCGTGAGAAGGTCTCTGCACGATGCTCCAACTGGAACACCATCTCCGGCGACGCTCCTTTCTGTGGACCGAACACGCTAGCCGCTCCGTCAGAACCGAGCAAAGGATTGCCTACATCGGTAGCCAGCGTGACGTCGACGCCATCAAGTTTCAGGTCGTCGATATTGCCGCTGTGAGTCATTCTGTCGATAAGGGCATGGAGCATACCGATTCCGCAATCACTCGTCGCCGTGCCGCCAAGTCCGATAATAAGGTGCTTACAGCAACGGTGCAGAGCCTCGGCTATCAGTTCGCCCACGCCATAGCTGGTGGCAACAAGCGGATTGCGCTGTTCGGGGTCGATGAAAGACAGACCAACCGACTGCGCCACCTCTATAATAGCAGTGTCACCGGCAATGGCTATATTGCCTGTACGGTGTCTCATCAGAGCATCGTGGGTAGGCACTTCTATGGTCTTGGCATTCCACGCGTTGGCGAAAGCGTCGAGCATTCCGTCACCTCCGTCAGACACGCTGAACGTACTTACGTCATATTCCCTATCATCGAATGCCCGCGATGCGGCGGCATTAGCCTCAGCCGACGTGAGGCATCCTTTGAAACTGTCTATAGCTATTACAACCTTCTTTTTCTTGTTTTCCATCATTTTGTCGTGGCTCCTATTATCTGCAAAGCCCACCTTTCCACTGCGAAGATAGCCATTTTTTCGGAAAGCAAGCCACCCTTTCACTTTTTCTTATACCCTTTTATCATCGTTAATACACCGTCTTGCGTTGCTGCAAACGGCTTTTTGCATTCGCCCAGACAGCCTTTCACGTTCTTTCTGACGGCATCTTTCATTCTTATAGACGGCATTTTAAGTTGTAAAACGGCATCATCATTGCCGCAACGGGCTACAAGATTTACAGGACAGTCAATGGAGCCGCAAGCAAATAGGAAGACTCAACAAAAACAATAATTGGTACGCCGTCATCGCCCGGTCGGGATATTAAAATTATTCCACTTTTATTTGGATTATTCCAAGAAAACAATTACCTTTGCACCGCATATTGTCCCATGGTGTAATGGTAGCACTACAGTTTTTGGTTCTGTCAGCGGTGGTTCGAATCCGCCTAGGACAACATCTTTGAAAATAAAGCTAAGTGAAATAATAATCACTTAGCTTTTATTGTTTTAAGCCACACCAGAGTATGGAATATAATATCTCAGAGGTTATTGACAGACTGACTCTTGCCATGATGGAATATGACAAGGGCGACGCAATGCGCATACAACATTTTATTAAGGTTCACAGATTTGCACAACTTATAGCAAGGTGTGAGCATGTTGACGAGCATACACAATACGTAACGGAGATGGCTGCCGTGGTACATGATATTGGAATACATCCTGCAGAAGCAAAGTACGGCAAGTCGAGCGGTAAATACCAAGAAGAACTTGGACCGGCACCTGCCCGGGAAATGCTAACGAAGATGGGGATAGACAAGGACGATATTGACAGGGTTTGCTATCTCGTCGGCCATCACCATACCTACAGCAACATTGACGGAACAGACTATCAGATTCTTGTCGAAGCCGACTTCCTCGTCAATCTATTCGAAGACAATGTTCCGGAGCATGGCGTTGACACTGCCCTTGAACGCATATTCAAGACTGAAACCGGCAAGCACCTTCTGCAATTGCAGTTCAAGGAGAAGTATGTTGCCGGTAAATAACTAACGGAATGGGGCTATAGCCGCCTTAGAATAAGGTCAATGGCTATTGCTCTATGTCCTCTTGTATCTTCTGATAGAACTGCCAAAGAATCTTCTTCATGTCCTTTGGAAGGTAAGACAGAGCCTTGTCGACCAAATTGTCAGGGGCACCATAGAAAGCCTCAGCTATGCTTCCGGTAATAGCTGCCTTAGTGTCGGTATCGCCATCGCAAAGGACTGCCAGTCGAATAGCATCCTCGAAGTCATTGGAATCGATGAAACAACGAAGGGCATCGGGAACGGTTTCCTGACAAGTGCCGTCGAAATGGCCCTCACTGCCTATCTGCATGATGTCCTTCAATGGTGGAATCTCATAGCCATAGAAGCGGTGGACTTTCTGTTCTATGTCGTTTTTCGTGAATCTCATGTGCCGCAACCAACTTATAACCTCAGCCACACACTCAGCTCCCTTTATGCCTTCGGGATGGTTATGACTGACCTCCGCACTCTTCTTCGCTTCACTGACAACATCTTCCCAGTCGGAGAACAGCCAGCCAATGCTGCTCACACGCATTGCGGAACCATTGCCACAACTGTTGTTTGGAGCATGGTCGTCACTGAATATCCAGTCGTAGAACCGTGAGCCATAGCCACCCATCGGGTCAGGATAACGGCGACACCACTCAACAAGAGCATCCTTATAGCTCTTTCCGTTGAGCACAGCATCGGCTATGGCAATCGTACAGACGGTGTCATCGGTATATGAACAGTCGTCGGTAAACAGTTTAAAACCCTCTTCGGGAGCCGGTCCGAACTCAAACCGAGAGCCAACTATATCTCCAATTATTGCTCCAATCATATCAGTTCCTTGCTATTTGGTTATTAGTAGTAAGCGCAAAGATACAATTATTTTCGTGCAATTCCAAGCAAATTATCAGAAAATAGCATGTTATTAGAAAGGAAATAGCATGTTATTAGAAGTCGGGCGGCAATGTGAAAGACATTTGTCTGCCATCAACCGGATGTACGAATGACAAGCGCCTTGCCTGAAGATACAAGCGACCGGCATCTGTTCCATAGAGCGCGTCACCCTTAATCGTGGCATTGAGACCTAATGGTGACGCACAATGGACGCGCAGTTGATGGGTTCGTCCGGTAAGAGGATGAAGCCGCAAGCGGGTCTCTCCGCCTTTAGATGACAGCACTTCATACTCCGTTACAGCCTCCTTGCCGTGCTCAAAGTCAACTTTTTGTCGTGGACGATCCATCAAGTCAGGTGACAAAGGCAGACTTATCCGCCCTTTTTTCTGCCCTATTTCACCAATGACTATTGCCTCATATTCCTTTTTAACTGTACGATTTTCGAACTCACGTTGCAAAGCCTGCTGTGTGCCAGCATCCTTTGCCACGACCATCAGCCCGCTTGTAGCCATGTCCAGGCGGTGAACCGGATAAACGGTGCAGTGAAATCTGTCGACAAGATATTTCAAAACGCTATCATTTGATGTAGTCCCCGGAACGGACAACATGCCCGACGGTTTGTCAACCACAAAGAGATAATTGTCCTCGAATATTATTCTCAGCTTCTGACTTACACTATTTGTAAGCTGATAAGACCTCACGGCAAGTCCACGAAGCATCCAACTTAGTATAGGTTTGCAACGTCCACTGCATGCAGGATAGAACTGTCCATGCCGCTGGAGTCTTAATCCAAGACAAGGACCCCACCAGAAAGACGCTATCCTCAGCGGCCGCATACCATGAAGATAGGCATATTGCAGCAACTTCGGCTCACAGCATTCGCCAGCTCCGGAAGGGCAAATGAGCGTTGCGTCGGAACCGGGATTAAGAGCAAGTATGCGTGCTTGCAGCTTAGCTGATGCGTTCGATAAATAATATTCTCTGAATATCTCGGGCATAGGCTTGCGTTCCCCACGGGCATTCAGGAGTACAAAATGATTGAAGAGCCATGATTGCAAACGCTCGGACAAAATGCTTCTATGCCTCTGAAGGGAATTGATCTCCGATTCATAAACCGAAAGTTTACTCTCAGCATCAGCCAGCGACTTGCGGTAATTGACCTTAGCACGGTGGAGCTCAGCCTTTAAGAATTGGCTTTCACGCTCCATATCGCCGAGTTCCTTGTCCGTAAGTCCGCCCTCGGCACGACGTTCGTGACGACGCTGCTTGGCTTCGTTCATTAGCGAGCGTTGCCTTTCTATCTTGTCTTCGCCTTCTTTTTTAAGCTTTGCAATTGCCCGTTTTTGTCGAAGATAATCATCATTGTCGAGCAAAGCGTCTAACCGATGATTAATGGCTGTTATCTCTGCCTCATGCGTTTTGAAGTAGCCATCAGGCTGAAGATAGTCAAAAACCGGGGGACAACCAGCCCAGTCAGGACCTATTTTATCAGCCATTGCCTTACTTATCTGCCCGGAATAAGCATTGATGAAGCCCAACTGACCCTGATATTCCACCACAAGCACGCCCCACATCTTGCCTTCTTCCGGTTTAGGAGGCAAATGACTTTGCAACTCCTTAGCAGCCGCAAGTATAAGGGAATCAGGCTTATAATGAAACGGATTGTTCAACTTTGAGTCAGACGGTACGCAACCATCTAACCTATGGAACAACCTTGGCAATGCTTTTTCCATTTCTCCATCCATTTATTATCGTCGACAATGACAAGCGAATACAACAAATCCCCGCAAATCCTACCATAAGGCAAGGCTTTGCGGGGATTTTTATTTCATTAGTCCTTAATCTCAGATGGGTTCTTGCCAAGGTAAGCAAGGATACCACCATCGACATAGAGGATGTGACCATTGACGAAGTCGCTGGCATCGCTGGCAAGGAATACAGCCGGACCCATAAGGTCTTCCGGTGTGCCCCAGCGCTGAGCCGGAGTCTTGCTGACGATGAAGCGGTCGAACGGATGACGAGAGCCATCAGCCTGACGCTCACGAAGAGGAGCAGTCTGTGGAGTAGCAATGTAGCCCGGGCCTATGCCGTTGCACTGGATGTTGTACTGACCGAACTCAGAGCAGATGTTACGTGTGAGCATCTTCAATCCGCCCTTGGCTGCAGCGTAAGCAGAGACTGTCTCACGACCGAGCTCAGACATCATTGAGCAGATGTTGATAATCTTACCGTGACCCTTCTTCTTCATGCCGGGGATAACAGCCTTAGAGACGATGAACGGAGCGTTAAGGTCGATGTCGACAACCTGACGGAAGTCCTCAACCGACATTTCCTCCATAGGTATACGCTTGATGATACCGGCATTGTTGACAAGGATGTCGATAGTTCCGAGTTCCTTTTCGATGTCGGCAACCATCTTCTGCACCTCGTCCTCCTTAGTGCAGTCGCAGATATAGCCCTTGGCGTCGATGCCCTTAGCCTTATAGTCGGCAAGAGCCTGATCCATGTGCTTCTGTGAACGACAGTTGAATGCTATCTTTGCGCCAGCCTGGGCGTAAGCCTCTGCAATGGCGAACCCGATACCGTAAGCGGCACCGGTGATGAGAGCCACCTTGCCCTCAAGAGAGAATTTCTTAGAAAAAGTATCCATAGCTTTAATTTTGATTTTGACTTATTAGGCTTTTGATAGGCTTATGGGCATAATAGGCTTTTTAGGCATATTAGGCATAATAAGCATATTAGGCATAATAGGCATATTAAAAATTATCTTAAATCAGTGATTTCTACTACATCCTGGTCGCCATAGTCGAGGTTCTCGCCGCCCATGCCCCAGATGAATGTGTAGTTGTGGGTGGCGGCTGCAGCGTGGATGCTCCACTCCGGCGACAGGACAGCTTCGTCGCCCTTCATCCAGATATGGCGGGTCTCCTGCGGCTGCCCCATCAGATGGCAGACAGCCTGACCCTCAGGGACCTCGAAATAGAAGTAAGCCTCCATTCGGCGGCTGTGAGTATGAGCCGGCATAGTGTTCCAGACAGAGCCTGTGGCAAGCTCCGTCATACCCATCTGCAGCTGGCAGGTAGGCAGGACCTGGTTGACAATCATCTTGTTGATTGTCCGCTCGTTCGACATCTCCAGTGAGCCCATGTGCACCCTGATGGCATCCTTCTTGGTAATCTTGCGGTTAGGGTATTCCTTATGAGCGGTGGTACTGTTGAAGTAGAACTTTGCAGGATTCTGCGGATTCTTGCTAAGGAAGTAGACGTCACGGTCGCCACGACCGATATAGAGAGCCTCCTTGAAGCCGAGCGAATATTCCTCATCGCCGACACGGACTATACCCTCGCCACCGCCGACATTATATATGCCGACCTCACGGCGAGTAGTGAAGTAAGGAGCCTTAAGCGGATCGACAGCTTCCAGTTTTATAGCCTCATCGAAAGGCATGGCGCCGCCAACAATCATACGGTCGTACATAGAGTAAACCATGTTTACCTCATTGTTGGCGAACAGATTTTCGACAAGGAAATCACGGCGCAAGCGCGCTGTGTCATAGTGTTTTGCGTCCTCGGGGTTCGAGGCATAACGCAATTCATAATTTGTCTTCATTGATAGCTTCTAAGTTTAACTGCAAAGATAATGAAAAAGTGGAAACAATGCAAAGAATTATTTCTTTTTTAACCTCAATTATTGTTAGCAATCTAGAATTGTAAATTATTTTAGAAAGCATGGCGGTTTTTCCGACTTTCAGAGCCTTATTCACAAGCAACTGATTATCAATAAATTATAAGACCATTTCAAACGACTCTCTAAAAGATACCGAATCAGGGGCTAAAAGATACCCGATCAAGACGTAAAACGGTATCTTTTACTGTCTTGTTTGGACCCGATTACATAGCGTGTAAATATATTTCGGCAAATATTCTAGAACTTCCAGCGCAGTTGCAGTTCCATGTCGGTTTGCGAGCTATGGTCAATCTGCTGGAATCCGGAGGATATATGGTCACGGTCGAAATAATCGGTTGTTCCGCATTTGGCTATAAGCATGAGCTGTTTGCAGACGTCGGCACGGACGAACAAAGCATACCTGATGCCCTCACCATAGAATGCCGGAAAGGAAAAACTGTAAAGTGGTCCGCACTCATAGCTGTAGATTCGGCTGGCATAGTCGTCGGTATGGAAGTAACCGGCAGTAGCCACAAGCCGAATCCGCCATACATCCAGAGAACCGCTTGCCGAAGTCATCCAGCCGAAGCTGTCGTCCTTGTAGCTGTTGTATGACACATCGCCTTGCAGGCGTGCGCTCCACTTACGCTCACTATAGCCCAGCAAGAGCCGTCCACGCTGTGTCCTGTCGTCGATTAAGGCTGACTTGCCGGCATTGTCCTTTTGCCTTATTTTCAGTTTGTAGCGCCCAAGGATGGTCCATTTCTTGAGGGTCCACGTCAATGTCAGAGCGTTGTCCCAGCTATGGCTCGACCTGCCAGCCTGATAGCGGGGATGCGGGAAATAGGCATAGTCGGTGTAGAACATGACGTTCAGCTCACGCATAGCCTGCCAATTGGCACCGAGGTAGACACCATTCTCATTCTGCACACGCCCTCCGTCGGAGAAACTGGACGACAGCAAAGAGCCGTATTTCTTGCTGTAATAGCGTTGCAACGCCATGAGTGACAGGGCATTGCTGACGGCAAACGACAGGCTGTTGATTGTAGCAAAGCCGTAGCTATTGCCATAGCTATTGCCGGTGGCTGTCTCGCCATTGAACGAAATGCGATGGTTGACATAGCCATAATCGACGCTGGCGTTCCAGAAGTTCACACCCGAAGGATAGTACTCACGGTAAATCTGCTTTGTATTCGGTTGCAATTCCTTGTCGAGATGAGAGTAGACCACCGATGCCCCGGCATGGAACCCGTAGCCCTCCCAGTGGAGATTGCCTCCTGCTGTGAGCTGATGGGCGTTGTTTTTCTTGTCCATTTCCGTCCGGGTGCGGTGATAGCCTGTCTTGAGGATTGTCTGGATGTTGCCGGCCTTGTTCAGCGTAGCGTCTATGGGACGGTAAGAGAAGAACGCCGTTAGGTCGAGCCCTTTAACTATGCCAACAGTCGCCGCTGCACCCTGCATGTAGTTTGCCGCCGAACGTGACGTGTTGGCACGTATGCTGTTGGTGCTTCGCCCGAGACTGCTGAGGGTCATGAGTTTACCGAATCCAAAATCGTTGTTAAGCACCAGTCCCATGCCCAGCCGCATCTTGTACTGCCCAAGGGCGAGCACCTTAAGCCGTCCCATGCCCCGAACGACGAGGAAATAAGAGTAGTGGTCATAGCCCATGCCGTTCTTATAAGCGAAAAAAGGCTCGCCGGAATCCTGGGAGCCTTGTAATCCGAAACGGACATATTTCCCGTAATTGAACTCATAGCGTAGACTGTGGCAGTATCGCGGCCCAAGGTATTTACCTGTTTTGTCGCCGACACGCTCGTAAAACGGTATGCGACCTGTGGCAAGGACGGTCTGCTTGCCATGTTTAAGTATATCGCTGAGTTTGGGGAATTTGGTTTTCTGTGAATTGTCGCCCAGGTAAATGAAATAAGGTAATAGATTCCGGCGGACGGGGTCGAGGCTTTCTATCATCGAGAGCTCGCCGATGCTCTTCATGCCATGGTATTGATAGACGTACGCTTCAATGTCTTCTATCTGCTGAGCCGAGAGGAATGGTATCCGGCTGAGGTCTTCACGGGTTGCCGTGTTTATATCGATTGGATTTTCTTCGAGCTCACTCAGAACGTCGAACATGTCTTCTGAGGCTCCGATGTCGTCATCGTCGGCAGCTGTTAGTTCGTCGAGGTATTTCTCCCAAGACCGCTGGCTTTGGGCGACTGACGATGAACTGATTAAAAGGCACAGTAATCCCGTGAGTAATATCTTTAGGTTCTTCATGTTTGCAAAGTTAAACCATTTAAATTGAAATCCCAAATAGTCAGTGGGGAAAAAGATTGCGACTTGCTCAAAGTCAGTAAATTATTCTGCTTTTTATTCTGATTCGACAAATAAAAGATGTATATTTGCAAAGTGAAATATCAATTGATGAGAACTAATCATACAGACGAACCAAAAAGGACAACAATATAAAAATGAGAAAGAAACAATTCTTTTCACTTCTTTTTGTCGCAGCACTTGCCGCAACAGGACTTAACGCACAGACGAGACAGCTGACAGTTGATACCGATGAGCCGGGCGCAATCGTTCAACCGACAATGTACGGAATTTTCTTCGAGGACATCAACTTCGGAGCTGACGGCGGACTATATGCCGAGATGGTGGAGAACCGCAACTTTGAGTTTCCACAACACCTGCAAGGATGGGACGCTTTCGGCAAGGTGACGGTAAACGACTATGAGCCAGTCTTCGACCGCAACCCTCATTATGTTACGATATATCCCAGCGGACACAAGGAGAAGGTCAGCGGACTGGAGAACCACGGGTTCTTCGGAATGGGTTTCAAGAGTGGCATGAAGTATGACTTTACGGTGTACGGACGACTGAACAACCTGCAAGGCAAGGCGGCTAAAATCAGCGTTATGCTGATAGACGACAACAATAACATCATGGACAAGCAGGCCGTCAATATTGTCAACAACAAATGGACGAAATATACTGCTACTCTGACAGCCAATGCCACGATTAAGCACGGGCGGCTGCGTGTTCTTCAAGCCGGCAGTGAGACTGTCGACCTGGATTATATTTCGCTGTTCCCAGAAGACAATTGGCACGGACTGCGTGCCGATCTGGTCAAGGATTTGGAAGACCTGCACCCAGGTATATTCCGTTTCCCCGGCGGATGCATTGTCGAGGGTACTGACCTTGCGACACGCTATCAGTGGAAGAATACTATCGGCGCACCGGAGAACCGCCCAATCAATGAGAACCGCTGGCAGCATGCCGCTTCCAGCCGCCGGTTTGCCAATTATTATCAGAGCTATGGACTTGGATTCTATGAGTTCTTCCTTCTTGCCGAGAAAATCGGAGCTGAGCCTCTGCCGGTCCTTTCGTGTGGATTGGCGTGCCAATATGAGAATGCCGACAGCGACCGCAATGCTCATGTTGCACTCGACGACCTTCAGCCTTACATTGACAACGCGCTCGACTTGATAGAGTTCTGCAATGGCGACAGTAAGACAAAATGGGGAAAAATCCGTGCCGAGATGGGTCATCCGGCTCCGTTCAACCTTAAGCAGATAGCCATTGGCAATGAGCAATGGGGTCCGCTATACGCCGAACGGCTGGAGAAGTTTGTCAAGCAGATACGCGACAAATATCCGAAAATTAAGATTTGCGGTACATCCGGACCATCTGCAGACGGCAAGAAGTTCGACTATGGATGGGAGCAGATGCGGAGGATTGGCGTTGACTTGGTCGACGAACATTACTATAAATCGCCGGACTGGTTCTTGCAGAATGCCGGCCGGTATGACAATTACGACCGAAAGGGTCCGAAGGTGTTTGCCGGTGAGTATGCCGCCCATGGTCAAGGAAAGCACAACAACTGGGAGGCTGCACTTTCAGAGGCGTGCTTCATGACTGGGCTGGAGCGCAATGCCGATGTCGTATGGCAGGCTACCTACGCTCCATTGTTCGCTCATGTCGACGGATGGCAGTGGCGCCCTGACCTTATATGGTTCGACAATCTGAACAGTGTGCGCACGCCTAACTGGTATGTCCAGATGCTCTATGGAACCAACAAGGGGACTAATATTCTCAAACTGACTGAGAAAGGAATGAATGTTGAGGGGAAAGATGGTCTTTATGCCAGTGCTGTTTACAACAAATTGCATAAACAGTATATCGTGAAAATAGGCAACAGCGCCGACAAGGAGCAGTCTGTTGCAATAACATTGGACGGCATAAAGGATATTAATAAGGTGAGCCAGACTGTGATGAAGGCTTCACCAAGCGATGAGAATACACTGGAGAATCCTGACAAGGTTATCCCGGTAACAAAGGAATTATCTGCAACCGGAAACACGTTGAACGTGGCTGTTCCGGCAAAAAGTTTCAGTGTATTTATTTTCGAATAAGATTTTGGATTGGGTTTGACCGGACAATGGCCGCAACGGCTTTAGAGTCCACGCTCAGCCCAGTCGCTGCGGTCCATCTGCCGGTAGCCGATTGCCTCGGCTATATGGTCAGACATAATCTTCTCGGAGTGGGCAAGATCGGCTATGGTTCGGGCAACTTTCAGTATGCGGCTGTATGCCCTTGCCGACAGATGAAGGCGTTCCATTGCCATTCGCAATAAGTTCAGTCCGTTCTCATCGGGCTCGGCATACTGGTGAATCATCCGTTCGGTCATCTGAGCGTTGCAGTGCATGCCCTTGATGTTCTTGAATCTCTCGGTCTGAACGGCACGGGCGGCAATGACTCTCTCACGAATCTTTGCCGACGGTTCACCAGGCTCTGCCTTTGAAATGTCACGGAACGGAAGGGCTGCAATCTCACATTGTATGTCTATTCGGTCGAGAAGAGGACCGCTTATCTTAGAAAGATAGCGTTGAATCTGTCCCGGAGTGCAGACGCAATGGTGGGTCGGATCGCCATAATAACCGCAAGGACACGGGTTCATCGATGCTACAAACATGAAAGAGCAGGGATAAGTTATGGTGTACTTAGCCCGGCTGATGGTTATCTGCCTGTCCTCAAGAGGCTGGCGAAGTACTTCCAAAGTGTGTTTGTTGAACTCAGGAAGCTCATCACAGAAGAGAACTCCGTTATGAGCAAGGGTTATTTCGCCGGGCATTGGGTTGTTGCCACCACCGACAAGAGCCACCTCTGAAATGGTATGATGGGGACTTCGGAATGGTCGCTGACAGATTAATCCGGTGCCACGGGGCAACTTTCCGGCTATAGAATGTATCTGGGTTGTCTCAAGGCTTTCCGCCAATGACAATGGAGGAAGGATGGACGGAAGGCGTTTAGCCATCATGCTTTTGCCGCTTCCCGGCGGTCCGACGAGTATAATATTGTGCCCTCCGGCGGCAGCTACCTCGAAAGCACGCTTGACATTCTCTTGTCCACGGACGTCGGCGAAGTCAAGGTCGAACTTATATTGATGCTCATAAAACTCTTTTCTTGTATCGACGACACACGGCTCTGCCGTTGATGCTCCGTTAAGAAAGTTGATTACTTCCAGTATATTGTTCATGCCATAGACCTCAAGAGTGTCCACGACAGCTGCCTCATGCTCGTTTTCCTTTGGTACTATCAGTCCTTTGAAATGCTCTGCACGTGCCTTGATGGCTATAGGCAGGGCTCCTTTTATCGGTTGCAGCTTTCCGTCAAGACCAAGTTCGCCGATAAGCATGTACTTATCAAGCAAGTCGGTATGCATCTGTTCATTGGCAGCGAGTATGGCAATAGCAAGCGGGAGGTCGAAGCTGGCGCCTTCCTTTCTTAAATCGGCTGGTGCAAGATTAGCTGTAACATCGGCAACGGGGAACTTATATCCGTTGTTAAGCAGGGCTGCGGCTATTCGGTCGTGGCTTTCCTTAACAGCTGTATCGGCTAGTCCGGTCAAGTGATAGAGTACGCCGCGGGTAATGCTTACCTCAACAGTGACTGTAGTAACCTCCAGTCCGTTGACGGCGGCGCAATAGGTTTTTACGAGCATTGGCTTTTATTTTTTATAGTAGTAACTGGCGCCGAGCCTATATTGGTTGGCTATTGACGTCCGGTTTTACAGTTTAGTGGTAGTTTTCGTCGAGCCACTGGTCAAGGGCTGTGGCGTTGAGTCCGCTCTTGAATATCTTTCCGTTCTTAAGGATAATATTCTCCGGAACCGTGCTGAGCCCGAACTGGCGCATCAGCTTGCTTTCAAGCATTGAACCATCGCAAATAACCGGCCATTCGACATTGTTGTTCGACATGGTCCGCTTGCATTCGTTCTTGTTTGCATCAAGGCAAATGCTGATTATCTTCAGTTTGTCGCCGGCAATGTCCTTAACTCGATTTAAGTTCGACAGCGAGCCTGTACTCTCATAACTCCATGTCGCCCACACATTGATTATGGCAGTAGGAGCATTCAAGTCAGCGTTAGTTATGGTCTTGCCATTGACATCCGTAGCCGTAAACTTAGGCAATGTCTTGCCCGGCAAGCTGATACTCGACAGGTCGACCTGCTCTTTCAAACGGACAAGTGAGCCGCTGGACTTCTGCGATTTCATCAGCAGCTTGGTCAGTTGGGCTGCCTTTGCAAAGTCCGGCTTGTCAGCATCGACGAAATAACGGCGAGTAATATACACACTAACCGGTGATTCCGGATGGTCTTTAACGAACTGCTCGGCAAACTTTTTCTCCTCAGGTGGTGAGGCATTCGACACTGCCTTACGGAACTTTGTCATGAGTTCATTGGCATCAGTGCCCTTGACTTCCATTTCCTTTAAGTGTGAAGCATCGGCTTTCACTTCCACGGAACCGCCCGATTCGGCAAAGATAGGCTGCTGTGAATAGTTCGGGAACACTATCATTAGCGTCCCGTCGTCACGACATGGCAACTCAAGGGCGAAACGTCCGTCCTGAATCTTTATCGTGTCCATTCCGTCAATAACCCCATCAGGGCTATAAACGTAAAGTTCACCAGTATTAATATGTAGGAATCTTCCTTCGATTTTGAAGTGTCCCTTGCTTTCTCCACATGATGAAAGAACAAGGGAAAGAAAGAGAATAATAACTGTCCCCGCCAAGCCTCTCACAAGGAAAGGATGTTTAGTTACCTTATAACTTTTGAGTAAACCCATGCATCATATATGATTAAACATTCTCCCATGGTGGGAAACTTGTGTTATCAGTCATTCTCCCATTGCAGGAAGTTTATGCAATCAGACATTCTCCCATTGCAGGAAGTTTATGCAATCAGACATTCTCCCATTGCAGGAGACTTAGTGGAAGAAATAATCTTGTGTGGATGATATTTGTGCCGCGAACGGGACTCGAACCCGTACAGCCATTTCTGGCCAAGGGATTTTAAGTCCCTCGTGTCTACCAATTCCACCATTGCGGCGTCCAGCTTAGCCTAAGAAAAGGCAATGAATGAATTTAAGCGAATGCAAAGATAAGGCTATTTCTCGGAAATAACAAAGGAAAACGAAACTTTTTTTGAATCCAAGGCATTAAAAAACCTCATTTCCACTTTTCTCAAAGCGGGAATGAGGTAATTAGAAAATTGTGCAACTTCTTCTTTTATAGATTCTTTAGCTTTTATAGTTTAAACTTGTAGCCAAGTGTAATCTGGAAGACACTGTTCTTTGAATCACCACCATCAGCGACCTTGGTAAGACCGAAATTATAGCGAGCGTCCAGAACAACATTAGCATACTCGTAAGAGAGACCTACCGGAATAGAGAAGTCGAAAGACTTGGCATCATCAACATCGTCCTTGCTAATCATGAATCCCGGCTGGATACCTGCCTTTACAGCAAGTCCCTTGACTACATAAACGTTGGCGAGGATAGGAATATTCAGATAAGCAGGGCTCCACTTCTCACTAATCTTTATGTCTTCATCCTCAAATTCAAACTTAGTTCCCTGAGAAGAATAGATAAGACCTGCACTGATACCGAGGATGTCGGCTGCACGATACTCACCCTCAACACCTGCGGCGAAGCCAACCTTTGACTTACCGCCATCATTATCAGTGATGTTAGCAATGTTTAAACCGACCTTAGGCTGCAAGGTAAAAGTTCCGACTTCCTGCTGTGCGAAAGCACCGATTGAGCAAAGCAGCACGGCTGCCATCATTAATAGTTTCTTCATAATTGTAATTATTAAATTAATAAATAGGTTTGCATTTATACTTTAAAAGTAAGCTAAATTGTCTTAAATTCACATTGCAAAGATATGGGAAAAATTCCATTCTTGCAAATGGTCAAATCGGACTTTCGGTCATAAACATATCAATAAAGTGTTTAGGTGGTCAAAATTAATGCTTAAATGGTCGAAAGTTTTTTTAAGATGGATGAACAATTGGTCGAAAAAATGGGATTAAAACGACATATAAATGATTCTCTACCTAGCTAAAACTGCTGATAGATAAATGGTTGCACACTATCCTGCCGGAATGTAACGACCAGCATAATAACAACTAAAGCGATAAGGAACTTAACCATCCACGGCAACTTGACGAACTCTTCCTGCAACCAATGACAATCGTCCGAGCGAATACTCTGCAGTTCCAAGCCAACCACAACGAACACAAGCCACATCGGTCGGGCATAAAGGAACGGAACGAAATAGTCCAGACTGAAGTCAGAGCCAATATGATTGATAAGAGCCAAAGCTGTGTCAAGGTCACGAGAACGGAAGAATATCCACGTGAACGCCACAAAGACAAACATCATTATCCAACAGACAACCCTTACGACCACGGTATCAGGGATTCTATCAAGGAACAACCGGCGGCAAATCTTATGCAGAACAAGTGCCACTCCATGAATAGCGCCCCACAAGACGAACATCCATGAAGCCCCATGCCACAGCCCTGCGACCAGCATAACAAAGAAATTGTTAAAGCAAGTACGGAGCATTCCACAGCGGTTGCCGCCCATCGGGATATACAGATAGTCACGGAACCACGTCGACAAGGCAATATGCCAACGATGCCAGAACTCCTGCGGATTAAGGCTTTGGTACGGGAAGTTGAAATTATCCTTCAGCTCATAGCCCATCAATGCCGCCAGTCCGATAGCCATATCGCTGTAGCCGGAGAAGTCGAAGTATATCTGCAACGTAAAGCCGAGCACTCCCATAGCGTCCTCGAAGCCGGAATAAGCCGTCGGATCATCGAATATCCAGTTGTTATAATCAGCTATATAGTCGGCTATCAGGCCCTTCTTTACCAGTCCAAGCATTATAAGCCACAGTCCACGATAAGCCATTCCGGGCTTTCCGGGACGCTGTTCCCGCTCCTGTGGCAGCAACACATTAGCCCTTGTGATAGGTCCTGCCATAAGCAAAGGGAAGAACGTAAGGTAGAAAAGATAGTCCAACAGACGCGTCCGGGCCGTGTAAGTTCCACGGTAGACATCGATGGAATAGCTTATAGCCTGGAAAGTATAGAACGAGATACCGACAGGAAGGAACAACTCCACCGGTCCGAAATTGCTGCCAATGATGTCATTGACAATCCCCATCAGGAAGTTCGTATATTTAAGGTAGACCAACGGCAACAGATCGACAATGATAATCAAAGCCAGCCGCAATCGCCGATGATGCCAATGAGCCATCATCCGCCGTGTTGCCCACCACGAAAACAGAGCCGTTGCAGGCAGCAGAAACATCAGCAGTCCGTTGGCTTTCCAAGCGAAGAAAAGGCTGAACGCCGTGACATAAGTCAGGGTAGCTTTCCTTCCTGTATGGCTTACACCTATATATATAGCATAGAAAATGATGAACGCCACAAGGAACGGAAACGAACACAGCGACCACTCCTCATCAGGGAAGACGAGGAACCTGTCGATCTGAAGCAATATGTTTTCTATTTCCGTAAGCATAGCCATTCATTTATCTGCGTCCAAAATGCCGGTGGCGCACGGGATTGTCACTGCCGCTGAACCCATCGAACTGCGGAGTGTAAATATCATAAGACGAATAATAATGTACGTCGGGCTGCTCCATCCTTATCGGGTGAGCCGAACCGTCAGGGTCGCCCAGCCAGCGGGCAATCTCGTCAGTCCATTTCGCCGAGCCCGAAACAGTAGGATGTATATGGTCGGAGGCACGCTCAAGCTTAAGCCGCGACGAATCGAAGAACCGCCCGTCGCCAACGCAGCTCCTAATAAGATTGTCAATACCCGTGTCCCGTTTCCAGTTTGGCGGACTGACCCACACGAAAGGCTTGCCGCCAAACTTCTTTATAATCTCATTGACATACTGCCGCCTTGCCGGAACATCATGGACAAAGAGTTCATTGCTTCCGAGACAGACAATAAAATATGTAGGATGATAAAGCCGGATATAAGTATCCAGAATATTAGACTTGGCGAACTTCTCCGTCGTCGAGCTATACCATGTTATAGTGTATAGCTTGTGACCATTGGCATGGCAATAGTCGTCAAGCCTATGGCAAATGCCACCGGTCATAGAATCGCCGAAGAAGAGAACCGTCTGATGTGTCGTGTCGACCCCGTTGACAAAGCCTTCTTTCTGCCTGTCAACCAGTCCAATACCAGCCTTAGCCTCATCGGTGTTATGCTGTCCGTCGACAAAAGGCACAACATCGTGCAGTCCGCTAAGATCCAGCTTGCGCACCACGAACCCATTGAAAGATATTTGCTGCGGCATGACGGCATAGCCAACAACGGCAATAACCGTCAGTGCCAGTATAAGCAACACTTTCAATCGTTCTCCCATTCTGCTGTTTTATTTAGGATTTTACATGCTGGGCAACACGCCTTGCGTTTGCAAAGATAATGCAAAAAGGGAGAAAAAAGAAATCTTCTTCGGATAAATTTAGAATATAGATACTATGCAGCAAGTATAGTAATGCGGATTACACCATCAGGCATTGTCGTCACTCTGCTGAACCGGCATACGGAAGCGGTCGAACTTTTTTGCGAATAATTAGTTGCCGACACCTAGAACACCACCCGGCGACAGGCTTACAACGTACTGCATAAGGCGTTCGCCATTGTTGCCACTGAGTATTGCGCCGGTCTCCAGCGAGTAAGTGCGGTGGCAGTTATTACAACGGACGACGGTGGTGTTGTCGGTCCATTGAAGGGGATATTTGGTTGTATAGCCGGTTGCGCAGTTAGGGCACTGACCGTCCCAGGCTACATAACCGTTGAAGTTGGTGTGTCCAAGGATTATAGACCCGTTGGTACCACCGGCGCCGAGATAGATGCCGCTATTGTAGGCAAGGTTCTCAATGTCGTTGGTCAGGGTTATGCTCTCTTTCTTGCCGTTTGGGTCGGAAGTATTGACGACGTAGGCGCCATGATATACCGACATGCTTATGCTGACATAATAGTTGTTGGTGTTGAGTGCCGTGAATATCATGCTTGCGGGATGCCATTCGGTGTGGAACGTGAAATGGCATGGGTATCGCCGACTGACGGGTGAGTCGCCACTGCAAGAGGAAAGGAGTATCAGGAAGAGAACGCCCGGCATTCCCTTCCTATTTATTATCGACTTCAACATTTTAGCTATTGAGAAACTTGGCATATTAATCGGTACAATATTTAAATAAAAAATAGTTGCAATCGTCCTAATGGACGATTATTTTTTATTTGTTGGATTTGTTGATTAATAATTGAAATTGAATGTTCAACTCCTTTATCGTGACAACAGTTTCTTCTCGGCCTCATCAGCCTTCTCGAAGTGGAACCCACTGATATTCTCGTCCATGAGTTTCTGTATTTTGTCGTTGCAGAGGTTGCCGATGGAGCCCTCATGAGTGTGGTGGATATTCTTGTCGGCATGGAATGTGCCGGCCTCAATCTCCAGTCCCACCTTCTTATAGGCATCGCGGAACGGCATTCCGGCAGCGGCAAGCTTGTTGACTTCCTCGACCGAGAACATCGGGTCGTACATCGGGTTGTCGAGGATATGCTCGTTGACTTCCATCTTATTAATAATGTAAGCCGCCATCTGCAGGCAGTCGCGCAGCTCGTCGAAGGCAGGGAGGAACACTTCCTTTATCTCCTGAAGGTCACGGAAATAGCCCGTCGGCAGGTTGTTCATGATGAGCATAATCTGCTGTGGCAGACCCTGGATCTTGTTGCTCTTGGCACGGATAAGCTCGAAGACGTCAGGATTCTTCTTGTGAGGCATAATGCTTGAGCCCGTGGTGCACTCCTTAGGCAGCTTCACGAAGCCAAAGTTCTGGCAGTTCATCAGGCAGGCGTCATAAGCCATCTTAGCCAGCGTTCCGGCAATGGTGGCAAGGGCGAACGCCACGTTGCGCTCCATCTTTCCGCGTCCCATCTGCGCATAGACCACATTATAGTCCATCGAGTCGAAGCCGAGCAGGTCGGTCGTCATCTGGCGGTTCAGCGGGAACGAACTGCCATAGCCGGCGGCTGAGCCCAGCGGGTTGCGGTTGGTCATCTTGTAGGCAGCCTGCAGGAAGAGCATATCGTCGGCGAGTGACTCTGCGTAGGCACCAAACCACAGTCCGAAACTCGACGGCATGGCTATCTGCATGTGGGTATAGCCCGGCATGAGCACGGCCTTGTACTGGTTGCTCTTCTGGATAAGCTCGTCGAAGAGTATCTTCACGTGGTCGGCTATGTCGTGAATCTCGTGGCGGGTAAAGAGTTTCAGGTCGACAAGCACCTGGTCGTTGCGGCTTCGTCCGGAGTGGATTTTCTTGCCTATGTCGCCGAGCTTGCGGGTGAGCATGAGCTCAACCTGTGAGTGGACATCCTCGACATCGGGCTCAATGACGAACTTTCCTTCCTCGCAAACCTTATAGATATTGCGCAGCTCGGCAAGGAGCTTGCCGAGTTCGTCCTTCGTAAGCAGTCCGATTGACTCCAGCATGGTGATATGAGCCATAGAGCCGAGCACGTCGTACTTAGCGAGATAGAGGTCCATCTCACGGTCGCGTCCAACGGTGAAACGCTCTATTTCCTTGTTAACTTCAAAATTCTTTTCCCAAAGTTTATGTGCCATTGTTGTTCGTTATTGTCTTTTTAAGAATACGGAAAAAGGCGAATTATATTGTCAGAGAATGCCTTTTAAATCGTAATAGGGCACCCGTTGAATTGTAAACTGACGTCAGTTGAATTACAAGCGGACGTGAGTTACGTTGTAAACGGGTATCTTTTAGAATGAAAAATAAATTATTTTTAGTTTGTTTTCAATCTATTTTTCATCCATTTTTAATTTATTTTTCGTTGTAAAAGATACCGTCTTACAATATAAGCTGTACTATATTACAATACAAGCGATTATCTCTCACAACCTAACAAGCCATCAATTCACTGTAGGGACGCACATTGAGCGCGTCCCTTTAGTGTATAGACATTATTCAGAATACGGAATCATTGCCATCATTTCGGCAATCTTCTCGATGGCATCCTTCATCGGTTGCTCTACCATTCCCTTTGCGAAGAACGGCACGTCGGCATCGATAGTAAGGCGCATCTTCGACGACGAAGCCTCAACGGGCAGCATCTGGATCCAGAACTTGAAGCTGATGGGCGACTTCTCGCTTTCGAACTTTATCATCTTCGGCTCATCACGCTCGACTATCCGCATGGACACATTGCCTATAGGCGATATGTTGATGGACATGGAGTCACGGTCGAAGGTCAGGTCGTGGAGCTTCTCCTTAATCTCGTCGGTCTTCGCGTCGCCTGTAGAACCATCGGGAAGCCGGTCCTTCAAGCCCTGCAGATGGGTGAGGTCGCTGAGCGTGTTGTACACTGCCTGCTGGCTGTGGGGTATCTGACGTACTGTACTTTCTATCTTCATGACTGGCTCTTCCAATTTGCCGGGTCCTTACGCCACTCCTGAAGCATAGCGACCTCGTCCTGTTTGATGTATCCAATCTCGAGCGCATGGGCGACGACATGCTCATAGTCGGTGAGGGTGACAAGCTTGACACCGGCGTCCTTGAATGCCTTTTCGGCAATAGGGAATCCGTAAGTGTATGACGCTACCATTCCGACGACTTCGAATCCGACACGGCGGAGAGCCTCAACAGCCTTCAGCGATGATGCTCCGGTGGAGATAAGGTCCTCGATGACGACAACCTTTGCGCCTTCGGGCAGCTGTCCCTCAATCTGGTTGCGTGTGCCGTGGTCCTTCGGTTTCGGACGGACGTAGGCGTAAGGCAAAGCCAGCTCGTCGGCAACAAGTGCGCCCTGGGCTATGGCTCCGGTGGCTACTCCGGCAACGGCTGTTGCCTCGGGGAAGTTCTCCATGATGGCGTGGGTGAGCTCAAGCTTTACGAATGAGCGCACGTCGTGGTAGGACAGGGTCTTGCGATTGTCGCAATAGAATGGCGACTTCCAGCCTGATGCCCATGTGAACGGGTCGTTTGGCTGCAACTTTATGGCTTTGATGTCAAGCAGCTTTGCAGCGAATACTTTCTTCAGATCTTCCATTTTTATAGTGATTAACGTTAATTTAGTTGCAAATATAAGCCAATTATTTCAATTAAGCAAATTTTGAGTAGTATTAAATGATTAGCGGGTGTACGTCGCAATGGTGTTCCCATCATACTCACGGCGGCTGACCTCAACGACTCCGGCAGGGAGTTTCGGCGCTTTTGTACCGTCAGCGACTATTCGTGGCGATGTCTCAACACGTACCTCGTCCCACTTATCGGCACTGAGGAATGAGTTGATGGTCGCTGCCCCACCCTCGACGACGAGCGATTGCTTGCTGTTGTTATATAGGAAAGTCAGCGTCTCGTCTATCGTCGGGAAGCACAGCCAGCCCTCGGGATGACTCTTCAGGAACTCGTTGGCAAAGTCGGTGTCCTTGGTCAAGACTATTCGAATGGGGTTCTGACCGCTCCAACTGCGGACGGTGAGCTGTGGGTCATCACGGAGTGCGGTGGTCTTGCCGACAAGGATGGCGTCGTTCTCGGCACGGAGCTTGTGGACCAGCGATTGGGTGAATGGTGTGGAGAAAGCCGTCGGATGCCAGTGGTCGTCGATGAACCCGTCCCACGACTGTGCCCATTTGAGTATAATGTAGGGGCGCTGCTTGGTGTTGAAGGTGAAGAACCGCTTGTTCGACTCGATGCATTCCTTCTCCAGCACACCGACGGTGACGTCGATTCCTGCCTCACGGATTCGCTTTATGCCCCGTCCCTGAACCTTGGCAAAGGGGTCGACGCAGCCACAGACTACACGCTTCACGCCCTTTCTTATGATTAGGTCGCAGCATGGCGGGGTGTGTCCCCAGTGGGAACAGGGCTCAAGGGATACGTAAATGGTTGCCTCGGGAAGGTACTTTTCGTCTTCGGGCTTTACTGACGCGAAGGCATTGACCTCAGCATGGGGACCTCCGTAGGCTGAAGTGTAGCCTTCGCCTATTATCCTTTGACCGCCATCAGCTGTCGGAACTACTATCACGGCACCCACCGCAGGGTTCGGTTTTGCTGTCTGAAGTCCGTTGCGGGCTATCTGAATGCAGCGCCGCATGTATTTTTCGTCTGTATCTTTATTATCCATAGTAGGCTTGTTAGTTAATTCAAAATGCAAAATTCATAATTCAAAATTATGATTACCATGATAAACAATATGCTGTATAATGGCGTTTAAATAGAACGTTAATAATCGGAGTAATCATAATTTTGAATTTATAATTTTGAATTTTGAATTTATTCTTCGAATTTATTCTTTGCTTTTTGAATTTTATATTTTACTTTTGTATCCGCATGGAATATCAGGAACTATGGCACAGGCTGACGCCAATGTATGAGCCGCGGGAAGCACAGGCTGTTGTCCGCACTCTGCTCGACGGTCTGTTTGATATGTCGCTGACGGATATTGTCAGTGGCAAAGTTAGTGAATTATCCGCAAAAGACCAACAACTCGTCGGCGAAAAGATGGACGAGCTGGCTAAAGGAGAACCGGTACAGTACGTCATCGGATATGAATGGTTTGCCGGCAGGCAGTTCAAGGTTACGCCTTCGGTGCTGATTCCACGACCGGAGACGACGGAGCTATGCGGTCTTGTCAGGAAGGATTATGACCATCCGTTCTGTGGATTGCAACCGCCGGAGCCGCTTCGGATTCTCGATATTGGAACGGGAAGCGGCTGCATAGCCATAACGCTGGCATTGGATATTCCGTTTGCCGAGGCCAGCGCGTGGGATATTTCGCCCGATGCGTTGCTTGTTGCCCGTGAGAATGCCCGGCGGCTTGGAGCTAAGGTGAACCTGGAATTGCATGATATGCTCGATGGTGGGGCGCTTCCTGTACCCGATGAAGAAAGGAAGTATGAGGTTATCGTAAGTAATCCGCCATACGTCTGTGACAAGGAGAGGCAGGAGATGGAACAGAATGTACTAGACTATGAGCCGGGGCTGGCGCTGTTTGTTCCTGACGATGACCCGCTGAGATTCTATCGTGCCATTGGCGAATATGCTGTCAAAGCTCTCAGGAAGTTCGGACTGTTGTACTTCGAATGCAACAGGATGTTTGCTGATGATACAGCGGATTTGCTGAAGGGACTTGGATTCCGTTCGGCAAAGGTCGTCAACGACCAGTTCGGGAATAAGCGTTTTGTAGTAGCTGAGCTGTAAGGCATTGGCTTCCGAGATATAATCATTTTGTCGACGGAATGGAATTAACAAATAATTTGTCGACGGAATAGAATCAACAAATAATTTGTCATAGGAATAGAATTTACAAATAAAAAGAATATGGAAAAACTGACTGATAGCGAGGAATATAAACGTGACCAACTAATAAAGAAGATTGAGCATGCCGTCGAACACATGAGGCTTGCTGAACTAGAGGCTGTCTCCTACGACTTGTTCGTCAAGGGTTACTTGGAGAACCCATAGGCATTTCCGATCCTCTGCCCATCATCCATCTTATTTCCAACCCTCACTACACTCATCACCCACTTGTATAGCCTTTCCCATAACCATTCCCATAGCCTTATATATTTACCACCACTATTGAAGAATCAACCCTAATCTAAAGTACTAACTCTAATCTACAACACGAAAAACGCCAGAATGGGACTTGCTGCCCACTCTGGCGTTTTTATTTAGTTCGTTGTAATCGTCTTTACTTAACGGACGATGACCTTCTGAGTTTCTGTTGTGCCATCAGCCTTGGTGCTGACAATGATGTTAACACCACGGACCGGGGCCTTCAGAAGCTGACCATTGAGTGAATAAACCTTTGTTGAAACAACAGCAGAAGTATTGTTCTCAATGTTTGAAATGCCGGTAGCATCACCTGCTACGGTAGCATCTCCAAGTCCACCCATCTCATTGGCTGCACGTACTGACCATGTTGCAGTAGCGTCGTCAACAGTATAAGTAGGCTCTGTGGTGAATGCTACAACGTTGCCATTCTTGCAAACAGCCCAAAGGAGAGCATAGTTGCTGTTCTTCCAAGTCAGAGTTGTACCGTCGAGGACTACCTGCTCAGGTGCAGAAGCCTGCTCAGTGAGTGCCTGCGGATCCCATTCGTCGTCGCCACCCATAACGGTTGCGATGGTGTATTGGGCAGCCTCATCAGCTGTGAGTACTGGGTTGTTGGCGTGATTGTCACCGAAGACGGTCTTACGACTGCTCAGATCGATAGGTGTGCCGCTCTTTGTCATAGAGTTGTACTCGGCAAAGCGTGCTGGCCAACCGCCACTCATTTCGCCCCATCCGATTGCTGAAGGCTGAGACTCCATTGTGGTGTTAATCCAAAGTGCGATAGGAGTACCTGAACCCCAAGGACGACCGAGGGTGTAGTTTCCGTCGTTAGCATCCTCTTCACCGGTAATTGTACAGCCGGAGAGAATCCAACCATACTGCTTTGGCTGTGAAGGTACAGCAATGTAACCACCTGTTCCGGCATTCTGGAATGTTACATTGTTGAAGAAGGCATCACCCTTTCCGCAGATATAGTCGGTACGTCCACGGATGATTCCATCCTCGAAGTAGTAACGGGCACGTTGGTTGTTGCTGGTCCAAGTGTCCTGATACCCCCAAAGAGTAACATTCTTCATGATGGTCTTGTCACCCTTATCCTGAATAGCAAGGTTACGACCGGTAGCGTCTTCACTACCATTGCGGAGTGTGATGTCCTCGAAGTAGTTGTTTGAACCGGTGTTCTGGAGCAGGTCGTTATGACCAATACCCTCCAATGGGTCAGCACCTGAATCGAGCACAGGGTTGGTCTTGTTCTTAAGAACAGTACCGTCACGGTCCTCACCGATGATAGAGACATTGCTTGTAGTCAGGTTCGTTGTTGTAGCAGGGTATGTCTTACCGTCAGAACCGACAGAAGTTGCCTTGTCGTCGAACGGAATTTCGTATGTACCCTTCTTAACGAAGATGCGGAAGCGAACGGTCTTGTCGGCACGGCTGTTGGCAGCTGCGATAGCCTCCTTGAATGTTCCGTCGTCAGGAATAACGAAGTCATAGAGCTTCTTCTCAACTATTGGCTTCTCACGAGTGGTGAATGTCAGCGTGATTGCATCGGCAAGAGTATTGCCTGCGAGGTCGCTTACAGTATTGCCAGGCAGTGTGAAAGTGTAAGTTGTAGCGTAGTTAAGGCTGCGGTAAGGGAATGTGATGACCTTTCCGGCAACAGCGCCTTCGAGAGTCTCAGTTCCGAGAGTAGCCACTGCGTCACTCTTAAGCTGTACCTTCTCGTCGAATGTAAGCACAATCTTACCGTTGGCGGAAGCTGTTGAATCATTCTCAGCCGGTACAGTGCTGACAAGCTTAGGAGCAGTGCCGTCGTCATAAACCTTAGGAGTACCGAGAACATAGATAGCTCCGATAGCGTTACCATCATTGCTTGACTCAGTTCCGTCTATTTCAGAAGTCTTGTCGGCAATCCAACGGATGTAAACGTTCTTCTGGTTGTTGGCAGCTGCAGGCAGAGCAAACTCAGAATCAGTCCAGTTCTTGACTCCCGGCATTTCAATCTTGCCGAGAGTTGTCCATGCAGCATCATTGAGTGAATACTCAACAAGATATGTCTTGTAAGCATTGTAGTTGTAAGCCATTGCACTCTTAACCTTAAGGTCGGTGAAGTTTGTGGCATCAACCTTTATCTGCCAATAGTATGTTCCGATAGCAGCATCGTTCTTCCAGTTAACACCGGCGTCACGGCCTTCGTATCCGCCACTCTGATGGCTCTTGTCAAGCCAGCCGTAAGTGTTGCCCTCTGCATCACGGAGAACAAGCTGGTCAGCATCATTGTCGGCAGAAGCAAAGTCGGCAGTACGTCCGTTGTTGCCCTTAAGATAGAAGTCCCAGGCAGCCACGAAGTCGATAGCTGAGAAGTTTGCGGTTACGTTCTTATTCTCATTCATGGTGAGAGTAATGTCAGACGAGGTCTCACCTGTCGACCAGTTTGTGAATGTGAGGATGTCATTACCGGTAGCAGTAAGTGTCACCTTAGTGCCTTCCTCATACATATTCTGACCATTGACAACTGTAGGGGCGATGTCCGGCTGAACCATGTAGTCCTTAGCTCCACCAGTTACATTATATACAAGAGAGTAAGTATTGATCTTCTCGAAGTTGGCTGTGAGCGCCGCATTGGCATTAACAGTATACTTGAACTTAGCGTCAGTAGACACTTCATTGCCCTCAGCGTCAGTCCAATTGACAAACTTATAGCCGAAGTTCTTGTCGGCAGTAAGTGTCAGCTCAGTACCTGCCTCATACTCATCACCTGCAGGATAAACCTTAACAGTACCACCTTCGGCAGGCTTAGCAGTAGCAGAGAATGTATACTTGACAACATCCTCGATAGTTCCACTTACAGTACCGGTGATTTTCACATCGTTGAAGCCTACCTGCTTGGTGTTACCGAGGTTGTAGACATAGCAGATGAGAGAGAATCCCTCAGAAGTAGCAAGCGAGTCAGGAACATCGAGCTCGAAGCTTGTGCGATAGTTAGGATCAGAGCTTGTCTTATCCTGGTCGGCAGTCTTGTTACGAGCAGGGATAAGTCCGGTAGCAAGAACAACCTCCTTGCCCTCGGCATTAGCAACCTTAACATCGATAAGACCACCATCAGTACCGAAGCGGCGTATGTTTGCGCTCACCTTTGTTGCTGTGAACTTCAAGCCCTTAGCCGGTTTAACGATCCACTCAAGCTTATTTGTCTCAGAAGCTGAGCCTTCCTGTGCAGTCGGCTGGAAACGAGTATAAGTAATACCGTCGAAGCTTCCGCTGGTAGCATCGGTCAGGTTGTCGCCATGAGTGAACGAAGCTATAGAGACAGCATCCTCAGGAGTAACTACAGCCGGGTCGGTAGAATTGCCGGCGAACGGATACTCAACGGCTGTAGCCTCATCAGTGTAAGTCTTGCCAGAAGGCTTAACAACTGGCAGAACCACCTTTATATATCTGAAGTAAGAGCCATCGCCAATAACGATGTCGATAGAGTCAGACTTCGAAGCTACATTATATGTTACGACATTACCCTGAGCAGTATAGTCGGTCTGACCATCGATGGTAGTAGTTGTTGTAGCAGAATAAGACTCAATAGAGACAGTAGCGTTCTGAGCAGAAGGAACAGTCAGCTTTGTACCGCCGTTCATCTGGCACCAGTCAGTCCATGCGCCGTTGTTAATCTTTCCGCCATTGTGAGTATCGAAGTCAAGCTTAGAGTCGATAGTCTGTCCGGCAACAGCGACCTGAGTTACATAAATACCGGTCTGGTTCTGATAAGAAAGAGCCGGTGCGCCATTCTTCTTCTGGAAGTCGAAAGTAAGAGTAGCCTCCTCAGTGCGGTCGGCAAGCGAAACGGTATTGTCAGTGAATACCGGAGTAAGAGTCAAGTCGGCGTCAGGAACAGTAATCTCGTCACCCGGCTTGTAGCTGTTTGTACCGTCAGTCCATGCAGTCAGAGTCTTGCCTGCAGCATAGAGAGTGCGGTTCAATGGAATGGTGTAAGTAGAGCCAACTTCTTTCTTCTCGGCATCCGGTACAACGCCTTCGGCAGTAGCAGAGCCAAGTTCGAAAGTGATGTTCACCTCATCCTTAAGCTCCGACGGGTCGGCAGTCTCAACAGCGAAGTAAGGAGTATAGTTACCACCGGTAATAGTAAGGGTGGTAGCCTCCGTGCCCTTGTAATAGCAAGAGACGATGTTGGCATCCTTGTTCTGGTGATAGCATGCCCCGGTGTTGGTGTTCATAGTGGCAACAGTCTCATTTTTGGAGTTCACCACCTTTACATCACCACCCCAGGCGCAGGTTCCCATGGAAATCTTTACAGGTCCTGTCACGGCGACAGTAGCCTTGAAGTTTCCCCAACCATGCTCATTCGAGTGGAACTTGCCACCAAGCACGGCAACAGCATCAGCAGCGTCTTTGGCAACGCGCGATACAGAACCGTCATCGGCAACGGCAATACCAAACTCAAAGGCAGTCTTGTTGGAAATCTCGTCAGCGGTCAGCAGGTTGCCGTTGGTAAGGTCAACCTTGAAGTCCTTGACTGAGCTTTCGGCTGCAAAGCCAACGATGTTGACAAGCAGCAACAGGAGCATAAGCCCTGCTTTCTTCGTAAAATTGCTCATTGTGTTAGTTTTTAAGTTAAGTTATGTATTTTGATTATAGTATATTAGCGTAGTTTGTGCGTATTCAGGGGTGCAAATATAACAAATAAAATCAAGGAAAAAGGGTAGTCAACTTTCTTTAACAAAAATTATCCGTAAAATTTGAATGATGAATTATTTCCTACCAAAGTCGGCAGGAATCTCTCCCCATTTCTTTGTCTCCCATTTAATAATAGGTGTAGTAATCTGGTGTGAGCGGAGCCAATTCTCGGCACGACCTATGATATTATACAACTGGGCAGTCTGCGGGGTACGCTCCAACTTAGTCTTGCACTGCTTCTTGCTCGCCCAAAGGATAGCGTTATGGGAATCGCTGTAAATAACTTTATCGTGAATGCCTTGCTTGTCCATCAGGGCAAGGGCATGGACAATGGCAAGGAACTCACCGATATTGTTTGTTCCCTGCATTGGTCCGAAATGGAATACCTGCGCTCCGGTGGCAAGGTCAATGCATCGGTACTCCATAGGACCCGGATTACCGGAGCAGGCAGCGTCGACAGCCCAAGCCGAAGCAGAAACCTCAGGTGGAAGAGGAAGAACTGTATCGTGGCGGTAGGAGGGAGGATTGACTAACGTCTTTTGATTCATAAAATAAATATGATTTAGTGACCTTGTGTCCGTCCCCATCGTCTTGAAAAGGCGAATAATATTTTCTTTTGTCGGTCTTCCAGACCGATGGGGGCGCACACAAGGTGCGGCCCTACAGTGGACAGGCTGCAAATATCCTGACCAAGATGATTAAACATCATTCCCTTGGGGGAGGCTTGGTGGGGAATTCGGAATCTAGTTTACATTCTCTCCGGCACTTCGATACCCAGCAGGGTCATGCCTTCCTTGATAACCTTGGCGACATTCTTGGCGAGGACAAGGCGGGTGACCTTCTCAGCGTCAGTGTCGGCATTGAGGATACTGTAGTCATGATAGAACTGGTTGAAAGCCTTGGTGAGCTCATAGCAGTAGTTGGCAATGCCCGACGGGTTGTAGTTCTGACCGGCATCGGCAACAGAAGCACCAAAGTTGTTGAGCATCTGGATAAGCTCGACCTCCTTTTCGTTCAGAGGAGCGTCAGCGCTAAGCTGCTCAGGGAGTGTGACGTTCTGCTCGGCAGCCTTCCTCAGAATGCTCTTGATACGTGCGTAAGTGTACTGGATGAACGGACCGGTGTTACCATTGAAGTCGATAGACTCGGCAGGGTTGAACATCATGTTCTTGCGGGCATCCACCTTGAGAATGAAGTACTTGAGCGCACCCATACCGACAATGCGGGCAATCTCATTCTTCTCGTCCTCGGAGAAATCCTTGCTCTGTCCGTGCTCGGTGGCAGTAGCCTTAGCGTCGGAAATCATCTGTGCGATAAGGTCGTCGGCATCGACAACGGTTCCCTCACGCGACTTCATCTTACCCGACGGCAGGTTGACCATACCGTAGGAGAAGTGGACAAGGTCCTTGCCCCACTTGAAGCCCAGGCGGTCGAGGATAATCGACAGAACCTGGAAGTGGTAGTTCTGCTCATTGCCGACAACATATATCATCTTGTCGATAGGATAGTCGTTGAAACGCATCTCGGCAGTACCGATGTCCTGAGTCATATACACCGTTGTACCGTCAGAGCGGATAAGGAGTTTCTGGTCGAGTCCCTCCTTTGTGAGGTCAGCCCAAATAGAGCCGTCTTCCTTCTGATAGAAGAGTCCTTTCTTCAGTCCCTCGAGAACCTTCTTCTTTCCCTCGAGATAGGTGTTGCTCTCATAGTAAATCTTATCGAAACTGACACCCAGTGCCTTATATGTCTGGTCGAATCCGGCATAAACCCATGAGTTCATCTTTGCCCAGAGGTCACGGATCTCCTTGTCGCCGGATTCCCATTTGACGAGCATCTGGTGGGCTTCCTTGATGAGCGGAGCCTCCTGCTCGGCTTTAGCCTTGGCATCATCCTCCGACATTCCGTCGGCAATGTACTTCTTCTCAAGCTCTGCGCACTCTTCCTTGTAGTGCTTGTCGAATAGAACATAGAAGTCACCAATGAGGTGGTCGCCCTTCTTTCCGGTCGACTCCGGTGTGCAGCCGTTGCCCCACTTTATCCAGGCGAGCATCGACTTCATGATGTGAATGCCACGGTCGTTGACGATATTTGTCTTGATAACCTTATTGCCGTTAGCCTGCATAATCTGCGACAGCGACCAGCCCAGCAAGTTATTGCGGACGTGGCCGAGGTGCAGCGGCTTATTGGTGTTAGGCGATGAATACTCAATCATCACCAGCGGAGAATCCTTTGTCGGCTCTTTCTCGCCCCACTTCTCGTCGGCATTGATGTCGTTGAGCAGGCTAACCCATGCCGACTTAGCCACAACGAGGTTCAAGAATCCCTTGACGACGTTGAAATCGGCTACTGCCGGGCAGTTTTCCTTCAGGTATTCACCAATCTCGTTGGCGGTATCCTCCGGCTTCTTGTGCGATGTCTTCAGCAATGGGAAGACCACAAGGGTGAAATTGCCCTCGAAGTTCGAGCGTGTCTTCTGGATTTGTATCATCTTCTCCGGTACCTCAGCACCGTAGAGTTTCTTCGCAGCCTCAAGAGCCGAGGCAGCTATCTCTTTTTCTATATTCATTGACTTATTAGTTTCGTTTAGTTTGCAAAGTTACTGAAAATAAGCAAATTCACAAAGAGATGTCGGGTTTTTCTTGTTTTTACTGAGCCATATATTATGGAACACCTTATCCGTATTACATCCCGTCCGACCGCCGGAGAAAATCAGAAATATATTTACACGATATGTAATCCATACCAAATTAGCTCGTAAAAGATGCCGAATCAGCTCGTAATCGGGTACCTTTTACGCTCTAATTGGGTATCTTTTACAGCGCAGTTTGGCACGGCTTTGCAGAGTGTTGAATATCAATTAGTTACAAAGCCGATTATTACTTAATCAACAGATAACGACAATGACAAAATAAAATGACAATCCGCAATCGTCCAAATGGACATCTTTTTAAAAACAAACCTAAATATAAAACCATTTGAACCATTGCGTATAATCATTTTCGCTTAAAATAACTCACGGCATAATTCCTTATTTTCGCAAATATTCAGTAATTTTGCAACCTAATCAATATAAATAAGGTGTAAAGCCAAAGTGCAAATATGAAAAAGATACTTTTTGCAGCTGTTGCAGCCGTGACAATTCTGTTGTTCGGGGCTTGCGGAACAGCACAGAAGACAACTGACGCAAACACCGGTGCGCCGCCACAGGTTCAGGTCGCCGACACGGTGAAGGTGGAGCCAAACAGCGACGTGCTCAGCATAAAGGAACTCATTGGCGTGTTTGCCGACGAGGCTAATGCCGACAAAGCAATGGCTAAGTACGGCTATAAGGTGAAGAAAAACTATGAGGTGTTCCGTGTCGACAAGTATGACAAGATGTACTACAAGAACTGCCGACCCGCCAAAATCATAACCGACGGAAAGTATGAGGACTACCCTCGGGCACTGAGAGCGGGCATCTCCAGTTTTGTCGCCGTGAAGGGTGAGAGCATGATGCTCGGCGTGTTCAACAACAATGCTTACCAGAACCTAGTCGACCAGGTGAAGATGAATGGTTTCACACTCGACATGGAGGGTAATGAGGACATTTACACTAATGGCAAATACTACATCGCCTGCAACAAGAACAACCGCACGGTAAGAATCCAGAAGGTATAGAATTATGGGTAAGAAGATTTTCTTGTTTGCTTTGCTTATTGCCGTGTCAACCACTGCGGCAGGCTGTAAGCAAAATGGTCAGAAGACTCAGCCGAACACGGAGAACAGCATCTCTGCCACGGACACTCTCAACACTCAACATTCGACATCCGACAATCAGCATCCAACACTCAACATTAAAGATATAACCTCGCAGGTCACTTGGGGCTACCGCCCGGAAAACCGCACGAAGAACGACATCGACATAATTGTGGTTCACTCCAATTATCATGTTGCCAATCAGGCTAAGCAGCAGTTCGACTTTGATGTCGATGGGTGCATAAAGCAATTCAAGGACGGAGGAACATCCGCCCACTACATGATTACCCGAGACGGCACTATCCTGAAGATGGTCGACGAGAAGAATGTTGCCTATCACGCAGGAAAGAGCGCCCTGCCTGATGGTAGCCGCAAATGGCTCAACGCTTCGTCGATAGGCATTGAGGTTATAAGTATGAAGCGCAATGGACCTACTGAGGCTCAGTACCGGGCTCTCGATGCTCTGATAAAGGACATTTGCTCCCGATATGACATTAAATATCTGGTTCGACATTCCGACATCGCCACTCCGCTCGGACGAAAGGACGACCCGTGGGGTATGGATTGGAAGCGCGTCTGCGACAATGTGAAAGCCAAGTATCCAAACATAACAACATATAATATTCCGGTAAAAAATAATCCGCAATTTAAATAAATGAAGAAATTCAAAAGAACAACAGTCACCGCTGCCCTGCCTTACGCTAACGGCGGAGTGCATATCGGTCACCTTGCAGGAGTTTATGTTCCTGCCGACATCTATGTACGCTACCTCCGCCTGAAGAAGGAAGATGTTATCTTCATCGGCGGCAGCGACGAGCACGGAGTGCCAATCACCATCCGTGCAAAGAAGGAAGGATGCACGCCACAAGACATCTGCGACCGTTATCACAAGATTATCAAGGACTCATTCAAGGAGTTCGGTATCTCGTTCGACATCTACAGCCGCACCACTTCGCCAACGCACAACAAGCTTGCAAGTGATTTCTTCCGCAAGCTCTATGACGACGGAAAGCTCATCGAGAAGGAGTCGGAGCAGTATTACGACCCTGAGGCTCACCAGTTCCTTGCCGACCGCTATATCATGGGTACATGCCCTCATTGCGGCAATCCTAATGCTTACGGCGACCAGTGTGAGAAGTGTGGCAGCGACCTCAGCCCTATGGAGCTCATCGATCCGCACTCTACTATCTCAGGTGCAAAGCCTGAGATTCGCAAGACCAAGAACTGGTATCTGCCTCTTAACGAGTATCAGGACTGGCTCAAGAAGTGGATTCTCGAAGGTCATAAGGAATGGCGTCCGAATGTTTACGGTCAGTGTAAGTCTTGGCTCGACATGGATCTTCAGCCTCGTGCCATGACCCGCGACCTCGACTGGGGTATACCGGTGCCTGTAAAGGGTGCTGAAGGCAAGGTGCTATATGTATGGTTCGACGCGCCTATCGGATATATTTCGAACACTAAGGAGCTCTGTGACAAGGAGCCGGAGAAGTGGGGCTCATGGGAGAAATGGTGGAAAGACCCTGATACTCGCCTCGTCCACTTCATCGGTAAGGACAACATCGTGTTCCACTGCATTATCTTCCCGGTAATGCTTAAGGCTCACGGCGGATATATTCTGCCTGACAACGTTCCGGCAAATGAGTTCCTGAACCTGGAAAACGATAAGATTTCAACATCACGCAACTGGGCTGTCTGGCTCGACGAGTATCTGCGCGACTTCCCTGGCAAGCAGGATGTTCTGCGCTATGTGCTCACTGCAAATGCGCCTGAGACTAAGGATAACAACTTCACATGGAAGGACTTCCAGGAGCGCAACAACTCTGAGCTTGTGGGTATCTATGGCAACTTCGTCAACCGTGCACTCCAACTCACCAAGAAGTACTGGAACGGTGTTGTTCCGTCTGCCGGTGAACTGCTCGACGTCGACAAGCAGGCCATTGCCGAGTTCAAGGACGTGAAGGACAAGATGGAGTCTCTGCTCGATGTATTCAAGTTCCGTGATGCCCAGAAAGAGGCTATGAACCTCGCCCGCATCGGCAATAAGTACATCACTGAGTGTGAGCCGTGGAAGGTTTGGAAGACCGACCCTAAGCGTGTAGAAACGATTCTCAACATCTCTCTGCAGCTCGTCGCCAACCTCGCCATTGCCTTTGAGCCGTTCCTGCCATTCTCTTCGAAGGACCTTCGTGAGATGATTGGTCTTGAGGACTTCGACTGGGCACAGCTCGGACGTACCGACCTATTGAAGCCGGGACATCAGCTTTGTGAGCCGCATCTGCTCTTCGAGAAGATTGAGGACGAAGCCATTCAGAAGCAGCTCGACAAGCTTGAGGCTACAAAGGTTGCCAATGAGAAGGCTAAGGAGGCTGCCGAATACAAGGCTGAGCCTATAAAGGAGAACATTCCGTTCGATGAGTGGGAGAAGCTCGACATCCGTGTCGGTCACATCAAGGACTGCCAGAAGGTCAAGAAGTCGAACAAGCTGTTACAGTTCACCCTTGACGATGGCTCCGGTACCGACCGCACTATCCTTTCGGGTATTGCCAAGTTCTACAAGCCTGAGGACCTCGTCGGTAAGGATGTGCTCTTCATTGCCAACCTTGCTCCTCGCAAGATGATGGGCATTGAGAGCCAGGGTATGATTCTCTCAGCCCTCAACTTCGATGGTTCGCTTGCCCTTACAACAACCTTCAGCAAGGTAATGCCGGGCAGCCAGATAGGATAAAGACTAGCCAATGTCCCTCTCCCGTGTGGGAGGAGCATGGTTATTATCATAACGAAAAATCCCATTATCGGAAACAATTGATATTTCCAATAATGGGATTTTTTATATTATTACTATTGAATTATATGATTCGAATAATTCAGGTCACATAATTCAATCTGTGTTATCTATAATACTATTACTTGACGGTAATCAGATAGTAGTTTTTCTTGCCACGCTGAACGAGGAGATACTTACCGTCAATGAGGTCTTCGGCGGTGACTGGACGGTCGAAGGCGGTAATCTTTTCCTTGTTAAGGCTGACTCCATTGCCCTTGACGAGCTTGCGCATCTCGCTCTTGCTTGGGAAGATATTGAAGCCCTCACGGCAGAAGACTTCAACTGCCGGCTGACCGAGCTGATCCTTTGGCAGGTCGTAGTGAGGAACATCCTTGAAGACATCATTGAGTGTTGCCTCATCGAGCTTAGCGAGCTGGTCCTTTGTTGCCTTACCGAAGAGGATGTTTGAAGCTGCAATAGCCATATCAAGGTCTTCCTTTGAGTGAACCAATGTGGTTACCTCATCAGCAAGACGATGCTGCAGGATACGGCGACCAGGGTCCTGCTTATGCTCCTCGATAAGTCCATTGATTGTCTCCTGGTCGAGGTCGGTGAATATCTTGATGTAGCGTTCGGCATCAGCATCGGTAACGTTGAGCCAGAACTGATAGAATGCGTAAGGAGTTGTGCGGTTACGGTCGAGCCAAACATTACCGCTTTCGGTCTTACCAAACTTCTTTCCGTCAGCCTTTGTGATAAGCGGACAAGTCAGGCAGAATGCCTGAGCATCATTGCCAAGGGTGCGGCGGATAAGCTCTGTGCCTGTTGTCATGTTGCCCCACTGGTCGTTTCCGCCAAGCTGAAGGCGCACGCCATAGTGCTGGTACTGGTAAAGGAAGTCGTAGCCCTGGATGAGCTGATAGGTAAACTCGGTGAAAGAAAGACCATCACGGGCAGTTCCGTTAAGGCGCTGCTGTACGCTTTCCTTAGCCATCATGTAGTTGACGGTGATGTGCTTACCGATGTCGCGGACGAAGTCGAGGAACTTGTAGTCCTTCATCCAGTCGTAGTTGTTGACAAGCTCTGCCTTATTAGGCTCAGTTCCATCGAAGTCAAGGAACTTGGCAACCTGCTTCTTGATAGCCTCCTGGTTGTGATAAAGAGTATCAGAGTCGAGCAGATTACGCTCCTGGCTCTTACCTGAAGGGTCTCCGATCATTCCCGTTGCACCGCCGACAAGTAGGTAAGGCTTGTGACCACAACGCTGGAAGTGGCGCAGCATCATTATTCCGCAGAGGTGTCCGATGTGAAGCGAGTCGGCAGTCGGGTCAGTGCCCAGGTATGCCGACGTGAGGTTCTTTTGCAGATATTCCTCTGTGCCAGGCATGATTTGCGCGAGCATTCCGCGCCATCTCAGTTCTTCAACGAAATTCTTCATTTTCTTATTGTTGTTATTAATTTAGGTAACTGATAGGCAACAATGACATTCGCAGGCATTGCCTAAAAGCCTAAAAATGGAATATTGAGTTATTGGGGCGCCTCACATGGAGGTCAACTTACGGCACCGGATCATATCCGCTGCCTCCCCAAGGGTTACATCTTAGTATCCGCCAAATAGCAAGAAGCAAGCCTTTGATTGGTCCGTGCTTCAATATTGCCTGACGGGCGTACTCCGAACAAGTTGGAGTGAAGCGGCATGAAGGCGGAGTATAGGGCGTGATGAACTTCTGATAGAACACTATCGGCTGCACCATCAGCCAAGCAATTGCGTGAGAAATGACATGCAGAACATTCTTGCTATGGTTATCTTCTTTCATCAATTCAGCCTTTCTGCCCGTTATCAGATCATCATCCAACTTCAATTAGACGCCCATCCAACTTCAATTGGACGCCCATCCAACTTCAATTGGATGCCCATCCAACTTTCTTTGGACTTACATCCAACTTTCTTTGGACTTACATCCAACATCAATTAGACCAACGTCAAACTATATTTTCTCACTGACACGGGTCATTAACGAAGTGACTTTGCTGCTTACTTCATCAGTTTCATGAAGTTTGTCGTCGAGCCAAATAAACGCCATCACGACCGAACGGTCGAACTCATCACGGCTGTTGAGCCTGTCAATGAGTATCTGGCGGCTGTGACGATAAGCCTCCCTCACCTGCCTTTTGACCCGGTTTCGCTTCACGGCACGCTTAAAGCAACGCTTAGGGACCGACACTAACATCTGAGTTTGTGGCTCAAGATTCTCTCGTTCCTTCACCATGTAGACCACCCTAAGCGGAAATGCCACCATCGAGCGGCTCTTCCCGCCGGCGAAAAGCATGTCAATGAGCGTACGGCTCTTTATTCGCTCTTCCTTGGGCAGTGTGTATTTAGTGTTTGCCAAACGGCTTTACTTGTTTTCTTTAAGATAGTTTTTCAGTGCCATTGCCATTGAAGGGAACTCCTTCGATGGTGCCTGAAGGTCAAGACGGAGACCCTGAGCTTCAATCTCGCGGGCTGTTGCAGGACCGAAAGCGGCAATCTTTGTATCGCCCTGCTTAAAGTCCGGGAAGTTCTTCAGGAGTGCACGAACGCCTGTCGGGCTGAAGAACACGAGCATATCATAGTCGAAGTTCTTCTTTTCCTCGTCCGTGAAATCATTGCTTACGGTGCGGTACATGACACACTCACGGTGCTTCAAGTGCTTAGAGTCGAGCAAATTCTTCACATCATCATTGTGAACAGAGCTCAGCGGAACGAGATACTTCTCAGCCTTATGCTTTACCATTGTCGGCAGGAGGTCATCAATCTTACCCGTCTTACCGAAGAACACCTTGCGCTTACGGTACTGAACGAACTTCTGAATGTAGAGCGCGATAGTCTCAATGGAGCAGAAATACTTCATATCCTCAGGAATGGTAATACGCATTTCCTTAGCGAGATTGAAGTAATTATTTATAGCGTGGCGCGAAGTGAACACCACGGCAGTGTAATCAAGTAAATTTATCTTTTGCTGACGGAACTCCTTCGCGGATATTCCCTCAACCTTGAAAAATGGGCGGAAGTCGAGCTGCACGCCGAACTCTTTGGCGATGTCGTAGTAAGGTGATTTATCACTGCTCGGCTGAGGTTGGGAAATAAGAATCTTTTTAACCATTACTGTCTTAAGAATTTACCTTCAAATTGTTTCCTGTAATAAACAAAATACCCGCTAAAGCTAAAAGCGGCATCAATTCAAGGGCACAAAAGTACAAAATATTTTGCACAATACCACCACCATGCTTGAAAAAGATTGCATAACATTTGTAAAATGACAGCAATTTAACGAGAATTATAACAGCAACGGTGTAAATAATTGCAGTTTGCAAAGATAGACCAAAGTAAACCTGCAACAACAGAACAGGAAACAACAGTACGCCTTCCATAGCGGTAAGGAAGAGCCCCGATTTCGACCATTGGTCAATTTTTTTCGCATTAAAAAAGACCCAGTCGACGATATGGTAAACTATCTTCTTGACCACGAAATAGGCTATGAAAATACCGGTAAAGACAGCTATGACTTTTAATTGCGATATTTGTGAGTAGTCATTGCCTATCCAAAGACGCGACACAATATAATATAGGACACCCAAGACCAAAGCCGTTTGCAGTACAAGGAATGCCTGTACGTTTATCTCATAGTCGGTTTCCGGCATGTCGGCGACACTCCTGGGGACATAGAAGAAGTTCTTAATCTGCCTCAACATGAACGGGCGCGACACCGACAGAGCCAGCATTCCAAGCACAAAACAGCCTATAAGCAGAGCCGTGATGGTATTGTCGGAGCTGACAGTGTAAGGCACATCATCGCCCAAGAGACCACTATCCTGCTCCGTCAGGGACAGACGAACCGTGTCCGTGTCGTTGCGAATGAACGTCACGTGAGTCGGGTCATAGCCCTTGAGTGGGTTTACTACCGGAAGTATGGTCGAGCGAGACAAAACTGTTTAATTTATAAATTATAATGTATAATGTATAAATAATATCTTTGAGAGGGTGGCATTAACTAGAACTAAATTATAAATTATAAAGTATAATGTATAAATAATACCTTTGAGAAGGTGATATTTATACCTTTTCGAAAGTGATATTTATACATTATAAATTATACATTATCATTTAATTCCAAACGCTTCCTTGAGGCGCTCGACCTGATCGAGCTTCTCCCAAGTGAAGAGTTCAACGTCTAATTCCTTATCCTCGTGATAGCGGCTGGTGAACTTCTTGTGGACAATCTCATTCTTACGGCCCATGTGACCGTAAGCAGCCGTTTCGAAATACATCGGCTGACGGAGCTTCAGGGCACGCTCAATGGCTTTAGGACGGAGATCGAACATCGACTTAATCTTAGCCGCAATCTCACCGTCGGACATATCGACATGCTTGCGTCCGTAAGTATCGACATAGACACTCACCGGCTCAGCCACGCCAATAGCGTAAGCCAACTGAACCAGAACCTCATCGCTGATGCCAGCGGCAACCATATTCTTGGCAATGTAGCGGGCAGCATAAGCAGCCGAGCGGTCGACCTTCGACGAATCCTTGCCAGAGAAAGAACCACCACCATGGGCACCGCGACCACCGTAAGTATCGACGATAATCTTTCGTCCGGTAAGTCCCGTGTCGCCGTGAGGACCGCCAATGACGAACTTTCCGGTCGGATTGACCAGATACTTGATGTCATCATTGAACAGGGCGAGCACCTTCGGAGCGTGAATCTGCTCCTTGACCTTCGGAATAAGTATATTCACCACATCGTGCTTGATAGTCTGCAACATGGTAGCCTCATCGGCGAAATCGTCATGCTGGGTCGAAACCACGATGGTATCGATGCGCTGTGGGATTCCCTCGTCGCTGTATTCGACCGTCACCTGCGACTTAGCGTCAGGGCGGAGATACTTCATGACCTTACCTTCCTTACGGATGTCAGCCAGAGTACGCATGATGAGATGAGCCAAATCGAGTGTTACAGGCATGTAATTCTCTGTCTCGTTGACCGCATAACCGAACATCATACCCTGGTCGCCGGCACCCTGGTTGTCCTCATCGCCATTGTCGACACCCTGATTGATGTCGTCGCTTTGCTCATGAATGGCAGTAAGGATACCACAAGAATCACCGTCGAACTGGTAATCAGCCTTGGTATATCCTATTTTATTTATAGTCTTGCGGGCAATAGTCTGCAAGTCGATGTACTCCGAAGAGCGCACCTCACCCATGATTATTACCTGACCGGTTGTATCGAAAGTCTCTATCGCACAGCGTGCGTTAGGGTCGTAAGCCAGGAACTGGTCAAGAAGAGCGTCCGAAATCTGGTCGGCTACCTTATCGGGATGTCCCTCAGAAACTGACTCTGATGAGAATAAATAAGACATGTATTCTAGAAATTAATTATCCTTAAAACGTTTTAGGGTGCAAAGGTAGTAAAAAAAGTAAGAAAGTAAAAAGGTAAAAAGGTAAAAAGAATGTTGGAATGAAAAAAAAGTAAAAAAGTAAAAAGGCACTATTACCTTTTTACTTTTTTACCTTTTTACCTTTATTTGATTGGGGTCATAACGACATCGGTGTGGTTGCCAGCGGCAACAAGGCTCTTGAGGAACGCGGCGATGCGCTCAGGGGTGAGGGCATTGACAGCATCCTTATAGCCGGTCTGGAAGTCGACACCATTCTCGATGTAGTCGTTGAGAATGCCGAGCCAGTGACCGTTGTCCTTAGCGTCCTCGTCAGCCTGCTTGAGCATGTACTCCTTGACCTTCTGCACCTTGTCGGCATCGACCTTCTCAGTGCAGTCCTTAAGTCCGGAGACGAGCAGACCTGTAGCCTGGTCGACCTTGTTTGGATCCATAGGGCAGTAGTCCTGCATCAGGGCAATGCTCTTCGAGCCGATCTTCGACAGACCGCCGGAAGCTCCTACAGAGTAAGCGGCACTGGCGTCCTCACGAATCTGCTTCAGATAAACCATTGAGAGAACCTGTCCGGCAGCATCGACAAGCACGCTGTTGTCGAGGGTGTAAGCCATCGGCACATGATAGAAGTCGAAAGCGATAGCCTTCGGGGTCTCCATCTTGCGGCTGAACTTGTTGACATTATCGCCATCGACATACATCGGGAACTCCTTGTAGTTCTCCTTCTTGCCCTTTGGCAGGCAGGCGATGTACTTCTCGAGGAGCGGACGGAGCTTAGCCTCATCGAAGTTACCGACGAAGTAGTAAGTGAACTGACCCGGACCGGCGAAGCGCTCCTTGTAGATCTGCAGCATGCGGTCGTAGTTTATCTTATCGATGTCGCTAGCCTCAGTTGGCTTGAAGCGAGGGTTGTGACCATACATGGTAACCTGCAGGGAGTCGCTGAAGACAGCCTCAGGGGTTAAGTCCTTGTTCTGGAGTGACAGACGGATGCGCTGCATGGCGGCATCGTAAGCCTCCTGATCCTTCTTAACGCCGGTGAAACGGAGGTAGACGAGCTGCATGAGGGTCTCCAAGTCCTTAGGAGTTGTCGAGCCCTGAAGCGTCTGCCAGTAGTTGGAAATCGACGAGTTGACGCTTACCTGCTTGCCATAGAGTGCCTTTGAGAGCTCGTTGTTGCTGAAGTTTCCGAGTCCGCTGGCGCTGACGGCATTGTTGACATAGCGCAGGTTGAGGTAGTCGGCAGGACCATAGAGGCTCTTGCCGCCCTTTGAAGTAGCATAGAACAGAATGTCGTTCTGCTTGAAATCAGTGTGCTTGAGGATGACCTTGGCGCCATTAGAGAGGGTCAGCTCCTTATATCCGAGTTGCTTGTTCTCCTTCTCGCCGGTTATCTTGCCAGCCTTCGGGAGAGTCTTCTCGTCGAGCAGCGGCTCATTCTTGGCATTGTCGACATACGGCTCAAGCTTCTCGGCACGTACTGAGTTGACAGCCTCCTGCATCTGAGCCTCTGTCGGATAGACCTTGCCTTCCTTCTCCTGAGCGAAGTCGGTGACTACAAGGTTGGTGTCATTGTCGGAGATAAGTTCCTTGGCAAACTCATTGACAGCCTCAAGACCGAGCTGCGGAACCTTGGCAATCTGGTTGATGAACTGATACTCCCACTCAATTCCAGGGATTGGCTCGTGCTCCAGATAGTTGTCACGGTACTCGTCGCCATACTGCGAGTTGCGAATCTTGTTGCGGTTGTTGTAGGCATCCTCATACTGTGACAGTATCTCAGCCTTCGAACGGTCGAACTCGCCTTGGGTGAATCCGAACTGACGGACACGCTGAGCCTCACGGTAGATAGCCTTCAGAGCGTCGAGGTCGCGTCCGTCCTTGGCGTTGGCATCGATCTGGAATGCGTCCTTCGTCTTCGAATAGATGTACTCGCCGTCATATCCGTAAGCCGATGTGAACGGGCAGTCGGCCTTCAGAGTCAGGTCGCTCAGGCGCTGGTTGAACATCATTGCCACGAGATTCTTCATGTACTGCTGGATGTAGTACACCGGACTGGACTTCATCTGGTCAGGCACCGGGTCGTGTTTCATAGCAATACCTATCGATGAATAAGGCATCTCCTTGTCCTTATCGAACACGTATATTGGCGTGTCGTTGTCAGGCACCGGCTCGTCGACTACCTGTGCGGCATTAGCCGGGACCTTGACGTCCTTCCAGAGTTCCTTGATAAGGTTCTCGATATGGTCGACATCGACATCACCGACAATTATGATAGCCTGGTTGTCCGGGCGGTACCACTTGTGATAGTAGTCGCGGAGCTCCTGATACTTGAAGTTGTCAACGACCGACATCAGTCCGATAGGCAGGCGGACACCATACTTTGAGCCCGGGTAAAGCTTCGGCAATACACGCTCGAAAATGCGCTGTGAGGCTGACGAACGTAGCTGCCACTCCTGATGGATGACGCCACGCTCCTTGTCGATTTCGCTGCCTGCGAGGGTCAGGCCATTCGACCAGTCCTTCAGAATGAGGACGCAGGAGTCGAGTGCGCTCTGCCGTTTTGTAGGCACGTCGCAAACACGATAGACCGTCTGGTCGATCGAGGTGTAGGCGTTGAGGTTGCTTCCGAACTCTACTCCGAGTCCACGGGTGAACTCCAGGAGTGTCGAGTCAGGGAAGTGTTCCGACCCGTTGAACGCCATGTGCTCGAGGAAATGGGCCAGACCGCGCTGGTCGTCATTCTCCTGAATGGAGCCCACACGCTGCGCAATGTAGAAGTTTGCGACATGTTCCGGCCAATCGTTGTGGCGGATGTAGTAGGTCAGTCCGTTCTGAAGCTTGCCTATGCGCACGTTCTTGTCAACGGGAATCTGTCCCATTTCCTGCGCGGTGGCTAAGCCGACGACAAACATAAACGCTACTACGAGAAAATGCTTAAGTCTCATTTTTCTTCAGGTTTATGAAATACTAAATTTGATTTATTGTTAAAAATTTGCCACAAAGGTAGTCAAATAGTCGCTTTTTTACAAATTAACGATGTGAAATATTGCGAATTTAAAGTTTAATTACATACTTCTTAAATGCCGACAGATGGATGATTACGTGGCAGGCAATGCCCTTTTGAGTGGTAAAAGGGTATCTTTTAAAGATAAAAATAAATTAAAAACCAGAAGAAAATAAATTGAAAACGAATGAAAAATAAATTATTTTTCTTTTTAAAAGATACCCTTTTACAACGTGAAAGATGGCTGTTCACATTGCAAAAGGGCATCAGTTATATCATGAAGGGGCGTCAGCTGTTGTTCAACAGAACGTTAGTTGTTGTCCGGAAGGCGGTTCTAAACGAAGAACATGACCAGCACTTGGGCAATGATGACACGCACGAACATGCCTAGCGGATAGACAGTTGCGTAGCTTATGCTTGCCGCATCGCCCTTGATACTGTCGTTGGCATAGCTCAAAGCCATAGGATTTGCCATCGAACCGCAAAGGATTCCGCAGATAGTTCCAAAGTCGAACTTCTTCATCTTCAGCGCAATCAAACCGATGATTATCACCGGCACGATGGTGAGGAAGAATCCGATGCCCACCCAGAGCAGTCCTTCGGGACGGATAACGGTGTCGAGGAAGCCTTTACCAGCATCGAGTCCGAGGCACGCCAAATAGAGGGCCAGTCCGAGACGGCGCAACATCAGCGATGCCGAACGGGTGGTATAGGAGATGAAGTGCATGCGTGGTCCGAGGGCTCCGACGACTATTCCCATGACGATAGGTCCACCGGCGATGCCAAGCCGGATAGGGCTCTCCATGCCGGGGATGTGGATTGGGATTGTTCCGAGAGCCAGTCCGAGCACCATTCCGAGGAATATGCTGCCGATGTTTGGCTCGTTAAGCGTCTTGACAGAGTTGCCGAGGAAGTTCTCGGCGTTGTCGATTGCATCCGGTTTGCCGACGAGAGTGAGGCGGTCGCCATACTGAAGGATGAGGTCGTCGGTGGCAAGGAGCTTTATATCACCACGGATAACACGGCTCACGTTGACTCCGTAAGTGTCGCGAAGGCGCAGTCCGCCGAGTTTCTTGCCGTTGAGCTGTGTCTTGGTAAGCACTATAACGCGGCTCTCGACATTGGAGTCGATGTGGTTCCAGTCTATCTTTGCCTTGTTCCAGTCCTTGTCCATCTCCTTGCCGAAGAGCATCTGCATGGTGCCTTCCTCGTCCTTTGTCGTCACAACGAGCACACTGTCGTTGATGTGGAGCACGGTGTCTGCCATCGGAAGAATGACCTCGCCGGCACGCCAGAGACGGCTGATGATGAACTTCACACGGGCGTCGTGGGCAACGTCGCCGATGGTTCTGCCCTCAAGGGCTGGGTTGACGATGAGGTACTGGCCTATGAATGTATTGTCGGTTTCGCCTGTCAGGCGTGGCTTTAAGTCGTCGGGCTTGACGAAGAGTTTCCTTATGAACACCATGGCGAGGATTACTCCGAGGACACCCAGCGGATAGGTGACAGCTGTTGCCAGTGCTGCACGGCCGCCTCCGATGCCGATATGCTCGAGAGCCGACTGTGCGGCACCTAGCGCCGGGGTGTTGGTTGTGGCTCCGCAGAGCACGCCTATCATGTCGGGCATGCTCACTCCGGTAAAGAATGTCAGTACTACTGCCATGACGGTGCCTAGCAGAATGACGGCGAGCGACCACAGGTTGAGTGCCATTCCCTCCTGACGGAAGGAGCCGAAGAAGTTCGGTCCAACGTGAAGTCCCAGTGCATAGACGAACAGGACGAGCCCGAAGTCCTCGCAGAAGAGCAGCATGTTGTGGTCGATTCCTACTCCGAAGCTTCCGAACATGATGCCGAAGAAGAATACGAAAGCCACTCCCAGCGATATGCCGAAGAACCTCACCTTGCCCAAGGCGAGACCAATGGCGCAGATGATGGATATTACAGCGACTGCCTGAACCGCTGACTGTATGCTTATGAGAGAATTTATCCAGTCCATGGCTATAGTATGCTCAAGTACTTTTCAAGTGGAATGCCACGGTTCTTGTCCTTGTTGTCCTTGTTAAGGTCTATCAAGTTGTAGACTCCGTCCATGGCTTTCCGGGTGCTGGCGGTCAGTGGGTCGCCATTCATTATGTGTCCGATGAGTATTGCCGAGAATATATCGCCTGTGCCGGGAAAGTGTACCGGTATCTCGGTGAACGGCAGATAGAAATATTCTTTGTTCTGATTGTTGTAACCGGCGACCGATGGTTGTCCGTCGATTACGATTGATGTGATGAGTACCGACTTGGCTCCTATGCCGTGAAGCTTGTCGAGCAGTGCGGCGGCTTCGTCCTTCGTCACGCCGCCGGGGTTGTATTTGGCTCCGCTGAGATAGCATGCCTCGGTATAGTTCGGGTAGCAAAGGTCGGCTACAGAAATCATTTCACGCATGGCTCCGACGAGCTCTTCGGGGCGCATTCCCTTGTACATCTGCCCTTCGTCGCCCATAATCGGGTCAACGAAGATGGTTGTTCCCTTGGCTGCCTCAGCCTTGCAGTAGCGCGATATGAGGTCGGCTTGCTGGCGGGTAGGTATGAATCCCGTTGCGATTGCCTCGAAGCCGAATCCCAGCTCCTGCCATTTCTCAATGGTGTCGGCAAGGAAACTGGTGGTTTCCATCATGCTGTAGTTGCCATAGTCGAACGTATTTGACACGAGCGAGGTGGGAAGTATACCCGTGGGAACGCCAAGATAGGAGAGAATTGGCAGCATGGCAGTGGTCGATACCTTGCCGTAACTGCACAAGTCGTTGATAATGAGTATCTGTTTTGTCGTCATTAGTCGTTTTGTCTGTAAACGGGGGCAAAGGTAATACTATAATTTTCAACTTCCAAAGAGTTTGCCGGAAATTTCGAGTTATTTGCTTGCCGCCGTCGAATGGGTCATTGCTGGCACGACGCTATGTAAGCCTTTACGTCATCGGCATTTACGGGATTGAGGCTGCCCGGCGACATAAGGAAGAGCCGGTCGGCGAAACGGACGGTGAGAGCGAGGTCGTGGGTCGACATTATGATGGTTTTTTGCTGTTCGTGGGCTAGCCTGCCGAGGAGCCGGATGAGGTCTACCTTCGACGGATAATCGAGGAAAGCGGTCGGTTCGTCGAGGAGGATGGCGGGCGTCTGTTGTGCCAAGGCGCGGGCAATCATCACTTTTTGTCGCTCGCCGTCGGAAAGTGTGTGGGTCTTCCGGTCGGCCAGCGGGGTCACGCCTGCCATCGACATCGATTCGTCGACGACCTGTTTGTCGGCTGGTGTGAGGGTTCCGAAGAATCCGGTATAGGGCGAACGGCCCATTCCTACCATCTCGCGGACAGTGAAGTTGCGGATGTCGGGGGCTCCGGTGAGGACTATGCTGACGGCTATTGAGCGCTCGTGCCGGGTCATGGTGGCTGAGTCTTTATCGCCGAAGAGGACTGTTCCCTGCTCCGTCGGCAGGAATCCGGAGATGGTTTTCAGCAAGGTCGACTTGCCGGTACCGTTCTTTCCGATTATGCACGACAGGTCGCCGCCACGGAACCCGATGTTGATGTCCGTGGCAACTGCCTTGCCTTTGTTGTAGCCTATCGATAGATTTTCCAGCCTTATGTCCATAGTCGGGTGCAAAGGTACTGATTAAAAGATAATTAAGCACTCTTAATTAACCATTATTCAGAAAATAACTGGTCATTCAACATTCCTCATTCAACATTATTTCCGTACCTTTGCACCCGATTTATGGAGACACCGATTCAAATATTACAGCGCCAGCGGCTATTGCTTCAGATGGAGTATTACGCTGAAAAAGAGACTTTCCGCAAGCAGACCGAGGCTGTCGGCATGGCGCGGAAGGTCAAGCGGGGCGATGCGTGGTATCCCCTGCGGGTCGGCAAACGGTTCTACAACAGCATGAACCAACTAGCCATCGAGGTGTTCCGCACCGGCGATGATGAGATAGAACACAACTTCGAGTTCGGCAAACCGGTGATGTTCTTCAAGGTTTCACCGGCTGAAAACACTCCGGGACGGCTCAATCTGCCAGGCGAAAAGGCTCTGAAAGGCAAGGAGAAGATAACTTACTTCGGATTCACGGGCACTGTTTCTTACGTCGATGGCGACCGGATGGTTGTCACGGTGCCTGATTCTGCGCCATTGCTTGACTTGCAATCGTCTGAAGTACCGGTCGGATGTCAGCTGTCTTTCGATGAGACAAGCTACAAGATGATGTTCGATGCGCTCGACAGGGTGATGAAAGCTCGCGGCAACAGGCTTGCTTATCTACGCGATTTGTTCTACTCCCATCAGAAAGCCCAGCGTTTTTCGTTTGCTCCGATGAAGTTTCCTTGGCTCAATCCGACGCAGGAACGTGCCGTCAACGAGGTGCTTTGGGCAAAGGACGTGGCTGTGGTTCATGGTCCTCCAGGCACCGGAAAGACCACTACTCTGGTAGAAGCTGTCAACGAAACGCTGATGCGTGAGAGTCAGGTTCTGGTCTGCGCACAGAGTAATATGGCTGTCGACTGGATATGCGAGAAGCTCGTCGACCGTGGAATCAATGTCCTCAGAATAGGCAATCCGACACGTGTCAACGACAAAATGCTGGGATTTACTTACGAGCGGAAGTTCGAAGCTCACCCTGATTACCCTCAACTCTGGGCGATAAGGAAGGCTATCCGCCAACTAAGGTCGTCCAAGAAGCGTGGTTCGGAGAACTATCATCAGAAGCTGGAAAGGCTGAAGTCGCGTGCCACCGAGCTCGAGATTCGCATCAACTCAGAACTCTTTGGCGAGGCAAGGGTCATTGCTTCGACTCTTGTCGGCTCCAACAGCCGCATCATGGAGGGCCAGAAATTCGGCACATTGTTCATCGACGAGGCTGCACAGGCACTCGAAGCAGCATGCTGGATACCTATTAAAAGATGTACAAGGGTTATCTTTGCGGGTGACCATTGCCAGCTTCCGCCGACTGTCAAGAGCATAGCCGCACAACGGGCGGGACTCGGCAAGACGCTCATGGAGCGCATTGTCGAGAACAAACCGGAGGTAGTCACGCTGTTGAAGGTGCAGTACCGCATGAACGATGAGATTATGCGATTCTCTTCCGACTGGTTCTATGGGGGTCAAGTGGAAAGCGCTCCGCAAATAAAATACCGTGGAATATTGGATTATGACGTCCCGATGATGTGGATAAACACTGCCGAGGTTGAGCCGGAAACAGCCGAAAGCAGCACAGGAACTACCCAAGCAGAATCAGGAACAGCCCAGGCAGAGCCTAAAAAGGACGTGGCTCACTTCAAGGAAACGTTCGTCGGCGAGAGCTTCGGGCGCATAAACCGTGATGAAGCAGAGCTAACCTTGAAGACATTGGAGGACTATTTCACCAAGATTGGGAAGCAACGGATACTTGACGAACAGATAGATGTAGGCATAATATCGCCTTATCGTGCTCAAGTACAATATCTCCGGCGCCTTATCCGGAAGCGGGAATTCTTCAAGCCGTACCGCAATCTCATCAGCGTTAACACCGTCGATGGGTTCCAGGGACAAGAGCGTGACATCATTCTCATAAGCCTTGTGCGTGCGAATGCCAACGGACAAATCGGTTTCCTCAGTGACTTAAGGCGAATGAACGTTGCCATCACGCGTGCAAGGATGAAGCTGATAATCCTCGGCGATGCCTCAACGCTGTGCCGCCACAAGTTCTACAAGAAGCTGTACGACTATGTCCAAAGCCTTTCCCAGCCGGAAAACGGACAGGAGGATGACGCTTAGTCCGTCAAGGAATATAGCTATCTGAACATCAAGCTATAATCAACAAGAAAAGAAAAGACAATAAACAAGATAACAAACGAAACTCAATAGGATAATTAGAATATGCTACAACGTGATTATTTCATAAGGATAATAGAAGAATTCATGGCTGCCTTGGGGCGTTTCCTTGAGAAGAAAGTCGATGAGCGAACCGACGAAGACCTCAAGGAGCTGTACCGCCAGTACGTCGGAAGCTATGATGTTCTGCGCAACTTGTCGTTCGACGAGATCATAAAATACAGCAAGGAGCAGTGGCGTCCGGAGGAGCGTATCAACCGTCTGGACATGCTTGCCGAACTGCTTTATGCCGAAGGATCATACAAGACGAACCCTCTCCGTGACATGCTGCTCAACAAAGCCTATCAACTCTTCGACTATGTTGAGACCAACGGCAATACTTTCTCATTGAGGCGGAGGCAGATTATGAGGGAGATAGGGTCTTCCTCAACAAGCCTCCACAATGGGAAGGATGCTTAATTAACATATCATTGATTTTGTAAGATAACGTCAGAGGGAATGAAATAATGCCTAATATTAACGACATGACCGTGGGAGCGCCCACGAAAGATATAATAAAGTTTGCCTTGCCGCTAATCTTCGGGTACATACTTCAGCAAATGTACCTCATCATCGATGCGGCTATTGTAGGACGATGGATAGGCGTCGACGCCCTTGCTGCCGTCGGAGCATCATCGTCGATAATGTTTCTCATAATGGGATTCTGCAACGGCTCGTGTGCAGGATTCGCCATTCCGGTGTCCCAGGCATTCGGAGCCAAGGACTTTCCGAAGATGCGTGCCTACGTTGCCAACGCCCTCCGGATAGGCATTGCCTTTGCCGTTGTCATCACGTTCCTCAGCTGCATACTCTGCAACAAGGTGCTCGGGCTCGTCAACACGCCAGCCGACATCTACCACGATGCCTACACTTTCTTGTTCCTACAGTTCCTGGCGATACCTTTCACGATAGGTTACAACCTGCTGGCAGGCTTCATCCGCGCCCTCGGCGACTCCAAACAGCCATTCTATTTTCTCATCTTTTCGTCGTTCATAAACATCCTTCTCGACATACTCCTTATCCTGATACTCGGTTTCGGTGTGTTCGGAGCCGGACTGGCGACGCTCCTTTCACAGCTGTTCTCGTGCGTTCTGTGCGGTTGGTATATACTGAAGAAGATGCAGATACTCATCCCGAAAGGCGAAGAACGGCGCTATGACAACAAGCGCATATCCATTCTGCTGAACAACGGAGTACCAATGGGACTGCAATTCTCCATCACCGGCATCGGCATCATCATGCTGCAAAGTGCCAACAACGCCTTAGGAACGACCTACGTTGCCGCCTTCACAGCATCGATGAGAATAAAATACCTGTTCACTTGCGTCTTCGAGAACATCGGAGTGGCAATGGCGACATACTGCGGACAGAACATCGGCGCACGGAATGCCAAGCGGATACGCCAGGGAATATTCTCGGCTATAAGGATAATGCTCGTCTACTTCGTGTTCACCGTTATCATAATATATCCGTTTGCCGACGAAATGATGGAATTGTTCGTCAACAGCGGCGAGCAGGCAGTGGTCACCAATGCCGCAATGTTCATGCGGATAGCCAACTACTTCTACCCCGCCCTCGGCATACTGACCATTCTCCGTTACAGCATCCAGGGCCTCGGCTACAGCAACTTATCGATGATGAGCGGAGTAATGGAGATGATAGCCCGCATAGGGGTGAGCCTCTGGCTGGTGCCTGCATTCGGATTCCTCGGAGTCTGCTATGGCGACCCGGTGGCTTGGATAGCAGCCGACTTGTTCCTCATTCCGGCATTCTTCTTCCTCTACAGGCACATCAAGCACACTCTGCAGAAGCAGGCTTACTCCTCTTCACCACTTTCATAACCGCTCTGTGGAGCATCCTGCGGGCGTGAAGGCTTCTGTTTCGAGTTACCAAAGCTGTAACTTATCGTGAAATTCAGGCGCCTTCCGCCGAACCAGTTCTTCTGATCACGGAAGAACTCAGGCGTATTATAAATGGTATGCCACTTACGGGTATTGAATATGTCACGGCAGTTGAGTGACACGGTCAGTGCCTTATTGAAGAAAGTCTTGCGCACACCGAGGTCTACCGCGCCATTAGCCTTGCGGTAGCCCTGCGCCGTTGCCTTACGACTGCGGTAACGTCCGGTGAGCTGGACGCTTATGTCGTAAGGCAACATGAGCGAGGCCTGCATGCGGGCATTCCACGAGAAAGTCTTCTGTTCGTCGCCGGTAACGGTCTGTCCGTCGATGTCGAACGCCCACGGGTCAAGCTTATAATAGTACAGATTGACGTTGGTCGAGAGGTCGAGGATTCGCCACAGCTTGTCCTTAGCCGTTATTTCGAGACCTGTCGAGACACTGTTTGCCACGTTGTAGTTGGTCTGGTACATCAGTCCGTCGGCACTGCTGCGGTACTGGATGCGCTGAATGACATCCGACGTAGGGCGGTAGTAAGCCGAGACGAGCAGCGAATGCTGTGTCCAAGTGCGAAGATAGTTGAGCGAGAACGAATTGCTGTACTCAGGAGTAAGCTCCGGATTACCGAACTCCACCAGCGTAGCATCACGCGTGTTCTTGAACGAATTGAGCTCGCCACCCCACGGACGGCGCAGGCGGCGGGTATAGTTGAGTTGCAACTGGTCGTCCTTTGTAATATTGTAACTCAGGAAAACACTCGGAAACAACTGGAAATAATCCTTCTTGAACGGCTTGTCACGCAGTGAGGCATCACGCTCCTGATACCAGTCATAGCTCTCGGTGTTCACCTTCCAGTACTCGCCGCGAAGTCCTGCCATGATTCCGAAGTTGCCGAAATTGGACGTAACGGTGGCATACCATGCATGAATGTCGTTCTTATATATAAACCGGTTGAAGTAAGCCCTGTCCTCAACCATGTTTCCTCCACGCCACGACGTGCTGTCGATATAGCTCTCCTGCGGCGTGTTCTCCTTAGAGAAGTTGCCCTGATAGCCAGCCTGCAACTTCACGTTTTCCGTTATCTGATTCTCATAGTCGAGCTTCACCTCCCACCGGCGGTTGTTGATGTGGGTCGGGCGAAGCTGATAATCCTCAGCCGTCAGCGATTCGTCGGCATTGCCATCGGCGTCATAATATGTCGTCGAATCACGGTAGATATTATTGTCGTCGGACTTCCATCGGTTGTAATCGACCGTCAGATCGAGGAAATGCTTGTCCGAGAAATTATGCCTGTAGGAGAATTCTCCATAGTACATGTGGTTCTCTCCGTCGGTTTTCGACCGTCGGATCATCAGTCGGTTGTCCATCGGCGCAACACCATCAACCGTTGAAAGCGAGCCATAATGGTAAGGGGTGTAGTTCCAGTCGTTGCGTCCGCCGAACATGAACATGCCGCTCAGCCCGATGTCGTCCTTCTTTGTCACATGGAATGTCAGTCCGGCACGCGAGAAGATATTGTTGCCCTGTCCGGTCATGTCGCCCCGGTAGTTCTGATAACCATTGTTATGGGTATACGTCTGATGGCTGTCCGACCCGCCCTTCATGGCACGATGGCGCAGACCGACACTGGCGTAAGCGTCGAGAAGAGAGCTGTTGTAGTTGAAGTTGACCGATGTATTGGCACCGCCACGCGAGTTAGCGCCAGCCTGAACAGAGCCATAGTAGCCCGCCTTGCGGTCCTTCTTGAGTACAATATTGATTATACCCGCCGAACCTTCAGCCGAGAACTTCGCCGACGGGTTGTCAATAACCTCGATACGGTCGATACTCTCAGCCGGCAACTGGCGCAGGATGTCGGCACGGTTGTCGCTGGTCAGTCCGCTCTGCTTGCCGTTAATCCATACTTCGACACTGGAATTGCCACGCAAGGACACATTTCCGTCATTATCGACCTCGACCGACGGGATATTCTCCAGGGCATCGGAAGCGGAGCCTCCGGCATTGGAAATCTGCTGGTCGACGCTGAATGACTTCCTGTCGACCTCGAGTTTCATCTCCGAGCGCTGCCCGGTCACGACGACTTCGTCTAGAGCCTTGGTATCTTCCGACATGTAAATAGCGGGATAGGTATGGTCGACATCACCGGGCGAGATGGTGAACCGTCTCGTAGCGTCCTTATATCCGGTGAACGTTGCCGTAAGGACATATTTTCCGTTACCCAAACCTGAGATATTGAAGTTACCCTGACTGTCGCTGATAGCGCCCTTGAGAATGGCTGTCTCACCATCACGGCGAACCACAACGTTAATGAATTCCAATGGAGAATTGGTCGTCTTGTCCAACACACGGCCCTTTACTGTACCCTGCGCTTGTGCCACTGCGAATGCTGTAAATAACAGCAGCAGTGTCGTTATAATCTTGTTCATGGCACAAAGTTAGTGATTTTTATTGCATTTCTTGCAAGCAACAGGATTTTTTTGTACCTTTGCAATCGCCTATATGGTGATGCTCTGATAGTTCAATGGATAGAACGGAGGTTTCCTAAACCTTTGATCCGGGTTCGATTCCCGGTCGGAGTACAAGTCGTGACGGGCTCGTTTACCGTACAAATGGGTTCCTTTCAAATTGTAAAAGGACGCTGGTTTAATTGTAAAATGGCACAACTTTAATTGTAAAAAACCACGGTTTATATTGTAAAAGACCACTACTTGTGTTGTAAAAGATACCGTTTTACGATTATTTTTAATTTATTTTTTAGATAAAAATAAATTATTTTTCTTCCGTTTTTAATTTATTTTTCTATCTAAAAGATACCGTTTTACAATGTAAAAAGGTATCGGATACAACGTAATTGACCATAGTATACTTCGATGCCAATCAGAGAGCAGAGCAGCTTACCCAGATAGATATAAATATAAAGATACAGCGTGATGCTCTGAAGGCTATCCAAGCAGATAATGAAAAGCTTGATGACGCTACTACCGTGAAGAGAAACTACAACTACTTCATAGTAGAACGTAACGAGGACAATACCATCAAGTCGTTTGCCATCGATGACAAGAAGGTTGCAAAAGCCAGACGTCTGTCGGGCTTCCATGCCCTGATGACGCTTGGAGTTGACATGACTGCAATGGAGGCATCCAAGGCTTACTCGATGAGAGATGAACAAGAAAAGTATTATCGCCAGATGAAGAGTACACAAGGATGTAACAGACAGGGTAACTGGTCAGAGGAAGGAAAGACCGGCCGTCTGCTGATACTCTTTGTCAGTATGATTATAAGCTCGTATGTGAAGCACATCTGGAAATCTACAGATTTGAAGGATAAGTTCAGTTCTTCTCTTGCTGTGCTAGATGAAATGCGTTCAATAAGATGCATCGAGCACAAGGGCAAGGCCAAGTTTATCACTCCCTTCGTTGGAAAGCAGATTGATATTGCTCAGGCGTTCGGGTTTGAGATACCTGAGGGTAGCGGTACCAAGTACAAGTCAAGGAAAGTCAAGGTGAAAAAGGTAGGTAGACCTAAGAAGAAAAAAGAGGTCGAACTGGATAAGTAGTACAGAAAGGGCTAAAACTCAGAGATATTTGATGCGCCAAGGTTTGTAGGGGAGACCTAAGCGGAGCGCATGGTCTCCCCTACTAGCCGTTGATTACAAATTACTAAATTATGAGTGTAGGTGCAACGGTCGGATACAAGGTCACGCCCCTACCGTGATAAAGCAATGATAAGCTGTATGATACATAAGTAATCAACTATAAAAAAATAATTGCGAAGCATCACAAAAACAAATCCGCAACCGGTAGGGGGACCGATTGCGGATTACTTATAGTTAAGAAAGCAAGTGTTTACTTGTTGATGAACTTCTTGCCATTCTGGATTACCACACCCTTGTAGCTCTTGTCGACACGCTGTCCGGCGAGGTTGTACATCGGAGCGTCGACAGAAGCCTTGTCGGCGTTGTCAGAGTTAATCTGATTGATACCGTCGGCAACGGAACCCTCGGCAATGACATTCCATCCCTTGTCGACAGCCGGCTGCTTGTCGGCAAGCTGAGTGCCATACATATCGCTGATGTTCAGAATCTTCGCGAAGTGCTGGTTGTTGGCATTCACCTCAACAGTGCTGACGTCAGGCAGAGCGTTGATGATGCTGTCAAGAGCAGGCTTGCGCATGAGGTTGCCCTCGATGGTCAGTCCCTGCAGACCGGTATTCTTAGTTACGTCCAGGCTTGAGAGCCGGTTGTTGCCAGCTGCAAGCCACTGGAGGTAAGTGTTGTGGGTTACGTCGAGGTCGCTGAGCTGGTTGTTCTGAAGCTCTGCCCAGTACAGATATGAGTAGTTGCTCAGGTCGATGGACGCAATCTCGTTGCTGTCGACCTTCAGATAACTCAGATAAGATGCGTTGATGGCCGGGAACTCAGTCAGGTGGTTGCTGCCAAGCTTAACCTGAGAGAGGCTTGTGTTGGCACTGAGGTCAACGCTGGTGAGTTCGTTGTGGTTGGCGATGAGATAAGAAAGACTCTTCAGATTGCTGGTGTTCAGCTCTGCGAGCTTGTTGTTCTCAACGTTCAGCCAGCGGACATTGCTGTTCTTCGAAAGGTCGAGAGCAGACAGCTGGTTGTCATAGAGATAGACTCCCTGGAGCTTAGTGTTCTTCGAAAGGTCGATACTCTTTATGTTGTTGCCGTAAGCTGTGAGGTTGGTCAGGGCGGTGTTGTCGCTCAGATCAATGCTATCCAGCTTGTTTGTGCCAACATAAATCTCCTCAAGGCTTGTAGCACCCTTAAGGTTGATGCTCTCCAACCGGCAAGCATTTGCGCTGAGGTCAACGAGTCCTGAGCAGTTGCTTACGTCGAGAGTCTTGATGAGGTTGCTGTCGCAAGCCACATCATTGAGTGTTTCACTGTGAGGCAGACCGATACTGTCGAGGCTGCTACCGGTGACATCGAGCTTCGAGAGGTTCGACCAAGAACTGAGGTCGAGCACGCCGCTGAGGTCATTGCCACTGAGGTCGACGACTGCAGGACGTGATGATGTGTTGGCTCCGAGCTTAACCGACTTCATGTTGTTGTTGCTGGCATAGAGACCACGGATGCCTGTGCAGTTGGTCAGGTCGAGGCTGTCGATAGCGTTGTTGTCGATGGTGAAGCGGTACATATCAGGCTCGTTGGCAACGTCGAGCTTTGTAATACCCTTGTTGGCAGCAAGCAGAATGAGGATGTTGTCACCATAAACTTTCAGCTCGTTGCTCTTAAGTGTGTCAGAGAAGTAGTCGGCACCGCTGTAGTCTTTCTTCACGCCGTCACCCCAATCCATCTGGAATGAGCCTGTTCCACCGATTGCAATCTCAACGTTCTTGCCTACGATAGAGTCGGCGAAAGTGATAGTCATGTCAGGAGCGATGAACTTGCTGACCTTGACTTCATCGAGGAAGAGGTTGCTGCCGCTGAATGTTACGGTAGCACCAGCCTTTACGTTGCTGAGCTTAACGTTTACGTCATTCCATGCCTGGTTGCCTGCTGTGAACTCAGTAGTCTCAAGAGAGGCATTGGTTGCTGAGAGAGTGATATTGCTTTCGGCGTCGTTGGCAGCGATGCGGAATGTCAGCAGGGCTGTGCCGAGACTGTCGAGAGCAGGAGTAGTGAACGTTGCGTCCTGACCGAACTGGCGTGCGAGGTAGACACACTGGTCGCCTGCGAAGTAGCTGCCGCTGAACTCGCCGCCACGGTTGAGGTTCACCTTAGAGCTGTTAGGCTGGGTGAAGTCGCCGGTATTGCCGTTGTAACCAAGGCATTTGTCGAACGACTCATAGTAATAGTCGTCGGCTCCGAGAGCGAGCTTATTAATATAATAGGTGAAGCCGGCCACAGAGCTAGTCTTGCCTTCAGTGTTGACGGCGATAGCCTTGATGGTAGTTGTCTTGTCGATAACGATTCCGTCGGTATATGCCGTGCTTGCAGTCGTCGGGTCGGTACCGTCGAGAGTATAGTAAGCGGTACAGCCTTCGTCGACCGTAAGACGGATAGTGTCGGCATCGTCGGTAACATTGTCGAGGTCGGCATCCTTGCCAATCTCAACGCCCTTCTTGCTGAATACAGGAGCGTTGACGGCAGCTGCTACAGAACCGGTGTAGCTGACGACAATCTTCGCGATCTTAGTCTGAGTGTAACCGGAGCCTGCTCCATAGAAGGTTACTGATGCGGCAGAGCCCGTCCAAACGCCATCGGCGAATGTGCCATTGTCGCCAGAGAGGGCAACTTCAGCCTTGTTGCTGCTTGTGTAGGTGAACTCGACCTTCGAAACGGTGAGCCCTTCGTTGGCACTCAGCGTTACGGTGTTGCCCGGCCAGAGGCGGAACGCACCCTGTGATGTCGAGATGTTTGGTTTCATGCTCTGGTTGGACGCAGAGCCAATGCCACACTCAAACTTTCCGTATTTCGGCGTGCTGGCAGCCTCGTCAAGGCTGGTGATGACGCTGAAGTCGAGCGTGTCCGTCGGATTGGTCACGTCGGCAGCGGAAGCCTTGCCTCCGATGAGCACCATGATGCCCACCAGAAGCAATGAATAGATTTTCTTCATACTTGCTTTTGTTTTATGATTAAGATTATTCATTTATGCAAAGAATAAGTTCGCTGTCACTTTACCGCAACATGGAATACCTTGTCGCCCACCTTGACTAAGTACAGTCCGGCTGGCAGACTGATGGCTGAGCCGTTGCGGGCAATGGCATGACGGACGATCTGTCCGGCTGTGTTGTAAACCGTTACAGCCTCGCCGTCGGCTCCATTGATGGTCAGTGCTCCTCCGTTGACGTCAACAGAAAGACCGTTCTGGCTGATAGTGTTGATTCCGGTAGCAAGAAGCGATACTGCGTTGGACAGCTCGGACTCGCCCTGACGGTAGACAACGCTGACCTGATAGCTTCCGCCAACGAGGTCGTCATACTCCTTCTGCGATGCCGGAACAGTAGCAACGAGCTTTCCGTCACGGTAGATGTTGTATCCGCTGACGGCAACCTTGCCGCCCTCGACAGCCGGTTCGAAGGTTATGTCGTCGATGAACAGGGCAAACTGGTCTCTGGACTTCAGGTGGATGGCGAAGAATGTAGTGCCTTCCGGCAGCTCAACGCTGTACTCATGCCACTTTCCGGTTGACTCCTTGGCGTCCTGAAGGGCTACTCCGGTGAGCGAAGTATGCAGGCTGTCGGTGGTTGAGTAGAGCACGTCGAACACTTCCTCATAGTCGGTTGTGGTGATGCTGCGTGCCCAGAAGGTAATGGTCTGCTTGTTGCCCGACAGGCGCGGCGAGATGAGATAGTCGTCGGTGTAGCCGTTGGTGCCCGTTGCCTCGGCAGCCTGAGCGTCAAACATAGCGAAGCACTGGTCGCCGGAATGGGTGTAAGGGTTCTTCTCGGAGCGTGCGAAGATAGTGTACGGACGGAAGACGATAGCGGCGAATGCTGTTCCGGCGTGCGGGAATTGTACCTGAGAATTCGGTATGGTGTATGACGCTGCTTCGTCACCATCGTAAGTTGTCCAGTCTCCGATGTTCTCGATAGCCCATGGGGTGTAGCTCTCGACATCGTCGGTGAAGGCAGGCGCATAGTTGCCGAGTGTCGGCTCAGTCCATGTGAGGTGAGCCTTTCCGTCACGAATCTCACCCGTGAGTGATGTTGTCGGGAAGTCGACTACGCTGACATTAGTGGTGTCCTCGACAGCATTGTCGGACTCGATAGCGTCGCCATCGGCTGTAGCCAAGACACGAACTATGGCGTCTCCCTTGTCGCCGGAGAGGAACTTGGTCGGTATGGTGACGGTCGTGTCGGCGTTTATGCTGAGTGAAGCAATGGCGAGAGAGTCTTGCTTACGTCCGTTGACGAGGAGATCCAGACGGATGTTGCTGACCTCATCGGTGCCTGTATTGCTTACGTTGACCTGTACCTGAGAGTTGTAGCCAGCCTTGACTGACGACGGAACGCTCAGTTTGCCGAGTGAGATATTCTTCGAAAGGACGTCACGAACGTTGATGTTGTCAATCATGCAGTCGTTGACCTTGTCGTTGTAATAGAAGAAACGCAGGCGGACATACTTGTCGTTGGTAAAGTCGTCGAGCAGTATAGTGTGTGTAACCCACTGTGCGGTGCCTGCCGAAACCTTGGAGAAGTCGATGTTGTCGACGGTCTTCCATCCGGTGTTGTTGCCATAGACCATGACGAAGAGACGACCGTTGCCCGGCTGCTCATAGTAGCTGTAGACGAGTCCCGGACGTGTTGCGCCCTCAAGGGAGATTTTACCAGTCTCGAAATATTCGGTGTTGTATGACGGGAAATCAGCTCCCATCATCTCTATGCAGCCGCCATCGCCATCGGCCGACTGTGACGGCCAGTTGAGCATATCGGAATGATTGGCGGTAAGGAACTTGTGCTCCATGACTCCGTTAGGGAACGACTCCTTGAACGGATAGCTGTAAGGCGCTCCGGCAATCATCGAGTTCGATGTAGCGTACCGGCTTTCGCCCTGGTCGTTCATTGCTGAAACATAGTAGAGGTACATGGTCTGGTCGCCGGTCTGGCTGATATTGTCGGACTGAGATGTCTCATTGATGCCCGAAGCGACAGCCGTGCGGGTTCCGCTCATGGCACGCTGGACATTGTATGTGAGAGCTGTAGCGTCGATGTATCCGCCATTCTCGCCTTCTGCAGGAGCCTGCCAGCTGACGGTCACGTTGCCGTCGTCGCCTTCCTTGGCTGTAACTCCGGATGGAGCAACAGGTGTGTCGACTCCGACGAAGACACGGCAGGTTGCTGCGAATCCGGCACCGCCATCGGCATTGAATGCTGTCACTGTGTAGGTGTTAAAGCCGTTAGCCGGGTTGTTGTCGGTGATGGTAAGACCCTTCTGTCCTACGGCAGGGTTGTTGATAGTACCGACAAGCCGTCCGTCGGCATCCTTGACTTCAATCTTCGACAGACTGGTGAGTGCCTTGCCATCGACGGTCTTGGTTGGTGCGTCGAAAGTCAGAGTGGACTTCAACTCACCACGGGCTGCAGCTACAACGCTAAGGTTGGCTACGCTGTCCGGAGCTATAAGCAATGGTCCGTCGACAACGCTGAACTTGCGGACATCGAGGTGCCAGCCCGCCGATGTACTCTTGGCAGCGAACGAGAAGGCATAGTCGCCATTGTCGGCAACGCGTATCTGTTTCTCGTATGTCTTTATGCCGCGGTTGGTAAGAGTGGTGTCGTTGAGAAGCTTAAGGGTGTATCCGGCAGGTGTCTGGTCGGCTGGTCCGTATGTAACTCCGAGTATCTCCGGATCGCCCATTGTGCGGTAGAGGAACGAAACATTATACAACCGGTCGTTCTTAAGGCTTACAGCCGGAGCCACAAGCAGGTCGTTGCCGGTGTTGCTGTTGGAACGGTAGCGTGCCTCATAGCCCTCGAAAGTCCATGTGTTGCCATCGTTGTTGAGATCGTAGATGTCGAAGAGCTCGAAGTCTTCCTCGCTAGCGATGTCATTGTGGTAAGGTGTCGTGAATGCAGCGCCGAGCTTTATGCGGTTGGAAACAGCCGAGCCGCCTTCGCCGTTGACACCGCGGGCGGTTACCTTATATTTATAAGGTGTGACGTGAGCCGGGCTAACATTGTCGGTGATGGTGGTTTCGGTGATGCCTGTTGCAACCCGTACAGAGTCAGGGAAACGTGTGACGTCATATCGGGTGTCGGCAGGATTCATGTATCCGTTGTGTACTCCGGATGTCGGAGCAGTCCAAGTAAGGGTGAGAGCGTTGTCGCCTGTCTTTGTGAGGACGACATTAGTAGGAGCTGTAGGCACGTCGTCGCCCGCCCAAAGGGTAATGCCTGAGCCTTTAGGTCCGTCGCCTGCATCGTTGGAGCAGTACACCTGTATCTGGTTGTTGCCGCCTTTGAGGGATATGTCTTCGGTAACCTCTTCGCCGGGAGCGGCATCATCGACACTGATGTCTTCCCTGCCGTTGATCAGGACATGGTAAGTGATGTTGCCTGTAAGGTCGTCGCCGCCGTAAGTTTTCTCCGGAAGCGTGAAGGTAATTGTTCCGTCGAGGCTTGAGCCTTCGAACTGCGACTGAAGGTTCTCGACAGCTGCCGGAGCGTCGGCTGGTATCTCAGACGGCTTCATGTTGAGGCAGACAATCTGCTTGGTCGACGAGAATCTCTCGATGAGCTGTGCCGTTGGACTTGGCAGGTCGACAACATAAAGACCGGTGGTCTGGTCGGCCAGTACGGCAGCCCAGTACATCTTGCCCGTCTTAGGATCAACGACGGCGCTTTGCTGGGCATCAGCCGGAACGACTCCCGTTGAGCCGAGACTGGTCAGTGAGGCGTTGGTCTTGTCGACTTGGTAGAGCACTCCGTCGGTACCGATACCGTAGAGATTGCCTTGCTGGTCGGCAGCAAGGGTTACAAGCTCGTGCGACAGTGCTCCGATGGTCGAACGTGTTGGAACTTCGCCGCTATAGTCCGGTGTGCCGAGCTCTTGTCCCGTCTGAGTCATGTACACTCCGTATGGTATTTGTGTCACCGGGTCTCGGGTCAAGTCGTAGGCGAGCATCGTCTGGTCGCTGACCGAATGACCGGCAAGAGTCTCCCAGTTCTGCGTGTCGTATTTATAATAGTACATGTAGATGGTCGTTCCGAAGCTCATGTACTGGATATAGTCGAACGTCAGTCCGTCGCTCGAGAACAGTCCACCGCCATTCGGCTGAAGACCTGTCGATACATTGGAGTACTTCGTGAACGTCACCGGACTGGTCACTGGGAACGAATAGAAGTTGTAATCGCTGTAAGCCGAGAAGTCGGAACTGTAGAGCACGGCTCCGATAAGTTGTGTGCCGGTTTGCTCGTCGGTGTACAATGGCTCGGTCCTGACAACGGGAGCGTTGCCTGACTGAGGGGCTGTTGTCACCTGAGGGTTGACTGACTGAGGAAAATAAAAGAATCCCGGGAACTTCTTTTGCAGTGTCCTGAAATTGTCCTGAGTGGTGCCGCTAGTAGCTACGGCACGTCCGAATGGCTGCGGGCTCAGGGCTCGCTGGGCTACAAGGACTTCTGGTAAACACAACAAAAGGGCTAACAATAAAATGCGCGCTGAATGATAAAAATCAGGCCTTAGTTGAGCTTTGGTCATTGAATTATTACTATATGGAATTAAATGGGTGCAAATTTAGCAAATAACTTTCAATTTTCAAAATAATAGGTGGCAAATAATTTTTATTGTTACTTTTATCTATTGACTGAGTAGAAATAAGTATATGTTTTTCGGACATAAACTGAATAAAAATAAAACGACCGCTAAACGGAATGTAAATGAAGGCTTATTGCATTGCATTTAGCGGTCATTTGCATTGCGTTTAACGGTCGATTAGAAGCCGTTTAATGGCTAGTTCTTATTCATTCATCCGTCAGCAAGGCTCTTACTTCTGGATAAACTTCTTTCCATTGACAATAACCAAGCCCTTGTAATCCTTGCCGACACGCTGTCCGGCAATGTTGTAGCGAGGTGAATCCTCACGAATTTCGGCTCCGTTAATCTGACGGATAGATGTTGTCTCGCCATCGCCTGAGATGTTGACCTTAGCGTTCGAACCAGCCGGAATGACGAAGTAACAGCGTATTCCGTCCTGCTCGTGGTTGTCGGCATTGGCCTTGAACAGTGTGTTGTCAGGTCCGAGGAACAAGTTCGTGCCGTCGGTTGTCAGTACAACGTGGTTGATATTGCCGACGAACTGGTGGGCGTTGTTGTCGAAGGAGACGATATGATCCTTGCCGGTAGCCTTGAACGAGATCGTAACATTGTTGAAGACAAGCTGGTTGTTGGCAGTCTTCGCAGCCGGACGGATGATGTAAGGCACTCCATGCTTTATGTCCTTGGTCGACGGTGCGGTAAAGGTCATGACGTCGCCGTTGACAGCTGAATGCTCACGGAGCTCATAGTCACAGCCCAGGGCAGCCTTCATCTGTGCCTCGGATGCATTGAACGGGATTATAAACGTGTTCCAGACGCCGTTGTAAAGAGTGCGGTCGACGATGGTTATGTTCACGTTCTTGCCTACATAATCCTCCAGCTTAGAGTCTGCGAGGTTCTTCGACGGTTCAAACACATAGTCGATTGCGACTCCATTCTTCATGTCGGCGAACTTCTTGTCGAGGTAGGCGAAACGTTCGTTGAGGTAATCGCTGATTGCCTTTATAGCCGTAGCCTCATCAACTTCGCGTGTCCAACCGGCGCCTCCGTCGGCTGTCGGGGCGAAGTTGTCAGCCTGAGTCTCGTCAACCGAAGCCTGAAGGGCGGTGAGCTTTGCCTGCAAGTCGGTGAGCAGTGAGCCCTTGACAGCGTCCCAACGGGCGGTGACGGCAGTCTTGAACCATTCCTCCTGCCAGAGCTTTTGCAGTATGCTCTTCCATGCTCCGTTGTCGGCACTGGTGGCAAGGAGTCCCTTGTAAGAACCGTCGGTGTTGAGATCGGTCATGTCGGTGACGTGTTTCGGGCGGTTGCCGTAAGCTTTCTCATTGTCCCAAAGCAGACCGAAGAAGAGTTTTCCGGCGGCATCGGCACTCTTGTAAGCATATATCTTCTCGAATTGCTTGTAGTCGCCGAGAATCTCGGAAGCAATATACCAGTTGACGAATGAGGTCTGGTCGACGTTGTCGGCAATGCCGTTCCAGAATGAAGTCATCCATGTAGCGACTGATTCCTTCTGGCTTTCCTGCTGCTCGGCAGTAAGGTCATCGGGGTCAGGATTCTTGATATTGACGTAAGGATGGAGGTCATCGCCTGGAACATAGAGGTCGGTTGCTTCTATCTCGTCCTTTGAATCGAGTTCAAGAAGCCAGTCGGCGTCCTTGTCGGCAACGAACACACGTCCCTTCTCCACCTTTACTCTGTCGGTCAGGGTGTATGTTCCCATATAAGTGTTGTTGACGTAGAGGTCGACAAACTGGGCACGTGGAGTGAATGCGAAGCCAAGCTCCGAACCAAGTTCAGATGTCAGGGCATCACGGACGAGCGACGGATCATCATTCTCGGAGAGCAGAACCCACTGCTTGTAGGCTGTTGAACCGATGAGGGCACGCTTCTTGGCGAACTTCAGACGGTAGGAGTTCTTCTCGCCTTCCTTGTCACTACCCTGATACTGGACACCAAGTGCGTTCTCGGCTGAGGTCAATTTTGCGTTGCCGCCTATAAGGTTTCCGTTGTCGAAAATCTCAATTGCCGAGTTGCCCCACGTGTCTCCAATGGCTGTATCGGTATCGATGTAGATGGTCGGAACAGAGGCATTCTTCTGGGCGCGTACATCCGGATTGACAGTCGTTTCCTCAATGTTCAGTACCGGGTCGGCGGCTCCGTTCAGCTTCGTTATGTAAGCTTGTGAACCGTTGATTGTACCTGAACTCAATGCGGTGAATGTTCCGTCAGGATTGACTTGCAGGTCGCTGGCAGTAAGTCCCCACGGCTTCATGAGTATCGCTCCGGTGAACGAATAATTGCCGAAGGTGACTGTATCGCCGTCATATTGCTTGCCGTCAGTCCACTGACCAACGTTCGAAGCTTCAATCATTACCTTATTGAATACAATCGGATTGGCGACTGCCGACGGCTTGATAAGATATGGTACACCAGCCTTGAGCTTGGTTTCTGCAGGCGTGGTGAAGTTCATTGTCTTGCCATCCTCCGACACACCGGAGAACTCGCGAAGCTTGTATTCATCGCCAAAGGCTTCCTTAAGCTGCTTGTCGGTAAGGCTCCAAGGCAGCGAGATGGCATTCCATTGGTTGGCAGAGAGCTCCCGCCCTGACAAGGTTGCCTTCAAAAGCTTGCCCGTGTTGTTGTAGAAGTCGTTCCCGCCGACGTTCATCGTCACGTCATATTTGTAGTCGGTGGTGGCTCCTGCGGCAGCGTTTATGCTGTGCATCTTGTCCTGAACGAAAGCGATACGGGCTTTCAGCCAGTCCTTCAACTGCTGAATGTACTGTGGATAAGTAGGATAAGTGACCCCAGCATTGAGTCCTATGTTTCCGTTGGTGTTCGAATTGATGTCCCACTTCTCGAAGTTCAAGGTCTCTGTACCGCTGATAACCTGTGCCATACTGTCGATGTCGGAGCAAAGCTTAGTGTACAGTCCGTCGTCGACAAGCTTGTCCATCATGTCGGAAAGCTTCTGAGTGAAGTTAGGGTCTTTGAGCAGAACATCGGTAATGAAGCTGTTGAGACTCGACGCATTGCCGTTCTTCTCGATAAGGGAATCCTCCTGCGAGTAGTTGCCGAAAGCCAAATCCTTGTCCCAGACAGGTCCGAAGATGAGCTTTCCGCCGTTGTGGTCACGGTAAGCTTTCACCGTCATGAATCCGTCATAGTCGCCGGTCAGGTTCGTTACAAGGTAGAACTTGGCAAGACTTTCCCCATCGTTGACCGAGCGCCAGCCCTTTTCGAGGGAGAACTTGTCGCTAGACCATGACTGAACCTTAGGCTGCCACGTGTTTATAAACCAATCCTCGACAAGGTTTATGACCGAATCAACCTGCTGCTTGTTGGTGTCGTCGGCAGGTTCCGGGTTCTTGATATTCATCTGCAAGCCATTCTTGGCAAAGCACAAAGGCTTGTCGAGCATGTCGCCGCGACCCTGGAACTCAACATACCAGTCGTTGTCCTCGTCGGGCATGTCTATCCGGTGGGAACCAATCTCTACCTGGTCGGTCACCTGATAGCAGCCACGGTAGTCGCCGTTGAGCACCACGTCGACAAACTTATACCCCGGATTGAAGTCCATCCCGACATACTTCCCGATGTGGTAGGTTACCGCGTTACGTATGAGAGAGTTGTCGAGGGCATTTGCCAGAAGCACCCAGTTGCGCTTGGTGTAGCCTGCTCCCATGAGGTCATGCTTGTGTTTCTTGGCAAACTTCAGCCTGTATGGCTTCTTGTCAGCCGACGCCGTGGAGTTTCCACGCACCTTAATCTTCACCGAATCGGTAAATACCTCGATGGAGTTGCTGGCATCGACGACCTGAATCTCGGCATCCCAATAGCCGAACTCGCCCTTGTTCTTGTCGCCGTCGACCCACTTCGACATCGTCGAAATGTCCGAAACCGACGGGATTGTGATGTAGAGCGTTGGCGCATCGGTAAGTTGTTCCTTGTTCTGAATCTTCGTCTTGATGTTGTCCGGAACGTCAGCCATTGTCACAATGCTGACCAACAAAATGCATAACGGTAAGAATAATCTAATCATTCCATTAACTGCTTTCTCACGCATAGGTTTTTAAAGTTGTTTTAGTTTTGAATGCAAAGATACAATTATTTTCATTCAATTTGCAATCATACCCTCAAAACTTGCTCTTAATGAAACATTTGCGACCATAAAAGTTATCATTTTATAAGCTTTTCTGAGGTTAACGACTGTAAAATTCAAAATAAATTTGTATATTTGCGCACCAAAACGAACGAGAAAAAAATTAATTAAATCGTAATGAAAAGAATCTTAACCTACTTATTCCTGTTGGCAGCAACGGTTACGACTCTGCATGCCATGCCCGCTTATCCGGGTAAGATTACTCTCCGTCAAGCCAATGGTACGACCCTGACCGTCTACCTTCGTGGCGACGAACACTACTCTATGGCATTCACCGAAGACGGCTATCCACTGCTTTTCAACCCATCGACCGACAACTACGAGTATGCCGTTCTCAACGGGAACGACTTCACCCTCAGCGGCATTGCGGCAAAAGACGCATTGCAGAGGACTGCCGGTGACAAGGCTTTCCTCAAGGCGAATGTCGACATTTCGAAGGCAAACACTATCGCCGAAGCCAACTTCAAGCGCTCGCTTTCAGTCGGAACAGGTCATCTGTTTACCGCCAAATCGAGCAAGTCATTGACCGCCAAGGCTAGCCGCGCACCGCAAACCAACAAGATTAGAATCAGCGACATACCGACAACGGGCAAGCAGAAGGTGCTCGTTCTGCTCGTACAGTTCCCTGACTTGAAGTTCCAGACTGTCGGCTCCAACCCAAAGCAGTTCTACACCGACATTCTGAACCAGAAGAACTACACCAACCAATATGGCGCTACGGGCAGCGCTTACGACTACTACAGCAAGAGTTCCAACGGACTTTACGACCCTGAGTTCGTCGTCGTAGGTCCTGTGACAATGCCTAAGCAGGCAGCTTACTACGGTCAGGACATGGGTACCTACCACGACATAAACCTCGGCGAGCTTGTATTCCACGCCACGGAGCTTGCTTCCCTGGAAGGACTTGTAGACTATTCACAGTTCGATGCCGATGGCGATAAGAACGTCGACAACGTCTATATATTCTTCGCCGGATACGGACAAGCCGACACCGGGCGCAGCAACAGCATCTGGCCATGCTCCGGATACCTGCACGACGACTTCGAGGCGACAATGGTTCTCAACGGCGACACCATCAACCGCTTCGCCATCAGCCAGGAAATAAACGGCAAGACGGGCGAGCCGGTGGGCATAAGCACGTTTGTTCATGAGTACGCCCACGTCCTCGGACTTGCCGACCATTATAATAGTATAAACCAGGGAGCCGGTGGAGTCGGCGACTGGGACGTCATGGGAACAGGTCCTTACAACAACAATCAGAACACGCCTCCATTGATGTCGGCTTTCGAGCAGGCTGAACTTGGCTGGCTTAACTACACCGAACTAGGCGCGAAGACCGACAGCATAATCACCGTTCCGAGTCTTGACAGCCACCCGATGGGCCTGAAAGTCAACGTTGAGGGCAAGCCGAATGAGTATTTCGTCATAGAGAACCGCCAGCAAACGGGCTGGGATACCTATCTCCCCGGGCACGGAATAATCGTCTGGCATGTCGATATGGACAGCACGGCATGGCTCACCAACCGTGTGAATGCCGACCCGCAGCACCAGCATCTCAAGCTTGTCGAGGCTGACGGCACACCGGATTCTGACGCCGGAGACGCTTTCCCAGGCTCAAAGGATATAACAAAGTACACGTTTACCGATGTTGACGGCAAGCCTGTCTATGGCTTCGACTATGTCGAGGAACTTGGAAACGCTACCGGCGACGCCCGCTTTGTCCTGTCGAACTCCGGCTATAAGCCAGCTGTTCCGGCAAGTCTGAAGGCGGAAAACATCCTCGGTCATCAGGCTACTTTGTCGTGGAATGCCGTCAAGGACGCTGATAAATATGATGTCAAAGTGCTCCTCGGCACCGACACAATACTGAAAACCACCGCCGTCGACACCACCTCGCTCACCGTCAAGGGGCTAGACCCATCGACCGACTATACGGCAATGGCAACAGCCATATATGGTCCGTTTGCGTCAGAGCCTGCGTCAACCGCATTCTCAACGACCATCGAGCAGTATCAGGAGAAGGCTATAACAGCAAATCCTGCCACGGCTGTCGGCAACAACTCGTTCACTGCCAACTGGCTTCCACTGGCTGACTCGAAGAGCTATAAGGTTCTGTTGTACAAGAATCTCATGTCGGGCACAGGCTCTGAGGGCTGGGACTTCACCGACAAAGCCAATGACAAGCCTGAGGGATGGGCTACCAACTGCAACCGTTTCGACAACAACAACTTCGGCAACAGCGCCCCGGCTCTCCGTCTGTCGAAGGACGGCGAATATGTAATGGCTACCCACGATGGCGGCAAAGTCACTAATTTGTCGTTCTGGTACAAGGCAAGCACAACCGGAAACGCCATCACCGTCGAGGCTTGCAAGGGCGGCGAATGGTCGCTGGCAACCGACAGTATCAAGCCTGTCAAGGGCGATACAGTTCGTGTAAGCCTGCCTATCGACAATGCCGATTCCGTCAGAATAGTGTTCCATCGCCTTCACACGGGTTACGTTACCGTTGATGACATAAACATGGAATATGCTTTCGTAGAGTATCATGCCGTTGATTCTGCCACTGTAGCTTCTCCTTGCAACTATACCTTCACCGGGCTTGGCGAGGGCGAGACCTACAGCTACGTCGTCGTCGGCAACAATGGCGAGCACAATTCTCTGCCATCCAACCGCATAAGCGTAAAGCTCAACGGCATAGCCAATGGTATAACAGAGGTCAATACCGACGGAAATTCAACAGCAAATAATAAGGAAATGTACAACCTCGGCGGTGTTCGCGTTGGCGAAACCTACCGAGGCGTAGTGATAACAAACGGCAGGAAGTTTATAAAGAAACGGTAAACCTCCTTACCGGATACCATACAGCGAGCCAGCCGACAATGATAACCGTAAAGAAAATCATTACTATATCCAGCGGATGAACGCTGATAGGGTAAGCATTTACAACGAAGTTGCCGGCCTGGTCGCCCAGTCGGACAATGCCATAGGTCTGTTGCAACCAACAAAGCAGCAGACCTATTGCTATTCCAAGCACAGCACCAGCCACCGAAATCATGCGTCCCTCGAAGAGGAATATACGGCGTATCTGCTTGTCATTGGCTCCGAGATTGCGGAGCGTTACTATATCGTCTTTCTTATCAATGATAAGCATCGACAGGCTACCTATTATATTAAAGCATGCTATGACGAGAATGAACGTCAGGAATATGTAGGCGAAAAGCTTCTCTACCTTCATAATCTTGAACGTGTCGGCCTGTTGTTCATAGCGGTCCTTTACCGTGTATGAAGGACCGAGTATCTGCTTCATCTCCTCCTTAACCTTATCGACATCCTCACCGGCTTTCAACCGGAACTCCATCGACGAGATCTCGCCCGGGCTGCGGAACAGGCTCTGTGCGAAGGCGAGTGAGGTTATAAGATAGTTGCGGTCGTACTTTCCCTGCTTCACTTGGAAGACTACTCCCGGCGAAAGCAGCGAATCGACGGCGAACGCATTGTCAGGGTTGGTCATGTCGAACTGTCCCTGACGGCGCGGGGCATAGATGCGGAGATAGCCGTTCCAGACGGCTCCCAGCCCCAGCTGCTGCGCCACGCCGATGCCCGGAATACCATATTGCAGGTCGGCGGCATGCAGAGTATACTCGCCGTCGCCATAGAGGATATTCTTTATTCCGCTCAGTTCGGCGAAGTTGTCATCGACTCCTTTGAGCTTAACCATCATCTGGTGGTCTTGGTAGACGGCGAGAGCCTGATCTTCAAGGCATATCGACGATGTCTCAATCTCCGGCAGAGCCTTCAGCTTAAGCAGCTTCGCGTCGTCAGCCTTCATCGTCTTACCCTGTGCCGGCTCAACCTTAATCTGTGGGTCGAAATTGGTGAAGAACGACGCCACAAGGTCGGCGAATCCATTGAATCCGCTGAGAATGACAACCAGTGCGGTCGTTGCCACGGCTACACCGATAACCGAAATGATGCTGATGATGTTTATTGCGTGCGTGCTCTTCTTCGAGAAGATGTACCGCTTAGCTATGTAGAATGGAAAATTCATAAAGTATTTATATATGATTATCCGCAATCGACTAAACGACTGCGTCATTTATATTTCTGTACAGGCTATCGCCTAGAACCGAAGGTCACTGTCCGAACGCAGTGAGGGGCAAAGTAAATCTTCCAAATCTAATCAAATCATTCAGTTTTTTATAATTAATCAACAAATCCAACAAATAAAAAAATCTTCGATTTTTTCGTGAAAGATTTGTTGGTCAATGGTATGAGAGTTTACTTCTTCAACAGTTCATCAATATGCTCGATATAGTCGAGCGAGTCGTCAAGATGGAACCGCAACTCAGGAATGATGCGCAGCTGATTGTGCACACGCTTGCCGAGGTCATAGCGGATAGTCTTCTCGTTGGCATTGATGTTCTTAAGCAGTTCCTCAGCCTTCTCCGACGGGAATATGCTCAGGTAAGCCGTGCATATACTCAGGTCAGGGCTGATTCTGACTCGTGTAACACTAACCAGTACACCGTGTGTCTGACGTGTCTGGCTTTGGAAAATCGTTGCAAGTTCCTTCTGAAGGAGTCTTGCTATTCTGTTTTGTCTTGTTTCCTGCATAATATATCTTAATTCAAAATTCAGAATTCAAAATTCAAAATTATGATTACCTTTTAATCTTATCATCGTCAATCCATCCCTCTCAGGCAGAATGACTACATCCACCCGCTTGTCAGCGGCAACCTCGTCATTGAAGCGGCGGATACCGACGGTCTGCTGGTCGTGGTCGTAGGCGTGGTCGACGACGTGCCCGTCCCACAATGTGTTGTCAGCAAGAATTATGCCACCGGCGTTCATCAATGGAAAGAGGGTGTCGTAAGTCTCACAATATGTCCGCTTGTCGCCGTCGATGAAAGCCATGTCGAACCGCACGCCAAGTTTCGGAGCTTCCTTAAGTGCGTCACCGATACGGAAGTCGATGTACCCGGCAACATCCGAGCCATCAATCCAAGGACGGGTGAAGTCCTCCATCTCGTCGTTTATCTCGAAGGTATAGAGCTTCCGTTCAGTCCCTGCACTACAACCAGCCTGCTTTGTCCCTGCATTACAGCCAGCCTGTCGAGCCTCATCGTCAATTGCTTTCAGTCCACGGGCAAGGCAAATGGCACTGTATCCCGAGAATGTTCCTACCTCCAGTATATTCTTCGGACGAGCCATCATTACCAGCATCTTCAGCAGTTCGCCTTGCAGGTGACCCGATGCCATCCGCCCGTGAATGGTGTGTATGTTGGTGGCACGCCAGAGCCGGTAGAGGTAGTCGTCCTCGGGAGTAATGTGGCAGTCGATATAATTATCTAATTCAAAATTCATAATTCAAAATTCACAATTATGATTACTTTATTAAATTATCACGCCTTAAATGTTTATCAATGTTATCATAATTTTTAATTTTGAATTATGAATTTTGAATTTTACATTAACCCTTAAGTGCCTCTATCGCCAGCCTGTAGCTGTCGAGTCCGAATCCCTGGATTGTACCCTTGCAGCCCGGTCCGATGACAGAATGGCGGCGGTATTCCTCACGGTCGTTGACATTGCTGATGTGCACCTCTATGACAGGAGTGCGCAGCGAGCGGATGCAGTCGAGCAGAGCTATCGACGTGTGGGTGTATGCACCGGCGTTGAGGACGATGCCATCGTAAGAGAAGCCCACCTCCTGCATCTTGTTGATGAGTTCTCCCTCGATGTTGCTCTGGTAGTATTCTATGTCTATATCAGGGTAGCGGGCCTGCAGTTTAGGCAGGTAGCTCTCCATCGATTCCTTGCCGTAAATGCCGGGCTCACGGACGCCCAGCAAGTTAAGGTTAGGACCGTTGATAATCAGAATTTTCATCTTTTATTTGGTTTACGAATCGAATATTCTTATCTTTGTACTAATTTGCAAAATTAGGGAAAATCAGTCAGAATGCCAAATAATAACGAGGATAAAATCGACAATGGCGTCAATGCCACTCTTTTACGCCACTACACCCGATACCTGAAACTCGAGCGTGGTTACTCGCAGAACACTATCGATGCCTACACGCACGACATACTCCATCTTCTGCGCTATCTCGACGGGGCCGGCATAAAGGTCCTTGACGTCAAACTCGAAGACCTGGAGAACTTTGTAGCCGCTCTGTGCGACCTGGGAATAACGGCAAAGTCGGAGGCGAGAATCCTCAGCGGCATTCGTTCATTCTACCGTTACCTTGTCCTCGACGGCTATCTTAACGACGACCCGACAGAGCTCCTTGAGAGTCCGAACCTCGGCGAGCACCTTCCGGAAGTGCTTTCGACGAAAGAGGTCGACATGATAGAGGATGCCATCGACCTCGAGAAATGGGAAGGACAGCGCAACAAGGCTATCATTGAGACGCTGTTCTCGTGCGGGCTTCGTGTCTCGGAGCTTACAAATCTGAAGCTTTCCGACCTCTATCTTGACGACCATTTCATCCGTGTTATAGGCAAAGGCTCGAAGCAACGACTTGTTCCAATATCACAGAAAGCCATCGACGAGATAAACCTATGGTTCAAGGACCGAGCTGAGATGAAGAACATCAAGCCGGGCGAAGAGGACTATGTGTTCCTCAACCGCCGTGGGCATCACCTCACGCGGGTCATGATTCTAATCATGGTGAAGCAATATGCCAAGGATGCGGGCATAACAAAGACCATCTCGCCGCACACCTTCCGCCACTCCTTTGCCACTGCGCTGCTTGAGGGTGGTGCCGACCTGCGTGCCATTCAGGCTATGCTCGGTCATGAGCGCATAGCCACAACGGTTATCTACACCCATATCGACATGTCGACTCTGCGTGAAGAGATTCTCGAGCATCATCCCCGCAACATGCATCATCATGACGATGAGACGGAATGACGGCATGTTTTAAATGGCAATCAGTAATCTTTTAAATTGTGGTTGATACCCTTTTACATCGTAAAACGGTATCTTTTAGAGAGAAAAATAAATTAAAAACGAAATAAAAATAGATTATTTTTTATAGGAAAATAAATTAAAAATAATCATAAAAGATACCCTTTTACAAGTCAAGAAGTTATCAATGACATTGTAAAAGGGTATTTCTTGGTGTATTATTCGAGGTCTAAGTGCTCGACATTGATGTCGTCGGGCAGGAAGATTCGTGCGTTCTCCTTGAACTTCTGGGCACTCTCGGTAGTGTAATAACGGGCTTTGGCACCCTTTGTACACATCTTGTCCATCTCGGGATGGCGGCGGAGATAGTCTTTCAGGCTGTCGGCTACATACTCGCTCTGCGGAACGATACGGACGCCGTTAGGCACATACTTCATAATCTTCGGCATGAGGATGGGGTAATGGGTACAGCCGAGGATGAGTGCGTCGATCTTCGGGTCGAGACGCATGATGTGGTCAATACGCTTCTTGACGAAGTAATCGGCACCGGGACTGTCGGCTTCGTTGTTCTCGATGATAGGAACCCACAACGGACAGGCAACGCCGGTGACGGTGATGTCCGGCCAGAGCTTCTTTATCTCCATGTTGTAGCTCTCACTGCGGACTGTTCCCTCAGTGGCCAGGATGCCCACGTGGCGTGTTTCCGTCAGCTTGCCGATAATCTCCGCAGTAGGACGGATTACGCCCAACACACGGCGGTCTGGGTCGAGTTTCGGCAGGTCTTTCTGCTGAATGCTGCGGAGAGCCTTTGCAGAGGCGGTGTTACAGCCGAGGATGACAAGGTGGCAACCCATCGAGAAGAGCTTGACGACTGCCTGGCGGGTGAACTGATAGACGATGTCGAACGAGCGTGGTCCGTAAGGCGCACGGGCGTTGTCGCCAAGGTATATGTAGTCGTAGTCGGGCAGCAACTGGCGGATACCGTGGAGGATAGTCAGTCCACCATAGCCGGAGTCGAACACTCCTATTGGTCCCGGATTCTTCGTGAATTGATTTTCCATAGTCAACTTTGAATTTATAGATTATTTCTTCGAGAGCTTTTCCTCTATGGCTGCCGTCACGTCGGTGCAATACTGCGGATTGACGAACGCCAGGGCGTGCTTGTCGGTATTGAGGATGAAGGAGTAGCCACGCTCTGCGCCTACCTCACGGGCTGCAGCGTCGATGAGGGTGCACAGCGAATCGGTGGCTGAGCGCTCGGCACTGGCGATGAGTTTCTCGGCTTCCGCCTTGAAGGTAGTGTTCTTGTCCATGAGGTCCATGAGCTCAGCCTGACGTTTCTTGCGGATGTTGTCGGCAAGGTCGGCTTGCTCGTCAATGAATGCCTCATACTTGGCGTTGAAGTCGTCCTCCGAACGTTTTGCCTCAGCCTGATACTGGTTGCGCAGCTGGCTGATGTTGTGGCGGACGATGATATAGCCACTCATGGATTTCAGTACTTCGTCGTAGCTGAAGTAGCCGAACTTGGGATTCGTCACGGTAGAGTCCTGGGCAACGGATGCCAATGGCACCAGGGCTATAAGGCAGAGAGCTATAATGAGTTTCTTCATATCTTCAAGAATTAAAAAAAGCCCATAGCGGCGACTTGTTCAGCCCCGCTACAGACTTTATTCTTTTGTGCGCAGTAAATTACTTAAGCTTGTTGTACTCGGTCTTTACCTGAGCGGTAACGTCCTCGCTGAGAGCATCGTTGATGTAGATAGGCTGACCGGCTGACTTCTCCATGATGTAGACGTACTTGCCTGCCTTAGCTACGTTCTGGATGGCTGTGCGAACCTTGTCGAGGATCGGACCAAGCTCCTTCTGCTGCTCATCGTTGAAAGCCTTCTGGTTGTCCTGAGCGGTCTGCTGAATCTTGGCGTACATATCCTGCAGCTGCTTCTCGGTCTCCTCCTGCTTTGTGGTGCTCATAGTAGCCTTCTGGGCATCGTAATCCTTTGCCTTACGCTCGAGCTCGTCCTGCATAGCCTTGAGGTTCTTCTGATACTCGTCGCCCTTAGCCTGCAGTGCCTTCTGTACTGCCATTGCCTCTGGGAGTGACTCAAGGAAAGCCTGTGAATCGATGTGACCAAACTTTGCCTGCGCAAACATTGTCATTGGTGCCAAAAGCATCAACATTAAAATAAGTTTTTTCATCTTTCTTGTTTGTAGTTATTTATTTGTTGTTATTTAATTTCTCTTTTGTCTACTGGTTGCTGTAGCCCAACTTCTGGAGTACTTCGTTGGAGATGTCTATCTTTGGTGAGCCGAAGATGATGCCGGCATTGGCTGAACGGTCGACGACGAGGCTGTAGCCACGCTGGTCGGCGATGTCCTTGACGGCATTGTAGATCTCGTCCTGGATAGGCGTCATGAGCGACTCGCGCTTCTTGAAGAGCTCGCCTTCCGGACCGAAGTATTTCTTCTTGAGGTCGGAGGCTTCCTTCTCCTTAGCCATGATGTCTTCCTGACGCTGTTTCTTCTGCTCCTGTGAGAGGAAGACGACTTCGTTCTGATAGTTCTTGTAGAGGGTGCTCGCCTCTGTGTTCAGTGCCTCAACCTCTGCCTGCCACTTACGGCTGACCTGGTTGAGCTGCTCGTTGGCACGCTCGTAAGCCGGAACATTCTTCAGAATGTACTCCATATCGATGAGCGCAAACTTCTGAGCGTGCATGGTCATCACTGCCATGAGCATCAGGCACAACGCTAATATTTTCTTTTTCATTTTATATCCTTTAGTTTTAAATCGTCTCAAATGTTAAACCCGGTCCTCTATTAGCCATAAATCTCCGCAAATGTTTAACCAGGTATTCTCGCCTCCCCTCCTTTTAGGAGGGACCGGTGGAGATCCCCCACCCTTTTAGAATTCCTGTCCGAGGATGAAGTGGAAGTTGCTTCCACCCTTCTCCCAACGAGAGCCGGTGAATACGTTGTCGAATCCGTAAGCCCAGTCGATACCCATCAGTCCGACCATTGGCAGATAGATACGGACACCGACACCGGCTGAACGCTTCATGTCGAACGGGTTGAAGTCGCTGGTGTTATACCAAGCGTTTCCGGCTTCGACGAATCCCAGTCCGTAGATGGTGGTATTGCCAAGGAGGAACGGGTAACGGAGCTCGAGTGTGAAGCGGTCGTAAGCGTAGGCATTGTAGCTTCCTACTCCAATCTTGGCAGCCGCGCTCTGTGATATAGAACCGTTGTCGTAACCACGAAGTCCGATTGTTTCCTCGGCATATCCGCTAGAGTATCCGCTCATTCCGTCACCACCCATATAGAAGGTTTCGAACGGGCTCTTGTTGTAACTGTTAAAGTGGCCAAGGAGTCCCATCTCTACACGCGTCATGAGCACGAAGCACTTCTGACCGTTTGTGAGGGCTGTGAACATACGTCCATTGAACTTCCACTTGTGATATTCAATCCATTTGTACTTCTCGCGCTGCTCTGCCTGGAACGTTGGCGAGTTAGGATCGTTGGCAAGGTGCTTGTAGTCCTTGTTGTCGAGGAGCGACCATGGCGGGGTGAGGGTTACGCTGGCGGTGAACTCTGAACCGTGACGTGGGAAGAGCTGGTTGTCGGTTGATGTACGGTTGAGCTGTATGCTGAGGTTGAGGTTGTTGGCATTACCGTTGCTCATAAGGAAGTAACGCCAGTTCTTCAGCATGTAGCGGTTGTAGGCAAGCTGCAACGACAGTGTGAAGTAGTCGTCAGGCCAGCGCAGACGCTTACCCCAGCCAACGCTTACGCCGAGCATCTTTACGTATGTGTTCGGGTCGTAATAGTTCTCATAGTTGTTGTAACCATAGTTGCCGTAACCATACATGTAGTTGTAGTAGTTCTGCAGGTAGCCCTGGTTATAGTAGCGGCTCGACACGTCGGTCTGCTTTGAGTAGTACAGTCCGACAGAGAACTGGTTAGGACGCTTGCCGCCGAGCCAGTTGGTCGAGTAGCTGAGGTTATAGCTCTGATAGTAGGATGCGTTGGTCTGGGCTCCGATAGAGAGTGTCTCACCGTCACCGACAGGCAACAGTCCACGGCGCTTGCCTTTCTTGCTGAAGAGGTTTGCCATAGAGAAATTGGTAAGCTTCAGTCCTACTCGTCCGATAATACCGGTCTGTCCCCAACCAAGCGAGAGCTCAACCTGGTCGTTTGACTTCTGCTTGAGGTTGTAGTTGATGTCGACAGTACCGTCCTCGTAGTTAGGAATTGGCTTTGCGTCCATTGACTCCGGGTCGAAGAATCCCATTGTTGCAATCTCTCGTGCTGAACGCTGCAGTGATTCCTTTGAGAAGAGATCACCCGGTTTGGTACGTAGCTCACGGCGGACAACATTCTCATAGAGTCGGTCGTTACCGTTGATGCGGACGTGGTTGATATGCGCCTGGATTCCTTCGGTGATACGCATCTCCAAGTCTACAGAGTCGCCGACAATGTTTACTTCGGTAGGCTCAAGCTGATAGAACAAGTAACCGTTGTTCCAGTAAGCGTTGCCGACAGCGTCATCATCCTCGGTCAGGCGCTTCTGCATGTATGTCTGGTTGTAGACATCACCTTTCTTCATGTTCAGCAATCGTGAAAGATAGTCGGTGGTGTATACTGTGTTGCCGACCCATGTGATGTTGCGGATATAGTATTTCTTTCCTTCGTTGAGCTTGATGTAAACATCGACGTGCTTGTCATCGACATTCCAAACGCTGTCCTTGAGGATTTCGGCATCACGGTAACCGTATTCGTTGTACTTGGTGATGAGGTTCTTCAAGTCCTCGTTCCAACGTTCCGGGGTAAACTTCTTCGACTTGAAGAAGTTACTGAACTTTCCGGCTTCGTGCGTTTTCTTGAAAGCTCCTTTCGAGAAGAGTCCTCCTTTCAGCTTCTTATCGGACAACTGGCTGTTTCCGTCGATGATGATGTGGCGGACTTTCATCTTCTGTTTCTTGTCGACATCGATGTCGAGGATAACAGAGTTCTTGTTGGTTACATCATCACGCTGGCGGATGTTTATCTCGGCATTCTTATAACCCTTGTCGTCGAAGTATTTCTTGGCAAGTGTCTTGGCACGGTCGAGCATGTTAGGAGTAATCTGTCCGCCCTTGATAAGACCAAGCTTCTTCTCCATATCCTCGCGTTCGCTCTTCTTCAAACCGATATAGTTGATGTTCGATACACGCGGACGAACCTTCAGATAGACATGCAGGTAGACCTTGTCTCCAACGATAGAGTCGGCTGTTATCGACACATCGGAGAACAGTCCATGCTTCCAGTAGCGCTTAACCGCTTCCGTAATCTCATTGCCCGGGAGTGTTATTTCCTGTCCAACGGAAAGTCCTGATATACCGGCAAGGACGTAATCGTCATAGCCTTCGACACCAGATGTGGTTATGCCACCGACAACAACGGCCTGCGGATTGCCCGCATACGATATTACCGGATTGACAATCTTATCCTGTGCCGCAGCACTTACCGCGACTCCCAACAAGGAAAGACAGATGAATTGTCTTATATGTTGCAATATTCCGGGAAGTTTCCTATACATTATATATATTATGAATTATCATTTATATTATGTCTCTGTGGGAGAGCTAGCTCTCAGTTACTTCTTCTCGACCTGCTCTTCGGTCTTACCGAAACGGCGCTGGCGGTGCTGGTAACTGGCTATTGCCTTGCGAAGGTCCTCTTCATTGAAGTCCGGCCAGTACGTATCACAGAAGTAAAGCTCTGAATAAGCGATCTGCCAAAGAAGGAAGTTGCTTATGCGAAGCTCGCCGCCCGTGCGGATAAGAAGGTCAGGGTCGGGCATGAAGTTGGTCTGCATGTGCTTTGACAGAGTTTCCTCTGTAATATCACAAGCACGAATTCCGCCGGTCTTGGTCCTCTTCAACAAGTTCTCCGGCAGTTCTTCCATGTCGTGAACCTCCTGAACTATTTCCTTGACAGCCTGAGTGATTTCCCACCGCGAACTGTAGCTCAATGCCACGACCATAGTCATCTTAGAGTTGTTCTTGGTATGCTCCTCGGTCTCCCGAAGCTTATCCTGTACTTCTTGAGGCAGTCGGGCACGGTCGCCAATGACACGGAAGCGCACATTGTTCTTCATGAATATCTCGTCCTCAAGTGATGTAAGGACAAGTCCCATGAGGGCATGAATCTCCGATGCCGGACGGTTCCAGTTCTCGGTAGAGAATGTGTAAAGCGTAAGGTACTTCACGCCAAGCCGTGTACATTCGGAAGTTATGCGGCGCACGGTGTCAACTCCGGCCTGATGACCGTAGTTACGCGGTTTGTTGCGCTCAGTAGCCCACCTGCCATTGCCATCCATTATGATAGCGATGTGCTGCGGGATTCGTGTCATATCTAGTTCGTCAGTGCTCATTTTCGTTGTTCGTCAACTTCTATTTCGTTGTATATTAATCCTCGTCCTCATTGTGGCAAGTACGGCACCGTGCCGAGAAGCTGTAGGTAAGCGTTACTTGCAGGGTACTGTAGCAATCAGTGTTCTTGAAAGCTCCGGAGCTTGTTATGCCGTAAGGATCCTTTTGTCCGTCGAGTTCATCACCGAGAGTGAAGTGCATAGCCCATTCAAGACCGAGGTTCATGCGTTTATTTATCTTATATTTGACTCCTATACCAATAGGAACGTTAGCCGTGAAAGCACTCTTTTTGTCGCCATCCTTTATGCTGACGTATGTTCCTCCAAGACCTCCGAAGACGAAGGGAGTAACACGCTGTGCTCCGCGATAGTCCCTTCCAGTTCCATACGGCCAGAAATTATACTCAAATGTAAGGTCGAATCCTACAAGCGAATTATTGAATTCGTATGGTGTTTCGGCAAAAGCTGGATAATAAGTCTTGACATCTGCCGATGAGCCTTTCATCTTTCCGAACATCACATTGAGCTTCAGCCCATAATAAGGATTGAATATGTAGCGTGCAAGAAGCGAGCCCATAGGCTGTAAGTCCTTAGTCAGATTGCCGTTGAAGTCGCCCAAATAGCCAGTCATACCGCCTCCGACACCGATTTCCATTCGGTATTCGGGGTCTTCCTGAGCATTTGCCGGCAGTGCTGCAAGCAAAAGCAAAGCTGATATGATGGTCAAGAACTTTTTCAAAACTTGTATAGACTTTGATAGAGTTGTTATAGACTTCGATTGGTCAAGGATATACCATGATAGCCCAGAGATGGACTTCCGATTGACTGTATATGTTCTTCCGATTGACCGAAGGCTGTCTATTCCTTCCAGACTGAACCGTCGGAGATAATCCAGAGGGAACCTTCAGAATCAGTAGTCATGGTCAGTTTGCCGATAGCTGAGGTGAGTCCGTCAGGCAGAGTCTTGCCAGAAGCCTCCCACGCGAGTCCACTGTCGCGGCTTTGCAGCAAAGAACTGATGTATGAGCCATTGGAAATAAGAGCGACAGGATAGCCTCCGAAAGCAGTAACCGTCAGCGAAGGAATCTCGCCAAGACTGTAATTGCTCTCGCCTGAATTGTCGACATACGTCCAAGGAGAAGCCACCGGCTGGCTTGAATAGTCGTCGAGCTTTGTCCAGGTACGTGCATAAATATCGTTAGCCGCCGAGCAACGACCGACAATCATGACCTGTTCGATGCTGTCGTTCGTGCGCACCGGAATAGCAGTGTAGCTCACCTCATCGTCAGGGAGCATCATAGCATTGTCGTCAATATCGTCGTTTGTCCATGTCCTGCCATCATCAGCCGCCTCCGCAATGCCCGTGACCGACGAATATCCGTTGGCAGTAAGAGCATAGAGATGAGCCGAACTTGCAGCAACAAGGCGCTTCAACGCGCTATTGGTTGCTACCGCAGTCCATGACTGTCCATTGTCAGAAGACGAATAAACAGTTCCGTTATCGAGGGCAAACAGAGCATTTCCCTTTGTCACGAAGCTGGCTCTAGCCGAGAATGAACCCGACATGGGAGTCCACGTCTCGCCGTCATAGATGCCGGAAGAGTATCCAACGGTCTGTCCGTTGAGCAATCCGAAGACATAGACATAGCTTCCCGCCGACAAGGCATGGACATTATCAAGTTGAGCGAGCTGTGCGTTATCAGTCTTCTTCTGCCACGAAATAGTTCCGGCAGGCACCGTTCTGACATTAAGTTTTACGGTATAGTCGACATAGCGCTTCCCGTCCTGTGAAACGACACGCAAAGTTCTCGGGGTAGAGAAGTCAATGGAATCAGTATTACTGTAAAACGCCAGCGAGTCGCTTGTAGCCGACTTAAGGTAAATAATGCCATTGTTCACAGCCGTAACAGAAGCTATCACATGCTTGACATCAGTACCATAAGGCAGAGAATCAGTATTGTATATCTGATGTCCCAGCTGGTCGATGGTGAATTTATAGGCAGAGCCGACGTAGGTCAACTTATACACCGAGTCTTTGCCAGCGGCAGTCTTGGTGTGTAAGTACCGGTTCATTGTTCCGAGGGAGAAGGCAGATAAGCCCGTATCCCCATAATAGGTATAGTCTGTATCATCGTCATCCTTAAGGCAAGACGACAGCAAGCATACTGCCGAGAGCAAAACAATGAGCGATGTGAATCTTATTCTCATATAGACACAATTGTTGAATTTAGCTGCAAAGGTAAGCAGATTTCACTAAATAGACGGACTTTTTAGCCAATAATTGTGTTTTTCTTATAATAATGTAGCGATTTTAAGTTTATTTAGATAGCAAAAACAGAAAAAAGCCTGTCCTCATAGAGAACAGGCTTTATACTTATTCATGCGGAAATAGCGTATATAACGGAAAGATTATAATTCAGTTATTTCTGTTGTTTCCGTATGGGAATTAGCTTTAGAGCTGTGGACCAGCGGCTACGAGAGCCTTACCAGCCTCGTTGGTCTCATACTTCTTGAAGTTGTTGATGAAGAGCTCAGCGAGGTGCTTAGCCTTCTTATCCCACTCAGCCGGGTCCTTGTAAGAGTCACGTGGGTCAAGCGGAGTAACGTCTACGCCCTCGAGCTTTGTAGGAACAGTGAAGTTGAAGTAAGGGATCTGCTTTGTTGGAGCCTTGTCGATCTCATGGTCGAGGATACGGTCGATGATGTGACGTGTATCGTGGATAGAGATACGCTTGCCGGTACCGTTCCAACCAGTGTTAACGAGGTAGCACTTAGCACCGCTCTTGTGCATGTGCTTAACGAGCTCCTCAGCATACTTTGTTGGGTGCAGGCTCAGGAATGCCTGTCCGAAGCAAGCAGAGAATGTAGGAGTTGGCTCAGTGATACCGATCTCAGTACCAGCGATCTTAGCTGTGAATCCAGACAGGAAGTAGTACTTAACCTGCTCGTCGGTCAGGATAGATACTGGAGGCAGTACACCGAATGCATCTGCAGAGAGGAAGATAACCTGCTTTGCAGCTGGTCCGTGAGAAACCGGGCGAACGATGTTCTTGATGTGATAGATAGGATAAGAAACACGAGTGTTCTTAGTAACCTTATCGTCGGTGAAGTCGATCTTACCGTTCTCGCCAACTGTTACGTTCTCGAGGAGAGCGTCACGAGTGATAGCGCCATAGATGTCAGGCTCCTCTTCCTTGTTCAGGTCGATAACCTTAGCATAGCAGCCACCCTCAAGGTTGAAGACGCCGTTGTTGTCCCATCCGTGCTCGTCATCACCAATCAGCTTACGCTTAGGATCGGTAGACAGAGTGGTCTTACCTGTACCAGACAGACCGAAGAAGATAGCGGTGTTCTCACCGTTCATATCTGTGTTAGCAGAGCAGTGCATAGAAGCGATACCCTTCAATGGGAGGTAGTAGTTCTGCATAGAGAACATACCCTTCTTCATCTCACCGCCGTACCATGTGTTAACGATAACCTGCTCGTGGCTAGTTACGTTGAACATTACGCAAGTCTCACTGCGAAGACCGAGTTCCTTGTAGTTCTCGACCTTAGCCTTTGATGCGTTGTAAACGATGAAGTCAGGCTCCTGCTCAAAGTCAGCCTCGCTCTGTGGGCGGATGAACATGTTTGTAACGAAGTGTGCCTGCCATGCAACCTCAACGATGAAGCGAACCTTCATACGGGTATCCTTGTTGGCACCGCAGAAACCATCGACGACAAACAGACGCTTGTTAGAGAGCTCCTTCTTGGCGATATTCTTAACAGCGTTCCACTGCTCCTTTGTTGCAGCGTGGTTGTCACTGCCGTTCTCCTCAGTGTGCCACCAAACGGTGTCGTGAGAAGTCTCATCATCAACGATGTACTTATCCTTAGGCGAACGACCTGTGAACTTACCGGTGAACACGTCAACAGCGCCGAGCTCTGTCTCGTGACCTACCTCATAGCCCTCAAGGCCTTCCTTTGTCTCCTCGTTGAACAGTACCTCGTAAGAAGGATTGTACAGAACCTCAGCAGTACCTGTCTCGATTCCGTAGCTTGCTAAAACTGATTTGTCAAACTTTGCCATTTCTTGAAATGTATTTTAAAGTTGTTATAAATGTCTAACTAAATGTTCGTTAGAAAGTACTCACACGTTTTTCGTGTGCAAAATTACTAATTCCTTGGATTATTCCCAAAAAGCAAATAGACAAAAAATCTCAATCTCATGCCTTGCAAGGTTAAAGAAACAAAAAATTTAAAGCCCTATTATACTTTTGCAACATGCACTTTGCAAAAGAACTTGATTTTTAGTAATTTTGCATTGCGAAAACGGAACACGAAAAATCTTAATCTTATAAATCAAGAAACTCAAACTAAAACTATGAAAGTTGTAAATTTCTCCGAGACAAACAGCATCATCAACCAATATATGGCAGAGATACGCGACATTAATTATCAGCAGAACCGTCTGCTCTTCCGCAACAACATCGAGCGTATCGGCGAGATGGAAGCCTACGAAATATCCAAGACTCTCAATTACGAAGAGAAGGACATACCGACTCCACTGGGCATTGCCAAGGTCAACGTACCGACCGACAAGATTGTCCTGGCTACCATCTTCCGTGCCGGACTGCCGTTCCACACCGGATTTCTGAAGGTCTTCGACCATGCCGGCAATGCTTTCGTCAGCGCCTACCGTGCCTATAAGGACGACGAGCGCCACGAGGTAAGCATCCACGTCGAGTACCTTGCCACACCGAGCATCGACCAGAAGAACCTCATCATTGCCGATCCGATGCTTGCCACAGGCGGCAGCATGGAGCTGGGCTACAAGGCATTCATAACCAAGGGAACTCCAAAGCGCATCGACGTTTGCTGCGTCATTGCCACTCCGGAGGGCATCGACCACATCAAGCAGACACTGCCTGACGACAAGACAACCATCTGGTGCGGTGCCATCGACCCGGGAATGAACGAGCATAAGTACATCGTGCCGGGATTCGGCGACGCAGGAGACCTGTGTTATGGCGATAAACTTTGATTCCCACAAAACCATGTAGTCCCCATCAAGCTTCCCCCAATGTGAGGATGTTTAATCAATAATTAGTTTATTTATGAACGAAGCGTCATCATCTGTCTCAGGTAATCAAACATTCTCCCCTTGGGGGAGGCTTGGTGGGGATTCCCGGCTTGCAATCATCATGGGAGCCAGCTCGGGAATGGGACGTCTCGTTGCCGAGCGGCTGTTGCGCGACGGCTGGAAAGTGGGCGTTGCGGCACGGCGTGTTGACTCACTGAAGACCATCGGACAAGGAAACCACGCCATGCCGGACGGAAGCGACAACCTGCCGACGGTTGCTCAGATTGATGTTACTGCGCCGGATGCCGACAAGAAGCTCCACGAACTTATTGAGAAGCTTGGCGGACTGGACCTTTATTTCCATTCGTCGGGCATAGGAAAGGTGAACATGGAGTTGCGTGCCGACTATGAACTAAACACCGTGAATACCAATGCTTTAGGCTTTACACGCATGGTCGGCGAGGCATTCCGCTACATGGCGGCTCACGGCGGCGGGCACATCGCCGTCATCTCGAGCATTGCCGGAGTGAAAGGACTAGGTCCGGCACCAAGCTACAGTGCCACAAAAGCTTTTGACAATACATACATTCAGGCTCTCGAACAGCTTGCCAACACCCGCAAGTTGAACATCCGTTTCACCGATATACGCCCCGGATTCGTCGACACGGCACTCATCCGAGGCAGCCATTTCCCGCTGACCATGAAGCCGGACGATGTTGCCGACGCTATCGTCAGTGCCATTTACCACAAGAAGCACATCAAAATTATTGACTGGAAGTGGCGTGTCATAGTCGCTCTATGGCGCCGTCTGCCACGCTGGATTTGGCGGATTATGCCACTGAAAGCATAGACTTCGTATATAGTTGATTATCAGCAAGTTGCCAAAAGGGTGTCTTTCACGTTGTAAAAAGGTATCTTTTAGCTTCTAATTGGGCATCTTTTACATTGTAAAACGGTATCTTTTACAACGTAAAAAGCCGTTACTTACAATCCGTTTAGCCATTACTTGCAAATCGTTGGTAGTCAGACCGTCTTTTAACAAATCTTAATTAAGCCGAAGAAAACTGACAAGTTGCCGAAAAAGAAGCCAAAAATTTGTGAATATCGGTTTATAGTCATACCTTTGCAGCGGCAAGAAATGTTATCAACACACATATATCATGAGATTTACGACTAAACTCATTACTGTCATTTTGCTATGTTTTTGCACATCAGCGGCAGCGCAAACAACAATAATCAAGGGATTACTCATGGACTCCGTGACTCATGAGGGCGAGCCATACGCCACCGTCAGGGTCTACAAGGGGGCGAGTACCAAGGGCGACGCCGACGCCATGTCGGTCACCGATGCCAACGGAAACATCTCGCAGAAGGTCAACGGCAAGGGACGCTACACCATCGTCATGAGCAGCGTAGGTCGCAAGACCATCCGGCGAAGCGTCAGCCTCAACGGGCAGCGCACCTTCGACCTCGGTACAATGTATGTCGAGGACGACGAGAAACAGCTTGCCGGAGTGGAGGTTGTGGCTCAGAAACCGCTCATAAAGATGACCACCGACAAGACAACCTACGACGTGCAGAGCGATGTCGACTCGAAGTCGCAAACCGTTCTCGACATGCTCCGCAAGGTGCCGATGGTCACTGTCGATGGTCAGGACAACATCCAGGTCATGGGCTCAAGCTCTTTCAAGGTCTACGTCAACGGCAAGCCGAGCATAATGTTCTCGTCGAATCCGTCACAGATATTCAAGTCGATGCCTGCGTCGTCGGTCAAGTCGATTGAGGTGGAGACAAATCCCGGCGCCAGATATGATGCTGAGGGAACCGGCGGAATACTCAATATCATCATGGCCGACAGCCAGGGAGACGACAAGAAGAGCTTCAACGGCTACAACGGAACGCTGCGTGGGAGCGTCTCGAACAACAACTGGAATGCCAGCGCGTTCGTCAGCGGACAGCAGGGCAAGCTCACCTACAGTGCCAACACGTTCTATAACTATCTGTTCCCAATGGAGACGAGAGTCGATATATACCGTACCACGACACCGGACGGCAACCGGCAGGGGGCTTACGACATGCATTACCATCAGGACGGCAAGTCGCGCACGCCTTTCGCGATGGCTAACATAAGCCTCGGCTATGAGATTGACTCCATGAATCAGGTCGATATGACGGTCAGCGGCAACCGCTTCACACTGAAGAACGGCGGACATCCTATGACATCGTTCAGCTATCCACAGGCTGCGGCAGTCGGTATGCCGGACGGATTCGCCTACTCCAACCTGTTCGACATGAAGCAGCGCAACTTCTCGATTGACGCCAGTGTCGACTATCAACACTTCCTCAATGCGGCGAAGACAAGCAACATTCTGTTTACTTACATGTTCGACAACTCGCCGTCACACAATTCCACACGAACCATTTACGACTGGATGAGCACTCAGACGGACGATGCGCAGACGCCGATGCTGACCCTTTCGGACTTATACTCTGACGTACACTCCCGCGGAACGGAGCATATCGGACAGATTGACTATGTCACTCCGCTCGGAAGCGACAACCACAAGCTGAGCGCCGGAGCTAAGTTCACAGCCCGGACGAACCACAGTGACTCACGTTATTATAATATTGTGGACGACGAAACGGTATACAACAGTGACAACAGCTCGGAATACAACAACACGGTTGACATTCTCGCCGGTTATGCCGAGTACAACGGTGTGTTCGGAAAGTTCTCCACCCGTCTCGGCGCACGCTATGAGCAGTCGTGGGAACGGGTGAAGTTCGAGCAAGGAGCAGGCGAGGACTTCCACCGCAATTACGGCAATTTCGTCCCGACGGGAAGCCTGACATGGGGCATCACGCCGACGACAAACCTCGGAGTTTCCTACGCCATGCGAATCGTCCGTCCGGGTATCAGCTACTTGAATCCGTACCGCGACAAGTCGAATCCTACTTCCATGACTTATGGTAACCCTGACCTTGATGTCGAGAAGTCGCACAACATCAACCTCGTGTTCAACCATTTCTCACCGAAGTTCGTGTTCAACGCCACTCTGAGCCAGAGTTTCTGCAACAATCAGATCTATCAGTACAGCTTCATGGACGGGGCTGTCCTGAATACGACTTACGGCAATATCGTCAAGACAAGGCGCACGAACCTGAGCATGTTCGCCAACTGGTCGCCGGCGGTGAAGACCCGCTTGATGGGCAATATTCAAGTGGGCTATGGCGACATGAGGTCGAACCAGCTCGACTATAGGAACAACGGATGGAATATGAGTGCGTTCGCCAACTTGCAGCAAACGCTGTGGTGGGACTTGAAGTGGAGTATCGGAATGTTCGCCAAGACAAAGGATGTCGACCTGCAGAGCCTCGGCGGCGAAATGGGAATGCTTTTCACTACTTTGTCGAAGGACGTGATAAAGGATAAGCTGAATGTTTCGCTGATGTTTGTCTCGCCATTCTCCGACCGTCTGTACATAAACAATGAGTCATTCAATGATAACTTCTATCAGAAGATGAAGATTGGCGTCGACATGCGTTCGGTAGGACTCACCGTCACATGGAACTTCGGAAACACCAAGCGGAAGTTCCAGCAACGCAGCTCCAATGCATCGAGCGACTTCAACGAGCATCAGAGCGCCGGCGAGCAAATAGGTACAATGGGCTCAGGAAGTGGTGTCCAGCCATCAGGAACGGGCATCGGAATGTGACAGGAAGAAGACTCTCAGCCACTCCACAGCTATAGGCTATGGGCTACAATGGCTATGGTTTTCATTCTGACATAGTCGAAACTGACATACATAAACCCATGATATGGGTTACAGGAACCCCAGCTGTTCTTCATGATGAAGTATGGCTGGGATTCTTTGTTATGGGCTATGCCGACTATTTCCATACAGTGGTCGTCGGTGGTAAGGTGGTGCTCGAACTCCCGCTGGCGCTCTTCCTGCACCTCGCCGAGGGGAATCGGCTCGTCAATGTCGGCTGTGCCTAGCTGGAAGGAGAAGCCGTCCTCAGTGACGTCGCCTTCCCAGCAGACCGGATGTCCGTGCCTTACATTATTTATTATTATATTCATGAGCGAGTCGATAGGTACATTCATGAATGTATCGCCATAGCGGTTGTCGGGCACTTCGAGAGCGAATGGCTCGCCAAAGGGATGGTGGGTGAAGCTGGTATATGCCGTGTATTCGCCCGGACGGCACACGCTGTGGGCGAATTCGAGCGGTGTGTAGACTGCTCCAAGCATGTAGACACGGGGTATTGCGGCATGAATCTCACGGTCGAGGAGCTCCCCCATCCTCTGATTGAACTGATTCAAGGTTATACTTCCACGTGCCATTTGCATTACTTTGCGGCAAATGACGTGATAATCGGTTGTACTGTCGCAGTGGAAAGCATCATAGTGGTTGAGTCCGTAGGTATTTATCAGCCTCAGAAGCATCGGTGCCACACCACGAAGTGACACCGTCCCACGGTGTGTCAGGTACAGTCTGTCGGCTTGTTCTTCTATCAACCGCCGTGCCACATAGTCCGGACTGAGGTTCACGGAGTCACCCTGCATCAGGTGTTCGGTCTCCATTGTGCCGAGCATGGCATAGTCCCAGCACAAGTCGCTGCGTCCCTGGTCCTTTACCGGGGTTGTCTTCAACAGCACATCGGTGGTAAACTGATTATTGCTTACAGCCTTGCCTGCCGTTTTCCGACCACAGGAAACCAGCAGAACACCTATAAATAATATTGCAATAATCCTTCTCATGATTTACTAAATAGAATTGTTTATGGTTGCAAAATTAATAAAAAAACTCAAACATGATGCGAAAGAAAGAGAAATTATATCAGCAAGTAAACCATTGGTAATCATAATTTTGAATTTTGAATTTTGAATTTTGAATTAATAGCACTACCTTTGCACCCATGAACGCAAAACTGAGTGATTTCGAGATAATGGCACCCGTAGGGTCGCGCGAATCGTTGGCAGCAGCCATTCAGGCTGGTGCTGACTCTGTATACTTCGGTGTCGGCAAGCTAAACATGCGGTCGCATTCGGCTAACCACTTCGATATTAGCGACTTGAAGGAGATTGCCGCTACATGCCGTGAGCACGGCATAAAGTCGTACCTGACGGTAAACACCATCATCTATGACAACGACATTCCCACAATGCACGAGATTCTCGATGCTGCCAGGGAAGCCAACGTGTCGGCAATAATTGCTTCCGATGTTGCGGTAATGCAATATTGCAATGAGATCGGACTGGAAGTCCATCTCTCAACACAGCTCAACATTTCGAACATTGAGGCTCTGAAATTCTACAGCCGGTTTGCCGATGTAAGCGTGCTTGCCCGTGAGCTCAACATGACACAGGTGAAGAAACTGCATCAGGAGATAATCGACCAGAACGTCCGTGGCCCACATGGCAACTTAATCAGAATTGAGATGTTCTGCCACGGAGCCCTCTGCATGGCTGTTTCGGGCAAATGCTACATGAGCCTTCATGCCGCCAACCGCAGTGCCAACCGTGGAGAATGCGTGCAGATATGCCGCCGCTCATACACCGTTACCGACAATGAGACGGGCAATCAGCTGGAGATCGACAACAAATACATCATGAGCCCGAAGGACTTGAAGACCATCCGATTCATCGACAAGATGATGGATGCTGGCGTAAGGGTGTTCAAGATTGAAGGCAGAGCACGCGGACCAGAATATGTCTACACCGTTGTCACCTGCTACAAGGAGGCTATCAAGAGTGTTCTCGACGGAACATTCACCGAGAAGAAGAAGGACGAATGGGACAAGCGGCTTGCCACTGTGTTCAACCGTGGGTTCTGGGACGGCTACTATCAGGGACAGACCATGGGCGAATGGAGCAAGAGCTATGGCTCACAGGCTACCGAGAAGAAGGTTCTCATAGGCAAAGTCACGAAGTACTTCAGCCGTCTGAATGTTGCTGAAATAGCCGTCGAAGCATCTGACTTCAAACTCGGCGACAAGCTTCTCATCACCGGCAACACCACCGGAGTGATGTATATCACAGTCAAGGAGATACACGACGACAACGGTCCTATCGACCATGCGCCGCAGCATGTCCGTGTCTCAGTACCGGTAAAAGGCAAAGTGAGACCGAACGACAAAGTGTTTAAATTATATACAATATGACAATAAACGAAGCTCAGGATGAGGTCATCGAGGAGTTTTCCGACCTCACCGATTGGATGGATAAATACCAGATGCTCATCGACTTAGGCAACGACCTCGACGAGCTTGACGCAAAGTACAAGAACGACTCCAACCTCATTGACGGTTGCCAGAGCCGTGTTTGGCTGCAATGCGACTATGTCGACGGAAAGCTTATATTCACAGCCGACAGCGACGCGCTCATAACCAAGGGTATCATTGCCCTGCTCATTCAGGTTCTCAGCGGTCATACACCACAGGAGATACTCGACGCCGACCTTTACTTCATCGACAAGATAGGACTGCGCCAGCACCTTTCGCCGACACGTTCGAACGGATTGCTCTCCATGGTAAAGCAGATAAAGAACTACGCCATAGCCTACAAGGCAAAGGAGGATGCAGGAAACTAGTAACTTGAACCTCCCTCACTTGGGGGAGTCTGAATGTGTCTATGCATAAATTAAGAACCATCGAGATGCACCGTCTGACGGTCGGGGAGTTTAAGGAATCGGCGAAGATTCCTCTTATTGTCGTCCTCGATGACGTCCGGTCGGCTTATAACGTGGGAAGCGTGTTCCGCACATGCGATGCTTTCCGTATAGAGAAGGTGTGCCTATGCGGAATAACGGCAACTCCACCAAGCACGGAAATCCACAAGACAGCCCTCGGAGGAGAGGACAGCGTCGACTGGGAATACTTCAAAGACACTGCCGACTGTGTACGGAAACTGCATGCTCAAGGCTATTTCGTATGGAGTATCGAGCAGGTGGAGCACAGCGTTAAACTGCAAAATCTTGATGCGCAATCATGCATTCCGACTGGTTTAAGCGACGCAAAGTCGGACGATGAAACGAAGTTCCAAGGCGTTGCAGTCATCCTTGGCAATGAGGTCAAGGGCGTTCGGCAGGACATTGTCGACATGAGTGACGGTTGTCTCGAGATTCCGCAATATGGAACCAAGCACTCACTAAACGTCAGCATAACGGCGGGAATAGTCATTTGGGAGTTTGCCAAACGGCTGATCCCAGAATTTTCGAAGGACAAATAATCCAAGAAGTATATTTACACGCTATATAAAATGGCAAAAACAAGACCGTAAAAGATACCGTTTTAGCTTCTGACCAGGTATCTTTTACGGTCTAATTCGACATTTTTATACTACATTAAATATACTCTCCGAAATCGGTAAGACGCATATCGCCTTTCCGTTCAAAGGTATCGTGCATGGCAAAAGCGGCACGGAGATTATGCGGCGTGTGACCCTTTTCGGCTATTTTCAGATAGTCACGCAAAAGCGGTTTATAGTCAGGGTGGGCACAATTCTCGATTATCTCATGAGCCCGATGGAGCGGGCCCTTGCCCCTAAGGTCGGCAACGCCCTGCTCAGTAACGATGACATCGACATCATGTTCGGTCGAGTCGATATGTGAACAGAACGGGACAATGGCTGAAATCTTGCCGTCCTTTGCCGTCGACGGGGTGGTGAATATCGAGATATAGCCGTTGCGCTCATAGTCGCACGACCCGCCAATGCCGTTCATCAGCCGTGAAGCACAGATATGGCTGGAGTTCTCATTGCCATAGATGTCGCACTCGATAGCCGTGTTTATAGCTATGCAACCCAACCGGCGGATAATCTCCGGCGAGTTGGCTATCTCACTCTGGCGGATAACCAAGTGCTTGGCAAAGAAGTTTATATCGTAATAGACATGCTGCAAGGCATCGTTGGTGACGGTCATTGCGGTAGCCGAAGCCGCCTTTATCAACCCCTTCTCTATCAAGTCGATAGCCGCATCCTGAACCACTTCGGAATAAACCTGGAAACTAGGGATATGCGGATTCTTGCCCATTGCCTCAAAGACGGCATTGCCGGTAGCCCCTACTCCACTCTGAATAGGCAGGAACTGTGGCGGGATATGCCCCGCCCGCATGTCGGCAACAAGGAATTCGGCAACGTTGTTTCCCATCTGCAATGTCGTGGGAGTCAGTGACTTGAAGGTACGCGCTTCCTCGGGAATATCACATTCGACGACACAAGCTATCTTCTTCGGGTCGATGGAAATATAATCTTTCCCTATTTTGTCGAGTACATTTATAATAGGTATAGGCTTCCTGCCGAATCCGCACTCACCGGGTTCGTAGGTGTCATGAAGCATTCGCGACCGCGGACTGTGGAAGTGATTAAGCTCGATGATGACATGTTTGGCAAGCCGTGCCGCAGTAGCGACGATTCCCCCGGCTGAGGTAAGGACCAACTGGCATTCGTCGTCATACTCACTGATGTCGGAAGCCTCAACAATAAGCCAGTCCATATCGCCATAGAACCCATGACGAAGACGCTCAGCCATGTGACCGAGGTGCATGTCCTCATATTCTATTTCCTCCAGATTGACATGCTCGCGGAAGTCCTTATTGGTGGAGAATGGTGCACGGAACTTTATGGCATGAGCCTTAGCCATGTCGCCTTCGATACTCTGGCAGCTCGAAGCGCCCGAGAAGATTCCGACTTTGAACGGACGACCAGCCTCATGTTCACGGACTGCACGCTTAGAGAGTTCACGGAACACCGCCTTAGGGTCGCCGTTAGGTGTGAATCCACCAATTGCTATGTTGTCGCCGTCATGAATGAGTTGTGCGGCCTCGGCAGCCGTCATCCTTGTATATGCCATAACCTTTTGTATATTAATTCGTAATGTTTATACAAAGGTATAACAAAATAATGGATAAAAGGGAATATATATTAGATTATTTTCAATAAATCTTCAAAAATGGAATAATATACACACAACATGCAATATTTTGTAGGACAACGGTCACATTAATCACCAGCTATGTCTTTCGACAACCACATCATGAGGAAATAGAAGCAAACGCCTGTGACGAGTCCGGCTATGGCATCAATAAGGTAATGTGCCTGAATGTACACCGTAGCGCAGCAAAGGAAAATGTAGAACGGCAAGTAAACGAAGAAGAGTTTCTTGCTCTTGGAATGCCAGGCAAGAAGCATACAGATGGTGCTTATACCGACATGGCTACTTGGGAAAGCGGCTGTAGGACGCTCACCGGCTGCCTTGGCGCTCTCGACAAACTGATAGAATATTCCGTCGGTATAGCCCGGTGACGGCAGGCACTGGTTATGATTGAGGAAATAGTCGTGGACATTGGGGAATATGCCTTCGGCTATATTCTTCACTCCTACCGCGTCATAATAATATGTTGGTCCGACAACCGGCAGAAATATATATATAATATAGTAAACGAAGAATGACGCAAGAATAGTGAATGCAGCCCGTTCGAACTCCTTATACCTCACGGCAAAGTAGAACAGAGCCGTGAAGCCTATCATGAAGTAGTAAGAGCCATAGCCCATGTCGAAGAGCTCACTTAAGATGTGGCTTGGCACAATCTGGGAGAACAGCAAGGCTGGCTGGCATCCGAATAGCTGTTGTTCCCAATTGGCAAAGAGGTAATCGAGGTTTGGGAACAATCGGTTGAATTCGTAAGTCTCAGGATACCAGAGTCCAAGCATAGCCAACTGGACGAATCCACGGATACCGAGCATCAACCGACAAGGCACCATCCTGTAGACAGCCCACAGAGCCAACGTTATGGCAAGGAAGCGGACACGCGCCATTAGCAGTTCGACAGGATTGTCTAACCGCGTGTACAGGAAGAATATAAGTATTGTCGTGAATGCAGCATAGCCAATGACAACTAGCTCGAAAAGCGTCAGCCCTTTGAGTGGCTTGCGGTCGATTGCGAAGAGGTTCTTCCATCCAGCCTTCGTCAGCAGACTTGTATTATCTTTCTTTGCCATTATGGATTCCAATCTTTTTACCTTTTTACTTTTCTACCTTTTTACCTTTAATGGTTTCCGGCTTTTTACCTTTTTACCTTTTTACCTTTAATCGGTTGTGGTCTTTTTTTTACTTTTCTACCTTTTTACCTTTACTTAGAGCCATCCGTTAGCCTTGTACCATGCAACGGCTTCGTTGACTCCATCACGGAGCTTCCATTTTGGCTTATAGCCCAGTTCCTTTTCGGCAAGGCTGATGTCACAACGCCAGTTACGCTGTTTTAGGATATTGTATTTATCATTGTTGAGGACAATCATCTTTCCTGTAAGATGACCGATAATGTCGCCGACGAAGGTAATTATCCTTAACAGCCAGCAAGGTGCGGTGATCCTGATCCACCATGGTTTGCCAATGGCTTCATGAACTAGGTCGCTGAACGTGCTACTCTGATAGACCTCACCATCACTGAGGAAGTAAGCATGACCGACAACTCCGTGGTCGAGTGCCTCGAAGACTGCCTGCACAACATCGCGGACATAGACGAATGTTATGTCCTGACGCTTGAACCCAACGGCAAAGTCGCTGTGGTTCTTTATGCTCTGCATCATAACGTAATAGTCCTTTTCACGTGGTCCATAGACGCCGGTGGGACGGAGAATAACGTAAGGGAAGCTTAAATCCCCACCAAGTCTCCCACAAGGGGAGGATGTTTGATTACCTAAACTTTGGAGGAAACGTTCCGTTGCCAGTTTACTCTTACCGTAGGCGGTATTAGGCTGTGGGGTGTCCGTAGGCTCTATTTCTTTATAAGGCTGTTGCTCACGGATAGCACCGAAGATGCTGAGCGAAGACATATAGACGAACTTCTCTATTGGCATTTTCAAGTCAATGAGTACACTGACTAGGTTCTTTGTGCCATCAGTATTCACACGAAAGAAGTCCTCCTTATGCAGAGCCTTGGTAACTCCGGCTGCATGGACGACATAATCGAACGTATGACCCTTGAGTTGATCACGCAGTTTCTCTTCACTCGACAAGTCCAGCTCTATGAAGTGGATACGCTTGTCCTGAAGATACTTGTGTGATGATGTATGGCGGACGGCAGCCCATGTCTCCATTCCCTCTTTGAGGGCTTCTTCGACAATAAATGAGCCAATAAAACCAGAAGCGCCTGTAATTAATATTTTTTTCATTAATATTTAATGCGATTTGCTTGCAAAGGTACAAACTTTTTTGTTACTTTGCGTACAAATTATAACATTAATATATGGAAGGAGTTAAAGGGAAGTTATAGGGAGTCAAAAGGGAGTTAAAGGGACATTACTTTGTCTATTAGGAACATTATTATTTTGGATATTGACCATAACCAACTAAAAATTTGTCCCTTTAACTCCCATCGCAAAGCGATTAACTCCCGATGTAACTCCCCTATAACTCCCCTTAAATAAATTACTACTATGGCAAAAGGAAAAGGTAACGGCAAACGTCTTACAAAAAACCAGATGGCTGACAAGCTCACGAGCTTTTTCCAGTCACAACCAGGTGAGACGTTTAGTTTCAAACAGATATTTAAAGCACTTAAGTTAACCACTCATCCTCAGAAGATGCTTGCCATCGACACAATGGACGAGATGGCATGGGACGACGTTCTGTCGAAAGTTGGCGACAATGCCTTCCGCCTGAACACAAAGGGACAAGTGCAGGAAGGTACATTCATCCGTAAAGCTAACGGCAAGAACACATTCCAGCCTGATGATGGCGGCACACCGATATTCGTCTCTGAGCGCAACTCTATGTCAGCGCTCAATGGCGACCGTGTGCGTGTGCAGATTCTTGCTCGCCGCCAGAAGCACATCAAGGAGGCTATGGTTACGGACATTATAAAGCGTAAGAAGGATACATTCGTCGGACGATTGCGTGTCGACCGTGACATTGCTTTCCTTGTAACTCAGGAGAATCTATTCGTCCACGACATCCTTATCCCGAAGAAGAAGCTGAAGGGTGGCAAGACCGACGACCGTGCTGTGGTAAAGATAACTCAGTGGCCTGACGCCGATCATAAGAATTTGGTTGGCGAAGTAATCGATGTTCTTGGTCCGGCGGGTGACAATGATGTCGAGATGAACTCCATTCTCGCCCAGTACGGACTGCCTTACAAGTATCCGAAGCGTGTCGAGGATGCTGCCGATAAGATAACCGGCGTTGTCACAAAGGAAGACCTTGCCGAGCGTGATGACTTCCGGGACACATGGACTTGCACCATAGACCCTAAAGACGCAAAGGACTTCGACGATGCATTGAGTATCAAAAAGTTGCCGAACGGTCAGTGGGAAGTCGGCGTCCATATTGCCGATGTGAGTCACTATGTCAAGGAAGGCGACATAATCGACCGAGAGGCACAGAAGCGCGCAACAAGTATTTACCTTGTCGACAGGACTATTCCAATGCTGCCGGAGCGGCTTTGCAACTTTGTTTGCTCACTCCGACCAAACGAAGAGAAGCTCTGTTACAGCGCAGTGTTCAATCTCGACGACAATGCAGACATAAAAAAATTCCGCCTTGTACACACGGTAATAAAGTCAAACCGCCGTTATGCTTACGAAGAAGTACAGCAATTGCTTGAGGACAACGGCGTTGTCGACGGAACAGGAGAGCCAGCACCGGCACCGGGACCTGACGGATACAAGGGCGAATATGCCGAACAACTCATTACTCTCGACCGTCTGGCAAAGCTATTAAGGAAGAAACGCTTCAAGAACGGTAGCGTTAAGTTCGATACAGAGGAGCTCCACTTCGACATTGACGATAAGGGAAAGCCTATCCGTTGCTACTTCAAACGCTCGAAGGACGCCAATAAGCTCATCGAGGAATTCATGCTTCTGGCTAACAAGACAGTTGCCGAAAGCGTCGGAAAGGTGCCAAAGGGCAAGAAGGCAAAGACCCTGCCATACCGTATTCACGACAATCCGGACCCGCAGAAGTTCGAGAACCTGCGTGAGTTCTCAGCCAAGTTCGGCTATAAACTGAAGTCTTCAAGCACGAGGGGAGCCACGGCTCGTGCCCTGAACACGCTCATGGACGAAGTCAACGGCAAGCGTGAGGCAAAGCTTATCCAGACAATAGCGCTCCGTTCAATGATGAAAGCAAAGTACTCGACACACAATATCGGTCACTTCGGACTGGCATTCGACTACTATACGCACTTCACATCGCCTATCCGACGCTATCCCGACACGATGGTTCACCGCCTGCTTACCCGCTATCAGAATGGCGGACGGTCGGCAAACAAGGACAAATATGAGGAACTTTGCGAGCATTGTTCCGACATGGAGCAGATAGCTCAGAACGCTGAGCGTGACTCTATCAAGTATAAGATGGTCGAATTCATGGGCGATAAGGTTGGACAAGTGTTCGACGCTCACATCTCCGGCATACAAAGCTATGGCATCTATGCAGAGATTGACGAGAACCATTGCGAAGGAATGATACCAATGCGTGACCTCGATGACGACTACTATGAGTTCGATGAGAAGAACTACTGCCTTATCGGACGGCGCCATCACCATCAGTATCAGCTCGGCGATCCGATAAGAATTCAGGTAGCTCGTGCAAATCTGGAGAAGAAACAGCTTGATTTCATCATTGCCAACGACTCACCGGAAGCCCCGAAAGCCAAGAAGGGCGTCTCACTGGAAGACAAACGGCAAGACGACCGCAAGCATTCGCATGGCGGAAACAAGAAGAAAGGCAAGAAAAGAAAGTAAATTCTGATGTCCATTCGTAAAACAATAATACTGTTAACTGCAATCCTGTGCGCTACTGTTGTCAGTGCACAGGATTTTCAACGTTTGAAAGGTTACTACCGGGTATGGCAGACGACCGACTCCATTCTGACTTACTTCTGGGACGGATACATGGAGATTTATGTGCCGACAGACACCACAATAGAGGCTAAGGCGAATGACTTCTGTGAGCGGAAGTTCCTCGGAGAAAGGCGTAGAAAGGCTAAAACAGCCAACGGTGACGACCTGTTTGTACAGATAAACCTGCCGAACCTTGAGCTGTTGCCACTAAAGAAGAGCTATTCAGCCGATGAGTATTCCACCCGAAACAACGGTGATATATACTTCCTGAGATACAAGGCGGGACATATATCACATAATGACTCTACCGAAACGGTTACATTCGACGAGCTTGCGGGGCGTCCCGACCACAGTCTTGACATGAGCCAACTTAAGATGTACGGTATCGTGGCGACCATGACAGACTTCGACGAGACAGAGACAAGGTTCCTGACAACCAACGACTTGGTGTCATTCAGTAAGCGGCTCGGCTATAAAGCGCATTATAAAGGCGAGGACGAAGACGAGAAAATCATGGTAACGACTGACTTCTACGTCACAGACAGGCAGAATATTACGAAGGAACTGTTGAAGAAAATCAGGAAGGAGAAGAACCGGATATGGGAGTTCAACATTCCAAGAGGTATTCCGGCATTGCCTGATGAGGTCGCTTCGGCGTGGCAGGAACTGGTAGAATACTAGCTGATGACGCTGGTTTCAATAAAAGGAAAAGAGAGCCGCCGCACAACGGCGGCAAATACGACAAGGAGGGAGAAAGCTACTTAACCTCCCAAATGTCGTTGGTTTCAAGAAGTTCCATGAAGTTATGGTACTTCTTTTGTTTCTTCACATCTTCTATTTGCTTATGGACAGCGTCGTTGTAGGTAGGAGCCTCGACATCGCGGATAACTCCAAGGGCAACGGGGAATCCATGCTCATTGTCCATCATGGCAAGCTTCAGTTGTAGGGTATTGTCCTCACAATGAGCATCGTGAACGAGAATGTCGTCCATTGTTACGCCATTCTCTCCGATTTTCACCACTTTCAATCCAAAGCCTTCCTGCATTAAGCCATACTCGTTGTGCTCGCCGAAGACCAACGGTTTGCCATGCTCAACGTAGATGGCATTCTTCTTTCGTCCTTCGCTGGTGTAGATAGGCTCGTAAGCGCCATTGTTGAATATCATGCAGTTCTGCAAAATCTCTACAACAGAGGCGCCTTTATGATGATAGGCAGCCTTGAGAACATCCACGGTATGCTTAGAATCGGACGCAACAGCACGGGCAAAGAATCGTCCACGGGCTCCGAAACAGAGTTCGGCAGGGCGGAACGGGTCCTCAACAGTGCCGTAAGGACTTGATTTTGAGATGAATCCACGTGGTGACGTAGGGGAATATTGTCCCTTTGTCAGACCGTAGATGCGGTTGTTTAGGAGAATCATATTGATGTCGATGTTCCGTCGGTTAGCATGGATGAAGTGGTTTCCACCGATGGCGAGTCCGTCGCCATCACCGCTTATCTGCCAGATGGTGAGCTTAGGGTTAGCAACCTTCGCACCAGTGGCTATCGCCGCAGCCCGTCCGTGGATGGTCTGCATGGCGTAGGTACTCATATAATAAGGTAGGCGGCTGGAGCAACCGATACCTGATATGACAGCTGTTTCGTAAGGAGGAACGCCAATCTCTGCCATTGCCTTTTGCAGGGAGGCAAGGAAGGAGTGGTCGCCACAGCCGGGGCACCAACGTGGGGTGCCATGCTTGAAGTCTTGAGGAGTGTATGTCATTGCTTGAGAAAGTTTTTGTTGGGTGGAATTAGTAGGATTAATGGGCATTGTAGGCTTATTAGGCATAATAGGCCTACTGGGCAAATAAATAATTTACTAGCTCTTCAACTTTGAAAGGCTGGCCCTTCACCTCATTATATTGTAATGGCGCGAAGCCATCGATGTTGGCACGGAGCCAGGCGGCAAGCTGACCGAGGTTCTGCTCGCAGACAACCACCTTCTTGTACCGGCGGAGGACATCGGCAGTGTTCTTGGGAAGAGGGTTGATGAACTCAAAGTGAGCCAAGGCGACACGCCTGCCCTGAGCCTGCAGAGCCTCCATAGCTGCATAGAGATGACCGTAAGTGCCGCCCCACCCTACTATCAGCAGGTCGGCATCATCGGCATCGCCCTCCACTTGCAGGTCGGGGACCTCTATGCGCTGAACCTTCTCACGGCGGAGATGCACCATACGGTTGTGGTTCTCGGGGTCGTTGGATATTTCGCCTGTGGCTCCGTCCTTCTCCAGACCGCCAAGGATGTGCTCATAGCCCTGCGTTCCGGGGATAGCCCAATAGCGCGCCATCGTCTTCGGGTCACGCTCGTAAGGAGTGTAATGCCCTCGCTGAGCCTCAGTGGCATAATGCGGATGGATTGGCATGAGGTCGTTGTCGGTTGGCAAGCGCCATGCTGCCGAGCCATTGGCAATGAACGCATCGCTCAGAAGGACCACCGGAGTGACGTGCTCTACGGCTATCTTGCACGCCCAATAAGCAGCCGTGAAGCAGTCGGTAGGGCTCTTCGGCGCAATGACAGGCATAGGACTCTCGCCGTTTCTGCCGAAGAGGACTTGCAGCAGATCCGTTTGCTCAGCCTTCGTTGGCAGTCCCGTCGATGGTCCGCCACGCTGAACATCAATGACGACAAGCGGCAGTTCGTCCATGACGGCAAGGTTCATAGCCTCCGACTTAAGGCAAATGCCCGGTCCGGAGGTTGAGGTCACGCCCAGAGCTCCGGCAAAACTGGCTCCGATAGCCGATGCGCAAGCTGCCAGCTCGTCCTCAGCCTGAACCGTTATGACGCCCAGTGATTTGTGTTTGGCAAGCTCGTGGAGAATATCCGTTGCCGGAGTGATAGGATAAGAGCCGAGATAGAGTTGCAGTCCTGCCTTCTCAGTGGCAGCAATAAGTCCGTAAGCCGTTGCTTTATTGCCGGTTATGTCCATATAGCGGCCGGGATGCTTGTGATGGGTTTCAATCCGATAAGTGTGCGGAACTGAAGCCTGAGTGTGCTCGCCATAGTTCCACCCGGCTTCCAGAACAGCGATATTAGCCTCAGCCACCTGCGGTTTCTTGGCGAATTTCTTGCGAAGGAACTCGCGTCCTAATTCCAGATTGCGGTTGAAGAGCCAGCAGACGATGCCCAAGGCAAACATATTCCTGCTCTTGAGGATGGCTTTCATCGTGAGTCCGGAGTCCTTAAGAGCTTCCTTGACCATGTTCGTTATCGGGCAGGCAACAACCCGGTCGCGGTCAATGCCGAGCTCTTCGAGATAGTCGTAGCCCCTGAATTCCGCCTTCTTCAGGTCGGTTTCCTTAAACGAATTAGTATCGATGATTATCGTTGCCGTCGGCTTGGCAAACTTTATCTGGGTCTTCAGGGCAGCCGCATTCATTGCCACAAGCACGTCGCACTTGTCGCCGGGGGTGAGAACCTCATCGACATCATCGCCCACATGCACCTGATAGCCGCTGACACCGGTCAGTGAACCTTGCGGCGCACGGATGTCGGCAGGATAGTCAGGGAACGTCGATATGCCATTGCCCTCTGTCGCTGATATTGTTGAGAAGATGTTGCCGGCAAGTTGCATGCCGTCGCCGGAGTCACCGGAGAAGCGGACAACCACTTCGTGGAGCTCTTTCACTGTCATTCCTTCTGTCATAAGTCAATGCTTAATTGATAGTGTTAGTATGATGGCAAAGTTATGAAATACAAAGAACAATACCAAAATTATTCTCGAAAAAATATTTGAGAAATAGAGAAAATGCCAATATTTGCAACATAAACAAAAAAGATTGACTATGATAACAATATTATAATTGAAAACTGGAAGACATTAAAATAAATCCAGTTTCCAAACAAATAAATTCTACAGCCTTGCTAAAAGCCCTCAATGTAAAAATAATTCATTCAATCAGAACCTCTTTGTAACTCTCTGATAATCAACGATATTTTAAAAGGGTATCTTTTAGCCTCTAAAAGATACCCGATTACAACGTGAAAGATACCCGATTAGAAGCTAAAAGATACCCAATTACAAATCGTCTTTATAGTAAATGGAAATAAAGTAAGCATTAATCGCAAGCCAAACAGCCATTAAACACAATGCGTTTAGCCATTAGTACTTGAACGAACTGCCACCAAGGAACTCACGGAGCAGACTTGTCGGCGGCAGGGAGCGTGCTGGTATCGGGTGGATATAGCTCAGGAACTTCCGCAGACGGTAAGCCTCAGAATACTCATCGCAGTTCTCCGGCACAAGTTCCAGCACCGGCTCAGCCTGTTGTTTGATGACGGCCAGCTCGAAAAGCATGGCTGTGTTGAACATCACGTCGGCATTTTCCTGATACGGGAATATCCATTTGTTCTCGCCGGCACGCACGCTAGGCCAGCGGTGGATAGTGTCGCGGGCGCTTGCTCCACGGTATTTGTAGTCGCGGATAATGCGGCGGAGCAACCGGTTATCTGTCGTCGGGATGTAGTTGTGGTCGTCGAGGAGGATTGTCGTAAGTGCCGAGATGTACACCTTGAACTTCTTGTCGTCAGGAATCTGAGCCGTAAGCTCAGGGTTCAGGGCGTGGATTCCCTCCATGACAAGCACCTGGTCGTCGTCGAGATGAAGCATCGTGCCGCTCTTCTTGCTCATTCCCGTCTGGAAGTCGTACTTCGGGAGCTCTATCGTCTCGCCACGGAACAGAGCCTGAAGCTGCTCATTTATAAGAGGTAGGTTCAGCGCATAGAGACTCTCATAATCGAGTTCGCCATTCTCGTCCTTCGGCGTCTTATGCCTGTCGACGAAGTAATCGTCAAGCGAAATCTGCACCGGCTTGATTCCGTTCGTGAGCAGCTGGATGGACAGACGCTTGCAGAACGTGGTCTTTCCCGACGACGACGGTCCGGCGATAAGCACCACACGAGTGCCCTTGCGGTTGGCGATGGTATCGGCGATCTGCGAGATTTTCTTCTCCTGCAGAGCCTCCGAGACGTTTATCATGTCGGTGGTCAGTCCCTTCTCGACAGCCTCGTTGAAGTCGCCGACGGTCTGAATGCCCATAATCTTCTGCCAGCGGTGATGCTCCTTGAATATGTCGAACATCTTGTCCTGACGGATTAGCTTGCCCAGTTTCGACGGATCATTCTTATCGGGGATGCGCAGGAGGATTCCGTCATAGTACTTCTCAACGCCGAAGAGATAGAGCTGTGAGGTGTTGGTGAGCAGCGAACCGTAGTAGAAATCGACGTAATCGTCAATCTGATAGTAGGTTGTATAGAGCTTTCCGGCACTCTTCAGGAGCTTTGCTTTCGATATGTCGCCCTTCTCCTGGAACATCTTTATGGCATCCTCGGTAGGCACTACGTAGCGGCGGACAGGCATCTTGGCATCGATAATCTCCTGAACACGGGTGCGAATCTTGTCGACATCCTCCAGTCCTACCGGGTGACCGATGTTCAGATTGCAGTAGTAGCCGTTCGAAACCGGTATGTCGATGATGACGTTCGACTTCGGGTATAGGTCGTGGACAGCCTTCGAGAGGACGAAGAACAGCGACCGCGTATAGTTGCGCAATCCACTCGACGTATGCAGGTCGAGGAACTCCAAGTCCTTGTTGTTATATATTCTATAATGTAGTCCCTCAACAACATTATTCACCTTGCAACTTATTGGTCCGTAGTCCATTTTCAGTCCGGTGAGAGAAAAAATTTCAGAAAGTGTGCTTCCTATTGGGACTTTTAGAGTTTTTTTATTATTTTTGCAACGGATTTGTATCAACTGTTTCATACGCGTTACGATTATGTTTAACAATCTAGGTTACTTAAACGCTTGCTCCACCGTAGATTACGGCGGTGTAAATACGTACGCACAAAGATACAACAATTCTTTTTCACCCCAAAACAAAAGCAACAAGATTTTAGTGAATATTCCTAACAAGAACATAACAAACGAAAAAATAATTTTATGGCTGTTTACTTTGTAATCATTGTAGGTGCGCTGGCTCTGCTCATCTACGGTATGAAAATCATGAGTGAGGCCCTCCAGAAGATGGCGGGTTCGCAACTGCGCCATGTCCTGAGCAAGATGACGACAAACCGAATATCCGGCGTGCTCACCGGAATGTTCACCACGGTAGCGGTGCAGTCGTCGACGGCAACCACGGTGATGACCGTCTCGTTCGTCAACGCCGGGCTCCTCACGCTTGTGCAGGCTATATCGGTCATCATGGGTGCCAACATCGGAACGACACTGACGGCATGGATTATGTCGGCGGGATTCTCGTTCAACATCACCAACCTCGTCTGGCCGGCATTCCTCATTGGCTTGCTCCTCATCTATACTAAGAAGCACCGCTACATAGGCGACTTCATCTTTGGTGTCGCTTTCATGTTCTTCGCCCTCGGAACTCTGAGCAATACGGGCAAGGAAATGGACCTCGCCCACAATGTCGCACTAGCCAACTTCTTCGGAAGTTTCGACCCTAACAGTTACGGAACAATCCTTATCTTCCTGCTTATAGGAACGGTTCTGACCTGCACCATACAGAGCTCAGCCGCACTGATGGCCATCACCATGGTACTCTGCTCAAGCGGAATACTCTCTATCTATCCTGGTATCGCTCTCGTTATGGGCGAGAACATCGGTACAACGCTCACTGCCAACCTTGCAGCTCTTACCGGAAACACTGAGTCTAGGCGAGCCGCCTTCGGACATTTCTTCTTCAATGTGTTCGGAGTTTGCTGGGTGCTCATCGTGTTCTATCCGTTTGTCGACTTTGTCTGCTCACTCGTCGGACTCGACCCGCACGCCGCAAAGCAGAGCGCAGTTCGCCTGAGTTTCGCGCTTGCAGCATTCCACACATGCTTCAACGTAACCAACACCATTATACTTCTGCCTTTCGTCAAGCAGATTGCGAAGGTCTGCTGCTGGGTTTGGAAACCGAAGAAGAACAAGGACGACGACGATTTCCGTCTGCGTTTCATTCAGGCTGGCATCATGAAGACGCCGGAGCTCTCTGTGCTTGAGGCCCAGAAGGAGATTCAGGCGTTCGCAAACCGCATCCAGCGCATGTTCCACATGGTTGAGGAGCTGCTTATAGAGAAGGACACCGACAAGTTCACGAAGCTCTTCACACGCATCGAGAAGTATGAGGGCATATCGGACAACATGGAGATTGAGATTGCCAAATACCTCGACCAGGTATCCGACGCCCACCTGAGTGACGAGACAAAGGACAAGGTTCGCGCCATGTTGCGTGAGATTAGTGAGATCGAGAGTATCGGCGATGCCAACTACAACATGGCTCGTACTATCTCGCGCCGCATGAAAGGCAAGGAGGACTTCACTCCTGACCAGTACCAGCACATCCACGAGATGATGCAGCTCACCGACAATGCGCTCACACAGATGAACCATATCCTCGTCGGACACAAGGCTGACAATGATGTCAACAAGAGCTTCAACATCGAGAACGAGATCAACAACTACCGCTCTCAGCTGAAGAGTCAGAACATCAACGACATCAACGACCACCGCTACACCTACGCCATCGGCACAATGTATATGGACCTTATACAGGAGTGCGAGAAACTGGGCGACTATGTTGTCAACGTTGTTGAAGCCCGTATGGGTGAAAAACAAAAGGAGGCCTAATCCCGTTAAAATGGTATAATCGTAATCTTGAAATACTTGATTGATTGCAAGATACGCTGCAAAAAAACGGATTTTTTGCACAATTTAGGGTTAGTTGTGCAGACGAAAATAAGTTTTCTTAAAAATAATTTGCACACTCGGATAAAAATTCGTTACTTTGCACCCGATTTTGAATTTGGAAATAATAAAAACAACTTAAAAGGTAAACAATTATGTCAGAAATTGAATCAAAAGTAAAGGACATTATCGTCGACAAACTTGGTGTTGACGAGGCAGAGGTAAAGCCAGAGGCAAGTTTCACAAACGACCTGGGTGCTGACTCACTCGACACCGTAGAGCTCATCATGGAGTTTGAGAAGCAGTTCGGTATCTCTATTCCTGACGACAAGGCTGAGAAGATTGCCACTGTCGGTGACGCCATCAAGTATATCGAGGAGAACGCTAAGTAATCAATTTCCTCTATAATTGATTTAAGAAATGTTGGGTGTTGAAGCCGATAGAGCGTTCAGCGCCCAACATTTTGAGTTTATATAGGATGATATGATGATGGGATGACGTGATGATTCCTCATCCCATCATCATATCATCCCATCATCCAATAAACACACTAAATAATGGAATTAAACAGAGTAGTAGTAACAGGACTTGGTGCCGTTACACCACTTGGTCTGACAGTTGACGAGACATGGAAGAACATGGTGGCAGGCAAGAGCGGCTGTGGTCCTATTACACAATTTGACGCATCAAAGTGCAAGACCCATTTTGCATGCGAGGTCAAAGGTTTCGACCCTAAGCAGTACCTCGACCGCAAGGAAATACGCAAGATGGACCGCTACACACAGCTGGCTATGGCTAGCGCCATTCAGGGTGTAGAGGATTCAGGACTTGACCTGGAGACTGCCGACAAGAACCGCATTGGCGTTATCTACGGTGTAGGTATCGGCGGTATAAACACATTCCAGGAAGAGGTGACGGAGTATGCTCAGAACATCGAGCGCGGCCCGTTCTTCTCGCCGTTCTTCATCCCGATGATGATTTCCGACATCGCTGCCGGACAGATTTCCATCAAGTACGGTTTCCACGGACCAAACTACGCTACGACAAGTGCCTGCGCTTCGTCGACTAACGCACTGGCTGACGCATTCAACCTGCTGCGCCTCGGCAAGGCTGACATCATCGTTGCCGGTGGTGCCGAAAGCGCCATCTGCATGTGCGGTGTAGGCGGATTCAACTCTATGAAGGCTCTGTCAACACGCAACGACGACCCTGAGCACGCATCACGTCCATTCTCAGCCAGCCGTGACGGATTCGTAATGGGTGAGGGTGCCGGATGTCTTATCCTTGAGACTCTCGACCACGCAAAGGCTCGCGGAGCGAAGATTTACGCTGAGATGGTCGGCGAAGGCGAGAGTGCCGACGCTTACCACATCACTGCCTCACATCCTGAGGGACTTGGCGCAAAGCTCGTTATGCAGGCTGCACTAGACGATGCACACCTGACTCCTGCCGACATCGACTACATCAATGTTCACGGTACATCAACTCACGTTGGCGACATCTCTGAGGCTAAGGCTATAAAGGAGGTCTTCGGCGACGACGCTTACCGTCTGAACATTTCGTCGACAAAGAGCATGACAGGTCATCTGCTTGGCGCTGCCGGTGCTGTTGAAGCACTCGCTTGCGTAAAGTCTATCCAGGACGACATCGTTCCGCCGACAATCAACCATGCCGAAGGCGACGACGATCCGGACATCGACTACAAGATGAACTATACATTCAACAAGGCACAGAAGCGTGAGGTACGTGCTGCACTGAGCAACACATTCGGCTTCGGTGGCCACAATGCATGCGTTATCTTCAAGAAGTATGCTGAATAATATCATTGATAGAATAAAGCTCCCTTTCCGTAAGGACAAGGAGCTTTATTTGTCTTTATACCAGATACTGGGAGTTCTTCCGCACGACATTAGTTATTATAAGGTGGCATTGATGCACAAGAGCATCTCCCACCGCAACTCTAAAGGAAAGAAAGTCAACAACGAACGACTGGAGTTCCTCGGCGACGCCATTCTTGACGCTATTGTCGGCGATATTGTCTTCCGGCATTTCCCGGGCAAGCGCGAAGGATTCCTTACAAACACTCGTTCCAAAATCGTTCAGCGCGACACGCTCAACCGATTGGCAAAGACCATGGGCATCAACGACTTGGTGCTCTCCTCCGGACACTCAGCAGCACACAACAGCTATATGGGAGGCAATGCCTTCGAGGCTGTAGTAGGTGCTCTGTACCTCGACCACGGATATGACGCTTGCATGAAGTTCATGGAGAAGCAGATTCTCGGTGAGCTCATCAACATCGACAAGGTGGCATACAAGGAGGTGAACTTCAAGTCTAAACTTATCGAATGGAGCCAGAAGAACCGCGTGAACATTGAGTTCCAGCTCGTCAGCCAAGGCAAGGACGACAACGGAAGTCCAATGTTCGAATATAAGGTTCTCCTCGAAGGTCTTGATGGCTGCCAGGGCAAGGGGTTCTCGAAGAAGGAGAGCCAGCAGCTTGCTTCTAAGCTTACTCTGCAAAAGCTGCGCCGCAAGCCGCAATTCATCGATGCTGTCTTTGCCGCCAAGGGCGACCGCACGAAGATGGAGGAAGAGCCTGTTGAGAACGTACCGGATCCGGAACCGCAGAACGATTTCCTCATCGGCGACGCTGCCAAGGAAACCGAGAAGCACGAGAATCCGTTCCGTGAGGAAGTATTCGACGATAAGCCTATAGTCGACACTAATGACACCAATGCCGACATCAAGGCTGAGACCGAAGAAGAAAAGGAAGAATTCGACGAGGGGCCCGACCAGAAGGAGGCTGCCGATGACGACCGCGAGAGCATTATCGCTGCCGCTGAAGCCGCTGCATTCGGCGATAAGGAATAACGAACGTCATTGTAATTTGCACTATTGCAGGAATGAGGCTGGAAGCCTCTTACAGCTAAGGAATAAGGTTGAAAGTCTCACGGCAAAAGCCCCACATCATGCCCGACATGGCTGATGTGGGGTTATAAGTTGGTGTAAAAACGCCCCTAAAAGAGTCGCCAAGCATAATAAATATCCAACAGACCGGCGACTTTTAACAAGGACTACCTGTCCAGCCAATCCTTGAACTGCGACGCCCTATCCTTGCTTACGACAATATTTCCATCGTCGCAATTCTTCAGCCGCACTGTGAGTTTTGAATTGAAGAAGCTTCTGATTTTCACAAAACTATTAATTGCCGCTATATACTGGCGGTTGATTCTGAAAAACATCTCCGGATCGAGCATCTGCTCCAACTCGTTAAGAGAATACTGAGAGCTGTAACTGCTGCCGTCCTGAAGATATATGCGCACATTCTCGTCCTTCCGGATATAGCTTATATTATCGGTTCTTATAGGGATGAACTCATCACCCTTCGTTACCAGCAACCGCCTGCGATAGTGGGCCTCTATCTGTACCATGGGTTTTCCAAGCCGCTCGTGCTCAGAAGAATCAGGGTCTGCTTCTCGCACCTTTTTCATTGCGTTCCTCAGCTCGTCGGGGTCAATAGGCTTCAGCAGATAGTCTATACCGTTATTCTTGAAAGCATCCAATGCATACTCGTCATAAGCGGTCGTAAACACCACGAAGCATTTCGGCATGACAGTTTGGAATGCGTCAAAGACAAGCTTGTTGCCAAGACGTATATCGGCAAAAATCAAATCATAGTCGTTCTCCGACTTCAACTTCGCCTTTACCTCGTCAACACTCGTGAGCGGTCCGTCGATAGTCAGCGTATCATCGATGTCGGCTATCTGCCGTTTCAGACGTCCGGCATTTATCGGCTCATCCTCAATAATAAGAACTTTTTTCATCATTCATTCGTTTTTCCGTACTTATAAATAATAGGCATAACTACCTCGAAGGCATCGTCCGACCTGTTAATCATGATTTCCTTGTCGGAGGCCAACAGTTCATATTGCCGCTGCTGGTTTTTCAGTCCAATACCTGTTGTCTTAAGTCCTTCTCCGTCATTTACCCCTGCATCAATGTTGTTCCTTACGACCACATACCCATTACCTATGACTATGGCTATACGGAGTTTGTTTTCTTTAGCAGGCGGATTGTGCTTCACGGCATTTTCTATAAGCAGTTGCATGGCCATTGAAGGGATATAGCCGGTACTATCTGTCCCTTCCACGCTGAAGAAGATTGAATCGGGATAGCGCATCTCAAGCATGGCTGCATACGCCTTGGCAAACTTCAATGCCTCATCAACGCCCACAAGGTCCTTACCTATGTTCCTTGTGATATATCTGTAGACCTGCGACATCTTCAACGTAAACTTCTCGGCACTGTCGGGGTTCGTGTCTATAAGTCCGGAGAGGATGCTAAGGCTGTTGAAGACGAAGTGTGGGTTAAGCTGGAACTTCAACATTGTCAATCGGCTCCGTTTTTGTTCCTCTTCAAATCCGGCGATAATACGGGAGTAGTTCTGCACGACGATAACCAGTGAGCATAATGCAGTTACTATTGCTGATTCGAGAATATCATCAGTAACGTTGTTGTAGGAGTACATTGGCAGCAACCAGTCGTACACTTTTGCCAGCAGCAATGAGAGGATGAAGTTGATTGCAACGACAAGCAGGAAGCTCCACCTCCTATAATATCTCTTTCGGTAATTGAAGCTCCTCTTGCCATAGACGAAATGGCAGAGCAACAGACTTGTAAGGGAGAAGATGGCACTGAACACAAGGTTCACCATGATTTCTTCCGTATCCTCTAACATTGCAGCGAAGCCATCGGGCAGCGACTCCAGTTCAAAGATGATGAAACATAATACTGTTATGACCAGCCAGTTCCCGGTAACCCTCCGCCAATTGCGCTCTTCATTTTTCGCCCGTCTATATGGTGTATTCCTCATCACGTTATCTTATATTGTAATCTTCTTGGCAACAAAGGTAGGACTATTTCCTTTCATAGCCATAAATAACGGCAAGGATTTTCTTGGCAAGCCCGCGTGAATAATGTCCTCCGTCATAGAAGTTATGATAGTCGTCCATCCAAAAGTACTCTTTTGACGAGAAGTCATAAACCGTGTTCGGACCCAGAATTTGCCTCATAACCTTGACATCGTTAGGGTTTATTATCTCATAGGTTATTTTAGGACTGATAACCACTTTTAAGTTAGTGTGGTGCCGTTTGCAGATGTCGTGAATATTCTTCAGCAGTTCAATCTGTTCCGTGGAGTTGCAAACTGTCGGAGCCAGTGTCTTCGGATAACGTTTCTTCGACAGTATAGGCTTCCAGAAGTCCTGCTTCCAATATGCCTCGCCCATTGCAGCTATTCTCCTTTCTTGTGGCAGGACAGCATCATTGGTGTAACGGGTGTGGTTCGGAAGGTCAACATTTATCGCGCCCCTTACCTTTTTGGGGTCGCAATGGAACACAGTATACCTTATATATTGCCCCAGGAACTTCGGCGAGAAGAAGCCTTGGAGAAACTCTGTCTGGAAACTTATCTCGCTCTTATGGCTCACCTCCGGCGGCATAACGTGCATGAAGTCATTGTGCTCATAATTAAACGATGATGGCTCGAGGACTATAAGCACGTTGCGGACAGGCTGGCGCGGTTGCCGGTCAAGGGCTTCAAGCTTCTCTTCGACACCGCCAAGACTCTCGTTGTTGGCAAACATTCTCAGCGGACTGCCGCTGACATAATGCAGCCAGTCGGTACTCTGATAAGCCTTTGTGCAGCTGTTTCCAAAGATGAAACTGTCGTAATGCCTGACGTTGCGGTAGCGTTTGTATTTTATCCACGACACGCAACCCTCATTCTGCGACACCGGATTATGGTCGTAGTCGTCATATTGCCTAAGTACTTGGAATGGGTCCTTCACTATGTAGAACACCAGCAGGCAAATGAACGGAAGGCTTATCAGCACACACTTCACATAGAACGACAGCAAGCTATGTTTTCTCATTTTCTTCTAAAATTGAATGTAGATGAAGTTCTCAACTCCGAATGAGCCGAACAAGAATATGCAAAGGACTATTCCGAAATAGACAATCCATCTGACAGGTGCCGCAAGCCGTTCTGTCCAGGCAATGAGACTCTTGCGGCTGTTGGCATATTCCATTACAAACATTATTATAACCGCTACGGCGAACACTATCCAGTAGTAGTCGGTCATGCCAAGACGCAGCTCCTTGATGTTAGAATCGAATCCGTCGAAGAGATGGCGATAGGTATAGAACACATCACTTACATTCGCCACGCGGAAGAACAGCAGCGAAAGGGCGAAGAGCAGATACGTACGGACTATCATCACCGTCTGCCACACCTTATCGCCGACGCGCTGGCGTTTCGCCACAGTCTCATAGATTATTACTATTCCCTGAAACAATCCGTAGCAAGCGAACGTCCATCCTGCTCCATGCCATACGCCAATAGCGACGAACGTTACGAGCAGGGCAACATATATGCCTATCCTGCCAAATCTGCGAAGGCTGGCGTTTAACGGAACGAAGACGTAGTCGCGCACCCAGTAGGACAACGTCATGTGCCACCGGCGCCAAAGCTCTCCGGTGGTCTGCGATACGAATGGGCGGTTGAAGTTAGGATGGAACCCAAAGCCGAGCATTCGTCCAAACCCTATTGCCATCGCGGTGTATCCGGCAAAGTCGGCATAGAGCTGTATTGGATAAACGAGTGTCGCCACAAGCAGCTGCATACCCGACGAGCCACGCACATTATCGAGAACCATATCCATTGACGGGGCAATACGGTCGGCGATAACCAGTTTAAGGAACATACCCCATGCCACAAGTTTCATTCCACGGACCACAAGGCTATAGTTGAACGGCTTGCCCTGCTTCAGCTGTGGCAGCATATCAGTTCCACGCTCGATAGGCCCCGACAGAAACTTCATGAACATCAGCATGTAGAGAAGAAAATCGGAAAAATCATCCTCGGGTTCTTCTTCCTCCCAATAAATGTCAATAAGGTAGGCGAGTGCCTGGAATGTATAGAATGACAATCCCAAAGGGAACAGCGGTGCGACATAACGCGCTATGAGCCAGAAACCGGCAAGGAAGACAATGCTCGACCAAAGGAGAACAGCTCCCATCGTCCCATCAGCGTGTTTGCATATCGCCTTGCCGGCAAAGAACGTAAACACCGTTACTCCGAGCACCACAAACAAATAGGACAGATGGTAATAGCCTATGAAAACACAGCTGGCTATCAGCAATATGGCATGCTGCCACTTCCTGTTGCTGCTAAGATAATACAACAGGAACGTTGCCGCCATACAGACGGCAAAGGGAATGGACAAGAACTCCATAGTATTTGCCGAAAACTTATGCTATCCTCTTCTGGATTATGGAACACATGTCGCCGATGTTCTTCATGTGAACAATATCGCGCATCTTAAGATGTATGCCAAAAGTACTCTCTATTCCACTTATAATAGTCATGTTGGAAATCGAGTCCCACCCATCAACATCGTGTGCCGACATGTCGTCGGTCAATTGCAAGCCAGGGTTCTTCACTACGTCTGCAATGATATTGCGAAGACGTACAAAAATCTCATCCTTTTCCATATTGTTTTAATGATTATTATTTCAACATCTCACGTATAGCCTTACGGTCAATCTTATTATTGGCATTTTGAGGGAACTGCTCCATAAACCTAATGTCATGTGGCAGCATGTAGGAAGGCAGTTTGCCGGAAAGGAATTCTTTCAAGGCAGTCGTGTCAACCGCTGTCCCTTCAATCATCAGTCGCACAACCATATTGCTGCCACCGCCATCAACGGCAGCCGCAACAGCGTTGCGTTTTCCATGGAAATATTCCTTGGCGGCATGTTCAATCTCACCAAGCTCTACACGGAATCCCTGAATCTTCACTTGCGAATCGTTACGCCCATAATAAAGGATGTCGTCATCTGTGTCGACGGAGCAAACATCTCCGGTGCGATACCATCGTGTACCACCGGACATAAAGAATGACTTACGGTTATTGAAATCGTTTTGCCAATAACCGGGAGTGAGCTGAAATCCAGAAAGACACAGTTCGCCAAGTTCGCCGTTGGTTAGTTTATTGCCGTCATCATCGAAAACAGCCGTGAGATTATTCTTCATCGCCTTGCCAATACAAACACAGCCATTGACATTCTTTATGTTGTCAGTCAGTTCGTAAGCCGTACAATAGATAGTATTCTCGGTAGGGCCGTAGACATTCCACAGACGTGCCTTTGGCACTGCCTTCCGCCATGCCTTAGCATCATCGGCATCCAGTGCCTCGCCGCAGAATAGGCAATGGCGCATGGCTTCATCATCCAGTTCGTCGACATAAGGACGCAGATAATGAATCACCGACGGAACCATCAGAGCCTCTGTCAGACTATGGTCATCCATCAACGCAAACACTTCCTGATATTTCACTGTCCCCGGCGAAACTGTATAAAGGCATGCGCCATGAAGGAGTGCCGGGAGATAGCTGCCTACGCTAAGATCGAAAGTAAGGTCGAACATCTGCAGACAACGATCGTCCTCCGATAATTTAAGATTCAAGGCCTCGAAAGCCTCAGTCCAGGCAACCACATTGCCGCGAGTGATGGGAACGCCCTTTGGCTTGCCTGTACTTCCGGACGTGAAAAGGATGTATGCCGTCTGTGAGTCGGAAATATTATAAGGTAGCTGTGCCACACCTTCCGACGCCATCCTCCGTGTCGGAATGGTAAGCACATCTATGCCCTCAGTTTCCTTCTCAGGCGTAAGGACTGTCTCGAGTCCGACCTGTCCGATTATATTGTTCAGCCTGTCAACGGGCTGCAACGGATGTAAAGGGACATAGCCTCGACCCTCAAGCCAAAGCGCGAGAATGGATGCATACGTATCAATATCATCGTATGCCATTAAACCGAAAAGTGCTGAATGCCGAGTCCTTATAAATGCCCGTATAGCGTTGACACGCTCCCCGAGTTGCGAGTAGCTGTAGAATTTTCCCTTTATATAAAAGGCGGGACGATTATTAGTCCGCACCAACCTTTCCGATAAAGGATAAGCTATTTTGCTTAGGAACATTTAAATATAAATCTTTTGTTTGCATTGCAAAAGTAAGAATATCTCATCACCAACTATTTATATTTTTAACTGAAACGGAAAAAATTGCCGCTGAAGCGGACAAATTATCGAATAAAGCGGAATCATGATGAGATTTCAGAAAACAATATCTTAATTAACCAGAGGCTCTTAAGCAAATAACTCCCGCAACTTGATGTAAACCGTGCCATTTATGAGCGACAATGTATTAAAGAAAGTAAAAATCAACACTTTTGACTAAGATTTATGTACTTTTGTCACTTCAAAATTATCATCTACAAATAAGAAATGAGTCTGACAAGCATAGCAAGAGTGTTATTCCGGGGTCGTCAGCGTGAGTTGGAGACATATCCTGAGAAGGGCGAACAAATGCAGCGGGACGTGCTGAACTTCCTGCTTATGCGCGCCAAGGATACAGAATACGGAAGGAAGCACCTGTTCAACCATATTAAAAGTTATGACGAGTACGTGCAGAACGTACCTGTCAACGACTACGAGAGTCTCAAAGGAGACATCGACCGCATGCGCCACGGCGAGGAGAATATACTATGGCCGGGGCTGGTGAAATGGTACGCCAAGTCGTCAGGAACCACCAATGACAAGAGTAAGTTCATTCCTGTTACACAGGAAGGACTGCAACATATACACTATCAGGGGCCTAAGGACTGCGTGACATTCTATCTGCGCAACAACCCGAAGAGCCGCATTTTCGACGGCAAGAGCCTCATCCTTGGCGGCAGCCACCAGTCGAACTACAACCTGCCGAACTCTCTCGTGGGCGACCTCAGCGCCATACTCATCGAGAACATCACGCCACTGGCAGAGTTGTTCCGTGTACCGAAGAAAGCGACAGCACTCATCAGCGACTTCGAAGTGAAGCGCGACCGCATAGCCCGCGAGACAATGAACAAGAACGTGACCAACATCTCCGGCGTTCCGTCGTGGATGCTCTCAGTCCTCGTCCGTGTTCTGGAGCTCACAGGTAAGAAACATCTTGAGGACGTATGGCCAAACCTGGAGGTATTCTTCCACGGAGGAATAGCCTTCACCCCATACCGCAAGCAGTACGAACAGCTCATAACTAGTCCGAAGATGCACTACATGGAAACCTACAACGCCAGTGAGGGCTTCTTCGGAGTGCAGGACGACCCGAACGACAAGAGCATGCTCCTGATGCTCGACTACGGCGTATTCTACGAGTTCCTGCCTGTCGACGAGATTGGTTCCGACCATCCGAACATCGTTCCGCTGACCGGTGTAGAGCTCGGCAAGAACTACGCAATGCTCATCAGCTCGTCCTGCGGACTGTGGCGATATGAGATTGGCGACACCGTCCAGTTTACGAGCCGCAACCCATACAAGTTCATCATCACCGGCCGCACGAAGTACTTCATCAACGCATTCGGCGAGGAGCTTATCATGGACAATGCCGAGAAAGGACTTGCCTACGCCTGTGAGAAGACCGGCGCCGTCGTGTCAGAGTACACCGCCGCCCCTGTCTACATGGACAACAAGGCTAAGTGCCGCCACCAGTGGCTCATAGAGTTCTCGAAGGAGCCTGCCGACATCAACGAGTTTGCCGACATTCTCGACAAGCGCCTGCAGGAGATAAACTCCGACTATGAGGCTAAGCGGTTCCACGACATAACTCTCCAGCGCCTGGAGATTATCAAGGCTCGTCCGAACCTCTTCAACGACTGGCTCAAGTCTAAGGGCAAGCTCGGCGGACAGCATAAGGTGCCTCGCCTGTCGAACGACCGGAAGAACATTGAGGAGCTGCTAAAAATGAACGAATAAAAATCTAGTCCCCACCAAGCCTCCCCCAGGGGGAGGATGTTTAATCACCTAAGAAATAAAGAGACGATATGAGTTCCATTCTTAACTCTATATTAAATAATGTAATCAAACATCCTCCCCTTGTGGGAGGCTTGGTGAGGAATGCCAGCTTGTTGAGGAAAGCTTTTTCTCCTTTTTACCTTTTTACCTTTTTACTTTTAGCAGGTTGTGCCAAGATGGGACAGCCCGACGGAGGATGGTATGACGAGACACCGCCACGGGTTATCGGCGAATCACCAGCCGACCAGGCAACAGGTGTCAACAGCAAGAAGGTGACTATCTACTTCGATGAATTCATCAAGATGGACAACCCAACCGAGAACGTTGTAGTGTCGCCACCACAGCTCGAGGCACCGGAGATAAAGACCGAAGGCAAGAAGATTTCCGTCAAGCTGCAGGACTCCCTGCGTGCCAACACCACCTACACCATTGACTTCTCGAACTCCATTTCCGACAATAACGAGGGCAACCCTCTCGGAAACTACACATACACTTTCTCTACCGGCGACCACATCGACACAATGCAGGTGGCTGGCTATGTCATTGACGCCCAGAACCTTGAACCCGTTCAAGGCATTCTCGTCGGCTTGTACGACAATCTCAACGACACGGCATTCACCAAGACGCCGATGCTCCGTGTGTCACGCACCGACGACAAGGGTCACTTCTCCATCAAGGGCGTACGCAACGGGCAGTACCGTGTCTTCGCGCTTAAGGATGCCGACAACAACTACATGTTCAATGCCAAGAGCGAAGAGATAGCTTTCGACCCGAATACTTACTCCACAAGCTGTCATCCCGACATCCGTCAGGACACCATCTGGAGCGACTCACTGCATATAAAGGACATCGAACAGGTGCCGTATATGCATTTCTTCCCTGACGACATCGTCCTTCGGGCATTCACCGAAGAACAGACCGACCGTTATTTCCAGAAGGCCGACCGCACCGAAGCCGACCATTTCACACTCTATTTTACTTACGGCGACACCGAGCTGCCGAAGATTACCGGACTGAACTTCAATGCCGACTCGGCATTCATCGTTGAGCCATCGGTAAACACCGACACCATAACTTACTGGCTCCGCGACACAGCCCTCGTCAATCAGGACACGCTGGAGGTACAGCTCGACTACCGGGCCACCGACAGTACAGGCGTGCTACGGGCTCAGACCGACACGCTGGAGATACTCTCGAAGCAACCCTACGAGAAGCGAATGAAAGCCAAGCAGGATGCCTTCGAGAAGTGGCAGAAGCAGCAAGAGAAAAACAAGAAGAAAGGACGTCCGGTAGAGACATCAATGGCAGACGACCAGCTGAAACCTGAATACAGGATAGCGTCATCCATCGACCCCGACCAGACACCACTGATTGTCATGCCGGCACCTATAGCCAGCATCGACACAAGCAAGATACACCTCTATCTGAAAGTCGACTCTACATGGAATCCGATACCGTTCCAAATAGGCGAAAGCCCGTCGGTACCGCGCACCTACCAAATAATCGGCGAATGGCGGCCGGGCTGCCAGTACAGCCTGGAAACCGATTCTATGGCGTTTACGAGCATCTACGGGCTCGTCTCGGCGCCGAGCAAGCAAGGATTCAAGGTGCCGGGCGAGGACGAATACAATGTCTTCCCGGTGAATGTCAATGGATTCAACGGCAAGCGCATCGTCGTCCAACTGCTCAATCAGTCGGGCAAACTGGTGAAATCGCAGAGCTCCGACAACGGCTCGGTCGTCTTCCAGTGGGTCAAGCCGGGCATGTACTACCTAAGCATGTTCGTCGACGAGAACAAGAACGACCGCTGGGACACCGGCGACTATGCATCGGGACGCCAGCCGGAAGCCGTCTACTATTACAATGAGCCGGTAGAGCGCAAGGCTAAATGGGACGACGCGCTGAACTGGGATCCGACCAAGCTCCCGCTGAACGTGCAGAAGCCGTCGAAGCTGAAGAAGCAGACATCATCGACAAAGAAGAGAATTCAGAACCGCAACGCCGACCGTGCACGCCGTCTCGGTATACAATACGACCCTAAGGTCGACCAGTAAACGGCTGTGGGACAAGTAGATATTAAACAAACATAATCAATAACAATATTAAAAACACAAGCGCCTTAAAGGCAAACAAAATGATGAAAAAACTTATGAACTCAAGAACTCATAAACTCGAGAACGTGCTGCTGGTGGCAATGCTGTTCTTAGCGTCAGTGGGAGCCTCGGCTCAGGGCATGACAAACACCGCGTTCAAGTCGGGCGAGTATCTGTCATACAACCTCTACTTCAACTGGAAGTTCGTGTGGATAAAGGCTGGCAATGCTTCTTTCTCGACGACGATGACCCGATACAAGGGACAGAACGCCTACAAGTCAAGTCTGACGGCAAAGACCAACGCACGTGCCGACAAGTTCTATGTCATTCGTGATATTCTTACAGCTTACTGCACCGGCAACCTCGTTCCTCTGTTCTACACCAAGAACACACACGAGGGCAACCGCCGCAACCTCGATGAGGTGACTTATCAGTTCAGCGGGGGCAAATGCCACATGAAGCTCCGCCGCCGCAAGACCGATGGCGTCAACCACTATAAGAATGTCGTCAGGAACAACTCGTTCGACATGCTGAGCATCTTCCTCCGTGCCCGCTCATGGAATCCGTCGGGCTGGCGCAACGGCTACAAGGTGGGATTCAACATCGTCGACGGTAAGAACTGCAACCCGGCTTACATCCAGTATGGCGGCAAGACCAACGTCGATGGCGACAACAACCGCAAGTACCGTTGCCTGAAGCTGTCGTATTATGAGAACGAGGGCAAGGGCTACAAGCGCATCGCAACATTCTACGTTACCGACGACCAGAACCATATTCCAATTTTGATTGACCTTAATTTGAAGTTTGGTTCAGCCAAAGCAAAAATCGTCAACATCCGTGGAAATCGCTATCCGATAAGAGCCTAGTATTCAATGGGTTACAAAACGCGTTCTAATTGGGTATCTTTTACGTTCTAATTGGGTATCTTTTAGAGTCTAATCGGGTATCTTTTACAACGTAATTGGGTATCTTTTACAAAGCGAAAGACTATTACATAGAAAATAAAATATGCCGGAACCACGGATAAGCGGTTTCGGCATATTTTTTTGTTGTTATTGAATTAGACCAAGGGAACCGGTGTTTTCAGCCCGGTTATCACCTTAGTTTTGGGTATCGTGAATGAGTTTCAGAAGATGGTCGACAGCCTCGTCTTCGGGAATATTGTGCTCTACACATTCCTTGTTGTGATAGAGCGAAACCTTTCCGGGGCCTGCTCCGACATAACCATAGTCGGCATCAGCCATCTCGCCCGGTCCGTTGACTATACAACCCATGATTCCTATCTTCAATCCCTTCATTCCTTTCGTTGCCTCCTTGATACGGGCAATGGTCTTCTGAAGGTCATAGAGCGTGCGTCCGCAGCCAGGACAAGAGATGTATTCGGTCTTAACCATGCGCAGACGACCAGCCTGAAGAATGTCGAAGGCGGTTTTTGAAACGTCTTCCTGAGGTATGTCGCCGTCATTCATCAGCCACAGTCCGTCGGTCAGTCCGTCCATCATAAGCGCTCCCATGTCGGCAGAAGCCTCAAGCTGTAGCTCGGTGAGAGGTGACAGATGTTGGTTGTCGTCAGCCTCATCGTTACTTGAATGATGGTACATCTCAGCGAAGATTACCGGATTCTCAACACCGGCATTCATCATCTCATGGACGAGAGCCCGCTGGTCGCCAAGCTTGTTCTGGTGCTGCGTCATGCAGACAACGACTACTTCGGGATGAGCCTTAAGGCAAGCAAGGTATTCGTCTGACGGAGTTCCATACTGCAGGGTAAGGAACTTTACCGGTGCGTCGACCATACCGATGAGAGGCATGGCTGTGACGGGGAAGATAGGATATAAAGATCCACCCCAGTCCTCCTTAAGGAGGGAGGTTGAAGATTGCGAGTCACGCCCTGAGTTAGCTACTTGGGCTTTCTGACTTTCCTCGACTAACTTAATATATACGTTGAAATCGACGATATACTTCTGTCCTTTCACTGGGTGCTCAGGCAGTTTGCTTCCTACATATATATAGTCAGGACGCAGCTCGCCCTTGCTGTCCCCGCTAGCCACGACCACAGGAACGTTGGTTCCCCCGATATTGCCGACAGCCTTGGTCTTTCTTCTTATCGGGTACAGCCAGTCGAAGCCCTTGTATTCTTCGCCCGGAATCATCAGGTGTCCCTGCTTTTTACGCATATACCAAGTGAGATACTTGGCAACAGGAATCTCACGCTCTGGGTCCTCGCTAAGGCTTACACGGATGGTATCGCCAATGCCGTCGGCTAGCAAAGCACCTATTCCGACAGCACTCTTGATGCGTCCATCCTCGCCTTCACCGGCTTCGGTAACGCCAAGATGAAGCGGATAGTGCATGTGTTCCTTGTCCATCTCGGCAACAAGCAGGCGGACCGACTGTACCATCACTACCGTGTTGGACGCCTTAATAGAGATGACGACATCGTTGAAGTGCTGCTCCTTGAATATCCGGAGGAACTCCATACAACTCTCGACGATGCCTTCCGGGGTGTCGCCGTAACGGTTGCGGATGCGGTCTGAGAGGCTTCCGTGGTTGACTCCGATTCGAACACAGGTATGATGTTCCTTGCAAATCTTGATGAAAGGAGTCAGACGATCCTCTATCTTCTTCAGTTCCTGAGCATATTCCTCATCGGTATACTCCAGTTTCTTGAACGTCCTGGCAGGGTCTACATAGTTGCCGGGGTTTATTCTGACCTTATCGGCATACAGGGCAGCTACATCGGCGACGTTGGCATTGAAGTGGACATCGGCACAGACAGGCTGGTTGTAGCCGTCGGCAACGAGCTTAGCCTTGATGTTCTTGAGGTTCTCAGCCTCACGACGGCCCTGTGTTGTCAGACGGACAAGCTCGCCTCCGGCATCGATTATGCGCTCAGCCTGGGCTACACTGGCATCGGTATCGTCGGTATTTGTTGTCGTCATCGACTGAACCCGCACCGGATTATCACCGCCAATGTCGAGCGTTCCGGCATGAGCTACCGTACTTTCCCTTCTTTTATAATTAAATAAATCAATCATAAAACTCTGTGTTTAACCTATTGCCTGTCACCATCCGGCAAGGAACGGGACAGGCGTTGGGTCTTAGCACTTAAACTTATAGTCCTTTATCTCGGCAAGATCCTTGTTGGCTTTCTCAATCTTTGCACCGAGACCAGCCTTCCAGGCATCAACCTTTGCGGCAATAGCCTCGTCGCCAAGAGCCATAATCTCAGCCGCAAGGATAGCTGCGTTCTGTGCTCCATTGACTCCGACGGTAGCTACCGGTATCCCCGGAGGCATCTGGATAATGCTCAGCATAGCATCAAGACCGTCGAGCATGCCCTTGATTGGCACGCCAATGACTGGCAGAGGAGTCGATGCTGCGATAACGCCAGGCAGGGCGGCAGCCATTCCGGCACCGGCAATGATAACACGGATGCCACGGCTCTTGGCGTTCTTGGCGAACGATTCTACAGCATCCGGGGTACGATGTGCAGACAAAGCATTGATTTCAAACGGAATCTCTTGTTGCTCAAGCCATTTGCAGGCTTTCTCCATTACGGGCAGGTCACTTGTCGAGCCCATGATAATACTGACTAATGGTTTCATAATATCTTATTAAATTATCATCACAATAACAAACCCTGAGAGCAGTCCCAGCAAGTAGCCACAAACTACTTGTGACAGGGAATGCTGCCTGAGAATCATTCTCGAGGTGCCCACCAGTCCGGCTATGAACGTCAGGAGGCAAAGCCACCATGTAGGGTCGAAGCCCAAGATGAATGAGAAGGCTATGACCATTCCCGTCACTCCGCCTATTCCGGCACTGTGGATTGATATTTTCCACCACTTGTTTATGGCGGCGCAGAGCACCTGAATTATTATAGCCACCACGAAGATGACACTTATGAAGTTCGGCGTATTCATCAGGGTAAGCAGATAATAGCCGAAGAAATAGCAAAGGATGGAGATGATATAAGGAATCATACGTCGCTCACGGACGCCCAGCTGCTTGGCTGTCAGACCCTCATACTTCTGGTAAACGTGTATAAGATAAGTCGGCAACAGCACCGTGAAAAGGTAGAATATGAGCACCATGAACAACTTGTACATTGCCGGAAAGACGCTCAGATAGCTGAACATGAACATGAATATGAGTCCAAGTACAGGCAAATAGAACGGAGTTGTTATCATACTCACGATTCTAGAAGCCAATATAATTTTCTTTTCACTCATCTTTCAAACTATAAAAACTCTCAACATTCAACAATCATCATTCATCACTCAACACTCCACACTCAACATTCCACATTCCTATTGCTTTCTCATTCTTGCCACAGGAATGTCCATTTGCTCACGGTACTTGGCTATTGTACGCCTTGCTATAGGGTAACCCTTGTCTGCCATAGCCTTTGCCAAAGCCTCATCGCTGAGCGGGCGGGTCTTGTCCTCCTTGTCGATAATGTCCTTCAGGGCAAGTTTTATCTTGCGGGTAGACAGTTCCTCACCGTTGTTTGTAGTATAGCTGTCGCTGAAGAAGAACCTCAGCGGGAATGTTCCCCACTTCGTCTGGGCATATTTTATGTTGCTGACACGTGATATTGTCGATATGTCAAGCCCTGTCCTGTCGGCAACATCCTTAAGAATCATTGGCTTAAGGTCGGCCTCGTCGCCATCCTGGAAGAACTTCTTCTGAATGTCAATGATAGCCTTCATAGTCACATAGAGGGTGTGGCGGCGCTGGCGGATAGCCTCGATGTAGCCCTGCGCCTTGTCAATTTTCTCCTTGGCATAGAGCAAAGCCTCCTTAGTCTGGCGGTTCATGCCCTTCTTGTTGTCCTTGTATGCCGACAGCATCTCAGTGAAAGCAGGCGACACATGCAGCTGAGGGATATTTCCATTGTTCAGCGTGAACGTCACCGTACCGTCATCGGCAGTGTCGACAATGAAGTCCGGCGTGATCTGCTGGGTATTCCTTCCCATCGTCTCGCCCATCGAAGCACCCGGTTTCGGGTTCAGCTTGCGGATCTCGTCCTGCAAGACCTTTGTCTGAAGTTCATTGAGTCCCAGCTGAGTACGGATCTTATCCCAGTGGTTCTTGATAAACTCATCATACAATTCGCCGACGACTTTCAGCATCAAGTCCTTCAGTTTAGAGTCCTTCTTCCGCTGGATTTGCAGTTGGAGGCACTCTTGCAACGAACGCGCTCCGATTCCGGCAGGGTCGAAAGTCTGCAGAATCTTCAGCGCATCCTCTATCTCCTTCTCCGAAGCGTCTACATTATGATATATAGCCAGCTCGTCGCTGATGGTTCCAAGGTCCTTTCGCAACAGTCCGTCGTCGTCCAGACTACCGATAAGATACTCCATGATAGAGTGTTGCTTGTCGGTCAGCTCGCAAGTATTCATCTGCTCATTGAGCTTGTCGATGAACGAAGTTGTGTCGCCATAGACAATCTCCTCATAGTCGGCATTGTCCTTATTGTTAGAGCCATAGCTCTCCGCCGACGGCATCTCATCGTCAGAGCCCATCCGCTCCAGGGCAGAATCGAGCTCATCGGCACGCTCGTCACGTTCCTCATCGCGCTCATAGTCCTCTTCACTCTCGCCGCTGTCGGCAGCATCATCAGGTATACTGTCGTCGTCGCGGCCGGTTTCCAGGGCCGGATTATCGTTGAGTTCGGCTGAAACAGCATCCTCAAGCTCAGCTATCGGCATCTCGAGCAGCCTTACTTGCAGCATCTGCTGTTGCGACAGCCGCTGCAACTGTTGTTGTTTCTGTTCCTGTGTCTGATAGAGTCCTTGTGCCATTTTAATGCTGTTTATTTGCTTTTGCCTGCAAAAGTACAAATTTTCTGTTTCATAACCATTATAATAATGTTGAAAATATACCGCCTTTCGGCTCATTAATCAAAAACTTCTGTAATAATTTGGGGATAGACAAAAAAAATTGTATTTTTGTGGAAAATTAAGGAAACGTACGTTAACCAATATTATTTCTAAGATAAGAAAAGATGTCATTCACTGAACATTGCAATGAGATTTTCAACCAGGCCATCCGCGACTACCATGTGAAGAACAATGTCGACACGCCTATCAGTAACCCCTACGACCGTGATTCCATTGAGAACCGCCTCTATCTGAAGTGCTGGATAGACACTGTACAGTGGCACTATGAAGACCTTATCCGCGACCCGCACATCGATCCTGTAGAGGGAATGAACCTCAAACACCGCATCGACCGCAGCAACCAGGACCGCACCGACCTTGTAGAGCAAATCGACTCCTACTTCCGTCAGCTGTTCTGCGACGTCACTCCGCTGCCCGAAGCTACCATCAACACAGAGAGTCCGGCATGGGCTATCGACCGTCTGAGCATCCTCGCACTGAAGATTTACCACATGCGTGAGCAGACCGAGCGTACCGATGCCACACCTGAGCACATCGCCCGCTGCAAGGACAAGCTCAACATTCTCATCGAACAACAGAAAGACTTGTCGACAGCCATCGACCAGCTACTCGACGATATCAAGGCAGGCCGCAAGTACATGAAGGTTTATCGCCAGATGAAAATGTACAACGACCCGTCAACAAATCCAGTACTCTACAAGAAAAAAGGTTAATTCAAACTTCAGAATCCATTATTATGATAACAAAAATCCATAATTATGGTAACAAAAATCCATAATTATGACAGCAATGGTAAACACTGTTTATCCCTTTGTTCAACAGCAATTTAAAGCAAAGTAATCATAATTTTGGATTTTGAATTGTGCATTTTGAATTTTCGAATCATGCATTTTGAATCTTTGAATTATGCATTTTGAATTTACAATATGACTCCTCACGTCCTCATAATACGGTTTTCAGCAATAGGCGACGTTGCAATGACTGTGCCAATTGTCGTGTCGGCAGCGCGTAAGTACCCACATGTCAGGTTCACGGTGCTGAGCCGTCCGTTTGCCCGTCCACTGTTCGAGGACATCGAGCCGAACCTGTTCTTCATGGGAGCAGACGTCAAGACGGAGTACAAAGGCATCCACGGACTCAATAAACTCTACCGTCGGCTGATGGCAAAGCAGTTTACCGCCGTTGCCGACCTGCACGACGTGTTGCGTACGAAGTACCTGCGGTGGAGGTTTAACTTCAGTTTCACCGACCTCTGTCGTGTCGCCCACATCGACAAACACCGTTCCGAGAAGCGCCATTTGTGCGCCCGGAAGAACAAGGTGAAACGCCAACTGCCAACATCTTTTCAGAATTATAGCGACGTTTTCGCAAAGATTGGCTATCCTGTTGACATCGATTTCAACAGCATTTTCCCTCAGGGCGGTGCCGACTTGACGGCATTGCCAAAATCAATATTTCCTTATTCAGACTCCGAAGCCATCAAGCCCAAAGGGCAGAAATGGATAGGAATCGCCCCATTTGCCGCCCATCAGTGGAAGATTTATCCCGTGGGCAGCATGGAAGAGGTCATCCGTCTGGTCATCAAAGCCCATCCCGACTGCCGCATTTTCTTCTTCGGCGGAGGCAAAGGCGAGATGCTCCAGTTCAACCAGTGGTGCTCGAAATATCCGCAGTGTACCAATGCCTCAGCGCAACTCGGCGGTCTTGCCAATGAGCTCAAGCTCATGAGCCACCTCGACGTGATGCTCTCCATGGACAGCGGCAACATGCATCTGGCAGCCATAGCAGGCTGTCCGGTCGTCAGCGTATGGGGAGCCACCCACCCGTTTGCCGGTTTCGCGCCGTGGAAACAGTCGCCCGACGACTTCGTCCAGGCCGACCTGCCATGCCGTCCGTGCTCGGCTTACGGCAACAAGAAATGCTACCGGGGCGACTTCGCCTGCATGAGGATGATCACTCCGGAAATGATTGTAGCCACACTCAACCACCATCTAGCATAACAACAAACCTCTATGCCACAAAACAAGCAAATAAAGCAAGTAGCTCTTCGTAACCTCCAGATGAGCGATTACGACCAGCTGGCAAAGTCGTTCCGCCGAATCTATGGCGACAGCGACGTCTTCTGGACACACGCACAGATAAAGAAACTCATCACCATCTTCCCGGAAGGACAGGTTGTTATCATCGCCGACGACAAGATTGTCGGCTGCGCGCTGAGCATTATAGTCGATTACAACATGGTGAAAGGCAACCACACCTACGCCCAGGTCACCGGCAACGAGACGTTCAATACCCACGACCCTAACGGAAACATACTCTATGGCATCGAGGTGTTCATCCACCCCGACTACCGCGGACTGCGCCTTGGACGCCGAATGTACGAATACCGCAAGGAGCTCTGTGAGAAACTGAACCTCAAGGCAATAATGTTCGGCGGACGAATACCTAACTACCACAAGTATGCCGGCAAGATGCGGCCAAAGGAGTACATAGAGAAGGTACGTGCAAGGGAAATTTACGACCCGGTGCTCAACTTCCAGTTGTCGAACGACTTCCATGTGCGCAAGGTCATAAAGAACTACCTGCCTAACGACGAAGAGTCATGCCACTGCGCTTGTCTGCTGCAATGGGACAACATCTACTACGAGCCGCCGACGGAGCAGAGCAAGGTGGAACGCCGCCCGACGGTGCGTATCGGACTGGTACAATGGCAGATGCGAACCTACAAGGACGTCGATGACCTCATCGAACAAGTGGAGTTCTTCGTCGACTCTGTTTCCAGTTACAAGGCCGACTTCATACTCTTCCCTGAATATTTCAACGCTCCTCTCATGGCGGCATTCAACAAGATGGGCGAGGCTCAGTCAATCCGTGCGCTTGCCGAGTTCACCGAAAAGATCCGCGACCGCTTCCGTGAGCTTGCCATCAGCTACAACATAAACATCATCACGGGCTCCATGCCATTCATCAAGAAGGACGGCGGGCTCTACAATGTAGGCTTTCTGTGCCGTCGCGACGGCTCTGTCGAAATGTATGAGAAGATTCACGTCACACCGGATGAGCAGAAGTTCTGGGGGCTCAGCCAGGGTTCTCAGGTCAAGACATTCGACACCGACTGCGGACGCATCGGCATTCTGATATGCTATGACGTAGAATTCCCTGAATTGTCGCGTCTTATGGCAGACCAGGGAATGCAGATATTGTTCGTCCCGTTCAATACAGATACACAGAACGCATACAACCGCGTGCGTATCTGCGCCCAGGCACGGGCCATCGAAAACGAATGTTACGTTGCCATTGCGGGCAGTGTCGGCAACCTGCCGAAGGTTCAGAACATGGACATCCAGTACGCTCAGTCGGCTGTGTTCACGCCATGCGACTTCCAGTTCCCTTACGACGGACGCCGTGCCGAGGCAACTCCCAACACGGAGATGATTCTCGTTGCCGATGTCGACCTCAACCAGTTGTCGGAACTCCACACCTACGGTAGCGTCCGCAACCTGCGTGACCGTCGCACCGACCTCTATGAAACACGGTTCAAGAAGTAACTCAACAGGCTGGTAGTCAACATCTTTTGAATAAATTTGAATGATTTTTTGGCAACAACCTATACAAATATAGAAACGACTAAGTCGTTTGGATGATTGCGAATAATCACAAACATCTTTCCCGAAGGAAAACAACTGCATTGTAATCAATGACCTCTTACATTGCAGTTAATGCCCTTTTAAGTTGCAATTCGGTATCTTTTAGAGATAAAAATAAATTATTTTTGATTAGTTTTTAATTTATTTTTCTGTCGTTTTTAATTTATTTTCTTTTGTAAAAGATACCCGTTTACAACGCAAAAGATGCTCGCTTACAGTACAAGGAACACCCAACGACAATTCAAGAGACCACTATTTAGAATGAATATCCACCTCACAATCAACAGCTTATCCATGTAGGGGAGACCTTAGCGAAGCGCATGGTCTCCCGAAATGTTGTTTAATTTATATGAAATGTTTAATGTGCGGGAGACCATGCGCTACGCTTAGGTCTCCCCTACTGTGTGTACATAATCAGGTCTAACTCTACAGTTGATGTCGTTGGACTATTTGGATGTTTGGAAAATCATTCTATTTAAAGCCCAGACAACGGTATAGCCCGACCAAATTGCTGATCGGGAAAATCACGGAACTGCCGATAGCGACGCGATTTCCTGAACTTCGCCAACTCATAGAATGCCGGGAGGGCACGTCCGGTGTGGTTGTCGAAGAACCCGCGGTTTATCCAGTTCTTTATCTGCGGACTGCCGCTCTGATTCTCTTCGGGGAACCACCAGAAGAGTCCGGTCACCCGAGGATGATGGTTGAGCATGGAGACGAGTTCAAGAGTGTACTCAGCCTGTCCCTGCGGAGTTATCGGGAAGAGGTCGGAATACTGCTCCGACGATGTTGCCCACGGGTCGTTCTCATGGGAATAGTAGCCTGCCGTCTCGACAATCATTATCTGTTTCGACTGGAAACGTGCCTCTAGCGAATCGAGGACGACATTCAGATGGGCTATTGTTCCATGCCACATTGGGTAATAGCTGAGCCCAATGACATCATAGTCGATTCCGTAATGACGGAGCTTGTCATAGTAACCGTAAGTCGTTTTCCAGTCCTGCGCATGCTCTGTATGGATTATTATCTTGGCGTCAGGACATATCTCACGGCACGCCCGTGAACCACTCTTCAGGCATTCGGCAAGGAAGTCCCAGTTGGCAGCGGCCGATTTGTCGGCTTTCGACGAGTGGTTGCCGTCAACGTTGAACAACGGATCGACCTTCCCGTAAGGCCACAGCATTCCGAAAGTTATCTCGTTGCCCACCTGGATAAGGTCAGGCGATACGCCTTCAGCCTTCAACCTGAGCAGCGAACGCCGGGTAAACGCATAGACGGAATCGGGAAGTACCGCCTTTCCCGCCTTTGTCCACGACTTCGGAATGAACTGCTTGGCTGGGTCAGCCCATGTGTCGCTATAGTGGAAGTCGAGCATCAGCCGCATTCCCTCAGCCTTAATCTGTTTGCAAAGTGGGATAATATAATTGATGTCCTGGCAGACTCCTTCGTCCTTTGCCGACTGGGGCGCATCGGCGGGATTGACAAACAAGCGCACACGGATGGCGTTCCATTTGCCTTCGTCCTTGACAAGCTGGAAGAAAGGCATAGCCTTGCCGGTGCTGTCACGGTATTGTGTACCGCCTGCCTCATAACTCGGCAACAGCGAAATGTCGCCGCCAAGGAGCCTTTGAGCCGTGGCATTGATTGCAAAAACACTCAATAATAAAGCAAAGAACAGATTCTTCATAAGTCAAATTTGGTTAGTTATTTTGTTTAATTACACTTACTTAAGAGATAATTTCTGACGTCCTGCCATGAGTAATATGGTATACCCATCGATCCGCGTTCCTCAGCCGAAGGGATAGGATAAGCGGCAATAGGCAGAGTTGCTTCCTCTTCGTTGAGCAGAACCTTGACGAGTATCGGCTTTTTCGATGCCGGATCGATTGGCTTATAGAACACGAACTGGACGTTGCAAGCCATAGGATAGATGTTGGTGTTTATCCAGTTGTAAGCCTCCAGGCTGTCCATATCGGCAGTAGACGTGCCATAGCCGTCAATGTCGAGCAGGCAGACAAGCGGCAGGACGACCGACTCATGACCGAAGCGCATGGTGGCATTCGGATGGTTCAGCTTAAGGCAAGAGTCGGCTTTCTCGACAATGTCACGGACGAGCGGGCGCTCTGCCCACGGCATTCGTCCTCCGCTAACAGCCGATGCGCCATAATAGAGGTACCACCAGATGTTGGTTTGTTGCCAGAGATGGTAGAGCTCGTCGGTCGTGAAGAGGCGGTAGAGGTTCACCTTGTCGGCTATCTCGGAGTTCTGGGCTATGGTAGCGAGGTGGAAGAGGTCGGCGGCGAGAGTGTTGCAAGTGCTTATTGTGTCGGCATAAGCGGCACTGTTGAACAGGCGGTGCATAAGCGGACGGTTGTCGACGTGGCTTTTCACCCATTTGTTGTAGGTCGACTTGACAGCCGGCTCATGGCGAAGGCGTGCCACAAGAGTGTCCTTGTAGTTGTTCATGTAGTACATGTCGTGCTCCGATGCATCACAGGTCACCTTCAGCTTGGCGTTATGGCGGAGCAGTTCCTGCAGTTCGTTTTCCATCGACAGGATGCAGCGGATGACGACAGTAGAGCGTGCGTCGATGGTAGCTGTCGTGTCCCTGAATATCTCTGGGAACCGCTGTGACATGCGGTTGGCTATCTGCCGGTGTTGCTGAGCACCCAGCTTGGTCAGTTCGCCATAGCGGTTGTAAGCCTCTGCGGCCATTGCACGTGCTGCCTGAAGGGCATATTTCCCGTCAGGAGTAAGCAAGCCGAGGGAATCGGCGTGGGCAAGCAGGGCTATCGGACGGCTGTATTGCTTCGGGTCGATGAGGAAACGAGAACCGTGACGGCCATAGTGCGACATGTAGAAGGGCTTGTAGCCTTTAGGAGCTGGCGTCAACTTGCCCGACGGCGTGGGGTAAGCCTTGTAGCTGCTGGCTGACTTTTGCGGGTCGGCACTTATTACATCACGGAATGACTGGGCACCGGACGTAACAACAGTCAGTGCCATTGCGATTATGAGGATTGTCTTTCTCATTTTTTAGAAGTAGTTTTATTTGGCAAAGTTACTTATTTTTCATTGTAAAGCGAAACGATTTGTATTAAAGAAAGTTGCAAACTTGCTGAAGTGAATGAAAATTAGTACCTTTGCAAACTTACATTGTGTAAAAATGACGAAGAAATTATTTATTGAGACTTACGGCTGTCAGATGAATGTAGCCGACTCCGAGGTTGTTGCCAGCATCATGCGTATGGCTGGCTATGAGCCAACTGAAAATGAGGCAGAGGCTGATGCCATATTCCTCAATACATGTTCCGTTCGTGAGAACGCAGAGAACAAAATATACCACAGGCTGGACCAACTCTGGGGCTCAGCCAATTCCAATAAGACAAAGCTTGGCACTGCTGACGGCTCCGATTCCAAGAAGACGAAGGGCAGTTCTTCACGCCACCCTATCCTGGGAGTGCTCGGCTGTATGGCTGAACGGGTTAAGGACGACCTGATAAAGAACCACCATGCCGACCTGGTTTGTGGTCCTGACGCCTACCTTAACCTGCCGGATATGATTGCACAGGTGGAGAATGGCACTCCGGCTATGGACGTTGTACTGTCAACTACGGAGACTTACCGCAACATAATTCCTACCAGAATAGGCGGAAACCACGTCAGCGGATTCGTCAGCATAATGCGTGGTTGCAACAACTTCTGCCACTACTGCATCGTGCCTTATACCCGTGGACGTGAGCGTTCGCGCGATGTCGAGAGCATTCTAGCCGAAGTCCGTGACCTGCACGACAAAGGGTTCAAGGAAGTTACACTGCTCGGGCAGAACGTAAACTCCTACGGTTTGCTTCCGAACGGCAAGAGACCGGAGAACGGAATCATAGTAGAAGAGGAGAACGGAGAGGAACTTCATGTCTGCTCCTTTGCCGAACTGCTGCGGAAAGTAGCCGAGGCTGTGCCTGACATGAGGGTGAGATTCACCACATCCAACCCTGAGGACATGACCGAGGACATCCTTCACGCCATTGCCGATGAGCCAAACTTATGCCACCACATACACTTCCCGGCTCAGAGCGGGTCCGACAAAGTGCTTCACGACATGAACAGAAAGTACACGCGGGAGGACTATCTCAAGAAGGTTGACGCCATCCGGCGGATTATTCCGGACTGCGGACTGACCACAGACATATTCGTCGGCTATCATGACGAGACCGAGGAAGACTTCGAACAGACCATGTCCCTAGTACGGAAGGTAGGCTTCGACTCAGCGTTTATGTTCAAATATTCGGAGCGTCCGGGCACTTACGCAGCCAAGCATCTGCCCGACAATGTGCCTGAAGAGGAGAAGATTTGCCGTCTTAACAAGCTCATTCATCTCCAGACAAGCATCTCGGCAGAGCGCAACAAAGCCGACAAAGGCAAAGAGTTCGATGTCCTTCTGGAGCGATTCAGCAAACGCAACCGCAATCAACTGATGGGGCGTACACAACAGAACAAGGCTGTTATCATAGACCGTGGCAACCATCACATAGGCGAAACGGTACGTGTGCGCATCAACGGGTCGACCAGTGCCACTCTGTTCGGTGAGGTAATTGAGTCATAATAATGATTTTTTGAACTTTGATTTTGAGTTTATCCAGATGAAAGAATTCCTACAAGTGCTTCGGCGATTCGTCCCGCCATACAAGAAATACATAGTTCTGTCGGTAGTGTTCAACCTTTTGTCGGCACTGCTGAACATCTTCTCGTTCGCTACTCTCATCCCGATATTGCAGATTCTGTTTAAGACTGACAGTGGAGTGAGAGCCGACCATCTTATGGCTTTGGGCTCTGGCGACCTGAAGGATGTGCTGTCGAACAATGCCAACTTCTATGTCCAGCAGATTATCGACAGCGTCGGGGCAACGAACACGCTGCTCATCATCGGTGCATTCCTTGCCTTCGCGACATTCCTGAAGACCGGAGCTTACTTCCTGAGTGCCGCCGCACTGATTCCAGTTCGCACCGGAGTTGTCCGTGACATACGCAACCAGCTGTACCGGAAGATAACCTCCCTGCACCTCGGATTCTTCTCCGAAGAGCGCAAAGGCGACATCATAGCACGAATGACGGGCGATGTCCAGGAGATAGACAACTCCATAATGTCGTCACTGGAGATGCTGTTCAAGAACCCGATCCTCATCATCATCTACTTCGCCACGCTGATATTCGTCTCCTGGCAGCTCACTCTGTTCACCATAATATTCGTTCCTATATTCGGATGGTTCATGGGACTCGTCGGCAGAAAGCTCAAGGCACAGTCGATGCGAGCCCAGTCGCTATGGAGCGATACCATGAGCCAGGTGGAGGAAACACTGGGCGGACTGCGCATTATCAAGGCTTTCACGGCAGAGGAGAAGATGAATGCCCGCTTCGACAAGGTAAACTCTGCATACCGTGACGACCTCACAAGGGTTAACACGCGGCAAGCTATGGCTCACCCTATGAGCGAATTCCTAGGCACAGTGATGATTATCATCGTCCTGTGGTTCGGCGGAACGCTTGTCCTGCGTGCCAATCCTGTCATCACAGGACCGACTTTCATCTATTATCTCGTCATCCTCTACAGCATCATCAACCCACTGAAGGACTTCTCCAAGGCAAGTTACAACATTCCGAAGGGACTGGCGTCGATGGAGCGTGTCGACAAAATACTCATGGCAGAGCCTGAAATCGTCGACAAGCCTAACCCTGTTCACATCAACGCCTTCGAACACGAGATTGAGTTCCGCCACGTTTCCTTTGCCTATAACGACAGCAAGACTGAGAACGGTGAGCCTCACTGGGTGCTCAAGGACATCAACATGAAGATTCCAAAGGGCAAGACCGTGGCTCTCGTCGGGCAGAGCGGTGGAGGAAAGTCGACACTCGTCGACCTCATTCCGCGGTACTATGACATTCAGAAAGGTGAGATTCTCATCGACGGAATAAACATCCGTGACCTGGCGCTGCACGACCTCCGCAGCCTCATCGGCAATGTAAACCAGGAGGCTATACTGTTCAACGACACATTCTATAATAACATAACATTCGGTGTTGAGAACGCAACCAAGGAGGAAGTCGTCCGTGCTGCGAAGATAGCCAACGCCTACGACTTCATCATGGAGTCGGAGAAGGGCTTCGACACGAACATCGGCGACCGTGGAGGACGCCTCTCCGGCGGTCAGCGCCAGCGCATCTCCATAGCCCGCGCCATACTGAAAAATCCGCCGATTCTCATCCTCGACGAGGCTACATCGGCTCTTGACACTGAAAGCGAGCGACTGGTTCAGGATGCCCTCTACAAGCTCATGAAGACCCGCACCACCATAGCCATCGCCCACCGTCTGTCGACCATCCGCAACTCCGACGAGATATGTGTCCTCCACGAGGGTCAGATTGTAGAACGGGGCACCCACGACGAGCTCATGGCTCTCGACGGATACTACAAGAAACTGCATGATATGCAGGAATAGATCCACCCCTGCCCTCCTTAAAAAGGAGGGAGAAAGTTACTTTGAGAATAAAGAAAATGAAAGATAATAACCAGAAGAAAGGAGAAAGCAACTATACCCCCGTAGGCCCTGAGTGGGCTTACCATCTCTTCTATGTTGTCAGTCTGCTGCCATTCCGGCTGTTGTATTGCCTGTCCGACGTACTGGCATTTCTGATATACCACATCGTAAGATACAGAAGGAAGGTCGTGCGCAGCAACCTCACGACTTCATTCCCCGAGAAAGACAAGAAGGAAATAAAAAGCATCGAGAAGCGGTTCTACCGCTGGCTGTGCGACTATTTCGTCGAGGCAATAAAGCTCCTGACCATCAATGAGGACGAACTCAACCGCCGGTTCACCATAACCAACAGCAACGAGATAGAAGACTGCTTCGAGCACGGACAGAATGTCGCCGCCATACTGGGCCATTACTGCAACTGGGAATGGCTGTCGTGCGTGGGCAAGGACCTGCCTGCAAACAGGAAAGTAGGCCTCGTCTACCACCCGTTGCGCAGCGACGCGTTCGACGAACTCTTCAAGCGTATCCGCTCACATGAGGCAAACGGCGAGCCGGTAAAGAAGAAAGACATTCTCCGCCTGCTCATCACTTACAAGCAGAATGGCATAATGAACATCTTCGGCTACATCAGCGACCAAGTGCCTCAATGGCGGAATATCCACCTGTGGCTGCCTTTCCTCAACCACGACACTCCTGTTTTCACCGGCGGCGAGAAGATAATGAGGAAGATGAACAATGCCGTTTATTATGCCGAGCTTACCCGTCCGCGCCGTGGCTACTACTCGCTCACCTACAGACTGATAACGAAAGACCCGAAATCTCTGCCTGAATTCGAGATTACCCGCCGTTTCTTCAAGATGCTTGAGGAGACCATCCGCCGCGAGCCAGCCTACTATCTGTGGACTCACAACCGCTGGAAGCGCACCCACGAGGAGTTCAACCGCCGTTTCGAAATAGCCAACGGAAAGGTCGTCCCGAAGAAGGAAGAAGACGAGTAATTGCCTTGCATTTTCTAAAAGATACCCAATTGCGTTGTAAAAGATACCCGATTAGAAGCTAAAAGGGTATCTTTTACAAATCCGCTTGTTTCAAAGTTTTTAATGCCAATTGAGCCGATTATCGACAAAAATTCGTAAATTTGCAAGGAAATGTATTTGCCATGTCATTACGAACTGTCATAAACCCAAAGTTTGAAGCCCTGCGAACACGCATAGAAGCCCTGCCGGAACGATTCGGCGAGGGACAGCTCATATATGCCGGACGCAACGAAATAAGGGAATTCAACTGGAACGGGAACACTGTGGCAGTGAAACGGTTTGCCAAGCTTGGCATCATCAAAAGGATTATATACACTTACTTCCGCCCGAACAAGGCATTGCGAAGCTACAGCAACGGAATGGAGATTATCCACCGTGGAGTTAGCACTCCGGAGCCTATAGCATACGTTGAGACCAAGAGCCACAGGCTTATAAAGGATCTTTACTATGTATCACGGGTGACAACAGCCAAGGACATCAAGAGCGAGCTCATCGACAAGGAGCCATACAACAGGCAATTGCTCGAGGCTTACGCTAAGTTTGTCGCCTCACTTCATGAGCGTGGAATACTTCACCGTGACCTCAATCCTACCAACGTGCTATACACTCAGGACGGCAAAGGCGGCTGCCGATTCACGCTGATAGACGTGAACCGCATGACATTCTTCGACGGACCGGTGCCGAAAGCCGACTGCATGGAGAACCTGACACTGTTCTGGTGGCTCACGCCCGTCTACCGCGCTGTGCTGAAGGTCTATGCACGGGAGCGCGGCTGGACACAAGCCGACATCGACGAGGCTATACACGTAAAGGAAGTCCACGACCGCCGATGGGTCAGGCGAAAGAAGTTCACCGCCCATTTCAAGCGGAAGAAACACTAGGCTTCTGGTACGCGCATAACCACAATTCATCATCAATCCATTCACCAATTACCCATACTATGAACTACTACATTAAGATAGCGACTCCGAACAAGGCCAAGGCCGACATCGACGAAATATCCAAGCAACTGGGCTACACCAACCTCGCCTACAAGGATTATGGCAGTGGCGGAGCCGGACGGTTCATGACAAAGCTGTTCGGAGTATTACATATTCTCACCACTATGCGGAAAGGCGACGTGCTCTTCCTGCAGTACCCTATGAAGAAGTTCTACAAGATGGCTACTACCTTCGCCCATTGGAAGGGTGCCAAGGTCGTAACCGTTATCCATGACCTCGGGGCTTTCCGTCGCCACAAGCTGACTCCGGAGCAGGAAAACCACCGTCTCGACAAGACCGACTTCATCATTTGCCACAATGATACTATGGCAAAGTATCTCCGTGAGCACGGCTACAAAGGCGGACTGCACAGTCTTGAGATATTCGATTATCTGTCGGATTATCCGGTTAAGAATCAAAAGCCAACATTCAAGCTTAAGAATAACGGGGAGGCTTCCGTCGTCTATGCCGGCAACCTCGGTATGTGGCGCAATGAGTTCCTGTACCATCTCAACGGAATAGTTAGCAACTGGAAATTCGACCTGTACGGCAAGGGATTCGACCTGACGAAGAATACCTGCGCCAAGCTCATCTATCATGGATTCATCAGAAGCGATGACTTCATAAAGAATGTCCATGCCAACTTCGGACTGGTGTGGGACGGTGCGTCAGTCGACGAGTGCAACGGTGCTTGGGGCGAATACCTGAAGATAAACAATCCGCACAAGACTTCGTTCTATCTCCGTGCCGGAATACCGGTCATTGTATGGAGTCAGGCTGCTATGGCTCCGTTCGTCAGGAAGTATAACGTTGGTATCGTCATCGACAGTATCCGTGACATTGACAAGCGGCTTGCCGACCTGACAGCCGATGAATACAAGACCATTCACGACAATGCCGTCGCTATGGGCAAACAGCTTGCCGATGGGCATTACATCAAGGCAGGACTCAAGGCAGCCCACGAGTTCTTCTCTAATAATTAGCCCATCATCACATCATCCTATCATCCCATCATCACATCATCACATCATCCCATCATCCCATCATCCCATCATCATCCTATCATCCATTGAAAACCATTCTCATCATAACCCGTGACCCAGTGATAAACTTTCGGCAGATGCCCGGCGAGCAAGGCATAACCGCCGACGGACGGTATCGGTTCATTATCAACGACTATGCTGCCGACGCCGACTTTGTGGTCGTCTCGGGCAAGGGATTGCGCCAGCCCCATACATTCCATGTATCGCCGGAGAACACGATCCTGCTTACCGGTGAGCCCCGTGGAATACTGGCTTACGCCAAGGGCTATTGCAGGCAGTTTGGAGTTGTGTGCTCATGTCAGCCGGAAATAAAGGGGAAGAATGTCATTTACACTCCGGCCATACTCCCGTGGTATGTCGGAGTAGACTTCAATGCCGACGGTTCGGTCAGGTTTACTAAGACGTATGATGATATAGCCAAGGCTAAACCTGAGAAGACAAAGCTCATATCGGTTATCTCCAGCAATAAGGCTTTTTCCCGAGGACATGTCGACCGCCTGCGGTTTATCCGTAAGTTGCAGGAACGGTATGGCGACAGCATTGACATCTATGGACGGGGCTACCGTGGGTTTGCCGACAAATGGGATGTGCTGGCGCCATATAAGTACCATATAGTCATTGAGAACTCGACTAGTGACTATTACTTCACCGAGAAGCTTTTCGACTGCTACCTGGCTGGTACATACCCCATCTATCATGGTTGCCGGAATGTTGCCGACTACTATCCTTCCGACGCCATGACACGCATTGACATCCGTGACTTCGATGCCACAGCGGCTACTATCGACCGGTTGCTGGCAAGTAATGAGTATGAGGACAAGCAGGCGCAGCTACAGCATTGCAAGGAGCTGTCGCTGGACAAGTATAATATGTTTAATGAGATTGCCGCCATTTGTGATAAGATAGGCACAAATGGAGCTAAGAAGGACGTTACGCTCATGCCGGCAAGCCATTATTTCAGCCTGCACAACATGATGCTCTACACCATGGGGCGCAACTACTATAAACTGATCTCTAAGATATAAACTGACAATGACTATCGTATCAAATAAAGTTGAGGAAATAACCCGTAAGAACTGGATTGACTGGATGAAGGTCATTGGCATCACCGCCGTGGTGTGGGGACACTTCTTCCCCGAGGGAATGTCCGACTTCATCTATGCTTTCAATGTCCCGGTGTTCTTCGTCATCTCGGGCTATCTGACCAAGGAGAACCGCGGAATGAGGGAGAATGCCAAGAAGGTTGCCGTCGGACTGGCTGTACCATATATCCTACTGGCGCTGCTCAAGGTGGCTGGATTCGTCTTCAAGCATATCACTGACGGCAAGGCGCTGTGGTCATTGCTGTATGTCGTCACGGGTGTCCACGACTATAACGGCATATCGGGCTGCAACAATCTGTGGTTCGTCTATACATTAATAATAATAAAGCTGTTCTTCCCGATTATCCGAAAGCAGCGCATTCTGATAGCTGTGCTGGCTGTTGTGAGCCTTGTCTGTGGTAAGCTTTATTCCGATTTGGATGTCGATATACCTTGGGCTGTGCCTGATGTTCTGTTGGCTTTCCCGTTCTTTGCACTGGGATACCTGATAAGAGTTCATAATCCAAAGTCCAATGTCCAAAAGAATTATAATCGACTTTCCTTTCTTTTGTCGGCGATTGGGGTGATTCTGCTTGTTGCCATTACCTATTTTGCCTCTTCATACAATGGCGAAGTGCACCTGTTCTCCGGACACTATGGCAACAATATATTCCTGTTTGTATTGGCTGCGCTAAGCGGAACGGCAATGGTCTATCTGCTGTCGAAGCTTCTGGATAGCGTAAGGTGGCATGGGCTGAGGATTATTTCGTCAGGAACGATTGTCATCCTGACATTCCATCGTGAGTTCATCCACCCGTTGTCGAAGCTGTTCGATAAGCTCGACATGAGCCTCATCATGCAGAATGTGGCTATATTCCTATCGTCAGTAGTCATTGTATTGGTGTTCATTCCGATAATAATGCTTCTGGAACGCTATGCTCCGATATTGCTCGGAAAGAGGAAATAGGGTCTGTCTAAACTAACTTGAAAACGTATTGAAATGAAGATAACAGCTGTAGTCGTAACATATAACCGCCTGGAACTTCTCAAGCATGGCATTGAATGTCTTCGGAAGCAGAGGCAACTCTCGAAGATAATCATTGTCAACAATGGCTCCACCGACGGGACAACAGAGTGGCTGAAAGGCATTGGCGGCATGGCTTCTCAGGTCTCTACTGCTTCGAAAGAACCGAAAATAGATGTCATCAACCAAGAGAATGTTGGTGGCTCAGGTGGCTTCTATACCGGAATAAAGGCTGCTTTTGACGATGGTGTCGAATGGATTTGGTGTATGGACGATGATGTTTTCCCACGTGAGGATTGCCTTGATAATCTGCTTAAGCATATCAATGAGCCTAACGTTGGCATATTGTCGCCCCGCCGGATACTCGACGGCAAGGTCTTCACCCACGAGTTTCAGGAGTTCAACTTCACCAATCCATTCGCAAGTATGCATGGGAAGAAGCTCTCATTTAAGAATAATGAGCATACGGTTCAATCGGAGGGGCACGAAAGAGTTCCCATTGTAGGCTGCGACTTCGAGGGTCCGTTCATCAGTCGTAAGGTAGTTGAGAAGATTGGATTGCCAAACAAGGACTTGTTTATCTTCTGCGACGACACCGACTATTGCCTGCGGACTCATCTTGCCGGGTTCAATCTCTGTTATATTCCCGATGCGGTGATGGACAAGCACAAGTTCTTCTCCGATGACACATGGACTACTCGCAACCAGAAGAAGAAGTGGAAACGCTACTACCAAGTCCGCAATGAGACTTACATGAACCACCATTACGGCAAGAATTGGGCTGTACGCTACGTCCGTGGCTTCATCGGTGTAGTTGGCTATTGGATCCCTGCCGTGCTCTCTATGCCCTTTACAAAGGCTTGGAGCATGTCTGACTTGCACACTCTTTGGCAAGCCTATAAGGACGGAATACATGAGCGTTTAGGCAAACGTTAGTCCGTTTTATTGAAATTCAATTATTAAACTTCAATAATTAGTTAACAATTAAAAAAGGGTAGGACGTTGTGTCCTACCCCACAAGTGGATTATAAGATATTTATAATTTCTTAAAGAGTCGTTTCAGTGCTGAATGGCGGTACTCCTTTCGGACTTCCGGCATCAGCTCTTTATAGCTGTGGTCAGGGTCCATGATGAGTTCTCCGTGATTTGTTGGAGCCATGATAGGAGTCATATAATTGTCGCCATACTGTGTCCGGAGGAACTTGTCATAACCACCGGGGATTGGCACTTCCATATTCTCGAACGGAACCCACAACGTGTTATCGAAGATGTCCTTGTCGAAGATAAGGTCGGCACCGTCATTTCCAAGCTGTGCCACACGCTTTGCACCGTCCCAAGGACAAGTGCGGAGCATATCATTCACAGGCTTGAAGAGATTGTAAAAGCCGTACTTCTTAACCATTCTGCGCCATTTATACTTGCGGAACAGCAAGCCTATGCGGCCCGACCAGATGATAGGATAGTCGATACTCTTAAGCATCTTCATTCGGGTGTGGGTGAACTTCAGGACGTTGTCAAGCTTTTCCTTGTCGTCAGGAACACCTTCCCATGGGAATATATCAATGAATATGCCCTGATTCCAAGGACGATAGCTGTCGGACGGACGGATGCCTGCCGTGTCACTGCGGCGAAGTTGAGCATGTGAACGGGCATAGTGTACGTCTGTCTTGGCTGTCTGATAGAAGTATGGCTCCTTGAAATAATGTGGAGCTATCTCTTCCAGACGGTCAAAGTCAGGGCGTGGCATACTGATGTCCATGTCGTCGTCCCAAGGAATATAACCCTTATGGCGGACGGCTCCAAGCATAGTTCCACCATCACACCACAACCGGAGGTTATTCTCCTTGCAGACTTCGATAAGCTTCTGGAACATATCAAGCTGTATGCTCCATATCTTCTTCATCTCTGCCGAGATATGATAGCCAATCCTTGTCTCAGGTTCTAAGTTTACTAAGTCCATCTGAATTAATGTTTAGTTCATATACCTGCAATCGACAACAGGCTTGTTGACCTTCTTGTCAATGTCCTTAAACTCCGGCCATGCAGTCGTTATTACCAGTGAATCAGCCTTGGTTGTAACCTCATCGAGTGAAGTGACATAGCTTATCGTCAGGTCAGTGTACTTTCTCTTGAACTCATCAATAGCCACAGGATCGTAGCCAATGATATTGTTATAGCCACGGCGGTTGAGCTCACGGACAATCTTCGCACTAGGAGTGTCGCGAACATCATCACTTCCCGGCTTGAAGGAAAGACCCAGTATTCCGATTGTCTGTTCCTTGTTGTCACCGATATGACGAACTATCTTGTCAGCAATGAACTCCGGCATGTGGTCATTGGTTGCTATAACGTTCTTAAGAATCTGGGCATCGAAGCCAGCTGTCTTTGTCACTGCATAGAGGGCATTGGTGTCTTTCGGCAGACAGTAGCCACCATAACCGCAACCAGGATAAACGTATGTAGACATAGCCGCAGGCTTACCTGTCCAACGCTTGTCCATGTGAAGGATATGGAAAGCCTCAGCAACGTCAATACCGCCAATTGTATCGGCAACAACGCTCATCTCATTGCTATAGCTGATAAGGGTTGCAAGAAGTGTATTCGACAGGTATTTGATGAACTCACCGGTATTCAATGAAACACAGAACACCGGCTCCTTGACAGATGCATATATCTTTCTGAGAATGTCAGCCGAACGGTTATCCGATACTCCAAGTACGATTCGGTCAGCATTCATGAAGTCGTCCCAGCAATGTCCCTCACGGAGGAACTCCGGATTATTGGCAACTCCAAGGTCTTCACCAACCTTAATGCCCTTCTCCTTGAGGTGCGGAATTATCTTCTTCTCTGTTGTCGAAGGCGGAATAGTCGACTTAACAACCAGTACCTGATACTTATCCTTCGGACGGACAGCGAGTGTCTCATCGATAGCTCCGAGCAGATAAGTAAGGTCAGCCTGTCCATCCTTTCCGTATGGAGTACCAACACAATAGTATATGCAATCGCTCTCAGCAACAGCCTTAGTCAGTTCTGACGAGTCGATAGGGAAGAAATCTTTATTTAGATGTCGGGTAAGAGCATCGTCAAGACCTTCCTCCAGGAACGGAAGCTTACCGTCCTTGATGGTGTCAAGACGCTCCTTGCTGACTTCCACGCCATAAACCTTATGGCCGTACTCAGCAAATCCGAGTGAGGTGGTCAGTCCCACGAATCCAAGACCAAAAACAGTTATAGTCATAATTAATGTATAATGTATAAATTATAATGTATAAACTATAATGTAAATGATAATGTATAAATTATAATGTATAATGTATAATGTATAAATGATAATGTATAAACTATAATTTATAAACTAAACATATCAAGTTTTAAACCTAACATATCGCGTATAAATATTACCAGCCTGTCAGAGCATTAATGTATTATTTATACATTATTATTTATACATTATAATTTATACATTATACATTATGGATTAATGTATTATTTATACATTATAATTTATACATTATACATTATGGTTTAACATTATTCTTACCATTTGTATTCTCCCTCATCACTTTCCTTCAGGAACTGGAGGAAGCGATGGACACCCTCTTCAACAAGGATAGTCGGGTTATATCCAAGTATGCGGCGAGCCTTGCTGATGTCAGGGCAACGGCGCTGCGGATTGTTGGTAAGATACTCCTTATCCTCCGACTTTGCATACTTCACCTGTCCGTTATAACCGAATATCTCCTTACCAGCCTTGGTGTAAATCTCAGCAAGCTGTGCAATGGTAATCTCCGGCTTCTCGATTCCGATGTTGAAGTAATCATAAGAGCCGTGAAGAAGAATCTTGAAGTAACCGCAAACAGAGTCAGCGATATAGCAGAAAGTACGTGTAGGAGTACCATTCGAGAGAATCTCGATGTCACGGCCTTCCATTACAGCCAATGCGAAATCAGCCGGAACACGCTTGTCGCCGATGCGCATTCCAGGTCCGTAGTTATTGAACGGACGGACAACGCCGAGCGGCAGATTGTACTTCTGTGCGAAAAGCATACACATTGTCTCGCCGAAACGCTTCGACTCATCATAGCAAGAACGTGGACCTGTAGCGCAAACATAACCATAATAGTCCTCAGATGTTGGTACATGAGCAGCATCAGGGTTACCATAAAGTTCGCTTGAAGAGAAGAACAAGAACCCACGCAACGGCTTCTGGCAATAGAAGTCAAGCAGACGGCGAAGTCCCCAGATATTGGCATCAAGAGTCTCGATAGGGTACTTGCGATAGAACATCGGCGAAGCAATAGAAGCCATGTGGATAATCATGTCAGCCTTGTCAGCGCCTTCAACGTCAGCGATGTTGTCCTTGATAATATCGAACTTACGGATGTCTATCTTCGGATTAGCCTCTAGTTTCTGAATCCACCCCGGACGACCGAGCATGAAGTTATCGAGTCCGATAATCTTGTTGATGCCCAATTCGTCAGCTTCCTGAGCGAAGAAGTGCATCATGTAATATCCAAGGAATCCGGCACAGCCAGTGATAAGCACTGTCGAGCCATTGAACTTTGCACGTTCCTCAGTGGTCAGCCCTGCTAAGGTGTGCTTAATATCATCTTGTAGTATCATAATTGTTTGTCCCCACCAGGCATCCCCAAAGGGAGAATGTTTATTTACCTAACACTAAACCAGGTGGGCTTTTGTTTTAATATTAAATGCTTAATTAATTTCTAGATTTACTTATGTATTCAGACATTCTCCCCTTGGGAGAGACTTGGTGGTGAATTTTATTCAATCCATCCACGGCGCATGCCCTGAATTCCACATCTCATTGAGTTTCTCACGGTCGCGGACAGTATCCATGCACTGCCAGAAGCCATCGTGGAGATAAGCCTCGAGCTGTCCTTCGGCAGAAAGACGCTCCAGCGGTTCAGCCTCGAATGTGGTGCGGTCGCCTTCAATATAATCAAACACCTTCGGACTAAGCACGAAAAATCCACCGTTAATCCATCCCTGGTTGACCTGCGGCTTCTCCTTGAATGAAGTTACAAGCCCTTCATCATTAAGCTGCAGCTCGCCAAAGCGGGCAGCTGGATGTACGGCAGTAACGGTAGCAAGCTTGCCCATATCATAGTGGTGCTTCACAAGCTTCTCTATGTTCACATCCGAAACAGCGTCACCGTAAGTGACCATAAAGTCCTCATTGCCAATGACCGGCTGCAAACGCTTGATCCGTCCGCCGGTCAACGAGTCATGCCCGGTATCTACAAGCGTCACCTTCCAGTCGGTAGGACGCTCATTGATAAAGTCAATGTGATTGTTGCTCAGGTCAATGGTGAAGTCGTTATTCAGGGTATAGTACCGCATGAAGTAGTCCTTGATGATTTGCCCTTTATATCCCAGTGCAATCACAAAGTCCTTATAGCCATACTTGGCATAATGGTTCATGATGTGCCACAATATAGGCTTACCACCTATTTCTACCATCGGCTTTGGAATGAGCTTGGTGTATTCCGACAGCCTTGTGCCGAAACCACCGGCTAGAATTATGACTTTCATAAACTTCCCGCGTTAGTTATTTAGATGTTTTGTCGTTGATTATTCCACAAATCTCACGCACCTCATCATCAGTAAGCTCCGGATGCATAGGAAGGCTGAGCACCTCGTCGTATACTTCCTCAGTTACAGGCAGGTGATAGTCAGCCTTGAAGTATGTCAGCTCATGGTTCGGACGATACTGCACACCGAACTGAATATCACGCTTACGGAACTCATCCTCCACCAACTGGCGTGTACCGTTCATGATGCGGATAACAAAGATGTGAGGAATGATGTCGTTAGTATAGTCCATCTTCGTGAGCTTTACAGCCGGATTGTCCTTAAGCAAAGAGACATACAAGTTGGCAACATGGCGGCGCTTAGGAGCGAACTCCGGCTCCAGGCGCTTCAGCTGTACCTTTCCGATGGCGGCGAAGATATTGCTCATGTGGTAACGATAGCCCTGATCGACAACGTCGAACACCCAGCTGCGCTTACCGGCATAGCGTTTCTCCGAGTCCTTCTGCACACCGAGCAGGCGGGCATCGCTGACTTTCTGGATAGTATCAGGATTGGCAGTAACGACAGCGCCACCTTCACCCGATGTGATATTCTTTATACCGTCGAAGCTGAAGCAGACTACATCGCCGAAAGAGCCAATGCGGCGCCCCAGGTTCTTACAGCCGAAAGAGTGGGCGGCATCCTCTATAAGACGGAGATTATGCTTGCGTGCAAACTCCTGGTACTCGTTGACCATATTGCAGTTGCTGGCATAATATACCGGCATCATAGCCGTAGTCTTCGGTGTTATGCGCTTCTCGGCGTCCTTAAGATCGAGAGTCAGAGTCTCCGGGTCGATGTCACAGCTTATCGGATGGCATCCCGCGCCGGTTATAGCCTGATATGAAGATACAAATGTAAACGAAGGGACAAGGACATCATCGCCTGGGTGTGTACAAGCCTGTACGGCCAAATGCAATGCGGCAGTACCGCTGTTGACACACAATACGCGACGTCCGCCGCCTATATATTCCTCGAGGTCATGTTCGAACTCGCCTACGACGGCACCCATACCAAGATAGCCTATGTCCTCAATGACATGAGCTACTGCGTCGGCCTCAGCTTTTCCGACGACCGATTTAGACAATCTAATCATTTATTGAAAAATTAATTTTTCCTATTACGACTGCAAAGTTACTTCAAAGTCAAGACATTACAAAACAAAAACGGATTTAGTTTTACAGTCAACCACCCGCTTAACCCATTTAAAACATATTGTTGGCGAATCCACTATTGGAATTGACGTCTGAACCACATAGCCGGGAAACGGTCGTAGAATATCAGTCAGTTATTAAAAAGCCCCTGCAAATTGATTCATAACCAACTTGCAGGGGTCGTTATTTATGTATCAAGCAATGATGCTATACTATGCCAATCGATGACGTTATGCAATCTCAATGCGCTTAACATCCTTCTCAGCGTCCTTGTCGGTGATAACCTTCGGGAGAGTAATCTCAAGGATACCATTGTTCACCTTAGCTGAGATATTGTCACGGTCGACATCTTCCGGCAGAACGTAAGTCTGCTGATAGTTGCTGTAAGAGAACTCACGGCGCAGATAGTGCTCCTTCTTCTCTTCCTTGTTCTCTTCATCCTTGTGCTCCATCTTGTTCTCAATGGCTACGCAAAGCTCACCGTCCTTATTGACCTCGACGCGAACGTACTCCTTCTTCAGACCAGGAACTGCAATCTCCATTGTGTAAGCCTTGTCACTCTCCTTGACGTTTACTGCAGGAGCCGTGGTGCTTGTCTGGAATGAAGGCATCCAACTATCGTTAAAGAAATCATCGTTAAACCAATTGTTCAACCAATTCATTGCGTTATTTCTACGAGCTAACAACATAATTCAAATCCTCCTATTTTGTTTCTTAAGTTCCCGAGGCTGCAACCTGATGCAAACCCATGAAACTTAATCTATTATTGTTTTCTTTTCTCTTCTCCGGTTGCTCTCGCTTCCTTCGAAGTTCACTAAGCATTATGCAACATACATACCAGCCGCCGTTTTCTGTCATTATGTCGGTTATATCTGACTAAATGACATGTTGTATATTCATATATTTTTCGTAACTTTGTGGCGAACAAAAAACCATAAACATGCTTAAGAAAACCATTCTTCTTTCCATCTTCACATTAATACTATCAGTACCGAATACCGCCACGGCACAAACCATCGACCGCCGCCCCATCGTCGAGCGCAACAACCCGCACGTGGAGCGCATCGACAGCCTGTCGCCATTAACCGTCGGCAACGGCAGATTCGCCGTGACCGTCGACGCGACGGGACTCCAGACCTACCCCGAGTACTACAGCCAGGGCGTTCCTCTCGGCACGTTCAGCGAATGGGCGTGGCATTCCTTCCCGAATTCCAACGGCTACAAGCCCGCCGAGGTGCTGCTCAACCACGACTTCCACCGTGGTCACGACGAGTTCTATTCATCGGAATTCCGGCAGAAAGGCCGACAGCGCGACGCCTCGAACTATCTCCGTGCCAACCCGCAGAGGATGCACCTGGGCTGTCTCGGCTTCGACTTCGGCAGTGTTCCCCAGCTTGCTGATGTCCGTCAGAGCCTAGATATGTGGACGGGCAAGGTAACGTCGGACTTCACTCATGGCGGGTTCCGCTATCATGTCGAGACCGTCTGCCACCCCGAGAGCGACCTCATAGCCGTCAGGATAAGCAGGCAACCGAGCCCAACCGCAGCCAAAAGGGAAACCGACGACCAACTGATGGCGCTCAACTTGCGCTTCCCCTATCCTACCGGGCAGCACAGCGATGACGCCTGCGACTGGACTTATAATTCTCAGCGCCAGTCAATCCGCATTATCAGCAATGACGGTCATGCCTTCGAACTGGAGATAAGGAACGACACCAATACTTATTATTCGGCTATAGCCTGGCATCCTGTCGGCACGGCAAAGGCAAAGAACAGACACTCAGCCATTTATACACTACGTCTCAATGGCAACGAATTGTCTGTAAATATGACTGACAATGCCGAGGTCGTCTATGGTTTCTCACCAACAAAAGACGGGCTGAGGACTGTCGCCTCCACATCGTTCAGCGATGTCGAGCGTGCTTCGGCAGCCTACTGGAAAGGCTATTGGACCCGTGGCGGCATTGTCGACTTCAGCCGTGTGAGCGATCCGCGTGCCCGCGAACTGGAACGGAGGACTGTCCTCAGCCAGTATCTCCTCGGCGTCAACGACCAGCAGTGCTATCCGCCTGCCGAGACCGGACTGACTTACAACTCATGGTTCGGCAAGTTCCACCTCGAAATGATTTACTGGCATCAGGCTTGGCAGGCGCTATGGGGACACCCCGAGGCGCTGGAGCACACTCTTGACTGGTATTTTCGGGCGGAGCCGATGGCACGCGAGATAGCCCGCAGGCAGGGTTTCAAGGGTGTGCGCTGGATGAAGATGACCGACCCGTCGGCAGCAGAGGCTCCGTCGAATGTCGGCAGCTATCTTATTTGGCAACAGCCGCATGTCATCTATCTGGCTGAACTTCTCTATCGGGCTGCACTTGCCGACAAGAACTGCGGACAGCAGAAGGCTGACGAAATACTGAAGAAATATGCACCGCTGGTCGAGGAAACGGCTGAGTTCATGTACGACTTTGCCGAGCGTGACAGCATCAGCGGACGGTACATCCTGCGTGGATACATCCCGGCTCAGGAGACTCTGAAAGCCGACTCCGTAAGGAACTCTCCGTTCGAGCTGAGCTATTGGCTGACAACCATGCGCATGGCGCAGCAATGGCGCACACGTCAGGGATTGCCGGAGATGAAGGAATGGAACGAACTTATAAATAATTTGTCGCCGTTGCCTTCGAAGGACGGGGTTTACCTTACATCGGAAGGCGCACCGCTCATAGGTCATACAGCCGAGCAGACCGACTCACCTAAAGGCGACGACAAGTTCGCCAGCGACCACCCGATGCCTCTCGGCGCATTCGGTATGCTCCCCGAAAGCTATCTCTTCACTAAGGCGGGAATGGACTCGACATACAACTGGATTGTGAAGCACTGGAACTGGCAGAAGACTTGGGGTTGGGACTACCCTATGACGGCGATGTGCGCCACCCGTCTCGGGCGTCCCGACGATGCTGTCAACGCGTTGCTCATGCCAGTGCCGAAGAACACTTATCTGAACAACGGGCACAACTGGCAGTCCGACCGCCTGCGTTGCTACCTCCCCGGCAACGGCGGATTGCTCACGGCGATAGCCCTCATGACGGCTGGTTACGACTCTTCGACGACGAAGAATCCGGGCATTCCGACTTCATGGGATGTCCGTTGGGAAGGCATTCTGCCACTGCCTTAACAGCAACGAATGCCCTCTTACGATGTAATCGGTAACCAATTGAGTTCCAAACGGGTATCTTTTACGATTAAAAATAAATTATTTTTGAAATAAAAATAAATTAAAAAGCGATAGAAAATAAATTATTTTCTATCGCTTTTTAATTTGACTTCATTCTTAAAACGTTATCTTTGACAAGACAAAAGCTACTTAAAGTAATCGCGAAGTTGGGCTGCTAAGGCTGAGAGTTTCTCCGGATTGTCATTGCCGTAACGGTTCCAGATGTCCTGGCAAGGCAGGAGAAGCGGGTTTATCATCAGGTCGTCACGGTTTAGATAAGGGTCGCAGAACTGGAAGACATCCATCACTTCGCTGACGAGTTTCGGCGAAATGCCCATCAACTTGGCAAGCTGGCGCACCTCGGGGGTCTCCGGCACCATCGTTATAGGCGTCAGACGGAAGTAGAGGTCGAGTATCATGATGAGCATCACGGGCTTCAGCTCCTTGTTCTGAGGCAACGGACGGAAGTCCTTCTCGAAGGTTTCCTTCACCTCAACGCCATGGTAGAACTCGTCTGGTTTGCCGAATCCCTTCATGTGGCGCAGTTTATTGACGTCACGGGTGAGCTTCTTCGGATTTTTGTCGTAAGTCTTCCAAAGGAGCTGCAGCACCGGCGAATCGCTGTGGCGCAGGCGGAACATCTGATTGTAAAGGAACTGTGGGGGCACATGTACCTCCAGGCTCAAGTCGACCAGGTCGCGTGAGTAGAGGGGTTTCATTCCCTCCGGTTTCTTCTTGTAGAGTTTCAAAAGCAGAAGCCAGTATTCGTCAGACCAAAAAGGATGTGTAGTCATATTTAATTATTCCCCGCCAAGCCTCCCACAAAGGGTGGATGTTTAATTACCCAAATTACTCTGGAATTTCTAATTTCTAATTTCTAATTTTTAATTTATCTATCAGTTCCTTCATCCCCTCACTTGCACCCTTGTGAATGTAGGTTATGTTGCTTGCACCGGTGCTGACGGCATTAGGATCGATAAGGTAGATGGGCGTGCCGGGCTTAGTGTAGTACAGCAGGCTGGCGGCAGGATAGACGTTCAGCGATGTGCCGATGACGACGAAGATGTCGGCTGTCGATACCTCACGGGCTGCAGGCTCCAGCATTGGCACACTCTCGCCGAAGAAGACGATGAACGGACGGAGCAAAGAACCGTCCTTTGCCTTTGTGCCGGGTTTCACCTGAGAGTTCTCCGGACCAAGTTCCTCGATATAGTCGGGGTTGTAAGGCTCTCGCGATGAGCAAACCTTGGTGAGTTCACCATGCAGGTGGATGACATTCGATGAGCCCGCCTTCTCGTGAAGGTTGTCTACATTCTGCGTTATGACAGTCACGTCATAGTCCTTCTCAAGGTCGTGAATGAGTTTATGACCCTCGTTAGGTTGGGCGTCATAGAGCTTCTTGCGCATCATATTATAGAAATTGGTCACCAGTGTCGGGTCCTGGTCCCAGCCCTCGTGGCTGGCAACCTGCTCGACGGGATAGTTCTCCCACAGTCCGTCGTTGCCACGGAAAGTCTTGAATCCGCTCTCGACAGACATGCCGGCTCCGGTCAAAAAAACAATCTTCTTCATATTAATAAGGTATTAACATTGGCAAAATTAAAAAAAATTATTGGAATAACAATGCATTGTTCTAAGAAAATAATTACCTTTGCACGTTAAATTATATTGAGAGTATAACTATTATAAGGTAAAGCATAAAAACAGTTAGTAAAACATCAATGGACAAATTAAGTTACTCCCTTGGCCTGGGCATCGGCCGCCAGCTTGCACAGATGGGTGCAAAGGACATCAATGTCGATGATTTCGCACAGTCTATCAAGGACGCTCTTGCAGGCAAGACTCCAGCCGTCAGCGACCAGGAAGCACAGCAGATAGTCAATAACTTCTTCGATGAGCAGGCTCAGCGCCAGGCAGCCGCAGCAAAGGCTGAGGGCGAGAACTTCCTCGCCGGGAACGCTAAGAAGGAAGGCGTCGTCACTCTTCCATCAGGACTGCAGTATCAGGTTCTGCGTGAAGGCAACGGCAAGAAGCCGGCAGCTACCGATGTTGTAGAGTGCGATTATGAGGGAACGCTCATCAACGGTCAGGTATTCGACAGCAGCTACCGTCGTGGCGAGCGTGCTACATTCGGTCTCAACCAGGTCATAGCAGGATGGACCGAGGGACTGCAGCTCATGCAGGAGGGTGCGAAGTACCGCTTCTTCATCCCTTACAACCTCGCTTACGGCGAGCGTGGTGCCGGTCAGGCTATCCCGCCATACGCAGCCCTCATCTTCGATGTAGAGCTTCATAAGGTTAAGTAGTATTTAGCCTACTAAGCCCAATAGGCGTATTAAGCCTATTAGGCATATTAGGCTCATTAGGCATATTAGGCATATTAGGCATATTAGGCATATTAATAAAAAACAATTATAGAAAAAATGAAAAAGTTCGCAATCGTAGCCATCATGGCTATCGCAGTCGCCACATCATTCACCGGCTGCGGCAATTCAAACAAGAAGTCGGACGCAGGCACTTCAAAGGAAGAGGATTCTCTCGCCTACGCTATGGGTGTCATGGAGAGCCAGCAGATGCAGATGGCTCTGCAGCAGATCGGTGTCGACTCAACAAACATCGATGAGTTCCTCAAGGGTATCAAGGCTGGCGTTCAGAATGCCGGCGACAAGAAGAAGGATGCCTACAACAAGGGTCTCGCCATCGGTGTCAGTGAGAGCATGCGTTTCAAGCAGATGATTTACCCGCAGCTCTTCGCCAACGACTCTACAAAGACTCTGCCTATGGATAAGTTCATGGAGGGTCTCACTGCCGGCATGAAGCACAAGACTGGAAAGATGACTCCACAGAAGGCTCAGGAAGTCTTCCAGCGCGACGCTCAGAAGATTCAGGAGAAGTACTTCGAGAAGGCTTACGGTCCTAACAAGAAGGAGAGCGAAGCCTACATGGCAAAGGTTGCAAAGATGCCGGGCGTAAAGCCACTGGGCAACGGCGTATATTATAAAGAGGTAAAGGCTGGTACCGGTAAGACTCCTACCGCTCAGGATATGACTAAGGTCAGCTACGACGGTAAGACCATCGATGGCAAGACATTCGACAAGCGCAACAACGTCGAGATGCCTGTATCTGGTATGATCCAGGGGTGGACTGAGGCTCTGACTCACATGAAGGAAGGTGCCACATGGGAAGTCTACATCCCTTACGATGCAGCTTACGGTGCTCAGGACAAGGGTCAGATCAAGCCGTTCTCTGCACTCCACTTCACCATTACACTCGTGAGCGTTGAGAAAGCTCCTCAGGGTCAGCATGGCGCTCCACAGCAGATGCCTGTAAAGGTTAAGTAATTTTTATTAGAACTCTTATAACAAGGGCCGGTCTTGAGCCGGCCTTTTTTTAAATGTCATATCTGAAATGAGAAAGACAATATTACTGGCACTTGCCATCGTTGCAAGTGCTTCATTCAGCACTCTGAGTGCAAAGGACAAGAAAGAAAAGAAGGTCGTTCCGCCGACAACGGAGCAGAAGGTAGTACTGAAGTCGGCTAACGACTCTCTGAGCTATGTATCCGGTATGGCTCTCACCAACGGACTGATGCCGTTCCTTAAGCAGAACTTCGGTGTAACCGATGCCGACATGCCTAACGTCATCGAGGGCTTCAAGGAGGCTATCGCAAAGCGCAACGACCCGAAGATGAAGGGTTTTCAGGCTGGTCAGCAGATTGCACAGATGGTCGACAGCCGTATGTTGCCGGGATTACAGAAGGAGTTCACCATTGGCACTGACTCTCTTAACGACGAGATGGTGTTCAACGGTTTCCTCGCTTCCCTCAACAACGATACAACTTATTATACTCTCGACGAAGCCGAGAAGGTATTCGCTCAGCAGCGTGTGGCTTATAAGAACCGCGCCGACAGCCTGAACAAGAAAGCTGGTGAGGACTTCCTCGCCGAGAACAAGAAACAGCCGGGAGTCGTCACTCTGCCTTCAGGACTGCAGTACAAGGTCCTCACTAAGGGTACTGGTGCCATTCCAAAGGCTACCGACAAGGTGCAGGTTGTCTATGAGGGTACCACCATCGACGGCAAGGTCTTCGATGCTACCAGCAAGCACGGTGGCGCTAAGTTCGACACATTCACTCCGCAGAACCTCATCAAGGGTTGGCAGGAAGCTCTGACACTTATGCCTGTCGGTTCGAAGTGGCAGCTCTTCATCCCTTACAACCTCGCTTATGGTGAGCGTGGTGCCGGTCGTGACATTGCTCCGTACTCAGCCCTCATCTTCACCATGGAGCTCAAGGGCATTGAGGAGCCTAAGGCAGAGCCTGCCAACGGCAAGACCATCAACGGTAAGCCTTCTACCACTGCCGGTAAGGCAAACGCCGGCAAGGCAGCTACCTCCACAAGCAAGGCTTCCAAGCCTTCTAAGCCCATCTTAAAGAAGGCTCCTGCAAAGCGCAAGTAGTTCATCCTCGTCCAACGAGCCTCGTTCACATCACAACGAGCCTCGTCGTCATGAGTCCTCTCTTGCGTAAGCCGTTGCATTGCAACGGTCTTCTCCCTCTGTTGAGTTTGCCGTTGCTCTGCAACGGCTCTCCCAACTCCATCCATACTAAAAGTAATCAAAATGCGCCTATATGGCGCATTTTTTGTTTCTATTTGTTGCTAGTTTAATTAAAAATCAGTACTTTTGCTTGCTATTTGCAAACACAACAGCAAATTAATTAACAAAACATATAGAAATATGGAAAAAATCGACAAACTAGACAAGAAGATACTGTCTATTCTCTCCAAAAACGCCCGAATCCCTTTCAAGGACGTTGCAGCAGAATGTGGAGTATCTCGCGCAGCAATACATCAGAGGGTGGAACGTCTCAAAGAGGCTGGGGTTATCACCGGCAGCAGTTTTGACATCAACCCAAAGAGCCTCGGTTACAACACCTGCACATATATAGGCATTAACCTTGAGCGCGGCTCCATGTACCGCAAGGTCGTCGAGCATCTTGTCAACATCCCGGAGATTGTTGAGTGCCATTATACCACCGGCTCATACACCATGCTCATAAAGGTGTATGTCAAGGACAACGAACAGCTCATGGACCTGCTCAACAACCAACTGCAGGGCATTCCGGGAGTTGTCAGCACCGAGACCCTTATTTCACTTGAACAGAGCATAAAGCGTGGACTGCCTATAAACGAGGAGGAAGAAGATGTTTAGTATAGACAACCATCTTTCTGAATTCTACAAACAATTCCCTGAAGGCAGACACCAGCCCGTCATAGGCATTACAACCAACTATGCCGACGGAGGCGCTGCTCTCAGTGAGAAGTATTACAGTCAGGTAGTTGCTGCAGGCGGCACACCTTATCTCATTCCACCAGTTGCCGACCGCGACGTTATCGTCAACACCCTTGAGCATCTCGACGGACTATTGCTTACCGGCGGCGGCGACTTCAACCCGCTATGGTGCGGCGAAGAGCCATCGGCAAAGCTTCATGGCATCAACGCTCATCGCGACCTGCCTGAGTTGCTTGTTACCCGTCTCGCTTTCAACCGCCAGATACCTATGCTCGGCATCTGTCGTGGCATACAGACTCTTGCCATAGCTCTTGACGGCGAAGTCGACCAGGACATCTATGAGAAAGGCGCAACGATAAAGCACAGCCAGGACGCCGACCGCTCGGAGCCTACACACACTGTGAAGCTTGCTGCGGGAAGCATTCTCCATGCTGTCTATCATACTGACAACATTGCCGTCAACTCATTCCATCATCAGGCTGTACGCAAGGCGGGACCAAGGTTCCGTGTAACTGCAAAGGCTCCTGACGGTGTCATCGAAGCTATCGAGAGCAGTGAGTTTAAGCCGATAATGGGCGTTCAGTGGCATCCGGAATGCCTTGAGAAAGAAGGTCTGAAGATATTCCAGTGGCTGGTAACACAAGCCAACAACTTCTACATTGCCAAGAAGGTTCACAACCGTGTTCTTACTCTCGACACCCACTGCGACACCCCGATGTTCTTCCCACAGGGCGTAGAGTTTAGCCATCGTGACCCACGAATCCTTTATGACCTCCACAAGATGACCGACGGACGGCAGGATGCCGTTATCATGGCGGCTTATCTGCCCCAGCCGAAGATAGGTGAGCGTTTCTCACAGACCATCGACTTGGAGGGCATATCACGCTTCAATCCTGACCTTGCTGAAAAGTATATAAAGACAAAGGAAGTCCAGACTTCGAAAGGCACGACCGTCGAGCGTACAATAGCTCCTAACGACTATGCCGACCTTATCTTCGACAAACTGGAGAGTATCGTCCGTGACAACTCTACATATATAAGTATAGCCCGCACGCCGACCGACCTCTATGAGGACAAGCGCAAAGGACGCAAGAGTATCATGTTCGGCATTGAAAACGGACTAGCTCTTAACGGCGATCTCCGCAACGTTAAGCATTTCGCCCAGCGTGGAGTGGTCTATATAACCCTATGCCACAACGGCGACAATGACATCTGCGATTCTGCCCGTGGCAGCAACATGCATAACGGTGTTAGCCAATTCGGCGAGAAGGTTATCCACGAGATGAACCGTCATGGAATAATGGTCGACCTCAGTCATGCTGCCGAGAAGAGTTTCTATGACGCTCTCGACATTAGCAGTCAGCCTATTGTATGCAGTCACAGCAACTCACGGGCTCTCTGTGATGTTCCCCGCAACCTTACCGACGCCCAGATGCGGGCACTTGCAGCCAAAGGCGGTGTAGCCCACATTACTTTATTCCATGGTTTCCTTAAGAAGGATGGCGAAGCAACTATCATGGACGCTATTGCTCACCTGGAGCATGCTATAAAGATAATGGGCATCGACCACGTGGGCGTTGGAACCGACTTTGACGGCGATGGCACTGTCCGTGGCATGGCTGACGCCAGCGAGATGATTAACTTCACCCTACAGCTTCTCCGCAGGAAGTACAGCGAGCGTGACATTGCTAAGATATGGGGCGGCAACTGGCTCCGTGTTATGGCTCAAGTTCAATCAGTAAGATAGGTTTTTCAAATATTATCTAGTATAATAAAGATAAGATATTCCAATATTATCTAGTATAAAATAATGACCAAGAAAATGAAAATTGTTACCGGCATCGTCATCGTCGCCCTACTTGGCGGCGGTTACGGCTGGAAACTTCATAAGGACAACGAGATGGCATCAGCCATTGCCGGTGATGCCGACACTATTCAGGTAGCACCTGTCGGACCAACATTCAACTCCGACTCAGCCTACGCTTTCACCGCTGCCCAGTGTGCCTTCGGTCCAAGGACAATGAATTCCACAGCCCACGACAAATGCGAGTCATGGATTAAAAGCAAGTTCAAGTCGTATGGTCTGGAAGTTAAAACACAGAAAGCCGACCTCAAAGGAATCGACGGCGAGCTGTTCCACTCCACTAACATCATGGCAAGCTACAATCCAAAGGCAACGACCCGCATTCTTATCTGTGCCCACTGGGACAGTCGCCCTTGGGCAGACAACGACCCGGACAGTACCAAGCACAATGAGCCTGTCATGGCAGCAAACGATGGTGCAAGCGGTGTTGCCGTCATGCTTGAGCTCGCCCGTACTATCTCCAAGGACAAAAAGCTGAACAAAGACATTGGTATCGACTTCGTTTGCTTTGATGCCGAAGACTCAGGAAAGGACGGCGATGACGACAGTTGGGCTCTTGGCGCACAGTATTTCGCCAGCCATCAGCCGGAAGGTCTGTCATGGTCGTATGGTATTCTGCTTGATATGGTCGGTGGCGAAGGTGCCCAGTTCTATCAGGAACAGATGTCTATGCAGTTTGCTCCGGACATTGTAACTAAAGTTTGGAATGCCGCGGCAGCTGCCGGATACTCTGCTTACTTCCCAACAGAATCAGGCGGAGCTGTCACCGACGACCACATTCCATTGAACAAAGCAGGTATTCCTACCGTTGACATCATTCCGTTCTACCGTGACCTGCCTGACAACTCGTTCGGACCGACATGGCATACTACATCAGACACGATGGACCACATCGACAAGAACACGCTTAAGGCTGTCGGACAAACAGTTATTCAGGTTCTATATTCAGAATAAGCTCAACATATTTTCTGAATAAGAAAGCTGAATAAATAAGAACAGACAAACTGTATAATTAAGAACAAATAAGCTCTATCAAAGTACAAACAGGTACTCTCCCGGAACAATGATAGAAAACTCAAAGTAGTTAAAAAGTTCTCTATTTCATTGTTATTACGAAAATTATGCGTAATTTTGCACTCTAAAACTTATTATGAGCAATATAGTCGTCAAAGCAGCAAACACGAAACGGATAATGGATGACTTCGTAAAGTTCCCTAACGAACTTTATAAAGGAAGTCATGAATATGTCCCAGACCTTGACATCGACGTCAGAAACACTTACAATCCAAAGAAGAATCCAGGACTTAAGTTTTCTGACGCACAGCCGTTTGTAGCTTATCGGGACGGCAAAGTAGTAGGTCGTGTAGCCGGAGTCATAAACCATCATGCCAATGAAACATGGAAGGCAAAGAACGTAAGGTTCAGCCAGATAGACTTCATTGACGATGAGGAAGTGTCAAAAGCTCTCATTAACGCAGTCATCAGCTGGGGTAAAGAGTGCGGAATGGACACTATTCAAGGTCCTCTCGGCATAACCGACTACGACAAGGAAGGCATGCTTCTGGAGAGCTTTGACTCCATGGCGGCTATGACCGAATACTACAACTACCCGTATTATCCAAAGCACATGGAAGCGTTGGGGTTCGAGAAAGCTGTCGACTGGTTGCAGATTCGAGTCAAAGTACCTGAGGAAGTACCTGTAAAATACGCACGAGTATCACGTCTGTCAAAGGAAATGTTCGGACTTCACGTCCGTACCATTACCCGCAAGGAAGTCCTCAACGGCTATGGCGTAAAGATATTCAAGCTTCTCAATGCAGCATACGCACCTTTGTTCGGCTTTACACCAATGTCAGAAGGACAGGCTGTGGAGTACATCAAGCATTATCTTCCGCTGTTGAACCTCGATATGGTTCCGGTAGTTGAGGATGACAAAGGCGAGCTCATAGCCATTACCGTCACCATGACGAGTTTATCGCATGCCCTTCGCCGCACCCACGGACATCTACTCCCGTTCGGTTGGTTCTATCTTATCAGGTCGCTGAAATGGCATCCTGAGCACACAGCCGGACTGTTGCTTATAGCTGTCCGCCCGGATTATCAGGGACTTGGCGTCAATGCATTGCTGTTTGATTACCTCATTCCGGTCTATAACAAGATGGGAATCCGCTATGCCGAGACGGGTCCGCAGCTTGAGAACAACGTCAAGGAAATATCCCAGTGGAAGCCTCTCAACCCACAATTTGTGAAGAGACGTCGCTGTTGGACAAAGAAAATCTGACCGCAATGGTAATCTTGACAGACTTGACAAAGATAATTTGATAGAGACAAACAAACTCAAAACTTATAAACCAATATATGAAAAGAGTAGTTATAACAGGCATGGGCATTTGGTCTTGCCTGGGCACGACACTCGATGAAGTTCGTGACTCACTCTACAACGGCAAGAGCGGAGTGATTTTCAGTCAGGAACGTAAGGACGCCGGATTCCGTTCGGCTCTCTGTACCGATGTGAAAAAGCCAGACCTCAAGCCGTACATAAAGCGTAACCTCCGCCAGTTTATGCCGGAAGAGGCTCAGTACGCATACATGGCAACACGCCAGGCGTTGGAAATGGCAAAGATGGATCAGGACTTCATCGACAAGCATGAGGTTGGAATCATCTATGGCAACGACTCTGTAGCACAGGCTACAATGGAAGCTCTCGACAAGTTCCGCGAGTTCAAGGACACAGAGATGTGTGGCAGCGGTGCTATCTTCCAGAGCATGAACTCTACAATATCAATGAACCTTGCATGCCTCTTCCACCTCAAGGGCATCAACCTCACAGCATCATCAGCCTGCTCATCATCAAGTCAGGCTATCGGTCTTGCAGCCCTGCTTATCCGCAACGGTCTTCAGGACTACGTAATCTGCGGTGGTGCCGAGGAAAACAACATGTATGGCATTGCAAGCTTCGACGGTATCCAGGCATTCTCAACACGCGAAGACGAGCCTACAAAGGCAAGCCGTCCATTCGACCGCGACCGTGACGGACTTGTTCCTGGCGGTGGCGCAGCAACAGTTATCGTCGAAGACTATGACCATGCCGTAAAGCGTGGCGCTCCTATCATTGCTGAAGTTGTCAGCTGGGGATTCTCAGGCAATGGCGACCACATCTCTACTCCAACGGTAGAAGGTCCTGCACGCTCCTTGAAGCACTGCCTTGACAACAGCGGTATTCATGACATTCGTGAGATTGGATACGTCAACGCACACGCTACATCAACACACGTTGGCGACAGCCGCGAGGCACTTGCCATAGCCCAGAACTTCGGCGACTACAAGGTTCCAGTAACATCGACAAAGAGCCAGACAGGTCATGAGATGTGGATGGCAGGAGCCAGCGAGGTTATCTACTCGACACTGATGATGAAGAACGACTTCATTGCAGGAAACATCAACTTCGAGAACCCTGACGAAGAGAGCGCAAAGCTGAATATCATACCGGAAACAAAGCAAGCACATTTCGATATGTTCCTGTCAAACAGCTTCGGCTTCGGCGGAACAAACTCGACACTTATTATCAAGAATCTTAATAACAAATAGTTATAAACCACCGATAATCGCTTATAACTCAAAACAAAAGGAAAATTATGACACGCGAAGACATTATCAAGAAAGTTAATTCTACACTCGCTGAGGAGTTCGAGGTAGATGAGACTAAAATTTCTCCGGAAGGAGCCATCAAGGACGTTCTCAGTCTGGACAGCCTGAGCCTTGTCGACCTCGTTGCCGTAGTCAACTACACATTCAAGATTAAGATTCCTACAGAGGATCTGCGTAAGATTGAGACCTTCAACGATCTCTATGACTACATTGAGCAGCACGCAAAGTAATTAAGTAAACGAGCGGCCTCCCCCAACCCCTCCAAAGGAGGGGAGTCTTTATAGTTACTTCAATGGATAAGCCTAACCACAGAACTAATGACAGACTCCCCTCCTCTAGAGGGGCAGGGGGAGGCTGTGTTATTATTGGCAGCGGCCTTGGTGGGTTAGAGTGCGCACGCATCCTAGCCTCCCAAGGTCGTCGTGTTATTGTTCTGGAACGCGAACAGCAGCCCGGTGGATGTATGCAGAGCTACCGCCGCGGCAAATATGCTTTCGATACTGGAATGCATTACGTTGGCGGGCTTGCCAAAGGACAACCGTTATACAATGCTTTCAAGGAACTGAACCTGTTGCATCTGCCTTGGGTTCACCTTGATGCCAACGGATTCGACAGAGTCACTATAGCCGGACAAACATTCCGTCTGGCTGAAGGCTATGAAAACTTCATCAACACTCTTGCCGGAGAATTCCCTTCGGAACGTGAAGCCCTTCATCGCTATGTCGAAATACTGAAGAAATCGGAAAGCCGTGACGCAGCCATTACCAAGCAACTCATGGAGACTAACGCATGGGACTGGCTAAACAGTAACTTCACCGACAAGCTATTGCTCAACGTTATCTCCGGTGCGTCAATGAAACTGGAACTCCGAAAGGAGAGTCTGCCGCTGTTCACCTTCCTCCATTGCAACAACAGCTACATACAGAGCTCATGGCGGTTGCGTGGCGATGGCAATCAGATAGCCCATTCGCTCATCAATGATATACAGGAAATGGGTGGCGAAGTCGTCTGCAACGCCGAGGTAGAGGAACTGATAGAGCAAGACGGACAAATAACTGAGGCTGTCTGCAAGGACGGACGGCGAATAAAAGGCGACACTTTCATCTCTGATGTTCACCCTGCCGTTACCCTATCATGGGTCAAGGACAGCCAGAAGATAAGGCACATATACCGTCGTCGTATGTCAATGCTCGAGAATACATTCGGCATGTTCACCGTCTCACTGGTACTGAAGCCACACACCATCAGCTACTTCAACCACAACGACTATATCTATCGCGAAGCCAACGTCTGGGACTTCTATGAGAAGAAAGGACCAGTCGGTGGAGAAATGCTCTCTTGCCGGGTACCCGAAAACGCACTGCTTTCAGCCGACGGCGAGATTCTTGACAAAGAACTATATGCCGAGCAGATAGACATCCTCACCCCAATGCTTTGGAATGAAGTGTCACAATGGAAGGACACAACCGTCGGACGCCGTAGCGAAGCCTACAAGGCAATGAAGCAACAACGTGCCAAGGAGTGCATAGCTCTTGCTGAGACAGTCATCCCCGGACTTTCCGACGCCATTGACAAGGTCTACACCAGCACTCCTCTCACCTACCGCGACTACACTCTCACGCCAAACGGCTCAGCCTTCGGCATACGCAAGGATTCAGGCAACCCGCTGATGACCCAGTTGTCAGTCCACACACCGGTTCCGAACCTGTTGCTCACCGGTCAGAGCCCTATACTCCACGGGCTTGAAGGAGTGACAATGACAGCTATGGAGACAGCAAATAATTTATAATAATATATGGAATACGCATTAGTTACCGGCGGAAGCCGAGGAATAGGACGCGCAGCAAGTGTCCGTCTGGCACAGATGGGCTATCGCGTGCTCATAAACTTTGTACACAACAGCGCCAAGGCTCAGGAGACTCTTGACCTCGTCCGCAAAGCAGGACAGGACGGCGAGCTGTTGCAGTTTGACGTTGCCGACATCAAGGCAACACGTTCAACCATCGACAATTGGCAGCAGGCACACCCTGACGACTATATCGCTATTCTCGTCAACAATGCCGGTATCCGCCGTGACAACCTCCTTGCCCTCATGCCTGACGACGACTGGACAGCTGTGCTGAACACAACGCTCAACGGCTTCTTCAACGTCACCAAGCCGCTCATTCCAATGATGCAGTTCCATAAGTTCGGCCGCATCATCAACATGGCTAGCCTTAGCGGAATAAAGGGACTGCCCGGTCAGACCAACTATTCTGCCGCCAAGGGAGGAATCATTGCAGCTACGAAGGCTCTCGCCCAAGAGGTAGCCCGCAAGAACATCACTGTCAATGCCGTCGCCCCAGGATTCGTCAAGACCGATATGACAGCCGATCTCGATGAGGACGCACTGAAGAAGACCATCCCAGCACGCCGTTTCGGTGAGCCTGAGGAGGTTGCAGCACTCATCGGATTCCTTGCATCGAAAGAAGCCGGTTACATCACCGGAAACGTAATCTCCATTAACGGAGGATTATACACATAATGGAAGATATAACAAAGATACAGGTTAAGTTCAGCGAAATAGACTCTATGCGCTGCGTATGGCATGGCTCCTACGTCAAGTACTTCGAGGACGGACGGGAGTCGTTCGGACGTCACTATCCGGGCATTGGCTATGCCGATATGGAGCGCGAGGGTATCTATGCGCCTGTCTACGACCTTCATCTGCATTATCTCAAGCCGCTTGGACTGAATGACGTGGCGGTCATCCACACCAAGTATAAATACCATATTGGCGCCCGCCTCGACTATGAATATGAGATATTCCGTGAGAGCGATGGCGCCCTCTGTTGTACGGGGGCGACCACGCAGCTGTTCATAGATAAGAATGGTGAGCTGATGCTAGAGAAGCCAGACTACTTCGTGGAATGGCAGAAGAAGTATAAGGTTTAGGGATAGGCTTAATAGGCATATTAGGCATAATAGGCTTAATAGGCATAATAGGCATATTGGGCATAATAGGCATATAAAACAAAATAAAAAACAAAAACAGGAAAAAAATGCAAGACTTAATAATTTACAATACTCTGCACAGGCAGAAGGAGCTCTTCCGCCCTATCAATGCACCACACGTGGGCATGTACGTCTGCGGTCCGACCGTCTATGGCGACCCGCATCTGGGACACGCCCGTCCGGCAATAACATTCGACGTTCTCTTCCGTTACCTAAAGCACATTGGCTATAAGGTACGCTACGTCCGCAATATCACCGATGTAGGTCACCTTGAGCACGATGCCGACGAAGGCGACGATAAGATAGAGAAAAAGGCACGTCTGGAGCAGCTGGAGCCAATGGAAGTAGCCCAGTACTACACCAACCGCTACCACGACGCCATGCGTGCGTTGAACGTTCTGCCTCCATCGATAGAACCTCACGCTACAGGACATATCATCGAGCAGGAGCAACTGGTAAAGGAAATCCTCGATAACGGCTATGCTTACGTAAGCAAAGGCTCTGTCTACTTCGACATTCAGAAGTATGATAAGAAGTACCACTACGGCATTCTCTCCGGCCGCAACCTCACGGACATTATCAACAAGAGCCGTGAGCTTGCCGGAACCGACGAGAAGAAATGCCAGGCCGACTTCGCCCTTTGGAAGAAGGCACAGCCGGAGCACATCATGCGCTGGCCAAGCCCATGGAGCGACGGATTCCCCGGATGGCACTGCGAGTGCACGGCAATGGGACGCAAGTACCTCGGCAACCACTTCGACATCCACGGAGGCGGAATGGACCTTATCTTCCCTCACCACGAGTGCGAGATAGCTCAGGCTGTAGCCTCACAGGGCGACCAGATGGTGAAGTACTGGATGCACAACAACATGATAACCATTAACGGACAGAAAATGGGTAAGTCGCTCGGCAACTTCATCACACTGGATCAGTTCTTCACCGGCAACCATCCTACCCTCGACCAGGCTTACTCGCCGATGACTATCCGTTTCTTCATTCTCTCGGCTCATTACCGAGGAACGGTTGACTTCTCCAACGATGCCCTGAAAGCCGCTGAGAAGGGCTACCAGCGTCTTATGACAGCCATTGACGACCTGAAACGCATCCAGCCATCTGCAAACAGCGACGAGAAGACTCACGAATTTGTCGCAGGACTCCGCCAGAAGTGCTATGACGCTATGAACGACGACCTGCAGACTCCGCTCGTTATAAGCAACCTCTTCGAGGCAACCCACGTCATAAACTCTATCCTCGACCACAAGGCACAGATTAGCGCTGACGACCTTAAGGAACTCACTGAGACGTTCAACCTCTTCACCTTCGACCTGCTCGGTCTGAAAGATGAGCGCAGTGCCAACAACAGCAAACGTGAGGAAGCCTTCGGCAAGGTTGTCGACATGGTGCTCGAGCTCCGCGCAAAGGCAAAGGCAGCCAAGGACTGGACTACTTCTGACCAGATTCGTGACGAGCTCACAAAGGATGGATTTGAGATAAAGGACACCAAGGACGGTGCTACATGGAAGCTCAATTAAGCTAATTGTAAAAGATACCCAATTAGAAGCTAAAAGATACCCAATTAGAAGCTAAAAGATACCCAATTAGAAGCTAAAAGATACCCTTTTAGAATCTGGTTGGGTATCTTTGTTTTTAGCATTGAATATCTGTTCATCTTTGTTTCAAATCTGTTTTTATTTATGTACGAATAGTCCCGTTCTATTACAGCCTAAGTCTTAATATCATATTTATAAGTGTCTTTTTTGTGTTTTAGAGCCATCCAAAGGTGGATTATTTATTCAAAAGGGTGGATTTTTATAATATTAGTATAACAATAACCGATTTTTACGAATCAGTTATTTAGTAAAAATACTAATTTTGGAGTCAGAATCTACTAATTCAATACACTTATTTATACTAATCGAATGAACAAATTTACCGTGTTAGCGCAACTTCCAAGAATTAAACGCGCATCTATTTTATTAGGAATCCTATTCCTAGGACAGACCGTACAGGCACAGAAGATCGACTTCGACCAGTCGGGACGTCGCACCGATGAAGTAACCCAGACAGGATTCAGCTCCTGGCAAGTGGGTCAGTTGTCATACAATGGCAGTGCAAGTACCACCGTCAATGGTGTCCGTGTGACTGTAAAAAACAGTACAAACGGCTATGACCTCCGCACCGGATGGTACAAGGCAAACATCTTAAAGGACAAACTCATCAACGACGGAATCCACCACGATGGCAATCCACTCCGTGGAACCAGTATCACTATCACCGTCAGTGGTCTGAGCAATGGCAACCACTCGATTCAGGCTTACCATAACAATCCTGACGGCGTGGCAGGCATGGGCAACATCACCGTGGTCGTCAACGGCAGTAAGAAAGCTGTTGTCGCTCCGTCATCACGTGCCGCAAGCACGTCACAGGCTGCCAAGTCATACGTTTCGTTCAGTGGTTCGTCGGCTACTATCGTCTATAGCAGCAACACCGACTTCTACATCAATTCTCTTGAATTCGACGTTGCCGACGCCAATGCACAGGCTACATCACCCTACCCTGCCAACCAGGAGTTCCATGCCAATGCCGACAATGGCAGCATTGCGCTCAGATGGAGCCCGGCAAAGAACGGTGCCAACTCGCAGGTTCTCTACTGGAGCACCGACAAGAACGCTGTTGCCAATGGCTCAGCCAACCGCGTGAACCTCTCAGGCAATGCGTCGTCATATAATTTAAGTGGATTGTCGCCACTGAAGAGATACTATTGGCGTGTCGACGAGATAAAGAACGGCACTACAAGCAAAGGCGAGGTATGGGCTTTCCAGCCACGTCGTCTTGCGTTCCCGGGCGCTGAGGGCTATGGAAAATATGCCATCGGAGGTCGTGGCGGCATCGTCTATCATGTCACAAATCTCCGCGATGACAACAGCTACGGCTCTTTCCGATATGGCGTGACAAAGCTTTCAGGACCACGCACCATCGTCTTCGATGTTGCCGGAGTTATAACCCTTACATCCCGTCTGACCATCAGTGATCCGTACATTACCATCGCCGGACAGACAGCACCGGGTCGTGGAATCATGTTCCGCTCGAAGGCTCTCGGCGTGGCTACCGACGGCATTACTCGGTTCATCCGTCTGCGTCTTGGTGGAGGCGACAGCTGGAGTGGCAGTGGAGCCAACCAGAATACCATGGATGGTATAGGAATGGCAGGCAACAACAACTCTATCATGGACCACTGTTCTATCTCATGGACCATTGACGAGGCATTCTCTTCACGCAATGCAAAGAACGTCACACTGCAGCGCACTCTTATCTCTGAGGCTCTCAACTATGCCGGTCACAGCCATTATGTAGAGCAGTCGAACAGATATGTCGAGCACGGATATGCCGCTACTATCGGTGGTGGCGAAGGCGGAGTCGAAGGTGCTGGCTCTTACCATCACAACCTGCTTGCCCACAACGAAGGACGTAACTGGAGTATGTCGGGCGGTCTCGACGGAAACGGTTATTATGACGGCCATCACGACATGTTCAACAATGTTGTCTACAACTGGGGCGGACGTACAACCGACGGTGGTACTCACGAAGGAAACTTCGTAAACAACTACTATAAGATGGGTCCTTCGTCAACTGAGCAATACCTTCTCACTGCCAACCTCGAGGGAACAGGTAAGGGAACACAGAGCTACTATGTCAGCGGAAATATCCGTGAGAACTTGAACCACTCGAAGACAACCGACCAGAACCAGCTCAGAAGATACGTTCTAAGCGGTGGACAGAAACTCAACTGGACAGTATTCCAGAACAAGCCGTTCTTCCCTTCACTGGCAAACATTGAGAGCTCTGAGGCTGCATTTAAGAATGTATTGTCGGATGTAGGATGTAATATGCCGGAACTCGACAACCACGACCAGAGAATGGTCAGGGAGACTCTTAACGGAACATACTCTAAGACAGGACACTACACCAAGAAAAAGGGTCTTATCGACCGTGAGAGCGATTCCGAGGGATTCAATGGACTGAACATTACATACGCTCAGCGTCCGTCAAACTGGGATACCGACAATGACGGTATGCCTGACTGGTGGGAGAAGGCGTATGGTACTAACCCTAATGTTGCCGACAACAATGGCGACTTGAACAATGACGGCTACACCAATCTTGAGGAATACCTCAACTGGGCAGCCGAGCCTCACTTCGAAATCAATGGTAAGACTCAGGTCAATCTCGGCACTTATTTCGCAGGATATACCCGTCCTTCATACAGAGTCAGCTACACCGACAATGGTGCTGTAGCAGGCATTAGCGGCAACACACTGACCGTTTACAACGGCTCGGCTAAGGCTCTGTTCGTCGTTAAGGTGACTGCTTCACAGGATGGAGTATCACTCACAAGGACATTCAACTTCTATGTAACCGGTGGAACAGCCGGTGGAAACCAGCCAACAGAGAAGGCTGACAAGCAGAAGAAGGTCAATGAGACCGTTAGCGTACCGGCTTCAAACAAGGAATACAGCGGCACTATCCACTGGAACTTCGACAATGGAACCGCTAATCAGAGTGCTGAGGTATCAAAGGACTTCGAAGGCTATCTCACAGCAAGCACTTCTCTCGGCGAGAATCTGGTCTATGGCGGCGTCAAGCAGCTTACAAATCTCAATGAGACACGTGTCGGTGTAAAGGTTCAGCAAGGTGTTCCTACCGGCAAGAACGCTCTCCGTTTCAATGTACAGCCTGCCAAGGGATGTGCTTTCACTCCTACCCGTGTTGACTTCACAGCTACAAGAATCGGTACAGAAGGCGGTCTTATCGACGCCAACTGGGACTATGTAGAGCTCGGAACAAAGCTACATCCTGCACGAAGCAAGGAGAATCCTGAGTATACCACATATACTTACAATGTCAAGGGCGACCAGAGCAACAACCTCAAGTCACTCATCCTCTATCTCTATCAGCTTGAGACAAGCAAGCAGTTCGGTATAGCCAATGTCACAATCTATGGCAAGCTCTCACGGCCTGCAAAGGCTGAGGAAGCTCAGACTGAGAACGGAACCATCAAGTGGAAGTTCGACCAGGGCAATGCCGGACAGCAGGCTGTTGTAGGAAACGACCTACAGGGCTATGTAACTACCGACGTACAGATGGCTTCGGGACTCACCTACGGAGGAACAAAGGAACTCAGCGGACTCACAGAGACACGTATCGGAGTGACCGTAGACAATGATCCTGCACCAAGCAACGACAATAAACTCTCATTCGTTGTATCGCCTGTAGAGGGCTACTCACTGAACATCACACGCATTGAGTTCACCGCTACACGTATTGGCACTGACGGAGGAAACATCGATGTAAGCTGGGCAGGCAGTAAGATTGCCAGCGGATTGCGTCCTGCAAGAAACATGGCAAACCCTGAGTACACCACTTACACTTATAATGTAAGCACTGCCAACCCGCAGAAGGGCCACAAGCTGACATTCAACTTCTACAACATCGGCATAACAAAGCAGTTCGGTCTTGCCAACATAAAGCTCTACGGAACCCTTCAGACAGCCGGAGCCAAGGCAAACGGATTCGGTGTTACCGACGGAATAGAGAACGTTGAAATATCTCTTGGAGACAACAATCCATGGTACACACTCTCTGGCATGAGGGTTGAAAAGCCTTCACAGCCGGGCCTGTATATCCATAACGGAAAGAAAGTGATGATTAATAAATAGCCAACGGTTACAGCTGCCCCGCCTCTACTTGCAGCACAACACGCTCAATGAGGCGGTCGCGGCCGTTGGGCTCATAGCGTTTCTTAAGACTAGCTCCGAACAATCCGGCAAACGTCTGATAGACACCGGCACGCAACGGACCGAAGAAAGCTTTCACAATCTCGTAAGATGTCTGTCCGCACTCGCGGTCAACAAGTTTTATAAGGAGTTTACCCTGACTATAGGTAAGCTCCTTTTTCAGTTTCTTATAGTACTGTTTCTTTATGCCAGCCTCCACACGGTTGACCTGCGCCTGCCTCTCCTTCTCGTCAGGAATAGTCTGCAAGTACTCCTCGGTCTCGAATATGATGAGCTTCACCTGCTTGGCGTATGGCAGAACCTTCTTTATATTTCGTACAAGACGGTAGTAAGCCTCACGCTCCTGCGCATTCTTGAATACTAGTGGAGCCATCTTCACGAACGGTTCCGACCGGCGGATATACTGCACTGAATCGCCATTCTGCATTACCTTACCGATGTACAGGTCGGGCACATACCTCGGACCTACCGGCATCGGGTCGGCATCAGTAGCTTGTGCGGCGGCAGACAAAACCGACACCGCAGCAACGAAAGTCAAAAATAGTCTTTTCATTTTCATATCGCCGTGTGCTGATAAACGCCTGCAAAAGTAGTGATTATTTTCCGTCCATTGCCCGTTTTTAGCATTATTTTCAGTTTTAATCATTGATTTGCTTGATTATAGATTAATTATTCGCTAACTTTGTGCCATAAAATCAGCACTCAGTATTTATGAGAAACGGAAAAATACTAACGCTCATACTGGCAGTAATGCTGCTGTCGGCATGTGGCTCAACAGGTTATGTAACAACAAGAAGCAGGATATTGATAGACTCTCGTTATGATGCTCATCCCGACAGTGCCGCCGAGGCATTCATGGTTCCATACAAGGCGCATGTCGACTCAATGATGAACCCTATCGTAGGCTATGCGGCATCGGACATGTCGACCTACCAGCCGGAGAGTCCTCAGTCAAATCTCTTTGCCGATATTCTGGTTTGGGGCTCTAAGAAATTCAACGAATCGCCCGACTTTGCCGTCTACAACATTGGTGGAATCCGTGCTGCCCTCAGCAAGGGTCCGGTCACCATAGGCGACGTTCTCGACATGGCTCCATTCGAAAACAAGATTTGCTTCCTGACGCTTACCGGCGACAAAGTACTGGAATTGTTCCAGCAGATGACCGGACAAGGCGGACAGGGCGTCAGCCACTCTGTAAGGCTTGTAATGGACAAGAGTGGAAAGCTACTCAGCGCCACGATAAACGGCAAGGATGTCGACCCGAAGGCAAGCTACCGCATAGCCACTCTCGACTATGTAGCCCAGGGAAATGACAAGATGGATGCCTTCAAGGCTAAAACTGATGTCATTCAGCCGACAGCCGAGGAGAATAATGTCAGATACATTATAATGGATTACTTCCGCTCTTTCATGAAAGAGAACAAGGCTGTCGACTCGAAAGTCGAGGGAAGAATAACAGTACGTTAGTTATATCCCCAACAAGCATATAATCCTCACCAAGCCTCCCCCAAGGGAAGGATGTTTAATTACATTATTTAGACGAAACAAAATGAGATATTTCAAAATAAAACATTTTAAACCGAATAAACCCGGGCGTTCATACATTATCCCCTTTAGAGGGGCTTGGTTGGGACTCCTGTTGTTGCTGTTAGTTGGCTGCTCGTCCCCTACCCTCACCATTCTCCACACCAACGATACCCACAGCCAGATATATCCGTTGTCCAAGAACCTTGCCGACACGATGAAGGCAGGACGCGGAGGATTCCTCCGCCGCATAGCAATGCTCAAGGAGGAACGGCAGAAAGCCCCTGACTTGTTGCTCTTCGACAGTGGCGACTTCTCACAGGGAAGCCCCTACTACACCTTGTTCAAGGGCGATGTCGAGGCAGGACTGATGAACATGATGCACTATGACGCAGGAACAATTGGCAACCACGAATTCGACTTCGGACTGGAGAATATGGCACGGGTGTTCCGTGAACTGAACTTCCCTATCCTCTGCGCCAACTATGACTTCACGGGAACTCCTGTCGAGGGAACTGTCCAGAAGAACACGATAATCAAGCGGAAAGGCTTTAAAATAGGCGTATTCGGCATTTGTCCGAAGATGGACGGACTCGTCGATGAGAACAAATGCAAAGGAGTAAAATTCCTCGACCCAATCAAGTGCGCACAGGAGCAGATCGACGAACTGCGCAGTAAAGGGTGCAACTACATCATCTGCATATCTCATATAGGCTGGGATTCGTATCCAGACCTTATCGATGACCAAAAACTTATAAAGGGAACTCACGGCATTGACCTTGTTCTTGGCGGACACAGCCACACTTACCTTAAGAAACTTGAGTATGTAAACGACAAGGAAGGCAAACCGGTACCGGTCGACCAGAACGGTAAATCCGGTATCTTCATCGGCAAAATAAATGTCAAGAAGGTGCATTAAACAACGTGAAATACAGCCTTTTACAACGTAAAAGGGTTCGTTTTAAAAAACATTTTAAATTAAAAAGCGATGAAAAATAAATTGTTTTTCATCGCTTTTTAATTTATTTTTATTTCAAAAATAATTTATTTTCTATCGTAAAAAATACCGTTTTACAACGTAAAAGATAATCAGTTGGAATTCAAATGGTTATTCCTTACCACACAAACGGCTATCTAATTGTCGGTAAGCTGGCAATTATGGCAGAAAGAAGGAGACTTTCCCAATTGCCACAAACGGCGGAATTGAATCCCGACTGGCATTGGGCATCGAGGCAAGGCTCAGCAGATTAAGTCGCCCGGTCGGGAGTGCTTTATGAGCTTTAGAGGCAGTTTTCGTCTCCGCTTGTCGAGTATACTGAATATATTCATGGACTATTATTTTCTGGTTAGAGTTTTGGTTTTCCTTCAAAATCATTGCACACTTTCAAGAAAAACCACAAAGGAGCATAGAATATCATATTGAAAAACTTTGTCTTCCATCTAAAGAGTCATATAAAGCCGAAGTAACAAAATTCTGCTATTCAAAGTTTCTGCTATCGGAAACAATTCTGTAACTTTGCAACATGAGGGAGGAAGTCTCGTTTATCACACTTAATAATAACGCAAATGGAAGCAACTGCTATAATTGATTTCGACCGGAAGAATCGCATATTTACTGCTACATCAAAAGAGCTGTCACCTTATGAGGTAGAGGGGGAAGGGGAAACCGTGTATGAAGCTGTCGAGGAATTTATCTTCCACATTCAGGATGATATAGAATATTATGAGATGTACGGGCAAGTAAATGGTCTGCCTGATACAAGGAATCTTTATAACCTAAAACTTTGCTTCAAACATAAATGTACTCTCTCGAAGGATGCCAAGTTGTACCTCACAGCTGTCAACATAATGTTGGAGCGTCATCATGGACAAAAGGACAAGGCTGGTCATGACTATTACTTTCATCCGCTAAGAGTCTCTTTCAAGTGTGATGAGGTAGAAGAAAAGATCGTAGCTTTGCTCCATGATACCGTCGAAGACACAGGACTAACTATAATTGATTTAGCGAAAGCCGGATTCGACAACATGGCTATCATAAACGGTATAATTGCTGTAACCCGTAACCCTGACGAGACTTATGCTCACTTTATCATGCGTGCCTATATGGACGACATTGGGCGCGAAGTAAAGATTCACGACCTCGAAGATAATATGGATATAACTCGTTTGCCGGACTTAAGGGAAAAGGACTGGCACCGTCTGAATAAGTACCTTCATTCATGGCGATTCCTCAATAATCTTGAAGAAGATACCTCTAAAATTACAGAATAGGGCAATATAATTTGACCTGGTTCTTTTCACAGAAGTTTCGTCCAACAAATAAATAATAAATAGTCAGATATTCATAAAAAATGGCTACCTTTGTAATCACAAACCAAAAATTAAAGTCCAGGGAATGAGAAACAGCCTTATTATAGTTTTCTTCTTCCTACTGATATTGCCAATTAGTTCATCGGCTCAGCAGCAGAAAGGGAAGGATGTCGTCTTTTATGGCAATGTCAAGGATGAGTTCACCGGTGCCGATCTCAATGCATTCATAACGATCATGAGCTCCGACGGAACAGTGGTTGCTTCCGATTCCTGCGATGATGGCGACGGCTATTGGATTGACCTGAATGTAAAGAAGGAAGTGTATACTGTCCGTGCCGAACTCGAAGGCTATCAGACCACTACAATAAAATTTCCAGTACACTTTATCGGGCGCAACGTTGAGTTTGAATTGCCATTGATAAAGATGAAGCGTAAGGCCCACGAACTCAAGGAAGTCACCATTACTGCTACTAAGGTAAGGATGGTGCAGCATGGCGACACACTAGTCTTCAATGCCGATGCCTTCAACGTTCCGGAGGGTAGTATGCTCGACGCGCTAATTGCCCAGCTGCCAGGAACGGAGCTGAAAAGCGATGGCGAGATATTTGTCAACGGACGGAAAGTTGACTACCTGACACTTAATGGCGAGGACTTCTTCAAGGGCAACAATAAAGTCATGCTCGACAACCTGCCTTACTATACCGTAAAGAATATAAAGGTTTATAACAAGCTGACGAAGGAAAGCCGCTATGCCGGTCGTGAAATCGACAAACCGGATTACGTCATGGACGTGAATTTGAAGAAAGAATATAATCGGGGTTATATGGCTAATGTCGAGGCTGGTGGCGGCAACAAAGAGCGCTACTATGGTAAGGCATTTCTTCTCGGCTATACTGTTCTGTCTCGATTGGGCGTCTACGGCAATATGAACAACGTCAGCCAGCAGTCGGAGATGCAGTTCAACGACGAATGGAGTCCCGATAAGCGTGAGGACGGAGAGATAACCTACAAGAATGCCGGAATGGAATATTCCACCAAGAACAAGGAGGACAAATGGGAGGAGAAAGTAACAGCTGCACTGAAATACCGGAAAGCTGAGGTCAACACCCGTACCAACGCACAGCAGTATGCACAGCCCCAGGATGTTTATTCGGGAACAAACAATTATTCCGGCGGTCACGACTACACCCTAAGCCTCGGCAATCAGTTTACTGTCAACAAACCTACATTTATCGAATGGAAGGCAGGTGTCAACTATGACCAACACAAGGCAGGCTATGAACAGACCGACTCTACATATACTCTCGAACGGGCGCTCAACGAGGCTGTAACCCACGAGCACGGACGCAAACATACGACTACGGCTTCTTCAAGCATTAACCTAAACAAAACACTGCCATGGGGCGACATCATCGGTTTGGAAGCAGGAATGACAATAAAGTCAACTCGAAACACCGACGATAACTCACGCAGCATCATTTACCATCAGACAGCTGACGGCGAGGACCGTAACCTCCGCCACGACGATCCAGCCCACAGCTATAAATACTTTTTCACGGCAGTATACAACATTCCGCTGTCAAAGGCATTCACCGTAACTCCGATATTCACATATACCAACGACTACGCCAACGAACGTGACCGTTACTACTCCGCCAACGGCTCTTCGGCAGGCGAACCGCTCCAAACTTTGGATTCCAATAGCCGTGAAAGCCGTAAGAGGGGCAATAGTTACGATGAGGCAATAAGGATTGGCTATAGCTCCACCAGTTCGAAGGGCACAACCTTCTACACACACTTACAGGGTGGGCTTGAAGAGCGGCACGACCGTTTCACATTGGTAACCCCGTCGGACAACGGTAACACTTACTCCTTCAACCATCTGCTCCCTTCTGTCGACTTCGTCTCAGTGATTTCAGGTGGAGGAAAAAACATTTGGATAAATTATAATATGAACCGTACCACTCCCGATTATAATCTCATGACGGGACAGGCAAACACACTCAACCCTCTCGTGACGATTTACCGCAACAGAGCCTTAAAGCCAACGACGGTTCATAATGCAATGGTGAGTTTCAGTAAGTCGGTCAGTCACTTCAACAAGTCGTTTGGAATTGATGCCGATTGGTCGGCGACTCATGGATCAATCGGCTATGCACGCAGCTACGACCCGGCAACGGGAGCATATAAATACATGCCGGGCAATGTCAACGGCAACTGGAATGCATCTGTCAGTACAGACTATGAAACCGACTTCGACAGCAAAGGGCATTTCCATTTCAGCGGTTCAACAGAGTATGACATCAACCACAGCGTTGACTTCGACATTACCGGCTCGCCGGACATTGGCATGTCTGCACCGCTTTCAAGAATTCTATCGCATGCCGTCAGCCAAAGCGTTGAGATGCTATACAAGACGGGGCAGTTCACTGCCTCACTCATCGGCTCTGTCGACTGGCATAAAGTCAATGGCAAAGCCGACAACTTAGATGATTTCCATTACACCAACTTCCATTATGGAGTCAAGACGACGATTCCGCTCTTCTGGAAGGCAACGCTGAACAGCGACCTCACGATGTATTCCCGCCGTGGTTACAGCCTTCCCGAAATGAATGACAACAACCTTATCTGGAATGCTGCTCTATCGCGTCCATTCCTTAAGAATCGCCTTTTGGCAAAGCTATCAGCCATCGACATTCTTCATAAACTCAGCAATCGCAGTATTACAGTCAACGCGCAAGGACGCACCGAGACTTGGGTCAAATCTGTACCAAATTACGTCATGTTCAGCGTCCAGTTCAAATTCAGTGCCAAGCCCAAAGACAAGTAAACTTTTCTCCTTATCTAACTTAATTCCGCATTTTCCCCTTTAAAACCTAATAAATTTTCCTATCTTCCTCTTCTATCTACCTTTATAACCATCAACGGCCTTTAAGATATCCGCTTTGATGTTTTCCCAAGACACATGCTTGAACATCTTTGGCATAAGTTGTTCTTCTGCATCTTCAAAATAAGTAAGGCTCATCAATGCACGGAACTCACTGTGTTCAGGATATTTCTTATTGTAGAAGCCGAGAATATCTGCCAATGAATAATGTTGCAAAAGAAAATAAATATCAATGAAGTCCTTCTTTGTTAGTGTGTGATATTGCACAGATATATGAGAGGCACACAGGGTCAAGTGTGCGTAATTTCTTACAGACATTGACAATCTTGTCAAGGCCATAATAACTAAGGACAAGTTTCCAGTCATTCCATTCACCATACTCTAAAACTCTTTGCACTATTTGCCCTGGAGCCTTATCCATGTCAGCCTGGGACATGTCCACATCCCAAAACAGATTCTTGGAAAACTTAGAAAAACATTCTTTACTTCTCATACGCTTGCAAAGATAATAGTTTATTTTTAAATGTACATGTAAGGCTATAGTTTTTATTCGTCTAAAGCTAATGGTTTTGAGCCCTTTTCAACAATCTGTATTGCAGCCAGCAGGCATCAATCATGATTATGAATGGCATGAAAGGTATATGGAAACGGGCTTCGCCATGACCGAAGAAAAGCAGTATGGCTGTGCCGAAGAAGACTACTCCCAGCGGCATGGCAACATCAGTCCACCGGCGCCGGCGGATAAGCGAAACGCAGCCAATGACGAACAGCACCATAAGGGCATAATAATAAACGAGGTTGTAAGCCGTCAGCCACTGCACCCAGGTGTAATGCGGGAAGCTGTTAATCAGTGTCGGCATGCTCACTTCATTGTACATGTAGTCGCTGTTGTTCTTGTCGGGCATGAAAGCACAGAAGTTAGGATTGTCCGAGATGTACGTTTTTGCCAGTTTAATTGGCATCTGAGCGATGTAATCCTTCGGGTGGTCAACTATCCATGCCGCCATGCGTTTTTGCCACAGAGAGTCTTTCTGTACCGAATTGAAGCCTTTTGCGTCGGTATACCATGCGTCATTGTCGGCTGAAGTGTCAACACTGTACTGCAACAGAGCCATCCATCCGGTTTTTGCCTGATAGATGAAATAGCCGGTACGGTACCATGTCAGTGAGCCGATGATGACTATCATAATGGCAAATCCGGCAACTATCTTGGCTATGTTTTTCCATTGACGGGCGACCAAATAGTATACAGCCATTGCAGCAATGAACACCAGTCCCATTGGACGGATCCAGTTGGCTATAGCTGTCAGTATGCCTCCGGCTATTGGTTTTTTCCTGTTAAGGGCAAGCCAAATGCCCGAGAGGATGAAGAAAATGAATGGAAGTTCACTAAGAAAGCTCGTCGACTCGCCATAATTGGCAGGGTAGAGAACATAGAGGAGTAGGGCAGTGAACCCTACACGACCATCAAACTGATGGCAGGTAATCTTGTAAAGGAGGAGTGCCGACAGCCCCTTTAGTATGGCATAGATAAAATATAAAGGGGTTACGGTGTGGAAAAGAAAGAGGGACAGGGCAACTATGTTTATGGAACCGACATTCCATATAAAGTCGTAGCTGCCTATCTCGGAAGCAACAGGGTAGGGCTCGCCATGGGCTACACAGTCCTTGGCAAAGTAGATGTAGCAATCGCTGTCGTAATACAGGGTAGGACCGAACACCAGAATTATGGCGAACTGGATGACGGTGAATACCGCAACTATTGTGTAAACCAGCCTGTTGTTGTTAATTAGCTTCATTATCAGTTGACTACAGCTATCTTGCAGACAGTGCCTTTGTCACCGTCCTGAGTGGCTGTCTGAACCATATAAACGCCACTGGCTACCCGTTTGCCGTTAAGGTCGGTGCCGTCCCAGACGAATGAGCCGCCATTGCTTCTGCCTTCGGCTACAAGCACGCCATTGGTGGTGACTATCTTCACGTCGGCGTTATAGGTAAGTCCAACAATGGTTATAGGTCCGGTATAGCCAGGCTTGACAGGGTTTGGATAAGCGTAAGTAACGTCCTTGTCCATCTTATCGACGGTCTGGGTGGCGTCACTCATGTAGGAGCATAGTCCATTCTCTGTGCCGAAGAATACTTCGCCGGTAGAAGGGTCAATGGAAATGGACTCTACAATGTCGGACAGAAGCCCACTGTTGTTCGCCATGAAGTGATGGATCTCAGTGTTGTTGTCGGCACTGATGAGGTAGACTCCTGAGCCTTCGGTGCCGAACCATTTGCGATTGCCGCCATCGATAGCCATGCAGGTTATTGGAACTCCCGAGAGAAGATAGTCGGCAAGGTCAGTACCGTCATTGCGCGGAACCTTGTATTGCTGGAATACCATATCGGAAGGAGGGGTCGTTATCTCATTATATGGGATGTAGAACGGTCCTATCTGGGTGCCTACCCATATATTTCCGTCGAGGTCCTGAGCTGCGCAATAAACGTAAGAGAAACTGCGGTTGTATATTGTTCCGTCCTCATTCACCCAGTTATTATATACATAATCGCCATTTGTTGACGGCTGATAATAGACTAAGTCCTGAGAGATGAAGTGGTAATTGACAAACCACAGGTTCTTGTCACGATCGAAGAAGAAGTGTCTCATTCCGGCAAAGCTCAGGTTAGGCGAGGTCATGAAGTCGGACTTATGCTTGTTGACAAACTGTCCGTCGTGAGTATATTCCCAAAGCGACTGGCTCTGTGCCTGGCTGTTTCCAAACCAGTAATTGCCTTCGTCGTCGAAAGCTCCGCCGAGAATAAGGGTATAGTTTGGTGAGACGGCATTCTCAAGCGGGCTGTTCTCACTGTTCCAATGCTGCACGAAATTGCCATTTCGGAACTCATAGAGTCCTGTTCTGGAACCTACCATAACGCGGCTATGGTCTGTAGGGTCTACATCGACGGTGGCATTTGCCTGATAGAGGTAGCCTGTTTTTTTCTGAAGGCTGTCCTCATAGATAGTCCATGTGTCGGTCGATGGGGTGTATACCTGTACCATTCCGGGGCGGGGTAGGTCGGCACTTGGCGAATATCCGCCTCCGACGGTATAAAGACTTCCATACTTAAACCTAGAGAAATAGAAGTAGTTATACTTCGGACCCTCTGGTCTGTGAGCCTCTGCTATGGCAAGAAGCTGTGGGTCAACGGTATAGTTTTTTCGTGTATAGGAGCCTACTCTGGTCCAGTTTCCTGGGTCAAGAAGATTGGCTGACAAGCTGCCACGGTATAGTCCATTGGTTGAACTGGCGGCATAAATATAATTGCCATCGACATAACAATAGTCGACACGGAAACGAAGGTTGTAGGTATTGGTTACTTCATAGTCGCGCATGTCGATTTTGACAATTCCAAAACCGGTGCTCAAATAGGCAAAACGGTCATCCATGTAAATATCGTAAACCGTCTTGTTGCTTGACAATGAAGCGTTATAATAATCTGAAATGTTGGTAACGTTACCATTGGCATCAAGTATGTCAATGTTGTAATCGTTATAAAGGATAAAAAGTTTCTTGACTGTGTTGTTCCATTCTATATTGCTAATGGAACAATCGCTGAGACCGTTTACCTTGTCGTAAGTCTGGATGCTATTGTCATTTTCATTGTATGAGTACAAATCGTTGGAAGCAAGAACATACAAAATATTGCCTCCACGCTTTACATCCTGTACTTCATAGTAGGCCATATAGTCCTTCCATGTGCCTATCTGGGCAAATGACAACTGGCAATATGTCAATGATATTGCCAATAGAAATAACAATATAAACGGTCTCTCAATTCTCATAATTTCTTATGTTTTCAAACACCCGACATTGAGAAGGGCTTGTTAAGGACGTGGAGTAGGGTGGTCATGACTTCTTGAGATAGTCAGCAAGCTTCTTAACGGCACGAGCACGATGGGAGATTTTGTTCTTTACTTCCTCTCCAAGCTCGGCAAAGCTCTTGTCATAGCCGTCAGGAACGAAGATTGGATCATAGCCGAAACCCTCAGTGCCATGCTTCTCAGTGGCAATATGTCCACGTACCTCGCCTTCGAACTGAACCTCATGGTATTTGCCATCAGTCCCTTTTTGTATTAACGAGATACATGTGCGGAATCTTGCATCACGGTTGTTATTATTTCCTAATTTCCGTAACAATTTCGCCATGTTTGCCTCTGAATCGTGATCTGTACCCTCAGCATAGCGTGCCGAATGGACTCCAGGCTCACCATTGAGCGCAAAAACCTCCAGCCCTGTATCATCGGCAAAGCAGTCGTGATCATACTTCTCAGCTATATAAGCTACCTTCTGATGGGCATTCTCTTCAATGGTTTCGCCTGTCTCCGGAATATCCTCATGACAGCCAATATCCGATAGAGATACTATCTCAAATGAAGGACCTAGTATCTCCCTGATTTCTTCTAATTTGTGAACGTTATTTGTTGCAAAAACAATCTTCATACGAAATACAGTTTAACAAGGTAATTAAACATCCCCTCCATTCGGAGTGGCTTGGGGAGGCTTTAATCTTTTTTCTTCGGCACACTAACCTTTATCGGGTCGAAGCCTTCGCCATATACTCCGATGACTGCACTCTGGCTGACAAATGCCTGAGGATCAATCATCTTGATAAGACGGAAGATATACTGGCTCTCATTTTTCTTGGCTAGGATACAGAGTACCTTACGTTCCTTACCAGTGTACCAACCATGACCATCAAGGATAGTCACACCATGCTCAAGCTGAGTACCGATGGCATTGGCAATCTCCTGATACTTTAAAGAGAAAATCATGAACTGTACAGACTCCCGGCGGGCATTGAAAACATAGTCGAGCATGTAGTTCTCAATTACCATCGTGCAGAGACCGAACACTGTCATGTGGACTCGTGAGAGCATATCGCCAAACTGAGGAATGAACAAACAGGAACCAATTATCACGAAGTCGACAGCAATAAGCACTCGACCAAGAGATATGTTCTTGTATTTGTTCACACAGGCAGCAATAATATCCGTACCACCCGTCGAGCCATTATGCAGGAAGACAATAGCCAGACTTGTTCCGGTAATCATACAGCCTATTACCAACGACATAAACTGTTGACCCTCACCAAGGATAAGGTGCATCTTTCCGTCAGGACCAGTCATAAGCCACTGTGCCACACCAAGTAACACTGACAGCACTGTTATGGCATATACCGTCTTTACCATGAACCGCCAGCCTAGTATCTTCAATGCTACAAGAAGCAAAGCGAAGTTAATGACAAAGTAACTGTATGATATTGGAATCTTGGTAGCATAGAAAATGATAGCCGACAGACCGGTGATTCCTCCTGTCACAATGTGATATGGCAGAAGGAAAACCGTCCATCCGAATGTGTACATCAGAAGTCCGATGGTTATCCAAACATAATCACGGACCTCATTCCATATACCTTTACTCATTATTTAATAACTATATTTATAATACGGTTAGGAACAACAATAACCTTTACGATGTTCTTGCCACCAAGATACTTGCCAGTGCGCTCATCGGCAAGGACAGCCTTCTCGACATCGTCCTTAGGAGTATTCACCGGGAAGTTCATCGGGAAGCGAACCTTTCCATTGAAGCTAACCATCATCTTAACCTCGTCCTCCTTCAAGTACTTCTCGTCATACTCAGGCCATTTGGCATCGCAGACGGTACCACTGTTACCAAGAGCATGCCAGAGTTCCTCGGCAATGTGTGGAGCAAACGGAGCAATGAGGACTACAAGATCCTGCAGAAGCTCATGGTTAGTGCACTTCTGTTGACTCAGTTCGTTAACACAAATCATGAATGCCGAGATACTTGTATTGTAAGAGAACTTCTCAATATCGTCGGTAACCTTCTTGATAAGCTTATGAACGCTCTTCAGCGACTCAGCCTTTGCAGGTGCGTCATCGACAATAGCATCGCTGTCCTTCTTCCAATAGAGGTTCCAGAACTTCTTAAGGAAGCGAAAACATCCATCGATACCATTGGTATCCCAAGGTTTACTTGCCTCGACAGGACCAAGGAACATCTCATAGAGACGGAGAGTATCGGCGCCATACTGCTCAACAATATCATCAGGGTTGACAACATTGTACATCGACTTCGACATCTTCTCAGTGGCATATCCGCATACATACTTGCCATCCTCAAGTATGAACTCAGCATTCTTATACTCAGGACTCCAGTTCTTGAAGCCCTCAATATCGAGAACATCATTCTTCACAAGGTTAATCCAGACGTGAATAGGAGTAATGTCCTTATAGTTCTTTCGGAGATTATAACTTACGAATACCGGCTTACTTTCCTTCGAAAGTTCATTGACACGATAAACAAAATTGCTTCGTCCCTGAATCATTCCCTGGTTGATAAGCTTCTGGAACGGCTCTTCCTCACAGCTATATCCATAGTCGTGCAGGAACTTATTCCAATAACGACTATAGATAAGGTGACCGGTAGCATGCTCTGTTCCACCTACATAGAGGTCGACATGACGCCAGTACTCGTCAGCTTCCTTAGAGACAAGTTCCTTATCGTTGTGCGGATCCATATAGCGGAGATAGTAAGCCGATGAACCAGCAAAGCCAGGCATGGTATTCAGTTCTATAGGGAAGACAGTGGTGTTGTTGATTGCACTGCAATCAACTACTGAACGGGAAACAGTGTCCCAAGCCCATTTCTTTGCACGACCCAATGGTGGCTCACCAGTCTCAGTAGGCTCATACTTGTCTATTTCAGGGAGCTCAAGTGGCAGGCACTCCTCCGGAATCATCTGAGGCATACCATCCTTATAATATACAGGGAACGGCTCACCCCAATAACGCTGACGTGAGAAGATAGCGTCACGAAGACGATAGTTCACCTTCACACGACCGATATGATGCTCAGTAACAAACTTCTTTGTTGCTGCTATAGCCTCTTTCACTGTGAGTCTGTTGAGAGAGAATCCATCAAGACTCTTCTTTCCGGCTGCCGGCGAATTGGTAACGATTCCTTCCTTGGCATCGAAACTTTCCTCACTTACATCAGCGCCTTCAATAAGTGGGATGATAGGCAGGTTGAAGTGCTTGGCGAAAGCATAGTCACGACTATCATGAGCAGGCACAGCCATAATGGCACCGGTGCCATATCCAGCCAATACATACTCCGAAATCCAAATAGGAATATTGTCGCCGGTGAATGGATTTACAGCATACGAACCTGAGAATACACCAGTTACATGATGGTCGGACATGCGCTCAAGCTCGGTGCGGCTCTTAACATAAGCCAAATACTTGTCGACTTCATCCTTCTGTCCCTCAGTTGTCAGCTCAGGAACGAGTTCGCTCTCAGGCGCAAGAACCATGAAAGTAACACCGAACATAGTATCGGCACGGGTTGTGAAGATGGTGAAGTGCTTGTCAGAGTCCTTGACAGAGAACTCCACCTCAGTACCCTCAGAGCGTCCAATCCAGTTGCGCTGAGTCTCCTTGATAGAATCGCTCCACTGAATGGTATCCAGTCCGTCGAGCAGACGCTGAGCATAAGCCGATACACGGAGACACCACTGCTGCATCTTACGCTGTACAACAGGATAACCGCCACGGACACTCACTCCATCGACAACCTCATCATTGGCAAGCACGGTACCAAGACCGGCACACCAGTTTACCATGGTCTCACCAAGGTAAGCAATGCGGTAGTTCATCAGAGTCTGCTGCTTCTCCTTCTCCGACTTGGCATTCCACTCATCGGCAGTGAACGACAGTTCCTCACTCTGAGCAACATCAATACCCTCCGTACCCTTCTCCTCAAAGTGCTTGACAAGCTTCTCTATAGGCTGAGCCTTCTGGCATTTGTTGCAATAGAACGAGTTGAACATCTTCTCGAATGCCCACTGAGTCCAATGATAATAACCCGGATCACAAGTACGAACCTCACGATCCCAGTCGAAAGAGAAGCCAATCTTATCGAGCTGCTCACGGTAGTGGGCGATATTCTCATTGGTAGTCTTCTCAGGATGCTGTCCTGTCTTGATGGCATACTGCTCGGCAGGTAGTCCGTAGGCATCATATCCCATAGGGTTGAGTACGTTGAAGCCCTTCAGGCGCTTGTATCGTGCATAGATGTCCGAAGCTATATATCCGAGAGGATGACCGACATGAAGACCGGCACCGGAAGGGTAGGGGAACATATTCAGAACATAATACTTAGGTTTCGTCTTGTCCTCAGTGACCTTGTAAGTCTTGTTGTCGACCCACGCCTTCTGCCACTTCTTCTCAATTTCTCTGAAGTTGTAATCCATTGCTTATCGTTGTTTTTTATTTATTATCTGTTTTTGTAATTTCCAACTTTCTTAAGGAGAGTATTAGCCGATAATATATTTAATAATGTATAATACCCCAATCTAGTCTGCAAAGGTAATGCAATAGAAAGAGAAAACAAAATAAAAACAAAAGTTTATGTGTATAAAATCGTGTATAACTCTGTTGATAACTCGTGGAAAACTTGTGGAAACAGCTTGGAAAACTATTCCACTTATCCACAAAATCCACAACAGCAATTCAGGCGACTGGATATCCACGGGGTTATACAATAGAAAAACAAAACTTTTCCACCGTTTTCCACACGAAAAAGATATAAACTTATTAACTTTGCACCGAAAACCAAAATTGTGGATAAACAACTTTAATAGTTGAGAATCAGCAAGAAAGAATTAAGGCAAACTGTTGATAAGTGCTTATTTGATGTTTATACCGTAAATGACGAATAAAAGCAGAAAAAGTTTTGCACTTATCCACGGCATATCATAACACTACATATTTTTTTCTTTAAAATAAAAAAGAGAAAATAATAAATATGAATATGTGTGCAAAAGTAAGGTGATTAAAAGCATTATGGAACCGAAAAAAGAATGGATAGAGTCAGGCTACGTTACCGAACCTGTCGACAAAAGTCTTGATTTGAAGAGTGAAATCCGCCGAATGTGTAAGGAGAAGAACGCTATAATCCTTGCCCACTACTATACTGTCGGCGAGATACAGGACATAGCCGACTTTGTTGGCGACTCACTGGCTCTTGCCCGCAAGGCTGCCGAGACCGACGCAAAGATAATGGTTATGTGTGGTGTTCACTTCATGGCTGAGACCTGCAAGCTGCTGTCGCCGGACAAGACAGTGCTTTGTCCTGACCTGACAGCCGGTTGCTCACTTGCCGACAGCTGTGACGCCAAGGACTTGAAGAAGTACAAGGAAGAGCACCCGGGCTATAAGGTAGTGTCTTACGTAAACACTACTGCCGCCGTCAAGGCTCTCACCGATGTTGTTGTCACCTCGGGCAATGCCGTTAAGGTAATGGAGAGTTTCCCTAAGGACGAAAAGATTATCTTCGGTCCTGACTACAATCTGGGAAACTACATAAACTCGGTCAGCGGACGCCACATGCTCCTTTGGAATGGTGGCTGCCACGTCCATGAGAAGTTCTCGGTAGAAGGTATAGTAAACCTAAAGAAAGAGCACCCTGACGCCGTTGTAATGGCTCACTTGGAGTGTAAGGCACCTGTTCTTGCCATCGCCGATGTGAAGGGCTCTACAGCCACTATGCTGAAGTATGCGCAGGCTCATCCTGAACAGAAAGAATTTATTGTTGCTACTGAGGCTGGAATTCTTCACGAGATGCAGCGCACATGCCCCGACCGGACTTTCTATCCTGTTCCGCCAGAGGTAAGTGAGGGCGGACTTGGTTGCAGCTGCAATGAGTGTGAGTTCATGAAGAAGAATTCCCTTGAGAAGATTTACAACGCCCTCAAGTTCGGCTGGCCACAGATTGAGATTGACCCAGCTATCGCCAAGGATGCAGTGAAGCCTATAGAGCGGATGCTGGAGTTGAGTTAAAAGAACTACAAACGTATAACTATTAATAAAACATCAGTTAAACAAATAAAAGGGGTCGTGCCACAAGACACGACCCCTTTTATTTGATAGACAATTACTCTTTACTTATTGATAACTTTGTTGACTGTTCCATCGGCTCTTCTGACGATTACCAATCCACGTGCATCACTTGAAATGCGGCGACCGGTAATATCATAATAAGCCATTGGGCGTGAAGCATTTGCGTCAGTGTGAAGACCGTTAATGCCCAGGACAGGATTGGTTACATAAACAATCTTCGAGACATTAGTTTCTCCACCAGCCTTATAAATACTCTGGATTCCTATAGAGTCATAGTCATTATGGTCATAGAAGAAGATGGTGTAACGACCATTGTCATCCCTACTGATGTCATAATTAGTATCAGCATAGTTATAAGGCACCTCAGTCATATTATGGTTTATACCCTTGAATACATCAGTTGTGAATGTATAAGGTTTGTCGTCGAGATAAATCTCATAGTACAACTGGTTGGTATTCATATCCTTTCCATTGACGTCGACTGTAGGAATGGTGAAGTGGAGCAGGTCGAAATTGGTTGAATGACGAACATCATCAGCTGTGAATACTGGATCGGCAGGAGTTGCTGCTTCATATTCCTTAACTGCAAATACAGGAACAACATACTCGCTGACAATTGACAGTCTGTTCTTACCACAATTGATAAGCAGTGATGCCGGCCATACTGACTTGGCAGTATCACTGTTCTCATCGAATGTCTTGAGAGTAATTGACGGCACCAAGTCATAGTTGAAGGACGGAGTATCACTTGATGAGTCGATGCGTGCGTTGGCTGTAACGGCATAGATGTGCGAATTATAAGTCTCATCAATACCAAGATACTGACCGCCAGGAATGACCAACTTAGCAGTGTCTTCATCGAGATCCTCTACAGTTCCCTTTATAGGCGACTCCAGAAGAGCCGACTCCAGGTTAGTCAGATAGATTTCCGGATTGCCTTCATCGACATCCTCATCATAATCCGGATTAGCATACATTTCCAAATCCTTAGTGCTTGTCTTTGTAGTGTCAGTAGGATCCGACTTATATATCATCTGCACTGTCTGTGATACACTTTGAGAAGGAATGGTAGCTACCTGGTCAGGGTTAACGGTGTACTCGATATTATAGTCGCCCATATAGAACCATGAGCCTGTAGCATCGGTAAGTCCGGCGAGACAGTCGTCAACTTGCTCGAGAGTATCATTCTTCCATATAAAGTGGATGTCAGTCTCGGTAGTGTCCACCACGAATGTAGTATTGTCTTCCGATGGGATGAGCCTCTGTATATAGTAAGTATCAGCGGCATCGATGGCATACATCTGAGGAGTGTGCATGACAATGGTGTCACCCTTAGCCTTCTCACACTTTATCCATGGACTGCCAAGCATCCACACGTAAGCTTGTGAGATAGGGCCTTTAACATAGATGTTTCCGTCATTGCCTTCGACAACTCCGCCTATACCGCCATCGACGACCTGACGATAGATACTTCCCCAGCCGAGTCCATAGCTGTTAGAGTTGACATACATGTTCTCAAACAGTGTGCCTGCAGGCGGATTCACAGTTACCGTGTCGGCACCTTCAGTCTTGAGAACCAGTCCGTTGTTAGCCATGACAGGCTTCTTAGCCAACTGACGGAGGGATATTTCCCGTTTCTGTTGTGGCAGTGGCGAATTGTTCTCAATTGCCTTATTCAGTGAATAATTCTGGGCAATTGAACTTGCAGCTATCAATGCAGCTGCAATAGTGAGTAATGTTTTCTTCATAAACTCAAATGTTTGAAACTAATATTCTATTATTCAATCCTACAAAAATAGATATTTTATTCTAAATTCCGGTAATCAAATAATAATTTTTAATAATATATTTAGGTAATCAAACATTCTCCCCTTGTGGGAGGCTTGGAGGGGAATCAAAATAAAAGAGCTGTCGGGAGACAGCCCTAATACTTTATACAAAAACATTATGAATTTTATTTAGCGAACAAGATTCACTTTTAATAAGTCTATTACAGACTTGGCTTGATAGCCTCGAGCCAAGCATCGATGCGACCCTCTGTCTTGTCCTCCTCATTGACATTGTCAAGAGCCAGTCCGACGAAATTGCCGTCAACAACAGAGTCAGAATCATCGAATGTGTAACCGTCGGTTGAAACACCCGGCAGTACATTAGCTCCGGCAGCCTTGCAAGCGTCATAAATCTCCTTCATGCCGCCGCAGAATGTATCAGAATAGCTCTCAGAGTCGCCGCAACCAAAGATGGCAACAGTCTTGCCACTGAGGTCAGCGTTCTTAAGTACGTCAACACCGTCATACCAGTCGTCCTGAAGCTCACCGGCACCCCATGTTGAAGTACCAAGAATCAGGTTGTCGTTCTCGGCGATAGTGTCAGCTGAGAAGTCAGTTACGTTTATTGCCTCTACACCGAGCTTGCTTGCTATAGTATTAGCTATTTCCTCACATGTACCGGTTGATGAACCGAAAACTACAATAGTCTTTTTCATTGTTAAGTCGTTTATTTTTGTTTTTTGAATAATATCTTGTCCTCTATTACTCTTTAACGGATTATCATGCCTGCTACTATCTTTTAGTTATATTAGCGGCAAATTCCGTTATCGGTTGCAAAGGTAACGAAAAAATATCAACTTCACAATACCTAAAAATTATGATTTTTAGTGTTTTACCTACTTTTGGGTATAATAATATAGTACAAAAAAGACGGGCAACCAGTATTTAGCTGATTGCCCGTCTTTATATTTTCTGCACCCATCGTCACTTCATATTCGAAGTAACTGTCTCCCTCCTTACAAGGAGGATCGGGGTGGATCTCTCTTCTTCTCTTACTTGTTCAGTCCACGGTTGTTGAGAGTGGCGTTGAGCAGCATAACGTAAGTCTTGTACTGATCCTTGTCGAGAACTGTGCGCATGTAAGCCAGGTCACGGTTGATAGCCTTTGTGCGAAGTTCCTTGCGCTCGTTGCCGCTAGCTGCAGCAGCGTTGGTCATGTCTGATGCGAACATCTGGTTGATGTCAGCTACAGCTCTGGTCTGATCGTAGCTCAGGTCGAGAGCCTTGCTCAGTGAACCAAGATTGAAGTTAATCTCATATTTTGCTGTCTCAGCTGACTCGTTGTTTACTTCACCCTCTGCGAATGCTGCTGTCATACTCAGCAGTGCTACCATTGTCAAAACAATCTTCTTCATTTCGTTATCCTTTCTTCTTTCTTAATTAAACTTCGGGATCTCTCGTGGAGTCCCATCTTCTTACCTTAAATTACTTTTACCAAAGTATATTACTTTTACCAAAGTATCTTTCTGTTTTCTGAGTGCAAAGGTACGGCGATTTTCTTTCAAAACAAATGTTTTATCAAATTGTGTGCGTTAACAGCCTTTATTTTTGACTAATATCAACATATTTGATTTAAATCATTAAGATTTCGCTATTATATTATGTGAATTCTTAAGTTGCCGATTATGTAATTATATTTTTCTTTTTGAGATGTTCTCTCTAATGGTACATTATTATATAAAACAAACCTTTTGCTTACAGTTATTAATCTTACTTGAACGGATGTTTGCGGAATTATTAGTGGTAGATTGAAATGCAGGAGATACGCTTTTGTAATCCCATTGATATTCAGTTGTTTTGTAAAACGGTATCTTTTACGATGAAAAATAAATTATTTTTTAAATAAAAATAGGTTAAAAACAAATGAAAAATAATTTATTTTTATGTCTAAAAAATACCCTTTTACAAGATGATCGTGTATCAATCATATAGTAAAAGGGTATTTATCGGTTTGTAACTTACTTCATTACAGCCTTTATTGTCTGGTCAACGCCATTTCCTGTGACCTTAAGTAAGACTACTCCGTAGGCTGCAGGAAGGTAGATTGACGTGTTGGTGCCATTGAACTTGTGCTGTCCGAGTAGTGAGCCATTGGTAGAATAGGCACTGATAGTGTACTGGTCGTGGGCTATTCCGCCATTGACATTGACGATAACCATGCCGTTGAATGCCTGTACAAGGCTGACTTTCTTTGAGCCCGGAGCCTGACTGATGGTCTCGATGGCATCGGCTGTGGCATAGTTTACCTTCTTGGCAATGAGTCCCTGCTCGAAGGCGCCGAGGTCAGGAGCTGCACCTGAATACTCGATTGCCGGTACGGCTACGCCTGATGCCTCATATCTGGAGTTGGCACTGACGGCAGTTCCCTTGTCGACAACTACTGCATTGTCCTCTTTAGGGTGTCCCCAAGTGATGTTGTCCCAGTTGAGATTGCCGTCGGCCTGGCGCTCGCCGATAAGAGTTTCATAGTCATCCATCGACTGGAAGTTTGCCTCAGAGCATGTCCAGTCGTTGGTAACGCTCTTCGATGCAGCCGATACATTCACTCGTCCGTACTTGGTTTCCTTCTTTGAGCCATACTCACCCTTGTCGGTCGGCTCCTTGACGCTGTAGTCGTTGATGGCTATACAGTTGGTTAGCTCGCAGATAGAGCCGTCGGCAAGTGCCTCATAGATGCGGTAGGAGTAGGCATTCTTTCCGCCGTTGAATGACAGCAGGGAGTAGCCAGTGCAGTTATTCATTATTATGTCGCCGGAGTTGTGGTTCTGGTCGAAGCCCTTTGAGCCATTGTTCACGGCAATGCAGCGGTTCAGCACCACGTTCATGCGTCCCTGCTTGGAACCGCACTTGAATCCGTTCATGTTGCCCTTGGTAGGCACGCCATTAATGAATCCATTTTCGTAGGCAAGGCAGTTCTCGAAGACTATAGTCTTGTTGTCCTGAAATCCGCCGTCCTTCTTGAAGAAGACGTCATATCCGTCGTCAGAGTTATTGTAAGCTCGGCATCCATAGAAGTAGTTTCCGTCGCCCACGGAAATCTTCGGAGCGAATCCGTCGGCATCGCCGTCACCCTCGTCTTTGTTTTCGTAAGCGTCACAGTTCAGCACATAGTTGAATGACGCGAGGTTCTTCATCTGTAGTCCGGTGTCGCCATTCTTGTAGAAGTTGCAGAACTCAATGATGTTGTCGTGAGCGTCCTGATTTCGGTTGATGACATCCTGGGCGGAGCCACCGGTAGGCTTGCTGCGCTCAATGAGCATTCCGTTGTCGCTGGCGTTGGTAATGTCAATCTTGTAGAAGTGCCAGTAAGAGGATGTCAGACGGATACCCTGATAAGGATTGTCGGAATGAGGATGATAAGGCATTCCCGAGAAGTCGAGCACAGCCCGACCATCAGGGCACATCACTGTAATATAGGCGTCACTGCGTCCGTTGCGGTCGTTGATATTTATTCGCTTGCTGTAGACGTAGTTTCCGGCTTTCATCTTGATGGTAGTTCCCGGCTTTGCCTTGTTGACAGCAAGCTGAAGGTCGAAGTAAGGCTTTGTCTCAGAGCCGTCGGCAGTAGCGTCGTCGCCGGTAGGAGCACACCAGACAACGGCTGAATCAAGTGGAGCAGGTGTGTTGATGCTGCCGCCTGTGTAGGTCATTCCGCGTTTCTGGTCGTTAGGGTTGTCGGGATTGCCCGGGTCGTCGCCGCCACCCTGAGGGTTGTCCTCGGCCGAGGCACTGTCCTGGACGGCAAGAGTATAGAAGTACATTCCGCCCTCGATGATGAATGTAACGTCGCCGTCGGCTGTCACCTTTCCATAGCCTGTCTGCTGGGTCTTGCCGGTTGTTGCCGGGAAAGTGCCTTCGATGTTCTCCAGTCCGAGGTTGCGCGTTGCCGATTTGTTCGACGTCATGTATGTGATTGTCACCACGTCGCCTTTCTGGCGTGCAGGAATGATAATCTTACAGGCGTTTCCGAGCCACAGCGACTTGGTCGAACCGGCTATTCGTATGTTGCCGTTGGAGTTTGCGGTGGCTGTAAAGTTCAGTCCTTCAGTAAGTGAGATGGGTTGTCCGTTTGCTGTGAGTGCAGCGTTGTCGAGAGAGTTGATGTAGCAATAGCGGCTCTTGGAATCCTTCTTCCAGTTGGCTGCGTCGGCTGTAATGTTGGCTACATCGGTAGAAGACGGGCTTGAGGTGAATGTCCACGACTTGTTTGTCGTTTCTGTCTGGGCATTCATGGTGAGGCAAACTGCTATAGCTGCCATCAGAGTAATTACCTTTTTCATCAATATGCTTTAGTTGTTAGTTATTCTAATTTGCAAATATACAACTAATTACAGCACATTGTCCCCTCACGACAACAAATATTTCCGTAAACGTTTACAGCCTTTTTCAAAACTAACCATAATTTTGAATTATGAATTTTGCAATTTGAATAGAATTAATTATCTTTGCAAGTTACAAAAAAAGAAGGTAAAGACAAATGGCAACTAAGAAACAGAACAGTAATGCAATGACCCCGATGATGAAGCAGTTCTTCTCGATGAAGAACCAGCATCCCGATGCATTGTTGCTATTCCGTTGTGGTGACTTTTATGAAACCTATTGTGACGATGCTGTCGAAGCGTCAAGGATTCTCGGTATAACGCTTACACGAAGGAACAACGGAGCATCGGCAGGAGCCGAGATGGCGGGATTCCCGCATCATGCTCTCGACACCTATCTGCCAAAGCTTATTCGTGCCGGAAAGCGTGTTGCCATTTGTGACCAGCTCGAAGACCCGAAGAAAAAGCGTGCCGCAATAAAGGGCGTGAAGGGATTGTCGGCTGAGGACAAGATGGTGAAGCGCGGTATAACAGAGCTTGTTACACCGGGTGTTGCCATGAGTGACAATGTCCTCAACTACAAGGAAAACAACTTCCTTGCCGCTGTCCACTTCGGAAAGGGTGCCTGCGGTATCAGTTTCCTTGATATTTCCACAGGCGAATTCCTTACCGGCGAGGGCACTTACGACTATGTCGAGAAGCTTCTTGGCAACTTTCAGCCTAAGGAGGTGCTTTATGACAGGGCCCGCAAAGCCGATTTCGAGAAGTATTTCGGTACAAAGCTCTGCACTTTTGAACTCGACGATTGGGTGTTTACAGAGCAGACGGCACGGCAAAAGCTATTGAAGCATTTCGGTACTAAGTCGTTGAAAGGATTTGGTGTCGACCATCTGCATAACGGAATCGTGGCTTCGGGTGCTATCATGCAGTACTTGGAGCTGACACAGCACACCCATATTTCACATATAACTTCATTGGCTAGGATAGAGGAAGACAAGTATGTACGCCTCGACCAGTTCACCATCCGTAGTCTCGAACTGCTCTCTCCGTTACAGGAGGATGGAGCTTCACTGCTTGGAGTAATCGACCGTACGGTCACTCCAATGGGTGGACGAATGCTCCGCCGTTGGGTGGTGTTCCCATTGAAGGATGTCCGTCCTATTCAGGAGAGACTGGATATAGTGGAGTATTTCTTCAAGGATACCGACTTCCGCACCACCGTTGATGATGAGTTCCACCGCATTGGCGACCTTGAGCGAATAATCTCGAAGGCTGCCGTGGGGCGGGTGTCGCCTCGTGAGGTGGTTCAGCTTCGCAATGCCTTGGCGGCAATCCGTCCTGTCCGTGAGGCTTGTGTACATGCCGATAACGACTCTTTGCGGAAGGTTGGCGAACAACTCAATCTCTGTGAGGCTCTCCGCGACCGCATCGACATGGAAATCCAGCCTGATCCGCCATTGCTTGTGAGCAAGGGCGATGTCATTGCGCCGGGCTATTCGGCTGAGCTCGATGACCTCCGTTCCATCCGTGACAATGGCAAGCAGTATCTGCTTGAGATTCAGGAACGTGAAGCCGAGAAGACGGGCATCAGCTCATTGAAGGTTGGATATAACAATGTCTTTGGCTATTATCTTGAGGTCCGCAATACATTCAAGGATAAGGTGCCGGAGAATTGGATTCGAAAGCAGACCCTTGCTCAGGCTGAACGATATATAACACCTGAACTGAAGGAATATGAGGAAAAGATTCTTGGTGCCGATGAGAAGATTCTTATCCTCGAAACGCAGTTATTTACTGAGCTTGTACAGGATATGCAGAAGTTCATTCCGCAGATTCAGATTGACGCAAATATCATTGCTCATCTCGATTGTCTGCTTTCATTTGCCAAGGTATCAGAGTCGAACCGCTATGTCCGTCCTGTTATAGATGATTCCGATGTTATTGATATAAAGGAAGGACGCCATCCGGTTATTGAGACTCAGATGCCGATAGGGGAGAAGTATGTGCCGAACGACGTGGAGCTTGATACCGAGAAACAGCAGATAATGATGATTACCGGACCGAATATGGCTGGTAAATCGGCTCTGTTGCGTCAAACGGCATTGATTGTACTGCTAGCCCAGATGGGTTGCTTCGTACCGGCAGAGAGCGCTAGAATCGGTCTGGTGGATAAGATATTCACTCGTGTGGGTGCATCAGATAATATTTCACTTGGTGAATCAACATTTATGGTTGAGATGACTGAGGCTGCAAATATTCTGAATAACGTCACTCCAAAGTCGCTGGTTCTCTTCGATGAGCTTGGTCGTGGAACGTCTACATACGATGGAATCTCCATTGCATGGGCTATAGTTGAATATCTCCATGAGAACCCACGGGCTCGGGCTCGCACGCTGTTTGCCACCCACTATCATGAGCTTAACGAGATGGAGAAGTCGTTCCCGCGAATCCATAACTATAATGTATCGGTTAAGGAGGTCGACGGAAAGGTTATCTTCCTGCGTAAGTTGGAGCGTGGTGGCTCAGAGCATAGCTTCGGTATTCATGTTGCTGAGATAGCCGGTATGCCGCGGTCTATCGTTAAGCGTGCCAAGACTGTACTCAAAGAACTAGAAGCCGACAATGCCAATGTTGGTGCTGCGGTGAAGAAACCGGACATGACGAATGTGGCACAGAGCCGTGAGGGTATGCAGTTAAGCTTCTTCCAGCTTGACGATCCAGTCCTTTCGCAGGTCCGTGACGAGATTCTTAACCTTGACATCAATAACCTCACACCAGTCGAGGCACTCAATAAACTTAATGATATTAAGAAGATTGTGACGGGGAAAGGGTAAATATTAATTTAAATCCCCACCAAGCCTCCCCCAAGGGGAGGATGTTTAATCACCGAACAATTATTGAGTAGGATTACAAATAAAAAGGAGTAATTACCCAAAGTTAATATTTGAGTAGTTACTCCATTTTATTTTGGTAATCAAACATCCTCCTCTTGGGGGAGGCTTGGTGGGGAATTGATTTATTTCTTCCGGCTCCTTACCATTGCCCACACGCCAAGAGCTATCAGCGGAAGGCTGAGTATCTGTCCCATATCGATAGGCAGACCGGCTTCAAAGGCTTCCTGAATCTCCTTTGTGTATTCTATAAAGAACCTGAAAGTGAATATCATTGTCAGGCAGAGGCCGAAGTAGAAACCTGTGCCAACCTTCTCTGGATGCTTCCTATAGATAAGCAGGATGACTATGAATGTGAACAGATAGAATAATGCTTCATAGAGCTGTCCCGGATGGCGGGGAGCCTGATCGACATTGGCGAAGATGAAAGCCCATGGCACATCGGTTACCTTGCCGATAATCTCAGAGTTCATGAGGTTGCCAAGGCGGATGAACGTAGCCGTTATTCCGGAGCAGATACCCATGAAATCGAGTACCACCCATGCCGGCATCTTATACTTGCGGATATATAGATACAGTCCAATGAGCATTCCGGCTACACCGCCGTGGCTTGCAAGTCCTTCATATCCAGTGAATTTCCAGCCGCCAGCATCAAGGAATTTGATAGGCAATAGCATCTCAATAAAGTGCTTGCCTGAGCTGAGGAAGTAGTCGGGCTGATAGAACAGACAATGTCCAAGGCGTGCTCCTATGAGTACTCCAAGGAACACATACAGGAACAATGGGTCGAACTTCTCCTCCGGATACTTGTGCCGTTTGTACAGCCACTGCATGAGGAAGAATCCGAGTGCCAGTCCAATAAGCCAGCAAAGGCTATACCAGTGGACTCCATAGTGTCCTAAATGAAAGGCAATCTCGTCGGGTTGCCAGTAGATGTATAAAAAATGTCCCATTTTTTATTGATGATATGATGATGGGATGATATGATGATATGATGATGGGATGATTAAACATTAAATCTAAAATGCATGATGTCGCCATCCTGGACTACATAGTCCTTACCCTCGATATGGAGCAGACCAGCTTCGCGTACGGCAGCTTCCGACTTATATTTGATATAATCCTCATACTTGATGACCTCGGCACGGATAAAGCCCTTCTCGAAGTCGGTGTGGATGACGCCTGCACACTGCGGAGCCTTCCAGCCCTTATGGTATGTCCAAGCCTTAACCTCCATCTCACCGGCAGTGATGAATGTTTCAAGGTTCAGCAAGTGATAAGCCTTCTTGATAAGGCGGTTCACGCCACTCTCTTCAAGACCGAGCTCATCGAGGAACATCTTCTTGTCTTCGTAAGTATCGAGTGAGGCAATATCCTCCTCCGTCTTAGCGGCGATGACCATTGCTTCAGCACCTTCCTTGGCAGCGATTTCCTCGATTTTCTTTGAGTAGTCATTGCCGCTCTTGGCACTTGCCTCGTCGACATTGCAGACATAGAGCACCGGCTTAGTGGTCAGAAGGAACAAGTCGTGAGCGGCTTTTTTCTCCTCCTTGCTCTCGAATGTCACCTCACGGGCATTCTTGCCCTGCTCCAATACCTCTTTGTATGCCTCAAGAACACCAACCAGTGTCTTTGCGTCCTTATTGCCCGAAGCAGCAATCTTCTTCTGCTTCTCAAGCTGAGAGTCGATAGTCTCCAAGTCCTTGAGCTGCAACTCAGTATCAATGACGCTCTTGTCCTCGACAGGATCGACAGGCGCACCGCCCTCACGGACAACATTATCATCGTCGAAACAGCGGATAACATGGATAATAGCGTCGCACTCACGGATGTTTCCGAGAAACTTATTTCCGAGTCCTTCACCCTTCGACGCACCCTTAACAAGTCCGGCAATGTCGACAATCTCACACGTTGCAGGAACGATTCTTCCCGGATGGACAATCTCGGCGAGCTTGTTCAGACGCTCGTCAGGAACGGTTATGACGCCAAGGTTTGGCTCTATTGTACAGAATGGAAAGTTGGCTGCCTGTGCCTTTGCACTCGACAGACAGTTGAATAGTGTAGACTTACCTACGTTCGGCAGGCCTACAATACCACATTTTAATGCCATATTTCAGTTATAAACGTTTATATTTCTTTGTTTTCGAAAACGCCTGCAAAATTACTTAATTATTCTGACTTTCGGTTATTGATTCTCTAATTTTTGGTATTCCGACGGTGTCATACCGTATATTTTCTTGAAAGCACGCAGGAAACTGACCGAGTTCCTGTAACCTACGCTTTCGTAAATAGCCTGAATAGTCTGGTTCTGATAGTTCTCATCGGTCAACCGCTTAGCCGCCTCGTTAATCCTTCGCTCATTGAGCAACGTCTTGAAGTTCTTTCCATAGGCGACCGCACACAGTATTCTGTCGGCGACAGCCTTGGCAATGTCCTTGTAGCAGCCAATGTATCGGATACAACATTTCTCCGGAACTTCGGTCCTGATTAATTCAATAATAAAAAAGGCTCCTTGCAGTTGTGTAAAGAGCCTTTTTCGTCTTCAGAAATATATTTACTTTATGTCTAATCCAGTACCTATTAAACTGAAAAAGATATCCAATCATCTTCTAATTGGGTATCTTTCTCAATCTAATCGGGCATCTTTTACGTTCTGATTGGGTATCTTTTACTACGTTGTTTGGTATGACCTGATAAATAATTGTATATCAATCAATTGCAACTTCGGTTCCTCTCTGTCCCTATTTCTTGCCCTCAAATGAATTTATTTTACCTTTTTCAGTTCCTAAATTACCCCTTTTTCATTTCTTCATTACCCTTTTTCCACTTCATCTTCAAGGTATCTATCTTCCTCCTTTTAAAGGAGGGCTGGGGTGGATCTCTAATGTTTGAGAGGATCCCTTAATGTGCCTCCAGCCAGTTCTTCCCCCATCCAGCGTCAGCAATCAGTGGGACAGCCAGCTTGTAAGCGCCCTGCATCTCCTCGAGGACTATCTTCTCGACCTTCTCCTTTTCATCAGGATATACCGAGAAGTTAAGTTCGTCGTGTACTTGCAGAATCATCTTAGATCGTATTCCTTCGGCTTTGAAACGGCGCCAGATGCTAATCATGGCTACCTTTATTATGTCAGCCTCAGAACCCTGTATAGGGGCGTTTATTGCGTTGCGCTCGGCGAATCCACGGACAGTGCCGTTGTGTGAGTTAATGTCAGGCAGATAACGGCGGCGTCCGAACAGCGTTTCGGCATAGCCTTTCTGCCGTGCCTCTTCCTTAGCTTTCTCCATATAGGCGTGAACCTTAGGGAATGTCTTGAAGTAGTCGTCGATAAGCTGTCGAGCCTCATTGTTTGGTATCTCCATGCGCTGTGCCAGTCCGTAAGTAGTTATGCCATAGATGATGCCGAAGTTTGCCTGCTTAGCCTTCTTGCGTTGTGCGTCGGTAACGTCATCCATCGACTCATGCCATATCTTTGCGGCTGTGGCACGGTGAATATCGAAGCCCTCACGGAACGCTTCTATCATGTTCTCATCGCCCGAAAGATGAGCCATGATGCGGAGCTCTATCTGTGAATAGTCGGCAGAGAAGAACAGACAGCCCGGCTCAGGAATGAAGCACTTGCGGATTTCCTTGCCGTCGTCGTCGCGTACTGGTATGTTCTGGAGGTTAGGGTCGGAGCTCGAAAGTCGTCCCGTGGCGGTTATGGTCTGGTTGAATGACGTGTGGATATGCCCCGTCCGTGGGTTGATAAGCTTTGGAAGAGCATCAACGTATGTCCCGAGAAGCTTTTTAAGTCCTCTGTAATCCAATATATTTGCCACGATGGGCGCTTTACTGCGAAGCTGTTGTAAAACGTCCTCAGATGTCACGAATTGCCCCGTACGGGTTTTCTTTGGTTTGTCGACCAACTTCATCTTGCCGAAAAGTATGTCGCCTACCTGCTTAGGACTTGATATGTTGAACTTCTCGCCTGCTTCATCATATATCTTTTTCTCTAGGTCTTCCATCCGTTTTGTAAACAGTTCGGATGTTTCCTTAAGCGAATTGGTGTCGAGGCAGACTCCAGTCATCTCCATATCGGCAAGCACGGGCACAAGTGGCATCTCCATGTCCCAGAATAGTTTCTCGGCATTCACGTCTTTCAGCTTTGGCTCCAGGACGTTCTTCAGCTTCAAGGTGACGTCGGCATCTTCGGCAGCATATTCGTAAACATCTTTTGGGTCGAGGTCACGCATAGACTTCTGGTGTTTTCCCTTCGGACCAATCAGTTCCTCGATGTGGATCGTCTGATAGTGGAGTAGGGTCTCAGCCATGTAGTCCATGTTGTGATGTAGCTCCGGATTGATGAGGTAGTGGGCTATCATCGTGTCGAACATAGGCGATTGCACAGTTATACCGTAATTGTGCAACACCTCCTTATCGTACTTGATATTCTGTCCTACCTTAAGGATTTTGTCGCTTTCATATATCGGTTTGAATATGTTTACAAGTTTTAAGGCTTGTTCACGATTAGCTGGAATGGCGACATAGAATGCCTCATTTTCCTTCACTGAGAAGCTCAAACCTACCAATTCGGCGTCGATAGGGTGGGTTGAAGTCGTTTCCGTGTCTAGACTGACAATTTCGTTTGTCAATAAATAGTCACGAAGTTTGGCTGCATCTTCCTCAGTTTCAATGAGTTTGTAATCGTGTTTGATGGTTTTAAGGCTCTCAAATTTCTCTATTTTTGGCTCTTCCGACCCGTTGGTTGGATTTTCGGCGAATAAATCAAGCTGTTGATTAACAACTTTTTTCTTTTCTGTAGGTTTATTAAGAAACTTGTCTTTGAGTGTCTTAAATTCCAGTTCAGTGAATATTTTGTCGAGTTTCTCCGTGTCGGGATCCTCTACCTTCAGTTGGTCGAGAGTCAGGTCGCCCATCGGGACATCTGTCTTGATGGTCGCGAGGAAGTAACTCATCTTTATGTCGTCGGCTGCTCCTTCGACCTTCTCCTTCATCTTGCCTTTGAGTTGGGTGGTGTTCGCAAGCAGGTTGCTGACACTTCCGAATTGATTGATGAGTTTGACGGCAGTTTTCTCGCCGACACCCGGACAACCTGGGAAGTTGTCTGCCGAGTCTCCCATGAGTGCAAGAAGGTCGATAACCTGTGCCGGGGTATGGATGCCGTACTTTGCCTCGACTTCCTTTTCACCTATAATATCATATCCGCCGCCATGACGAGGACGGTACATGAACACATTCGGCTTGATGAGTTGGCCATAGTCCTTGTCGGGAGTGAGCATATAAGTCTCGATTCCATCGGCTCCAGCCTTGGTGGCAATTGTTCCGATGACATCGTCGGCTTCATAGCCGTCGACCTGGAGGATAGGTATCTTGTAGCCTTTGAGAATGTCCTTGATTATAGGAACCGACAATTTGATGTCTTCCGGGGTCTCCTCACGCTGAGCCTTGTATGGAGGGTAGGCTTCGTGGCGGAATGTCTTGCCGTGGTCGAAGGCTACACCTATATAGTCGGGCTTCTCCTTTGTGAGTACTTCATGGAGTGTATTGCAGAATCCCATGATAGCCGACGTGTTCAGTCCTTTGGAGTTGATCCTCGGGTTCCGGAGGAAAGCATAATATGAACGATAAATTAATGCGTATGCATCAAGAAGGAATAATTTAGCCATATATTTCTAATTTGGTTGTAAAATTACTAAATTCTTGCTGATTATCCGATGTTTTTCATTAATTTTGTATCGAATTTCGAAATTACATGGATTATCTCTCACTTATCAGAAAGCCAATAGAGGAAGAATTGTCCGAATTCATCGAGATTTTCAATCATAGTCTCGATCATGAAAACGGGCTGTTGCAACAGGCGCTTGACCATATCCGTCAGCGTGCAGGGAAGCGTATGCGCCCAATGCTCATACTGCTAATGGCACGTAACTATGGTCATGTCACTGATGTTACCCAGCATGCTGCTATTGGTTTGGAGTTGCTTCATACTGCCTCTCTTGTCCACGACGATGTTGTCGACGAGAGCAGTGAGCGTCGTGGTCAGGCATCAGTCAACGCAATGTTTGATAACAAGGTGGCTGTGCTTGTTGGTGATTACATTCTTTCTACGGCTCTTCTTCATGTGTCTTACACCCATTCAGAGACGATAGTCCGTTATCTTTCCAACCTTGGTCGTACTCTTTCGGATGGCGAAATACTACAGCTTTCGACCATTGACGATGAGGAAATATCTGAGGAAACTTACTATAACATCATTAAGAATAAGACAGCTGCGCTCTTCGAGGCATGCTCGGCAATGGGTGCTTTGTCTGCCGGAGCTAGTGACGAAGATGTTGACAAGGCTAAGTTGTTCGGTCAGAAGCTTGGCATTATCTTCCAGATTCGTGACGATATATTCGATTATTATAATGATGAAAAGGAGATAGGAAAGCCCACCGGCAATGATATGGCTGAGGGAAAGCTTACTCTCCCAGTTATTTATGCGCTTAAATCGACAAATAACAGTGAAATGTTAGCGTTGGCAAAGAAGGTCAAGAAGCATACTATTTCGCCTGATGAAATTGCCGTTTTGGTCGATTTCACAATGAAAAATGGTGGTATAGAATATGCCGACAAGCGTATGTGGGACTTCCATAAGGAGTGCCAGCAGTTCCTTGATAATGAGGTTAAGGATAAAGACATCAAGGAATCGCTTCAGGCTTACTTAGATTTTGTTATTGAGAGGAAGAAGTAATAATAAATAATTCACTCATAACGAATCCCCACCAAGCCTCCCCAAAGGGGAGGATGTTTGATTACCTAGGTAAAAATTTATTGACTCTCTCAATAGTCGTTAGGTGATTAAACATCCTCCCCTTGGGGGAGGCTTGTTGGGGATTTCACTTTTTGGTGATTTGCCTTGTGGTGAATCAATCTTTTTTAGAACCACTTTGTCTCTTTTCCTACTATCTCACTGAGCAGAAGGTTGGTGAGTCGGCTTGTACCCAGGCGGAACCAATAGTTTGTGAGCCACTTTTCGCCGAGGACTTCCTTTACAATTGTATAAAGGATGACGGCATCCATTACAGTATTGATGCCACCTGCAGGCTTGATACCAATCTGAATCCCGGTCTCGTCATAGTACTCCTTGATAGCCTGACACATTACATAGACGCCTTCAGGAGTTGCTCCTGCCTTCTCCTTGCCGGTACTTGTCTTGATGTAATCGGCTCCGGCATACATCGATAAAATGGCGGCTTTCTTGACGTTGGAAAGACTTCCGAGATCACAAGTCTCGAGTATAACTTTCATTGGCACGTCGCCGCAAACTTCCTTAAGCTCATTGATGTCGTCAGCAACACCTTCATAATCCTCGCTAAGGAATTTTCCTACCGGCAGAACTATATCGATGTTGGTTGCACCATCGGCAATACAAAGCTCTGTTTCGGCTATTTTCACCTCCATACGGCTCTGTGATGATGGGAAATTCCCCGATACATTGGTTATCTCCACACCATCTACTTCAAGGCTCTTAGCAACCAGTTCTGTGAATCTAGGGTAAACACAGATTGCTGCTACGTGTGGCAGGTCAGGGTAGGTGGCATCGAACTTGTTCACCTTCTCTGTCAAGGCAAGTATGCTTTCGTCTGTATCTGTGGTATGAAGAGATGTCAGCTCGACGCTGCCAAGCAGGAATTTCTTAACATCGATGGTATCGTTCTCCGGTACTTTCTCAGCTATAATCTTCTTCACTGCCTCACGGACTTCGTCTTCATTGACGTTGAGGTTATACTTCTTGAAAGCCTGCTCGTACTTGCTGTCGCCGTACTGCTCTTTCTCCATCTGTAATTCGTCTTTTTGTTTCTTTATGTCTTCAGAAACAGCATTCTTTATTATTCCCATTTCTTCATCTTTTTATACACTGTAGGGGCGCACCTTGTGTGCGTCCCCATCGCCGTTAGCGGCGACAAATTTGTATTTCATTCGGTTTTTAAAAACCGATTGGGTCGCACACAAGGTGCGCCACTACAGTGGGTAATTGTTCTATGTTTTTGTTTATTATTTGTTTGTCTTATGTTTACTTATGAATCTCTTTGAGTAGGCTTGGTGAGGAATATAGTTTCGGGTTATTCTTATGCCTATTCTTATCCCTTTTTGTCTTCTTTTCGAAGCTCTTTTTCAGTTCCTCAGTCAGGTCAATTCCGGTCTCGTTAGCCAGGCAGATAAGTACCCAAAGAACATCAGCCATCTCCTCCCCGAGGTTCGGTTTTTCGCCTGGTTTGAAGCTTTGGTCGCCATACTTGCGTGCTATAACTCGTGCGAGTTCGCCGACTTCCTCGGTCAAACATGCCATGTTGGTCAGCTCTGAGAAGTATCTGACGCCGTATGTCTTAATCCATTCGTCTACAGCCTTTTGTGCCTCTGCTATTGTCATTGTATGTATTGTCTTATTGCTTCAATTGTTATTATTAGCCATGCACCTATCCAAAGAACTGCAATCCAGATGCCAACGATACGTATTCTAACGAGTCTTTTGAATGAACATATTGTCCAAAGTAGGCATGCAGTTAAACCTATATACCCGATAGTACCGATCTTACCTTCATCAAAGTTGAATCCTAATATAATCATTATGATTCCAACTATTATCATCCAGTCGATTTTCAGGTTGATGGTAGCTTATAATTGTATTTCTTAATAGGTTCTTTATTGCTTTGCATTATAGTTTTGTAGTTTTTTATTCTTTGTTTTTGGTGTCCATACAGATTGTTACCGGTCCGTCATTAAGTAGTTCAACCTTCATATTTGCCCCGAATTCACCTGTTCCGACTGGCTTCCCTAAGGCGGTTGTCAGGCGGCTGACAAACTCGTTGTAGAGTGGGATAGAGATCTCGTGTTTAGCCGCGTGGATCCAGCTGGGGCGGTTGCCTTTCTTGTAGCTTGCCATCAGTGTGAACTGGCTGACGACTATTATGTCGCCACCGGTGTCAAGAATACTGCGGTTCATTACCCCATTTTCATCGTTGAAAACACGAAGGTTCACGACCTTCTTTACCAGCCAATCGATGTCGTCGGTGCTGTCGTCCTCGCCAATGCCCAATAGGATAAGGAAACCGTTTTCTATCTTGCTTTTTACCTCACCGTTGATGGTGACGCTAGCATGGCTTACTCGTTGAATAACAATTCTCATGCTGCAAATTTAACTCTTCTTTTTCAGTATTGCAAATATTTCTTTTCCTTTTTTGTTTCGATACTATTTATAGGTTAGGAAACAGATGTTTAAATGATTAAAGACAATCGTTTAAAAGCCAATAGATACCCTTTGGTCTTGTAATTGGGCATCTTTGACGATAAAAAATAAATTAAAAACTAAAAAAAAATAAATTGAAAATGAAAGAAAAATAATTTATTTTTCTCTCTAAAAGATTATGTTTTACAAAGCAAGAGGACATCTACTGTATTTCAATAGATGTCCTCTTACATTATTATAAATGCTCTGATGGGGTTTCATCCGAGTGGAAATGGTTCCAGATGATGTTTGCCTTGGATTCTCCTAGAGTGTCTTTAAGTTGTTGATAGTCAGCCTCTTTAATTCGCTTTACACTTCGAAATTCTCTTAGAAGTAAGTCCTTGGTCTTTGGTCCTATACCCTTGATGTCGTCAAGTTCACTGTGTAGCTGGTGCTTCGACCGTTTGTCACGGTGGAAGGTGATGGCAAAGCGGTGGACTTCGTCCTGTATTTGGGTTAAAACCTTGAATAATTCGCTGTCCGTTTTCAGTCCGATGACCTGCGGAGGAAATCCATAAAGCAGCTCATTGGTGCGGTGACGGTCGTCCTTAGCCAGTCCGGCGATAGGTATCTGAAGGTGTAATTCGTCCTCGACAACCTCTCGGACAACGTCCATTTGTCCCTTGCCACCATCTGTAATGATGAGGTCGGGCAGGGGAGTATGCTCTTCCATCATCCTCGAATACCTGCGGCGGACGACCTCCTGCATGGAAGCATAATCGTCGGGACCAACTACCGTCTTTATGTTGTACTTTCGGTAGTCTTTTCTTGATGGTTTCATGCCCTTGTAGACGATACATCCTGCCACGGCATCAGTGCCTGAAATGTTAGAGTTATCGAAACATTCTATCTGGTAAGGGAGCTTAGGCAGCTTCAATTTGTCCTGTAATTCCTTCATCAGACGGGTCTGTTTTTGCTCCGGATTCAGCTTCTCAGTCTGCTTCAGACGGTCGAATTTATACTGTTTGGCATTCATCTCGGACAGCTCTAACAGGTGGTGTTTATCACCTCTCTGAGGGATGAAAAACTCAGCGTCCTTTATCTTGAAATCGAGTTCAAACGGGACGATAATCTCCTTCGCTGTACTGCCAAATCGTTCACGAATCTCCGGTATTGCATCGTTAAGAAGTTCCTCGTCGGTCTCGTCAAGTTTACGCTTGTATTCGTATGTGAAACTCTGATTTATTGCACCATTTGTAACGTGGATATAATTGATGTATGCGTTCTTTTTCTGGTCATCGTCAATGATAGTAAACACATCGACATCGGTAATTGTATGGCTCACAATCTCGCTCTTGGCGGCAAAATTATCCAGTGCTATTATCCTTTGTTTGTATTCTTCGGCACGTTCAAACTCCAATTTTGATGCATAATCCTGCATCTTTTCGCGCAGATAATTCTCCAAATCTCGGGTGTTTCCCTTCAAAACTTCGCGTGCCTGACGAATGTTTTCCTGGTAATCGTCATAGCTTTGCTTGTCGATGCATGGTCCTCCACAGTTATGAATATGGTATTCCAGACATGGTTTGAACTCTCCTTTTTCTATCCTTTCTGGTGTCAATGGCAAACGGCAAGTTCTCGGCTTGAATACCTTTTTGATAATCTCGAGTATGGCATACATGGAACTTATATGGCTATAAGGTCCGTAAAAAGAGCCATACTTCTTGTTTATCTTCCTTGTCTTGAAGATTCGTGGATAATATTCCTTGGTTATGCAGATACTAGGATAAGTCTTTCCGTCCTTCAGAAGAACATTATATTTCGGTTTGTACTGCTTGATTAATTGGTTTTCTATGAGCAGAGCGTCCTCTTCAGAGTTTACTACAGAGTAGGATATGTCCTGTATCTTCGACACGAGAACCTTTGTCTTGTACCTGTCGACCTCTTTGTGGAAGTATGATGATACACGGTTCTTCAAGTCTTTGGCTTTACCTACATATATAATATGGTCTTGGTCGGGCGCCTCTGCTCCTGGCTTCCGCTTCTCGTCATAGTATTGGTAAGTCCCCGGCTTGTGTGGAAGGTTCAATACTATGTTCTTCAAGTAGGCTAATCGTGCTTCATTTTCTTCTCGTGTCATTTCTCCTAACTCCTTTGTTTAAAGCATTTAAGATATAAATAGTTTCACGTGAAACGCAAAGCCTCGAAGAGGCTTAATTGAACAATAACCCCACACAAGGGAGTGTAACGACCGCAGTGTTGGGATAAGGATCAGGTTTATTATTGCTTAGTGAGTCGAAGACTCACAACAGCACTTGTGCGTAAATTTAAGTTGTACCTCTTCGAGGCACTTTTCTTGATATTTATTCTAGTTTCCCCAGACTGCGCTTCGCTGGTCCGGGGTTACTGATTAGTTAAGCCTCTCGAGGCTTTTTCTTCGGCTTTGTCTCTAGAACTGCAACAGTGATGTAACTTCTATTCCCTGATCCTCGAATATCTTTCTTGCGTTCGGGAACTCAGAGTCGAGCTCAATGATGAAGTTGCAGTAGATCTTCTTTGGGTGGAACTTTTTAACCAGTTTGCAGGCAGCGTTCATTGTTCCACCTGTTGCAAGCAGGTCGTCGTGGAGGAGGATAACATCCTTCTCGTCTATGGCGTCAGCATGTATCTCTATAGTGTCGATACCATACTCCTTGGCATAGCTCTGTTGAACTGTAGTGCATGGCAGTTTGCCAGGCTTGCGGCAAAGAACAACACCTGCATTAAGGCGCGTTGCTACTGCCGAAGACATGACGAAGCCACGGCTTTCTATTCCTACTATCTTGGTTATACCTTTATCTTTATATAGGTCAACCATTGTGTCTGTAATTTCTTTCAGGCACTCTGCATTCTTGAATAGGGTAGTAACGTCTCTGAAGTTGACTCCCTTGATTGGCCAATCAGGTATGCAACGCAGATTGTCCAGTAATAGTTGTTTGTTCATATCGTGTAAGTTTATGAGTTTATTCGTCTGTTGTTTCACTTTGTTTCACCACCAATTATGGCTTTAAGTTCCACTTTAATCATTTTCCTAAACCTTTCAGAATCATGCATTTATAATCTTTTTGTTTCACGTGAAACTCTAATCCGTCTTAGGATATTGAACATCCTCCCCTTGGGGGAGGCTTGGTGGGGATTCTAGAGTCCTATCTTCCTAGGAGCACCAGCAATACATTTATATCACTTGGCGATACTCCCGGAATTCTCGAAGCCTGTGCAATGGTCTCCGGTTGGATGCGTTCGAGCTTCTGACGGCACTCTGTCGAGAGGTCATGAAGTTCTGAATAATTGAAGCGTCCTTTTATCTTGATGTTCTCTAGGCGGTGCATCTTATCGGCGAAAACACGCTCGCGGTCGATGTAACCTTTGTACTTCATTCTTATCTCGGCGGCTTCATCGATTTCATCAACACGATTCTTCGGAGAATTCAATACCTCTTTTAATTCTGGAATCTGCTCAGAAAGATTCTTGAAGTTGACTTGTGGACGAGCAACCAGGTCGGCAATCTTGACTGTTCCCTTGAGAGGGGAAGTGCCAAGACTCTCCAAAAAACCATTTATTGCCTTCGGCTTCACCGGAGTCTCTTTGCAGAATGTTACGATTTTATCGATGTACGCCTTTTTCTCCAGCCATAAGTCATAACGCTCACGAGTAGCAAGTCCTAGCTTGTAGGACATCTCTGTCAATCTTGCATCGGCATCATCCTGACGGAGCAGAATTCTGTATTCAGCTCTTGAAGTGAACATGCGGTAAGGTTCGTCGACACCTTTCGTTGTCAAATCATCTATAAGTACACCTATATAACTTTCGTCACGATGCATGACAAAAGGTTCGCTTCCACCGCAAAACAGTGCTGCGTTGATACCAGCTGCCGTGCCTTGTCCTCCTGCTTCCTCATATCCGGTTGTTCCGTTAACCTGTCCGGCAAGGAAGAGTCCGCTTATCACTTTCGATTCCAACGAATGCTTCAGCTGTGTCGGGTCGAAATAATCGTATTCTATTGCATAGCCAGGACGGTATATTTTTGCGTCTCGGAGAGCTGGGATGTGGTGGATTGCTTTCAACTGAGTTTCCCAAGGCATGCTCGATGAAAAGCCATTAAGATACATCTCGTTGGTATCTGTTCCCTCTGGTTCAAGGAACAGAGGATGGCTGGAGCGGTCGGGGAATGTTACAAGCTTGGTCTCTATTGACGGACAATAACGTGGACCGGTACTTTGGATTTGTCCGTTGAAAAGGGGAGAATTTGCCAAGTCGGCACGGAGAATCTCGTGTACCTCTTCATTTGTGTTGCATGTCCAGCATGGAAGTTGGGGTAGGGTGCGGTGCGGTCCGATGAAAGAGAACTGATGATAGTCGTTCTCACCGGGCTGCTCTTCCATATCCTCGAAATGGACGGAGCGCTTATCGATCCTGACAGGAGTGCCTGTCTTCATTCTACTCTTGTGTACTCCCCATCGTTCGATGCTTTCTGAGAAATGATGAACGGCAGGCTCAGCGCATCGTCCGCCTTCTACCTTCTTGTGACCGATGTGCATTAGTCCATTGAGGAATGTACCGGCGGTTACAATGACTGCCTTTGCATGGAACTCTATATCCCATATAGTGCGTACACCTATCACACTTTTTGTCTTTTCATCGACAAGCAGTTCGTTGGCTTGGTCTTGGAATATGTCGAGATTCGGGGTGTGGTCGAGTACTGTCCGCCACTGCCAAATAAACTTTCCGCGGTCACACTGCGCACGCGGGCTCCATACTGCCGGACCCTTCGAGCGGTTGAGCATTCGGAACTGAATAGCGGTGGCATCAGTGATAAGACCCATCTGTCCGCCCAGCGCGTCAATCTCACGGACAATCTGCCCCTTGGCTATTCCGCCGACGGCTGGGTTGCAGCTCATCTGTCCAATCTTGTTCATGTCCATCGTTATGAGGCATGTCTTGGCTCCCATGTTTGCTGCCGCTGTGGCAGCTTCACAACCTGCATGGCCGCCTCCGATGACCAGAACGTCATAATTAAAATTCATGTTGTTTCTCCTTTAATTTGTCCGCAAAGTTAGTGCAAACGAGTGGAAAAGCAAAGAAAAGTCGCTTTTTCTTTCTTTCCCGAGTGCCGCCTAACTTATATCTTTCTTATATATAGTTAGTGCAAACGAGTGGAAAAGCAAAATAAGACGTACCAATTATTTTGGAAAATTTAAAGGGAAAGACTTTGATTTATCATTTTAAAGTATTACTTTTGCGGTCAGAATACCTAAAAGTAAGTATTCCGAATACCCACTATTCATTAGAAAGTCCGCGAGGATTCAAGGGAAAAGTTTCAAGTTCGAACAAATTATCAGGAAATTTCTAACAAATTATTATTAATAAAATCAACAATTTATGTGGTTAATCAATTCACCTATAGGTAGAAAGGTAGTGATGTCTGTTACTGGCGTCTGCCTTATTCTATTCCTGACCTTCCACTGTTGCATGAATGTCGCTGCCTTTTTCTCGGCCGACGCTTACAACGAAGTGTGCGAGTTCCTGGGTTCTAATTGGTATGCAGTTGTTGGCACTCTCGGCCTGGCTTTCCTCGCTGTCTGCCATATCGTGTATGCCTTCATCCTCACAGCGCAGAACCGCCGCGCCCGTGGTAGTGAGCGTTATGCAGTGACCGACCGTCGTCCTGAGGTTTCTTGGGCTTCGCAGAACATGCTCGTTCTGGGTATCATCATTCTGCTCGGTTTAATCCTTCACTTGGTAAACTTCTGGAGCAACATGATGCTTGCTGAGCTGGCAAACCTCGATGTAGCTCACGACCCTGCTGACGGATTCGCCTGGATTCAGCAGACATTCTCTAATCCGGTGTTCTCTATCCTGTATCTCGTTTGGATTTGCGCCATCTGGTTCCATCTCTCTCATGGATTCTGGAGTGCTATGCAGACATTCGGCTGGAGCGGTAAGATCTGGCTCAAGCGCTGGCAGACTATCGGTATTGTTTATGTAACAATCCTCATGGGTGTCTTCGCTTTCCTGGTTCTGTCATTCTGGCTCGGTTTCGCACCTAGCTACTGTGCTTAACTAAAAAACTCATAAACTCAAAAACTCATAAACTTTAGAATAAGATTATGGCTAATCAAATAGATTCAAGAATACCTGAGGGCCCGCTGGCCGAGAAATGGACCAACTACAAGGCTCATCAGAAACTTGTAAACCCTGCCAATAAGCGTAAGCTCGACATCATCGTCGTCGGTACTGGTCTTGCCGGTGCATCAGCTGCCGCATCACTTGGCGAGATGGGTTTCCATGTTATCAACTTCTGTATTCAGGACTCTCCGCGCCGTGCTCACTCTATCGCTGCACAGGGCGGTATCAATGCAGCAAAGAATTACCAGAACGATGGCGACTCTGTCTATCGTCTGTTCTATGATACTATTAAAGGTGGTGACTATCGTGCTCGTGAGGCTAACGTCTATCGTCTGGCTGAGGTGAGTGCAAACATCATCGACCAGTGCGTTGCCCAGGGTGTTCCTTTCGCCCGTGAGTATGGTGGTATGCTTGCCAACCGTTCATTCGGTGGTGTGCAGGTTTGCCGTACATTCTATGCAAAGGGCCAGACCGGTCAGCAGCTTCTGCTCGGTGCCTACTCTTCACTGATGAAGGAGGTTCACAACGGAACTGTTGAGCTCCACACACGTACCGAGATTGAGGACATCGTCATCATCGACGGTCGTTGCCGTGGTGTCATCGCCAAGAACCTTATCACCGGAAAGCTCGAGCGCTATGGTGCTCATGCTGTCTGCCTTGCTACCGGTGGCTATGGCAACACATACTTCCTTTCAACCAACGCTATGGGCTGTAACTGCACAGCAGCTGTCCAGGCTTACCGTAAGGGAGCTTATTTTGCTAATCCATGTTTCGTCCAGATTCACCCGACCTGTATTCCTGTCCATGGCGACAAGCAGTCGAAGTTGACCCTTATGTCAGAGTCTCTCCGTAATGATGGCCGCATTTGGGTACCGAAGAACCTCGAGGATGCTAAAAAACTTCAGCGTGGTGAAATCCAGGGACGTGATATTCCTGAGGAGGATCGTGACTACTATCTGGAGCGCCGTTATCCTGCATTCGGTAACCTTGTTCCTCGTGACGTTGCATCACGTGCTGCCAAGGAGCGCACCGATGCCGGCTATGGTGTCAACAACACCGGTCTGGCTGTGTTCCTCGACTTCTCTGAGGCATTCCAGCGCCTCGGCCGCAAGCGTGTTGACGAGCGTTACGGAAACCTCTTCGATATGTATCAGGAGATTACCGATGTCGACCCACACGAGAACCCGATGATGATCTTCCCGGCTATCCACTACACAATGGGTGGTCTTTGGGTTGACTACGAGCTTCAGACTTCTATCAAGGGTCTGTTCGCACTTGGTGAGTGCAACTTCTCTGACCACGGTGCTAACCGCCTTGGCGCTTCTGCTCTGATGCAGGGTCTGTCCGACGGTTACTTCGTTATCCCTTACACAATGCAGAACTATCTCTCCGACCAGATTCAGGTACCACACATCGATACCAATGCTCCTGAGTTCGAGGAGGCTGAGAAGGGTGTACAGGCAGAGATCGACCGCATCTACAACATCAAGGGTGACGAGAGTGTCGACCATATCCATAAGAAACTCTACCACATCATGTGGGACTATGTAGGCATGGCACGTAACGAGAAGGGCTTGAAGAAGGCTCTCGCTATGCTTAAGGACATCCGCAAGGAGTTCAACGAGCACGTCCGCATCCCTGGCGACAAGGAAGGACTCAACACTGAGCTCGACAAGGCTATCCATCTCCGCGACTTCATCACCATGGGCGAGCTTATCGCTTACGATGCTCTTGAGCGTAATGAGAGTTGCGGTGGTCACTTCCGTGAGGAGAGCCAGACCGAGGAAGGTGAGGCTAAGCGTGACGACGAGCACTACATGTACGTTGCTTGCTGGCAGTACCAGGGCTCTGACGATGTTGCTCCAACACTGCTCAAGGAGCCTCTGAACTATCAGTACATCAAGGTTCAGGTTCGTAACTATAAGAAGTAAAGCCTCCCCAAGCCCCTCCGAATGGAGGGGATGTCTGATTACCGAAAAGGTTCAGATAGTGGTATAGTTTCAATAACATTTTAGACTACAAAAACAAATGGATACAAACATAAGTTTCACACTTAAAGTCTGGCGTCAGAAGGGCCCAAATGAGAAGGGTCATTTTGATACCTTCGAGATGCAGGACATTCCAGGCGATACCTCATTCCTCGAAATGTTGGACATCCTCAACGAGCAGCTCATCGAGGCAGGCAAGGAGCCTTTCGTCTTCGACCACGACTGCCGTGAGGGAATCTGCGGCATGTGCTCGCTCTATATCAATGGTCATCCACACGGACCAGCTCAGGGTGCTACAACCTGCCAGCTCTACATGCGTCGCTTCCACGATGGCGATGTCATCACCGTTGAGCCATGGCGTTCAGCTGCCTTCCCTGTAATCCGCGACTGTATGGTCGACCGCTCAGCATTTGATAAGATTATTGCTGCCGGTGGTTACACATCAGTCCGCACAGGCCAGGCTCAGGATGCCAACGCAATCCTTATTCCTAAGGATGATGCCGACGAGGCTATGGACTGTGCTACATGTATTGGCTGTGGAGCATGTGTAGCAGCTTGTAAGAACGGCTCTGCAATGCTCTTTGTCTCTTCAAAGGTAAGTCAGTTCGCCCTCCTTCCACAAGGCCGTCCAGAGGCTGCAAAACGCGCCAAGGCTATGGTTATGAAGATGGAAGAGCTCGGATTTGGTAACTGCACCAACACCCGCGCTTGTGAGGCTGAGTGCCCGAAGAACGAGTCAATCGCCAACATCGCCCGTCTGAACCGCGAGTTCATCAAGGCAAAACTTGCTGATTAATCACACGTTAATCACATAATTCCAAAGCCCGTCAGGCAATTTGCTTGACGGGCTTTTTGTCTATAGGTAATACCCGATTTTCTTTTGTCAAATATTTATCTCGAGAATGTATGAATCCTTGTGTGTCTTTCCATTGACTCTGTGTGAGTCAGTATCCAGCATGAAGGTGTATTGATGTTATTCCAATGTAAAATCACCAGTCCATGATGAAGTTCCAAAACTTCCGTTATCCTTATAGTAACTGAATTTTCCGCTGGTCGAAGTATAGAAATCAAGTGTGTAAGTTGACTCCCGTGTGCTGTAATCAGTCTTGTCGCGAATAGTAATTACAGCACGTGTATCACTTATTCGGTTATAGATGGCAGATATAGATCCAAAAACAGTTATGCCGTCATATTTTTTAATTGGATAGTAATTGCTAATGCCATCACCAAATACAAAATAAGTATCTTTGCCATAAGGAACGGAAAGCCGCTTGCCCGACAGGTTGTAAGGAGCCTGAATGTTCTCCGCTTTTTCGAACTTTTCGACAGTGAATACTCCGCTGGCCAGATTACCGCTTGTTGCTGTTCCACCAGTTGACGACGTAAAGGTTAGTTCTATGGTCTTTGAACCACCGTTATAATAGCCTGATTTAGCATAACTGAAATCAATCTTTGCCGTGTTGGCACCCGTCTTGGTGTAGCTTGCCGAAGTTATAGAATGACTTTCAAGAAAAGTCCATTTACTGTAAGACGTGTTTATCAAAGTGTTGGACAGGAAATACCCGTCAAATGAACCGCCCGTCTTACCCATTCCGACTTTTATATGCAGGTTAGTAGCGTCCGCAGGAGCATATCCGGTGTCACTGCTTACAGTCGATATTCCCCATCCGGATATGAACTTATAGACGTTTCCGCTTGTATCACTCAATGTAAGATTCTCAGATGTCAGTTCATCTACATGATAAGTCACACTTCCGGTGTTGTCGGTAATGACGAGGCTGGATGTCGAAGCATCGAATGTGTAGTTAAAGCCGGTACTACTTTCTTCCTCAAAGCTGTTGCTCGAAAATGAATAGTTGTAGGTCGCAACTTTACCTGTACCGCCGGATCTGAACTGGAATACCAGCTTTATGATATTTCCGTTTTGCTGCTGTCCGGTGATGCTCCATGTTCCGATTAGTTGCGATGGCACCTCGATGTTTCCACCAGAGCCATAATCGCCGCCGCTGTCGTCATCGTCACTTCCTCCGCATGAAACTGTCAGCATGGCTGCAGTTATCAGCGCTATGAGGCTTAAAATGCTTAGGAATTTGTTCTTTTTCATCTCGTGTTGAATTATAAGTTAGTAAATTATGTCGTTACGTGTTCTGCCCGCAAATATATTAATAAGAATAAAGCAAAACAACCCCCTGGTTACTATCTGTCGAAAATCAGCTACTAAATGACGAGTAATTGTTTGCCACCTTAGTCATGAGGTCGTTATATTTTAAGTTATTGAGCAATAAATATTTGCGCATAATATTTGGAAAACGGAAAATAAATCGTATATTTGCAGCATTCAAAGTCGTTAAAGTTATTCGGATATGATAATTCACATTGCCAACCCTATCTACGATTCCGTGTTCAAATACCTCATGGAAGATGAGCGTATAGCAAAGACAATTCTGTCGGCACTTCTTAAGAAAGATGTCGTCAGCATTGAGGCACGTCCTCATGAGTATTCCAATCAGACCCGTGATAAGATCTCAATGTTCCGGATTGACTTTGCTGCTACTGTCCGTGAGACTGACGGCAAGGAACACCTTATCCTTGTTGAACTTCAAAAGACATGGCTGGAAACCGAGACTCTGCGCTTCCGCCAGTATCTGGGGGCTCAGTATAGCAATAAGAGGAACATCCGCAAGGATAGCAAAGAAGGGTATGCAATCCCGATGGTTACCATCTATCTCTTAGGTCATCGTGTTGGCGATATTGAGGAGCCAGTGGTTTATGTTAATCATAAGTCCTACGATTATGATGGCAATGTGGTTACCAAGGGTATGCCCGATCCATTCATCGAGAGTCTTGTTCACAATAGCATAATAGTTCAGATACCTCTGCTTCACGGGCAGATAAACAATCGGTTGGACAAGGTTCTGAGTGTCTTCGACCAGACCAAGGCTGACGAGTATGACCCGCATGTCCTTACTCTTGACGAAAAGACGTATGAAGGTGACGACAATATGGAGTATATCGTCCATCGTCTTACTGAGGCAGCCGCCGATGCTGATATGCGTCAGGATATGAATGTAGAGGACGAGTACTATTCAGCTCTTGAGAATCGTGACACGGCTATAATGAATCGTGACAAGAAAATCAGGGAACAGAACAATAAGATTTCCGAGCAGAACAACACAATTTCCGAGCAGAACAACACAATCTCCGAGCAGAACAACACAATCTCCGAGCAGAACAACACAATCTCCGAGCAGAACAACACAATCTCCCAGCAGAAGAACCAGATTCGCTCGATGGTGGCAGCCTTGAAAGCCAGTGGCATGTCGCCGGAGCAAATATCCAAAATCACTGGAATACCAATAGATAATCTCGACTGATTATAAAAGTCATATTTAAGGGCTAAATGTAGTGTAAAACAGCCTGTCTTACAGGATAATATACATTGTTTTACACTGCATTTAGCCCTCTGATTCTTACAGACCTTACATCTTACAAACCTTACATTAAGCACATTCCATTTTCACTAGCCCTACTAATAGGTTGAAAATATATTACATATATTATATATAATATATTAATTATAATTATATTATGTAAGTAGTATAATAATAAATAAGTTTATCTTTTAACCATTAGCACACTGAAAGCACCTTAATGTAAGGTCTGTAAGGTGTAAGATGTGTAAGAAACGGGTATTAGGTGTTAGGTCATGTAACCTCCCTTTACGTAAAAGAGAAAATCCTTGTAAAGCAGAATAGTTGCTAATTTTAGCCAAATAGTAACAATATTTGGCTATATTCAACAAAAAGTTGTATCTTTGCAAACAATAATTAAAACCCAACTGTATGCGATACCTATTACTGCCAATAGTAGTCGTCCTAATGCTTTCACTTGCCTCATGCTCCCGCCAGAGTACGGGTGCAAAACCTACCGACATTCAAATAGCAGAGACACTCATCTACAACCACCAAGACTCATTCTATACCAACCCACAGGAAGCCGAACAGCACCTTACCCGTGTGCTCAAGCAACTGTCGGATACAAGTGCCCGGAAACGCCTGCAGCTCTTCATAGGAATGGAGCGAATGTTCCAGGGCGATACCAAAGGATTCCAAAAGAACATCGACGACGTCCGCCAGTACTGCCAGTCCCACCCCGATGATAAGTCCCTCTCAGGACTCTACTGGAACGATTGCGGCATAGCCAACATGCTTTCCGGCAACCGTGACTCAGCCATAACATGCTTCGAGTCGGCAAACCACGACTTCGTCCTAGCCAAGGACACAGCCCGTGCAGGCGATGTAAGCATCAACCTTGCGGGACTCCTCCGTGAGCGTGGCGACATGGCTTGGGCGGCACGTGTACTGCAGCAAGCGCTCGTCTTGCTGCAAGGCAAGAGCAATCGGCCGGCAACTATCCGTTTCGCAGTCCTTTACATGCTTGGCGCCGTTTATTCCGACATGTACAGCTTCAATATCGCCGACACCTACTTCAAGCAGGCAGCACAAAACATTGGCGACGCCAACCTCAACGACCAGTACATGTTCTATAACGCCCGGGGCAACCGCTACTTCTTCGACAAGAAGTACACTCAGGCGTGGAATGACTTCAGCGAGTCGAAGAAGATAGCCCAACAGCTTAACAATCCAGCCTTTGTAGCCATAGCCGAGTCCAACCAGGGCGAAATACTCCATAACCAGGGCAAGAACAGCCAGGCCATGCCTCTGCTTCTCAATGCCGAGCAAACCATAGCGAAATCAGGTGGAGGCGATCCCCGCTCTACCGCTTATCTCAACGACCTGATAGCCTCCGTCATGGCACACAACGGCGACATGTCAGGCGCCAGAGCCCGTTTCCGCTCGACCGACACCTCTGCCATAGCCAAGGAGCCACGCTACATGATGACCCACTATGAGCGCCTTGCCGACTTCCACCACCTCACCGGCGACAATGCCAGTGCATACAATGACCTCGAGCAAGCCCGCCTCTATGAGTCCGAGTTCCGCAACAAGCTCTTCGGCGAGCAGATGGCAGACGCCCAGCAACGCTACCAACACGACAAGAAGATGCTCGGTCAGCAGGCAGAGATAAAGCAACAGAAAGAGCACGTCAGCAATCTTCGCCTGATAACCATTATCGTCATTGTCTTTGCCCTCGCCGTCATAGCCCTTGTCCTATGGTCGCAGCGCCGCAAACGGCAGATACTCCGTATGAAGTTCCAGAACCAGCTGACGGAGCTCTCACTTGAGAACATCCGCAACAGAATATCGCCTCACTTCATAATGAACGTCCTCGGCCGCGAGCTCTCACTCAACAACGAAGGCGTCCAGCGGCTCATCAAGTTCATCCGCCAGAACCTCCTGCTAGTCCGCCGCTCAATAATTCCGCTATCTGAGGAGCTCGATTTCGTCGACACCTACGTCGAGTTGGAGCGCAAGGCACTCTCCACAGAATTCGAGTACACGATGAATGTCGATCCGTCCGTCGACACCCAGTCCATCGACATACCGGCAATGATGATACAGGTCTTTGTCGAGAATGCCGTCAAGCACGGTCTCCGTGGTCAGAACGGACAGATATACCTCCACATCGGTGTCGCCGCGAACGCCTCCAAAGGCATCACGATAACCATCGACAACAACGGTTCCGATCGCCAGCATTCCACCGACGGTACCCACACAGGACTTCAGGTAGTCCTCCAGACCGTCGAGTTGCTCAACAAGTACAACTCCAATCCTATCCAACTCGTCTATGGTCCGCAGGCAGGCGGAGTCTGGCATGTAGCCATATCCATCCCTTCCGGGTACAATTATAAGCCACTTAACGAATAAACAACTCAATAAACGATTATGAAAACAGTAATGATAGTCGATGATGACAAGTCGGCACAGGACAAGCTGCACGATATGCTGGCAGCCTATAGTGACATCAAAGTAATCCTTGTCGCCGGCACGATAGAGGAAGCCAAGCATATACTCAGCAGCGAGTCGCCCGACATCCTCTTCCTCGACCTTGAGCTCCCTGACGGCAACGGTATGGACCTTCTCGACTTTGTCCACGAGTATCATCCCGGCATGTACGTCATCGTGTTTACTGCTTTCTATGAGGGAGTCAATGGCGAAGCCTACAAGCGTGGCGAGAACGACTATCTCCTGAAGCCTATCATACCCAACGAGCTCGACAAGGTCATCCGCCGCTATCAGGCACTCGACGGCAATACAGATACCCAGACACCCGATTTGCGCAAGGGAAAGCTCTATGACACCATCGCCATGCTGACTATGAAGAATGAGCTTCGCCCGACGAAATGCAGTGAGATAGGCTTCTTCCGCTACAACAGCGAGCGCAAGCTGTGGACGGCTATCCTCGAAGATTCCACTGCCCTGACCCTCCGCAAGGGCACAACGGCTCGCGACATCATGCAGCTCAACCCACTCTTCCAGCAGTGCCACCAGTCCTTCATCGTCAATCTCTCCCACGTCCGTCTCATCGGCAACACCCAGGTGCGCCTCCGTAAGCCGTTCCATCTCTATTCCATTCCTATGGGACGGACATTCTTCAAGCCAATGCTCAACAGGTTCAAACTGGTTTAATCGGCATAAAATAATCGTCTTCCATTGTTCAAAATGTCCCTTTCTATGGCTTGAAAGCGAAGAAAAGGACACAAGGTGTTTGCCGAAGGAAGAAATATTCGTAACTTTGTGGGGTTAATCAGCTAATTATCAAATGGTCAACCCGATGAAGAGACGACTGCTTACTCTATGCTTGTTATTTTCGGCAATACTGCTTTGCTTCAGCCAGACTACCAATGCCGACAGCCGGACCATGCCAGTTGATGGTCGGACTGCCTCAGCCGATAGTCAATCTGTTGCCGTTGGCAATTCTCCAACGGTGGCTGAAACGGCAAAAACTCCCAAATATTCCATTCCCAAAAGATTCTACAGAAACATTGCTTTCGGCGGTCACCGTCGTCAGTCCGACTCACTCCGTGTGGCAAAACTGAACATCGGACTGTGGAATTATGTCGACTCCATGAGCGGTTTCCAGCTAGGACTGTTCAAGAGCGGAGCCGGACGGTCGATGCGTGGACTGAGTATCGGCGGTATCCTTAATGGCAATTTCGGCAACTCCTCGGGTGTTCAGATAGCCGGTGTTGCCAATCTTGTCGTCAAACGGATGCGTGGACTTCAGATTGGCACCATCAACTTCGCGGGCAAGCAGGACGGTGTTCAGATAGGAGTTCTGAGCAACATAACCTCCCAGCCGCTCGAAGGCGTCCAGCTCGGAATCATCTCCAATGTCTCGCGTGGCATCGACGGCGGTGTTCAGGCAGGTCTTCTGAACATCAACGCAGGAGTGCAGCGGGGCTTCCAGTTCGGCGAATATAACTTCACCGACACCCTCCACGGCTTCCAGCTCGGACTAATCAATGTTGCCGACCGGGTGACCAAAGGCTATCAGATAGGCATTGTCAACATGACCAATGAGCGTGACAGCCGCCACCTCGGGCTTATCAACATCAATCCACGGACCCGAATCCAGTTCATGGCTTCGGTCGGCAATTATGACAAACTAACCACTGCCGTGCGTTTCCGCAACCGAAGCACATACTATATCCTCGGCATCGGCTCATTCCATTCGGGGCTCGGCACGTCACGCTATTCCGGTTCTATCGGCTACAGGATAGGCCAGTATCTCAATATTTCACCAAAACTTTCCATCAGTGGCGACATCGGCTACTCCCACATAGAGACTTTCCGAGAGAAAGCCTCCGAGCGTCCTGAGCGCCTTTATTCGCTCCAATGGCGCATCAATGCCGACTGGCAGCTCAACCGCTACCTTGGTGCTTACATCTCGACGGGCTACGGACAGACCCGTTGGTACAACCACCATCGCAAGTTCCGTGACAAACCGATAATCGAGGCAGGACTGACCGTCGACCTCCGGCCGTTCAAGTCTGACAATTATCTCACCCGGACGCAACGCGTAATGAAGTATGCCGAGCACTTCGACAGTGAGTTCGGACCTTACGCCGAGTCGGCACGTGACAGCATCTTCGCCTACAATCTGCCATATTACAAGCAGAAACACCCGTGGTGGGCGGCATCTGAAGTGGTGGGCATAAACCTCTTTGTCCACTATTTCGACCGGTTCGTCCTCAATGCCGACTATGCCAAAACCAACCCGTCGTCACTCGCCAGGAACTTCCGCAAGGGTTTCGTGTGGGACAACGACCAGTTCTCGACCAACCAGTTCGCCCATCCTTACCACGGCAACCTCTACTTCAATACCGCCCGAACCAACGGACTGAACTACTGGCAGAGCATTCCCTATACCCTCGGCGGCAGCCTTATGTGGGAATTATGGGGCGAAACCGACCCACCGGCTATCAACGATGTCATCTCGACGACCTGTGGCGGAATGGCTCTCGGCGAGGTTCTCTTCCGCACGTCAGCCTTTGCCCTCGACGACAGCAAGGTCGGATGGCCGCGCTTCTGGCATGAGCTTGCCGCCGGAATCCTCAATCCTGTGCGGGCTTTCAACCGCATAATCCACGGCGATGCATGGCGGGTGCGCACGAACCATAACCTCTACCACGACTTCAACCGCATTCCGGTGGACGCTTCCTTCATCATCGGCGGGCGATATGTTGCCGACGAGAGCCACTTCGCACGCGGCAGCCACAACCTCCGTCTGGGCTTCCATCTCGAGTATGGCGATGCCTTTGCCGACGAGCCGACCAAGCCTTACGACTATTTCTCTGCCGATTTCGGATTCGAGATAGGCTCTCAACCGTTCCTCTCCGACATCCACATCATCGGCCGTCTCTATGGTCACGACCTCTATGAGGGGCAGAATATCAGGGCTCAGTGGGGCATTTTCCAGCACTTCGACTACTATGCCTCCGACAGTATAAAGGGCTCCGACATGAAGAATCCGTTCGAGATAAGTGAGACGGCGGCATTCGGACCGGGTATCATCTTGCAGATTCCTGCCACGGGAAGCCTATCCCTGCTTGAGCAGCGCATGTTTCTCAATGGCATTCTGCTCGGCGGAAGCAAGAGCGATTACTATCATTTCATCGACCGTGACTACAATATCGGCAGAGGATTCGGCTGGAAGTCGAACACACGGATGATATTCAGGAAGTTCGGTTCCTTTGCCCTCAATGTCGAGTACTACCGTCTCTGGACGTGGAAGGGCTTCGAGAAGAAGGACTATGAGGCTCCCGACTTCGACCCCCGGTACCTCAATGCGCAGGGCGACAAGAGCAATGCCCAGCTCTTCGTCTTTGCTCCGATGGCTGAGATCCGCATCGGCGGTGGCTGGAACCTCATCCTTCGTGGAGCTTTCTACAACCGCATAACCCACTACCACTACCACGACAGCATGCGCAGCCACACCTACGAGTTCACTATCGGTGGCTCCTTCCACTTCTAGTTATCGGCTGGTTACGTTGTCGTCAGGATCTCCTTGCAATGTCATTGGACATTCTTTACGTTTTCGTTAGGCTTCCATTGCGTTGCAATTGGGTGTCTTTTACGAAAGAAAATAAATTAAAATCGATTTAAAAATAAATTAAAAAGCATATAAAAATAAATTGTTTTTAAATTAAAAATAAATTAAAAACATTTCTAAGAAATACCGTTTTACAATGCAATTAACGCCCCGACAGAACGTAAGACGGCATATTTGGGAAGACAATAAGCATGGAACTGATAGACAAACCAACATCCGAATTCATCCACGAGCACCGCACCGACGATGTCCGCAAGCTAGCCTTTGCAGCCGATAAATACCCGTCGGTCGACATGCCGCTGGCTCTCGACCAGATACAGGGCTGGCAGACGGCACGCCATAAGCTGCCCTCTTGGGCTGAAACCGACGGAATCGTCTATCCGCCTCACCTCAATATGGAGCAGTGTTCCAGTGAGGCTACAGCACGCTACAAGGCTGCATTATTGCAGAAGATGGGCGCATGCGGTCTGCTTGTCGACCTGACAGGTGGCTTCGGAGTCGATTTCAGTTTTATGTCGCAATGTGCCCGCCATGCTGTTTATGTCGAGCAGAATCCTAAGCTATGCACCATTGCAGCCCATAACTTCGAATTGCTTGGACTGGACAACACGGAGATAGTCAATGCCACGTCCTACGCTTTGCCCGACGGAGTGGCTGACGCCGTTGTTTACCTCGACCCCGCCCGCCGTGACAGCCATGGCAACAGGGTATACAATATTGCCGACTGCCAGCCCAATGCCGTTGAGTTGGCTCCCAAACTGCTCGAGAAGGCGCAGAAGGTCATAATTAAGCTCTCGCCGATGTTCGACTGGCACGAGGCTGTCCGTGAGCTTCCGTGCGTCAGTGAGGTACATATCGTGTCGGTCGATAATGAGTGCAAGGAGCTCCTCGTGGTGCTCTCCAGGCAAAAGGAGGATGCGAGTATAGAAGTCCATTGCGTCAATGACGGGTTCGATTATAAGTTCCGGTTCACCGAAGGGGTCGCCGATCCGCTCTCTGTTCCTGCGATTTCTGAGGAAATGCCACGCCCGGACATGACCCTCTTCGTGCCTAACGCGTCGGTGATGAAGGCAGGCTGCTTCGGCTATGTCGCCAATTCGTACTGCCTCAGTCCGATAGGCAGGGACAGCCATCTGTTTGTCAGCAATGCCGATATTATGCCTTTCCCCGGCAGGCGGTTCGAAATTATGGCGGTTTCATCGATGAACAAGAAGAAACTCAGGCGGAATTTGCAGGGCATCGACCGGGCGAATATCGCCGTCCGCAACTTCCCTATGACGGTTCCGGCACTGCGGAAGAGGCTGAAAATTGCCGACGGAGGCGATGTCTACATATTCGCTACGACTGTTGCCGACGGTTCCCATGTCTTAATAATAAGCAAAAAAATCCTCTAATTTTGGTTAGGTAATATTTTTTTTCTAAATTTGCATGTTTAATAGTAGACAATATTTACTTAGAAGCATGTCATCAATTACGATACAGAAGGTGGAGACGAAGAAACAGCTTCGAGCGTTCATCGATTTCCACTACGACCTTTACAAGGGTAACCCTTACGATGTCCCGAATCTCTACATGGACGAGAAGAACACCCTCTCGCCGAAGAAGAATGCTGCCTTTGAGTTCTGTGAGGCCGAGTATTACCTCGCCCTCGACGAGAATGGCAAGGTGGTAGGACGTGTTGCGGCTATCATCAACCATAAGGCTAACAACAAGTGGAACCGTAAGAGTGTCCGTTTCGGCTGGATTGACTTCATCGATGATATTGAGGTCAGCCGTGCGCTGCTCAATGCCGTCGAGGATTATGGCCGCAGGAAGGGTATGACTGAGGTTGTCGGACCGCTCGGTTTCACCGATATGGACCCGGAGGGAATGCTCATCTGGGGCTTCGACAAGCTCGGAACTATGCCGACGATATACAACTATGACTATTATCCGCGCCACATCGAACAGCTAGGTGGATGGGAGAAGGACGCCGACTATGTTGAGTATTACATGCAGGTGCCGGAGAAAGTGCCTGAGAAGTACTCGAAGATTGCGGCAATGATAGAGAAGCGCTACAACCTCCACATCCGCAAGATAACGATGAAGGATGTCCGTGAGGGCTATGGTCACAAGGTCTTCAAGCTTATCAACGATACTTACAAGGATCTTTACGGGTTCTCGGAGTTGAGTCCTAAGCAGATCGACCAGTACACCAAGGAGTACCTTCCGCTTCTCGACCTCAATCTCGTGACGTGTGTCGAGGATGCCAGCGCCGACAACAAACTCGTTGGAATAGGCATCACCATGCCGTCGATGAGCCGTGCGGCACAGAAGTGCCACCGTGGTCGGCTGTTGCCTTTCGGCTGGTGGCATATTCTCCGTGCGGGTAAGTTCCATAAGTCTGAGGGCGTCGACTTGCTGCTCCTTGGCATTCTCCCGGAGTATCGCTCCAAGGGTGCCAACGCTCTTCTCTTCGCCGACCTCATTCCCCGCTACATCGACTATGGCTTCAAATGGGGTGAAAGCCAGGTCGAGATGGAAAGCAACGAGGGTGTTCAGCGCCAGTGGGGGGCTCTCAACCCGGTGAACCACAAGCGCCGCCGCTGCTACAAGAAGGCTATTAAGCAGTAGGTCCAGCTTTTTAGCTTTGCCTATTAAGCCTACTATGCCCATTATGCCTATTATGCCTATTATGCCTAATAAGCCTACTATGCCTAATGAGCCTATTATGCCTAATAAGCCTACTATGCCTAATGAGCCTATTATGCCTAATGAGCCTATTATGCCTAATAAGCCCACTCTGCCTATCACCCCTTTCCTCACCCCTCCAATAAATTTTCTAACACAACATGCCAGAAACCAACAATACAGAACAAGTAGTTTATAACGACGACAACATCCGCCATCTATCCGACATGGAGCATGTCCGCACCCGTCCGGGAATGTACATCGGACGACTCGGCGACGGCTCTCTGCCCGAGGACGGCATTTACGTCCTGCTCAAGGAGGTCATCGACAACTCCATCGATGAGTTCAAGATGCACGCAGGCGACAGGATTGAAGTCGATATAGAGGACAACCTCCGGGTATCCGTCCGCGACTATGGACGTGGTATTCCGCAGGGAAAGCTCGTTGAGGCTGTGTCTGTCCTCAATACAGGTGGTAAGTACGACTCCAAGGCTTTCAAGAAGAGCGTTGGACTGAATGGTGTCGGTGTAAAAGCTGTAAATGCCCTCAGCTCCCGCTTTGAGGTTAAGAGTTACCGTGAAGGAAAGGTTCGTGACCTTGTCTTCGAGAAGGGAGTACTTAAGAGCGACAAGACAAGTAAGTCGGACGATGAGACCGGAACCTACATATTCTTCCAGCCGGACGACTGCGATTCGCTCTTCAAGAACTATTCGTTCCACGACGATATTGTCGAGACCATGCTCCGTAACTATACTTATCTGAACACCGGTCTCACGATAATTTACAACGGACGCCGCATCCAGAGCCGCCACGGACTTAAGGATTTGCTCGTCGATACCATGACAGAGGAGCCGTTGTATCCTATTGTCCACCTTACCGGCGACGACATCGAGATTGCTTTCACCCATACTAAGCAGTATGGCGAGGAGTATCATTCGTTTGTCAACGGTCAGCACACAACTCAGGGCGGTACGCATCAGACGGCTTTCAAGGAGCATTTCGCCCGCACCGTGAAGGAGTTCTTCGGCAAGTATGAGTACAGTGACATCCGTAACGGACTTGTTGCTGCTATTGCCGTCAATGTCGAGGAGCCTGTCTTTGAGTCGCAGACGAAGATTAAGCTGGGCTCTACCATCATGGCTCCTGATGGCGAGACCATCAACAAGTACGTAGGTGACTTCGTCAAGCAGAATGTCGACAACTATCTTCATATCCACAAAGAGGATTGTGCCGACATCATGGAAGAGCATATCAAGGAGGCTGAGCGTGAGCGCAAGGCTATGGCTGGAGTGGCTAAGCTTGCCCGTGAGAGGGCAAAGAAGGTCAGTCTGCACAACCGTAAGCTCCGTGACTGCCGAATCCACTATAATGACGCTAAGAACGACCGTAAAGAGGAATCTTCAATCTTCATCACCGAGGGTGACTCTGCAAGCGGAAGCATAACGAAAAGCCGTGATGTCAACACGCAGGCTGTGTTCTCTCTACGTGGAAAACCATTGAACTGCTATGGTCTGACGAAGAAGGTCTGCTATGAGAATGAGGAGTTCAATCTCCTTCAGGCTGCCCTGAATATTGAGGACGGACTCGATAATCTCCGTTACAACAAGGTCATTGTGGCTACCGATGCCGATGTCGATGGAATGCATATCCGCCTGCTTCTCATCACGTTCTTCCTTCAGTTCTATCCTGAACTGATTAAGAAGGGGCACGTCTATGTACTTCAGACGCCTCTGTTCCGTGTCCGCAACAAGCGAACTAAGATTAAGAACAAGCAGGTTATCAAGGATGCCGATGCCCGTCTTGGCGCTAAGGAGAAGAAAAATGACTTCATAACGCGTTATTGTTACACTGAGGAGGAGCGATTGAACGCTATCCGTGACCTCGGTCCTGACCCTGAGATAACCCGATTCAAGGGTCTCGGTGAGATCAGCCCTGACGAGTTCGTCCATTTCATCGGTCCCGACATGCGTCTCGAACAGGTCACTCTTCACAAGAACGACCAGGTCCAGAAGCTCCTCGAATACTATATGGGCAAGAATACTATGGAGCGTCAGAACTTCATCATTGACAACCTTGTCATCGAAGAGGACTTGCCTGAAGACGAGGAACAGCCTGCTTAGGGATTCTTCCCGGCCCTCCTTAAAGATCCTCCCCAGTCCTCCTTTAAAAGGAAGAAGAGCAGAATGTTTCGTGGATTAGGCCAGCCCTCCTTTAAAAGGAAGAAGAGCAGAATGTTTCATGGATTAGGGTATAGATGATGGTTATACAATAAAGAACAACGACGGTTAGATAACTCTCTGAATCTGAATCTGAATTCTGAATGATGGTTATACAATAAAGAACAACGACGGTTAGATAACCGGAATTGGCAGAACTGTATATTTTATAAGTAATTATTATGGCTATTGGCAACACTCACAAAGGCTTCTCTATAACATCAATATTTAATAATGTGACTTTGTCTCCCTCTTTTTTAAGGAGGGATGGGGTGGATCCTACTATATCTCCCTCCTTTTTAAGGAGGGATGGGGTGGATCCTAAAAGGGTGTTTGGAAGGCTTGTTCCTTTCATTTTACTCTTTTACCTTTTTACCTTTTTACCTTTAACTGCTTCTGCACAGCTCACCTTTCATACCGGCAGGACCTCTCCTTTGAGGAAATTGCAGCTTGCCGAAATGATGATCAACAGTGCTTATGTCGATAGTGTTGATGAGAATAAACTCGTTGAGGACGGCATTAGAGGCATGCTGAAGGGGCTTGATCCGCATTCTTCATACTCCACTCCGGAGGAAGCGAAAGCCATGCACGAGAGCTTAGAAGGCGATTTTGAGGGCATTGGCGTGCAGTTCAACATACTTAGCGATACCCTTGTAGTCATTCAGCCGACACTTAACGGACCGTCGGAGAAGGCTGGAATCCGTCCCGGCGACCGTATCGTGTGGGTCGATGACTCACTTATTGCCGGTGTGAAGATGCCACGTGCCAACATTGTGAAGCTCCTTCGCGGCAAGAAAGGCTCGAAGGTTCGCCTTGGAGTAATCCGTCCCGGAGTTTCCGAGAGGCTGAATTTCACCATAAAACGTGATGTTATTCCAGTTCATTCGGTAGAGTCTGCTTACATGATTAAGCCCGGAATAGGCTATGTTCATGTCTCAAGCTTCGGCGAAAAGACCCATAAGGAGCTTATGGATGGTGTCGACTCACTGCTTCATCACGGTATGAATACGCTTGTTCTCGACCTTGAGGACAATGGCGGTGGACTGATGGGAGCAGCTGTGGAGATAGCAAACGAGTTCCTGGAGCCCGGCGATACCATCGTTTACATGTACGGGCGAGCCACTCCTATGAAGGTTTATACAGCCCGTGGAAACGGTCGCTTGCGCAACATCAAGGTCTATGTTCTCGTCAATGAGTATACGGCATCGGCTGCGGAGATAGTTTCCGGTGCTTTGCAGGACTACGACCGTGCTACAATAGTCGGTCGTCGGACGTTTGCCAAAGGACTTGTACAGCGTCCTGTAGACCTTCCTGACGGCAGTATGATGCGCATTACCATTGCCCACTACTATACTCCGTCCGGTCGTTGCATACAGAAGCCATACAAGAAGGGTGATCCTGACGACTATGCCCGTGACATAGAGAACCGTCTGAAGCACGGCGAGCTCACGTCAATCGATTCCATCCACCTCGACAAGAACCAGAAGTACTACACCCGTCGGCTTCATCGTGTGGTCTATGGAGGCGGTGGTATCATGCCGGACATCTTCGTTCCGTTCGATAGTACGAATATAACACACTTCCATCGGCAGTTAGCTGCGAAGAATATCATCATCAACCATCTGCTTACTTACGTCGACCACGAGCGCAAGCCATTGCTGAAAAGTTATAAGTCATTTGCTGACTTCAAGCGCAACTATACCGTTCCTGCAGCTCTTACAGACTCGATTATTGCCGACGCCAAGTCGAAGAAGGTTGAGCCGAAGGACAAAGCAGAACTCAACGCGACTCTCCCGTTGCTCCGGACTCAGCTGAAAGCCCTCATAGCCCGTGACCTCTGGTCGCTCAATGAGTACTATCAGATATGGAATGACGAGAATGATGTGCTCCGGGCTGCCCTTAAAGCCGCTGGAGCCAAGTAAGCCGTTAGAGCCGGATAGAATGTATATTGTGATAGAAAATTATATGTCAATCTGTAAAAACCAGTAGTAATGATTACATACAATGTTGACGGAGTAAGGATGCCTAAGTTCCACAAGCGCAAGGCGAACAAATGGATTCGTGCCGTGGCTGCCACATACGGTCGCAAGGTTGGTGAGGTCGGCTACATGTTTGTAGATGATGAGAAGATACTGGAGACCAACCGCCAGTACCTTGGGCATGACTATTACACCGACGTAATAACATTCGACTATGACGAAGGTGACACCATCAATGGCGATATAGTCATATCTCTTGACACCGTCCGCACCAATTCAGAGAAGTATGCCAAGTCGTTCGACGATGAGTTCCGTCGTGTCCTTATCCATGGCATACTTCATCTTTGTGGAATAAATGACAAAGGACCGGGCGAGCGTGAGATAATGGAAGCCAATGAAAACAAGGCTCTTGCCCTGCTCGTCGGTATGAAATAGAGACGGAAGTCCAAACAAACGGGAAGTCCCCACCAAGCCTCCCCCAAGGGGGAGGATGTTTAGTTACCTAAAAGACTATAATGTAGCTTTCAGCAAATCTTAGGTAATCAGACATCCTCCTCTTGGGGGAGGCTTGGTGGGGACTTACAATTTTATTTAGTGGGGACCTCCCGTTTATTTAGCAGGCTTCATTCTTACGGCAAGCTGGATGATGGAAGGAATGAGAATACAGAGCGAGAATCCCAGTCCCAAGTACATCATCTTATCACTTCCGTGGAATAAGTCAATGAGCTTTCCATCGTTCATCTGAGGCATAATATTGTACATAACATAAGCCACAGTATTATTAACCCAATGGAGCGCAACGGTCGGAATGATGCTCTTTGTGCGGTAGTACATCCATCCAAGCAGCAATCCGATGATGAACGCATGTATGCCCTGAGCCAGATTACCGTGCAGAGCACCGAAGAGAATGGCTGAAACGGCAATTGCAGCCCAGTGCCAACGCTGTCCGAAGATGTCCAAAAGCTTTCTTAGAATACCACCACGGAACACCATTTCTTCGGCTATAGGCACAAGCAGACCTATTGCGGCATAGCCCCACGGCTGTTTCATTATACCCTCGAAGAGCTGTTCCGTCTGCTCCGGAATAGTCAGTTGAATCTTCTCATATATCCATTCTGTCGGCAGAATGATACCCAAAGCCAGGAAAACGACCCAGAACAGCACACCCCAAGGCTTTGTCTTAATGTATGTGCGGGATATTGGCGACCATTTAAGTGTCCCGTAAAGAGCAATGGTTATCAGGCTGCTGAGTACAACAGTAGCTGTCAGCAACTCGCTGTATTTGCCTGCCGCCATGCCTGTGAGGACTGTCCGGAAGCTCAGCCCCCTAGCCAATCCGTAAACAAAGGCACCTCCTGCCTCAATGATAAACTGAATAAGGAAAAATACTGCGGCAAACAGTATGACGTACAGTATGTCTCTTGTTATCCTATTCTTCATCTTCTGATTCTTTATCAAATTGTTCTTCTATTATTTTTGCGTCATTTCTCATTTGCTCAGCCAGTTCCTCAGCACTGTCGAACTTATGCTCGTCACGAATCCTATGGATAAACGCTGCCACTAGAGTCTGCCCGTAAATATCGCCGGAGAAGTCGAAAATATATGCTTCAATGGACAGATTCTTGCCATTGAAAGTAGGACGCGTGCCGATATTCATCATTCCACGGCGGTATTGCATGGAGTCCTGCAATCTCACTTTAACGCCATAGACGCCATTTGCGGGCACCAGTTGCCCTGATCCCGACAGGTCTAGGTTGGCAGTAGGGAAGCCCAGCTTGCGCCCTTCCTGATAGCCGGAAACCACTTTCCCGTATATAGCATAAGGATAGCCCAGACACTTATTGGCAAGTTCCAGTTCACCTTTCTCTATAAGCTTGCGTATGTAAGACGAACTGACGTTTACCCCGTCGAGGCTGAAAGCCTGACTCTGAATGACCTCTATGCCCATTTCATGACCCATACGGACGTAATCGTCGAACCCTTCGGCACGGTTATGACCGAAACGGTTGTCATAGCCAATGATGAGTTTCTTGACGTTCAGACGGTCATGCAGTACCTTCTCCATGAAGTCATGGGCTGAGAGTCCCGCCATCTCACGGTCGAAGTGCAGCACGACAGCATTGTCGATGCCTGTCCTCGAGAGCAGAATGAGCTTCTCCTCAAGAGTCGACAATAGCCGTGGCTGATAGTCCTGATGCAGAACTTTCCGTGGATGCTCGTCGAAAGTTATTACCGCCGACTCCATTCCGCTGGCTTTAGCCTCGTCGCAAACCTGTTTTATGAGGAACTGATGACCACGGTGAACACCGTCGAAAAACCCGATTGTAGCCACCAGTGGCTTGCCCGGAGTAGTCTTCTCGTCCAAGTATATCTTATTCATACAATGATATTTAGGGTGCAAAGTTAACAGAATCTACAGACAATAAGCCCCAACCGACACTACTTTTATATTTTTTTAGGTTACAAAATTACAACCATAACTGTCAGCAACCATATTCATTGTCTTTTCGGCTTATTTACTGCTTGCCAGCCTCATGTATTCTGATGGCGTCATTCCGTTGACTTTCTTGAATGCCGCCACGAAATTACTGTAGCTGCTGTAGCCCAGTCCCTGGAATATTGCCTTAATCGTCAAATGCCCATAATGCTTCTGGTCTTCAAGTCTCTGGCAAGCCTCCCGGATTCGGTATTCGTTCAGTAAAGTCTTGAAATTGAAGTTGTAGACCTTGTTTATGGTATATGAAACATACGTTGTGTTCGATCCTACCATCTGTGCAAGTACTGCAAGGCTGAACGAAGGGCTGCAAATAGCCTCTGTATCATTCATCACCTTGGTTATTTCGGCTGCCAACCGGCGAGTCTGCTCCTCTGACATCAGAGGTTGAGCCGCGGGCTTATTGCCGCTCGTCGGGGTGTCATCCTTGCTCCCTTCATCCTCCCTTGAGGCTTTCACTTTTGTCTCTGTATTGTTGTTGAGCAGGCTTCTGTAGTTCTGTGCCTCAAGCCTTATCTCCTGATTTTTCCTTATGAGAATCCGTTGGGCGTCCTTTAGCTTCCTGTTGCTGCGGACGATAATAATGGTCAAAAGAACCAGCATGACAATAACAACCACTGTCAGGGCAATAACTACGTCACGGTGAGTCACCTTATCGCTGAGCTCAAGGATAGTGTTCTGCGACTGCTCATCTTCAAACTGTACCACCTTGTTGTCGACGGCGTTAATCTGCTGCTGGGTTATTATCGCCATGGAAATGGAGTCGGCCTTACGCTCATAGTTGGCAGTCATTGCCTTGTCGCCTGAATAATTGCAGACATCGCGCAACATCTCATAGTAAGCTTCCATGAAGACACGCCCGTCCTTGCCTATAAACGTCCTGTATTTTTCACAGTAATCCTTTGCCATAGCAATATTTCCTTTGTCCAAGTAGAGATAGACTATCAATCCATAGACCGACGATGAATAATGTTTGTTCAGATGGAATCTGTCAACACAGCGCAGTGTTTGCCTGTGAAGCTGCAGTGCCTTGTCGGATTGTCCGCTCAGCTGGGTTATAAGTGCCTTGTTGTAAAGCAGGAAATACTGACGCAATCCCTCGCTGACATGAGGCAGTTTCTGTTCTATGGCGTAGTACTTCTTTGCTTCCGCCAACTTGTCGTTGAACGCATATACTGCAGCAAGATGGGCTGCAGCTTTGCCTTCGACCTCACGGCAACCGCTTTTCCGAGCCAGCTCAAAACCTTTCTGCAGGTAGAAAACCGACCTTTGGTAATCGTTCAGTCGGGTATACACCATGCCTATTTCACACAGAGCGTATGCCTCATGGTAGTCGTCGCCGTCGTTTCTTGCCATTTCTATGCATTTCAGGTATTTGTCGACAGCGTCAGAATACAGTTCATTGTAGTAGTCTTTCTCGCCCCATTTCAATAGCGAGTCGGCATTGGCGACTGGCTTTCCGACCGATGAAATGGACGAAAACAGGCAAATGACCAACAGAAATATATGATGTGCCAGGTTTTTCTTCATGTTTACAAAGGTATAAAAAATAATCGTTATGCCATCGTTTAGGCATTTTTTTCTGTGTTAATTAAATTCTGGATATAATCAATGAGTCAATATTTTTACACCGCTTTCGCTTTATTGGAAACACTATTTGTAACTTGTTGATAATCAATGCGTTTTTAATTGGATATCTTTTGGCTCGTAAAAGATACCCGATTACGAGCCAAAAGATACCGAATTAGAAGCTAAAAGATACCGTTTTACAACTCAGTTGGGCATTAATTGTTCTTTAAACGGGCTTGTTTAGTACTATTTGTAAAGTATATTCATTCAAATAGTTTCTCTTTTATAAAAGTGAATGTTAATTTCGTGGCTTATTTCTTGATTTTACTTAAAATTAGTAACTTTGTGGTCGAAAATAATAAATAATTATAACTGCTAAAATAAATTTTATGGTAAAATCTCTACTTCTATCGGCTGTAGCAGTTTGCATGTTGTCGGCAACTGCATCAGCACAGACAAACATTTCACTGAAAGGAGCTAACGAAAATATACCTGCCGGTGTGAAGGCATTCCTCCAGACGCCTGTCGGAAAGAACTTCAAGGCTGCCGACGTGATGAAGGCTTATAGTAAAGGTGTGAAGAAAGCCGACGCCACCCCTGCAGGCGTTACTCCGGTTGTTGCTCTTTCGGAGGGCTTCAGCAGTCTGACGAAGGGTTCTGCTGAAGTTCCTGACACTGTAGAACTCACGGATTCTCTTGCTAACATACTGATTCCGGGATGGGGCGCATGGCACATCTATCAGGCTGGTGGCAATGCTTACGAAAGTTATGTTGACACAAAGGAAGGCGACCCGGGTTACCTTATGACCCCGATTATTGACCTTTCGGGCGATCAGGGCGTGTTCCGAGTAAAGATGTGGGTTAAGAATGCCAATCCGGACAGAAGCGACCAGGTACTCCAGTATTTCGTGATGAACAACGATTCCACCTCTCGCGGAATCATCAAGGCAGCCGGTCTGCCGATGTCGTCCGACAAATTCACCGAGTGCTCATTCACCACTAGCGGCGGTGTAAAGCAGACTACCGTCATGTTCTTTGGCTGGGGAGGCAAGGTGCTGGTCGACAGTGTCAGTGTTGAGCGGCTTGTCTATCCGTTGAACACTCCACAAAATGTTAAAGCCAATGTCAAGAACGGCTCTACAATTACAGCCAGTTGGGATGCTGTTGATGGTGCGACAAGCTATGTAGCCACATTGTATAACCATGAGACAGGTGATTCTATAACATCTGCCGAGGTGACAACCAATTCCGCCGACCTTACCGGTGATTTCGTCGTAACCGATGGTGTGTTGGTTTCAGTTGTTGCAAAGAATGCCGACGGAGAGTCTTATCCGGGCTCCGGCTATAGTGATGATCTTGAGGTCGATGAGGTTGCTGCGCCTGTTGCCGATGAGGCTACCGACGTCACAGAGAATGGTTTCACGGCAAACTGGGAGAAGTCAGACAATGCCCATACTTATACTTTGAGCCTTGTCCGCACTCATACCGTAACTGACGGCACTGAGCAAGTAAGCTATTTCAACGATGGATTCGGTGAGATTCCTTACTCTAATGACGATCCTCAGAGCACAGTCTTTGGCAATCCAATCGGTTCTCCGTTCTCGCTCGACGACTTAATCGACAATGCAGGCTGGTCGGTTTACCTTGCTACATGTTTCACCGGTTATCTCGGTATCACAAATATTTATGACTCTTACGGACTGACCGGAATGGATGTCCTCTATGGTCCTGAGGCTGATTACTCTATCTGTGGCGGCAAGGCAACGGTCAGTGGTACCGGAATGAGTGCTTCTGACGACGTTGTTGTCAAGGTAGGATTTGGTACTATCGACGAGAATACCAAGGAGGTAACATTCAATGATGGAGCTAAGGAATTCACCCTCAGTACAACCGGTAGTGAGTTCAATGAGGAGATAAGCGGCGGTACAGCCAACTCACGACTCATCTTTAAGATAACTGATGCTGCCGAAGGTGGTGACGTGGCTCTGTTCGACTCGCTGTCAATCACTGGAATAGCACAGAAGGGCGATACTTACACACTTCCTTACGCTACTGTCACACTGCCTTACAACGCTACATCATATAATGTTGAGGTTCCGTTCACTGGAAATGATGTCTTCACTTACAGTGTAACCGGTGAGTTCGGTGCTCAGGTCAGCAACCCGTCGAATGTCATAACAGTCTATGCTCCGACATATAATGGAATTTCTTCGGTTGAGGCTGCTAATTCTAACGGTGCTAAGGAATACTATACCATCGACGGAATGAAGGTCCGGAATGCTGCCAATCTCCACGGATTGTTCATTGTCCGCGACGGCAATAAGACCTATAAGGTTGTGAAGTAATAAGGATTATTGATTCGGAATATATGATAAAGCATAGTTTCTTCAAGACTATGGTTAGTGCCGTTGCGCTCATTGCTATGAGCTCAACGGCATTTGCCGGTTCTGTTATAGTAGGGCTTTGTGACGGACAGATGTCTGATGCGTCACAGGCTAAGAGCAAGCCGGGCAGTGGAACAATATCGGCTGCCTGCGTCATTCCTGCCGGTATGCTAAGCGATTATGCCGGTATGAATATCACCAAGATTCGGTTTGCCATCGCCAAAACCGACGGTCTCACCGATTTGCAGGCATGGGTTCGTGACAGCGTTCAGGGCGTTGACCTCGGCTCGGCTTCGGTATCGTCGCCGTCAGCAGGGTGGAATGAGGTTAGTCTTTCGTCGCCTGTTGTTGTACCCGAGGGGCAAGACCTTGCCATTGGCTACAGTTTCAATCAGCAGAAGTCGTGCAAGACCATTCTGCTTGGCGGTCCTGACGAGGATAATGATTATACTCCTGCCTTCAACGGTTGCTGGATTGGAAAGAATGGGACGTGGGAAAACCGCTCTGAGACTAGCGGCTATGACGGCAGTGTCTGTGTAGAGCTGGTCATTGAGGACGACCGTCTTCCGGCAACGAACCTGTCGGTAGCATTGTCTTCCAAACAACTGGCTGTAAATAAGGACTCTGCATTTGCTTTCACTGCAGTAGTAACAAATCTAGGTGAGCAGGCTGCTAATGGCTATCAGTATACCTACAGTATCAATGGCGGGACGCCTGTAACTGCGTCTTCGACGGCATTGTTGACTCAGCAGGCTCATGACACCATTAATGTTGTTGTTCCTGCATCACAGCTTAGCCGCGATCTCTCGAGCAATGTGACATTCACAGCCCAGTCAGGCGATAATACGGCTAATGCTGAACTGGGCTTTGCTGTTTATGGAGAGGAAGATACTTTCAACCATCATCTTTTGCTTGAGGAGTTCAGTACAGAGGAGTGTCCTAACTGTGAGCGTGCCATCAAGACTCTTGATGCCATGAGGAACGAGGGCTTTGAGTTCAACCAGATAACGCATCATTGTGGTTATAAGAGCGACTTCCTGACTGTTCCTGCCGACAAGGAGTATGAGTGGCTATATGGGAATGATGGTACTTACGCCCCGGCGGCAATGCTCGACCGTGACGCTGATGAAAATTATCCACGGCAGGTCGGTATGCTTGTCCCTGTCATGAGCGTCGGTTATGCCAATGATTTCCGCCCTATATTGCAGTATGCGTTGGCTAAGCCTGCTTTCGTTTCGGTTGAACCGAGTGTGTCTTACGACCCGTCGACCCATGGAATCGCCATTCATGTAGACGTGAATAAGAATGGTATTCTCGATGTTCTTTGCAGTGAGCCTCGATTGTCGGTAGTGCTCATTGAGGACAGTGTGCCGCAGCACCATCAGGCTGGCTATTCGTCGGATTCACCTTTCAGGCACGGTCATGTCTATCGTGAGACAATAAGTTCTACATGGGGCGACGCTATAACATGGAATGGGAATAATGCTTCTGCCGATTATTCTGTTATAGTTCCTGAGTATTGGACTAATCATGAGAAAGTGGAGAAGAATCCGTCTACAGGTGCTGAACTTAAAGATTCGTGCATAGTAAGGCATCTTGAGGTCGTTGCTTTCGTTAATGCATATAATCCAGAGAAGCGTTCTGGATGCAGAGTCTTCAACAGTGGCGTGGCAAAGGTTATCCCTTCGGTTACTGATGGAATAGCTTCTGTGTCGGCAGAGAATGCCTCACAAGTGATTAGTGAGCGTTATTATAATGTAGCCGGACAGGAGTCTGCGGTGCCATATAAGGGGCTGAATATTATCGTCAGAACCTTTGCCAATGGCAGACAAGAGAAAGTTAAGGTGATAAACAAATAATAGAATGGGGCAGTATTATAGGTACAATACTGCCTCGTTGCCCTCATTGAAGAGCAGGTCGAGTATGCTGAGGTTCGGCAGAAAGGCTTGCTCTTTCTTTTGGCGGAATACTTGATAGTAGGGTTGAGGCTCGAAGGAAGGGTCGGGGAGAGGGCGCTTCGGACGAATGGCAGAGCGGAAATCGGCGGTTCCATCGCTTCTGAGGAAGGAAAGATTGCCGGATTCATCGGACTTTTCCTCCGGAAGATAGTTGTTTGTGGGATGAATGTCGGGCTGAATGTCGAGAAGTTCACAAATCTTCAGCGTTATTTCCCAGTTGAAGTCATATAGATAAGTCCAACGGCGTTCGAAGAATGGTCGAAGGTCGTCGGCATAGAATTCGAAGAATGGGCTTTCGCCGTAGGCTGACGAGAGGGCGTTCCAGTGAAGGTGGCGCCAGTTTCCGTGGTCACTGATGCGAATATCACGGTCTAGGATCTTCCCTCCCTTTTCATCGGTGCCCTCTACCGGAATGGTAAGCTTCTGTTTTCCGTTGGCTGTTGCTATGACACAGCGGTTGCGGTAGGTCTGCTTGACAAAGTTGTCATAGCGCTCAATATAGCATGTCTTGTACCGGTTCAGCTTCTGATACCACTGGATTGGACCGAAGTATGTGGTGGTAACTAAAGCTATATTCTCATCAAGCCTCCCACAAGGGGAGGGCGTTTGATTACCTAAGCCAGTATGAGTTTCCTGCTCATTCATATTTACTTTGCTTTGCTTTAATATTCAATTAGGTAATTAAATATCCTCCCCTTGGGGGAGACTTGGTGGGAAAAATCATTTAATGTCGCCTACCCACTTGAACAGGCGATTCCATCTGATGCCGCTGAATCCATGGCGGTCAGGGTCGGAACTCCACCAAATGAACAGTGGCTTGCCGACGATGTGGTCCTCAGGAACGAAGCCCCAGTAACGGGAATCGAGCGAGTTGTGGCGGTTGTCACCCATCATCCAGTAATAGTCCATCTTGAATGTGTACTTGTCGGTGAGCTTGCCATTGATGTATATGTGGTTGCCCTTGACCTGAAGAGTATTGCCTTCGTATGCGGTTATGCAACGTTCATATACCGGCAGGTTCTCCAGCGTCAGTTTAATCGACTGCCCGTGCTTTGGAATCCAGATAGGACCGTAGTTGTCGCGGGTCCATCCGTAATATCCGTTCAGTGGATAGACAGGTCCGGTAAACAAGTCTTTATCTGTTACTATCTTCTCGGATGTGAATATATGGCGCTTAAGCATTTGGGCGGCAGTGTTCTTTGTCATTGGCATATAGCCGTCATATTTGTCTAGAACCGACTGATTGAGCACGCTTCCGTTCTCAACATTGTAGCCGTGGAGCAGTCCGAGCGACTGAACGTCTTCCTCACTTATTCCCAGTTCCTTGCGCAGAGCGTCATACTTATTGCCTATAAGGTCGGTAGCGCTTATTCCGTTTGCGAACTTCACGAAGTAAGTATACTGGACGTTGTCAGGCTCTTTGTTTGCCTTTCCGTTAAGGTAAATGATGTGATCCTTGATTTGTAGTGTCTGTCCCGGCAGTCCGACGCAACGCTTAACGTAGTTCTCCTCACGGTCAACTGGGCGAGTGTCCAGTGTTCCGAATATCTGAGGATGGTCGAGGACATACTGGCGTCCGAGAGCGTATGCCTTGGTGTAGAAGTCACGCAGTTGCTGAGCGTTCATCTTCGACAGGTCAATGTTCGGGTTCTGCTGAGCCATCAGCCCTGTACCGTTGTTGTAAACGATGGAATAGTAATCCTGAGCCTGATACTCGTCGGCAGTCATGATGGTGTCGCCGGTAGGGAAATTGAACACCACGATGTCATTGAGCTCAACGTTTCCGAGACCTTTCATGCGGCGATAGTCCCAGTGCGGCCATGAGATATAGCTCTTGCAGTTGACGATTGGCAGCGTGTGCTGAGTAAGGGGCATGGTCAGCGGAGTCTCCGGAATGCGTGGTCCGTAGCTCACCTTGCTGACAGCAAGATAATCGCCGGTGAGCAAACTCTTCTCAAGAGAGCTCGACGGAATGACGAAGTTCTGGAACAAGAACAGGTTGATGAAGTATACAGCCACCAATGCGAAGACGATGGCGTCGACCCAACTCATCACTGTCCGTGTTACGGGTGAGCCTTCCTTCCACCAGTTCCAGTGGACTTTCTTCGTTATGTAGACATCAAAGAAGAATAGTGCGCCAATGATGGTGAGTATCCATCCGGTTATGCTCTGTGGCGCAACCCATGCAATGAACAGGGCGTAGATAATTATAACGATGCCGAACTTCAGCCATTGCTTGCGTGGGTTCAGCTTAGCTTTTTCCTTGTCGATCATATCTATTAATTCAAAATGCAAAATTCAAAATGCAAAATTATGATTACTTCAAATTAGAATTTTGCATTTTGAATTTATGTTAGAACTTAAACAAATCGCTGGTTGTCAGCAAGCCGGTATGATTAAGAGTGTATTCAGCGGCAAGAACTGCACCGAGGGCGAATCCCTTACGAGAGTGAGCATTGTGAGTAATGGTTATCTCGTCGGCTTCACTGTCATAGCGGATGGTGTGAATACCAGGAACTTCCTCGTGGCGGATGCTCTTGACGAGCAACTCGTCAGGCTTGTGGTCGTCACTTCCATCAACATGTCCGTCGTCCCAACGGGTTGTTCCCTTCTTCCAGGAAGTCTTGCGGTCGATGTCGTTGACAATCTCTTCGGCAAGAGTAATGGCTGTTCCAGACGGAGCATCGAGCTTATGTATGTGGTGAGTCTCCTCAAGTTCGACGTCATACTGTGGAAACTGGTTCATGATCTTAGCCAGATAGCGGTTGACAGCTGAGAAGATGGCGACACCGATGGAGAAGTTGCTAGCCCAGAAGAGAGTCTGCTTTCCGTCCTTTGTGAGAGCCTCGACATCAGCCTTGTGGTCTTTCATCCATCCTGTTGAGCCGCTGACGACCTTTACATTGTGCTTGAAAGCCTTGAGATAGTTGTCGTAGGCAGCTGTTGGATTGGTAAACTCTATTGCAACATCAGCACTGGCGAACTCCGGAGAATCGAAGTCTTGCTGGTTGTTTACATCAATTTTACAAACGATTTGGTGGCCGCGGCTAAGGGCAATCTGCTCAATCATGTGCCCCATCTTACCGTAGCCGATAAGAGCAATCTTCATATCAAAAGTCTTTTAATTCGAATTAAAACGATGCAAAGGTAACTTTTTTTTCTCGGTTTTACTTAAGTATTACAGAAATTTTATGTAGTTTTGCACATTAATCTATTATGGAACAACTGTTGCACTATGTTTGGAAACACAAGATGTTTCCGCTCACTGAATTACGTACCACCGACAACCAGACCGTTGAAGTCATCGACCCGGGTCTCCACAACCGCAATGCCGGTCCCGACTTCTTCAACGCAAAGGTGAAGATTGGGGGCACGCTGTGGGTCGGCAATGTCGAGATTCACGACAAGTCGAGCGACTGGTTTCTTCATGGTCACGACAAAGACCATCACTATGACAACGTAATACTCCACGTGGCAGGAGTCATTGATACCGAGGTACATACCGCCGACGGGTCTGTACCGCCACAAATGCAGCTCGCTGTTCCCAAGGAAGTTGCCGACCATTATAAGGAACTTCTCACGACCGACAGCTACCCGCCATGTTATAAGATTATTCCCAACCTTTCACGACTGACCGTCCACTCATGGATGAGTGCTTTGCAGACCGAGCGCCTCGAGCAGAAAACCGAGGCAATAGCCGAGCGTGCGAAGCGGTTCAACGGCTCTTGGGAGCAGGCTTACTTCATAACCCTTGCCCGCAATTACGGTTTCGGGATCAACGGTCAGGCTTTTGAGACATGGGCAGAGAACATCCCATTGAATGATGTTGCCCACCATCGTGATGACATCTTCCAAGTTGAGGCTTTCTTTCTGGGTCAGGCAGGACTCTTGGACATCAATACCGTGCCTGAGCGTTACCGGAAAGATGCACTGTCAGAAGGGTATTTCACCCGTCTGCAAAACGAATACCATTATCTTTCCCATAAATTCTCACTTCATCCAATCGACTCCGGACTATGGCGGTTTCTCCGTCTTCGACCGCAGAATTTCCCACATATAAGAATCAGTCAGCTTGTGAATCTCTATTATAACCACAAGACAAGCCTTGCCGCTTTGACTGAATGTGACACGTTGAAGAAGGCGCGAGAGCTTATGAAAACCCATGTGACGCAATACTGGGAGACCCATTACACCTTCGGCAATGCCGGACCGAGGAATGAAAAGAACCTTTCTGCTTCATCGCTGAACCTGCTTCTGATAAACACTGTCGTGCCAATGCTCTTTGCCTACGGACGCCATAAGGGCGACGACCGGTTGTGCGACCGCTCGTTTGACTTCCTTGAAGAGCTTCGGGCTGAGGACAACCACATAACAAGGCTATGGCGTGAGGTCGGTTTGCCGGTGGATAATGCCGGCGACTCGCAGGCTCTGATACAGCTGAAGAATGAGTATTGTGACAGAAAGGACTGCCTCAGGTGCAGGTTTGGGTATGAATATTTGCGAAAATCCCCACCAAGTCTCCCCCAAGGTTAATATCCCCACCGAGCCTCCCCCAAGGGGAGGATGTTTAATCACCAAGGAAAAGCTTAACGTTATAACAATGGACAACAATATAGAAAATAATATGGACAGCGAAACAAATAAACTTTTAGGTAATCAAAAGCCTCCCCTTGGGGGAGGTTTGGCGGGGACTTCCTCCTCTCCTTACATCTTCGAAACCCGTATGGAGGTGCGTGACTATGAGTGCGATATAGAGGGAATCGTCAACAACGCCAACTACCTGCACTATACCGAACACACGCGCCACCGCTTCCTGAAGAGCATTGGTGTAAGTTTTTCACAGCTGCACGAGAAAGGCATCGATGCCGTTGTGGCACGAATGAACCTGCAGTTCAAGGCTCCACTGCGTTGTGACGATGAGATAATCTCACGCATGAAACTCCGTAAGGAAGGCATCCGCTATGTCTTCACCCACGACCTCTTCCGTGCATCCGACGAACGGCTCAGCTTCCACTGCACTGCTGAACTCGTGACGCTCATCAACGGACGGCTGGGTGTAAGCCCCGAGTATGATGCCGCCTTCGCCCCGTACATCAAGTAGAAGGCAACAGAACTTCAAGTAAAAACGCATGTTGCCGTTCCGCAGGTAATAGCAATCTAAAATAACAATTATGGTCGAAATAACCGAAAAGGAAAAGCTTTCAGCGATGGTGCTCACCCGCATCGACCGCTTCCATCCCGCCGGACTCCTTGAACTCTACCACCGGCTGGGCTCAGCCACGGCAGTCCTGGAGCACAAGGACAACATCCGGGACGTCATACCCGACGCCTCACGCTATCTCATCGACGGGCTGAAGCATATCGATGAGGCTCAGCGCCGTGCCGAGGCGGAACTCGAATACGACCAAAAGCACAACATCTCGGTCCTGACTTTCGACGACCCACGCTATCCGCAACGGATGAAGGAATGCTCCGATGCCCCGCTGGTTCTGTATTTCCTTGGCAATGCCGACCTTAACCAGCTCCACACGATAAACATCGTTGGAACCCGCCGGTGCACCAACTATGGCAAGGACATCATCCGGAGTTTTGTCCGTGACCTGCAGAAACTCTGCCCCAACGTGCTTATTTTCAGTGGTTTGGCTTACGGAGTCGACATCACAGCCCATTGTGAAGCACTCGTCAACGGACAGGATACCGTAGGAGTTCTTGCCCACGGACTCGACGACATCTACCCACGAGCCCACCGGGAGACAGCCATCTACATGCTCAAGCAGGGCGGACTCCTCACCGAATACATGACCCACACCGAGCCGTTCGCCAAGAACTTCGTGCGCCGCAACCGCATTGTAGCCGGTTGTTCCGATGCCACGATACTCGTCGAGAGTGCGGCAAAGGGTGGCGGACTCATCACGTGCAGTATGGCACGGAGCTACAACCGTGAGGTCTTCGCCTTCCCCGGCAATGTCGGCTCGCAATACAGCGAGGGCTGCAACAAGCTCATCCGTGACAATGGTGCCGCACTGATAACGTCGGCTTGCGACTTCGTGCATGCCATGCAGTGGGACAACGAAGTCATACTGCGCAAAGCTCAGAAGGCGGGCATACAGCGTGACCTCTTCCCCGACCTTTCGCCCGACGAGAAAACGCTTGTCAATGCGCTCACGACGACCAACGACCAGCAACTCAACACGCTCACGGAAACCACTGCTTTATCAGTCAGCAAGCTCTCGTCCCTGCTTTTCGAACTGGAGCTTAAGGGCATAGTGAAGCCCCTTGCCGGTGGCATTTTCCACCTGATAAAATAATGACAGAATATCGACCGCTTCCTAAGTAACGGCTAAACGCATTCTAATTGGGTATCTTTCAGTTTGTAAAAGATACCCAATTAGACTCTAAAAGATACCCAATTAGAATGTAAAAGGGCATCTTTTACAACCCATTTGATTATCAGCTATTTACAGAAATGGCTTTCCGGGTAAAAAAGTTTTATACTTATGCGCTTTACCGTTTATCAGCACTTCTGTCAAACTATTAAACAACAAATCTTTCACGAAAAAATCGAAGATTTTTTATTTGTTGGATTTGTTGATTAAATAATAAAGTTGAAAGATTTGATTAGATTTGAAATCCCAATTCCTTCTTGAGCTCCTCGATATTGTTTGCCACGGCAATACCGTCGGAATACTGTCCGCGAATCATCCCTTTGGCCTGCAGGTCATCGAGAAGAGCGATTAGGCTGTTCCAGAACCCGCCGATATTATACAGGACGACCCGCTTCTGATGATAGCCGATGGTGCGGCTTGCGGCAACGGTGAACAGCTCGTCGAGAGTCCCGATTCCACCGGGAAGCGCCACCGTAACGTCCGACTGTGCCAGCATGAGGTCCTTACGGTCGGAGAGATTGTCACACGGAATGTCGACATCGATATAGTCGGACGCCCTTCCGCCTTTCTCCAATATCTGCGGAACAACCCCGATAACCATCGAGCCAGCCTCATGGGCACTCTTGGCAAGGCATTCCATTAGCCCCGTGTTGGCACCGCCGTAAACCAGCGTGTGACCTTCGTAGCCCATCCAGCGCCCCAGTTCCTCTACTTCCTTGGCATATTTATCGACAATGCTGTTGTTTGCCGAGCAAAATACTGCTATCTTCATTTCTCTTTCCTCTTACTTTTTGTTGTGCGTGCAAAGATAATAAAAAAAAGAATACTAATTGGCTTAAAATGTATACCTTTGCAGAAATTTCTGTGAAATATAAAACACTGTTGGTATGCCAACAGCCAATTGTCAAATAGATTTTATGAAGTCATTACATTCTTTTTTAATAGCCATTGCCGCCGTATTAGTCTTGGGCTCTTGTGGCGACAGTGAGCCGTCGAAGGCAAACAAGCCTGTGAGAGTGAAAGTCATGCAGATAGGTTCCGTTCAGGTCAACGGTGAGCATGCCTACTCAGGAACCGTCGAGGAAGAGAGTGGGGTAAGTCTCAGTTTCTCCGTTGCAGGAACACTCCGCTCCGTCAGTGTCGAAGAAGGACAGATAGTCAATGCCGGTCAGCTCGTTGCCACCGTCGATGGAATCGACCAGGCGGGAGCGCAGGCTAGCGCCCATGCCGTTACCGGTCAGGCTCGTGCCGCTCTTCAGAAGGCTCAGGACGACTACAACCGTGCCAAGCGCTTGCATGACGAGGGAGTAATATCCGACTCACGCTATGTCTCGGCTAAGACAGCCCTGGATGCGGCACGACAGGCAGTGAACTCTGCCGCAGCTCTGGAGACAATATCCGACAAGAGCTCGCGCGACACCCGCCTTGTGGCTCCGTTCAGCGGCTATGTGGCTAGGAAGAATGTAGAAGTCGGTCAGAATGTCATACCCGGTCAGATGGTAGTGGAGCTTGTCCATATCGACCGTGTGAAGATAAAGATAAGCGTGCCGGAGGAAGAGATCGACAAGATACACAAGGGCGAGGAGATGCTTGTCCGTTGTTCAGCTGCCGGTTCCGCCGACCTCTATGGCAAGGTGGTTGAGAAGGGCGTCTCTGCCGACCCGCTGAGCCGCACTTACGATGTGAAGCTTCTCGTCGACAACACGGGCAACAAGCTCCTGCCGGGAATGATTTGCGACGTCTACACCAGTTTCACCCGTGGACAGATGAGCGTCTTCGTTCCTGCCAATGTCATTCAGCTCAACCCTGACAACCGGATGTTCGTATGGGTTGTGAAGAACGGAAAGGCTACCAAGCGAGTCATCAACTATGTTGCCGATACGTCTCAGGGCGTGCGTGTCAACGGCGGACTGGAGCCGGGCGACCAGCTTATCGTCTCCGGACAACAGAAAGTCAGTGAGGGAACCCCGTGTGAGATTATCAAGTAAAGGAGAGCCATGAGAAAGAAGAGAAGACCATTTCAGGAGATATGCCTCTACTACCGCCAGATAGTCATCATGCTGGTGACGTGCCTTGTGGCTCTCGGAGTCTACGGACTGGCAAAGATCAATAAGAACGAATTCCCTGACTATACCGTCCGCGAGGGCATTGTTGCCGCCGTCTATCCCGGCGCCACGTCAGAGGAAGTCGAGCAGGAAGTAACGAAACCTCTCGAGAACTATATATTCACCTACAAGGAAGTACTCAAGGAAAAGACCTATTCCTACTCGCGTGACGGAATGAGCATCATTGTCGTCGAGCTCAATGAGGACCTTGAGGACAACGACGAGTTCTGGTCGAAGTTCAAGCATGGCGTTCAGGCTTTCAAGACAGCCCATCTGCCGGTCGGCGTCCTTACCGTTCAGGTGCAGGACGATTTCGGTGATGTAAGCTCCGAGCTTATCTCCCTTGAGAGCAAGGACAAGACCTACCGTGAGCTCAACGACTATATGAAGACCATTGAGGACTCGCTCCGACTCATACCGAGTGTCGGAAAGATGAGCGTTGTCGGAATGCAAATGCCGCAGATAGCCATCTATCTCGACAACGACAAGCTGTCCCACTTTGCTGTCAACACCATTTCCGTGGCTCAGGCTCTCGCCGGAAAGGGATTCACTTCGACGGGCGGGCGCATCGGCGACAAAGACTATAAAAGTCCTGTTTATGTCGACCCGAGCCTTAACAAAATATATGATGTAGAGAACGCCATTGTCTACAGCGACATTCGCGGTAACATTGTCCGCCTGAAGGATGTCGCCACGGTGAAGTACGAATACCCAGACCTCGACTCTTACGTCACCGTCAACGGCACGAAGGCGTTGCTCCTCTCCGTCACCAACAAGAAGCGCAAGGACATATCGAGCATGGGAACTGAGGTCAACAAGAAGTTAGCCAACGTTGAGGCTGAGCTCCCTCATGACGTCAAGGTCAGCAAGATAACCGACCAGAAGCAGGTTGTCGACAACTCCATTTTCGACTTCCTTCGTGAGTTGCTCATAGCCATTGCCACCGTGCTCCTTGTCGTCGTGCTCATCATGCCGCGTCAGGTGGCAGCCGTTGCCGCCGCGACAATGCCGGTGACGATATTCATCTCTCTCGGACTGTTCTACATCTTCGACCTTGAGCTCAACACCGTGACCCTTGCCGCCCTCATCATGACCCTCGGAATGATTGTCGACGACTCCATAGTCATCATCGACGGCTATGTCAACAACCTTGCCGCGGGCATGACCCGATGGAAGAGTGCTGTCGAGGCGACACGCCACTTCCTGAAGAGTATCTTCTCGGCAACGCTCTGCATCAGTATAACCTTCTTCCCGTTCCTCGTCACGATGACGGGTGTCATGCACGACTTCCTGAAGATGTTCCCGTGGGCTATCACCATTGTCCTCTTCGTCAGCATGATTATAGCGCAGACCCTCCTGCCTATCCTGATGTACTATTGCATCCGCAAGCCTATTGAGACCGGCGTAACCAAGAACGGCAAGAAGGCGTTCAACCTGCTCGACTACATGCAGCGGTTCTACAACTGGGCTATCGAGAAGTGCTTTGCCCACCATCGAGCCGTGCTGACTGTTGCCGTGGTGACCATCGTCTTTGGTTCGTTGCTGTTCATCAGCCTGCCTCAGAAGCTCATGCCAATAGCCCAGCGCGACCAGTTCGCCGTCGAGATATTCATGCCTACGGGTACTACCGTGGCTCGAACAACTGAGCTCTCCGACTCGCTGGAGCACATGCTGAGGAAAGATCCGAGGGTTGTCTCCGTGGCAAACTTCCACGGAATGTCGTCGCCCCGATTCCAGACGACCTACGCTCCGCAGATTCCTAGCGACAACTTCGCCCAGTTCATCGTCAATACAACCGGTATCGACGATACCGAGGACATCGTCCGTGAGGCTAAGAAGAAGTACACCAACTACTTCTCCGAGGGCATTGTCAAGATAAAGCACCTGTCGTACAGTAAGGAAGAGAACCCTATCGAGGTGCGTATCACCGGCGACGACCTTGCCAGCATTAACAAGGCTGCCGACACTGTTGTAGCCCATCTCCGCCATGTCGACGGTCTGGAGCTCGTCCGCACCGACTTCCGTGAGCCGCTAGCCACCACCCGTGTTAAACTCAACGATAATTCCGCCTCACGCCTCGGACTTACTAATGCCGCCGTGCAGATGACCCTTGCCATGCGATATTCCACTGGATTGCCTGTGGCGCAGATGTGGGACGGCGATTACGGACCTAAGTGTGTCATCAAGTCGAAGCATTCCGACAGCGCGTCGGTCAACGACCTGCTCAACGAGCAGATACCGGTTGTCGGCGGACTGAAGAGCGTTCCGCTGCGTGAGATTGCCACCGTCGAGAACAAGATGGAGTACGGACAGATTGTCCACCGCAACGGTCTGCGCACCATATCGGTTATTGCCGAGGTCGACCAGAACAAGAACGTCGAGAAACTCACCGGGCAGATAATGAAGATGGTATCGGGAATGAACCTTCCATCGAATGTCAGTGTTTCCTACGGCGGTCAGTATGAGGTCGACCAGGAACAGATGCCTAACATCATCAGTGCCCTCATCATCGCTATAGCCATCATCTTCGTTGTTCTGATATGGCACTTCCGTGATGTCCGCGAGTCGCTCATCATGCTCTGTTCCCTTTCGCTCTGTGTCTTCGGAGCTGCCGCGGGTATCCTCATGTCCGGCATCGACCTGAGCCTGACGTGTGTCCTCGGCTTCGTCTCGCTGATGGGAGTCCTCGTGCGCAATGGTATAATCCTCTTCGACTATGCCCATGAGCTCTACAACACCAAGGGCTTGTCTATGCGTGACTCTATCCTTGAGGCTGCAAAGGAACGTATGCGTCCTATCTTCCTCACGTCGGCTTGTGCGTCTATGGGTGTCGTCCCGATGCTCCTCGGCGGCAGTAGTCTCTGGATGCCTATGGCTGCCGTCATCTTCTGGGGTACCCTCATCACTATGTTCTTCATCCTCGCCGTCATGCCTGTCGCCTACTGGCGTTTCATGGAAGACCCTGCCAAGCGCCTCGGCAAGGAAGTCAGAATGATGAGCAGGTAGAGGAAGACGATTACAATAAAGAAAATCCCTCAATAAAGAATCAGTGCTTTACTGAGGGATTTTTGATTATAAAGTATAAGATATATAGGAAGTCTTAAGGTTGTTTTACGACCTTCTTATAGGTTTTTCCGTCCTTTTGAATGATATAGAGACCATTCTTTGGATTTGAAACCAGTTGACCACTAATGGAGTAGACGAAGCCTCCGCCATTGTCGGATGAGGCTTCTATCGAAGAAATTCCTGTTGTAGTATCGGTTATATGTAGAACTCCTTCAACATAGTTGAGCTCATAATTTGCTGCTTCGCCTCCGCTTACATAGATAGGATAATCACCTATTGGGCTGCCTGTAACAGCTGTCGTTGTTAATAATGGCTTTATAGTGAACACGGTGTCAGTTTCGTTGTTCTTAAATCCGGAACATGTATATGTTAAATCCGGGTTTGTTTCACCAATAGAACGGGTCTGGTCGTCTGCTTTAACGGTAAGCGGAGCTGCAGTCACTCTGAGTGTTCCGTTTTGAAGTTCTACGTCAGTAGAGTCTATAGTACCATAGCCAATGACTATTGTATACTCCCCAACTGGTGAATTCTTGTCGGCTATGCATGTAACAGTCGGTCGTCCTGTTACGTTTTCACCAACCTTTTCCCATCCAAATTTAGGATTGTCATCACCATATTCACGTATTGCATTGCGTGCTTTAAGTATGGTACCGAATTCCTTTATGCCATCCTTTCTCGTTCCGACGAACTCTTTCCATTGCTTTGCCTCAGAGTAAGCTTTCTTGCATCCGGCAGGAACAAGCAACGTACAAGCTGTTTTATCGACGTTTGAAAAGCATTTGTCACCTGTAGCAGGAATCTTCTTTGCGTAAATCTTTATTGTTGTCAGACCATTGCTGGACAAGGCTGCAACTCCAATGTTTGTTACCGATGATGGAATTGTAATGCTTGTTACTCCATGAGAATTGTAGAGGGCATAATCATCTATAGTAGTGACAGTTTGTGGTAAGGTTATGTCTCCTTCGACATTTGGCAGCGAGCCAATAAGTTCTGTAGTGTCTTCCGAATAAATTAACTTGCCGTCTATGGTGAAACCTTTGCCATAATCCTTTGCTAATGCTACAGTATCAAGACGATTGCAGGCGGTGAAAGCACCAGGCTTGATATATTCGGTGGAGGTTGGCAGGGCGATAGTTCTGAGTCTTGTAGCGTAGAATGCCTTGTAAGGAATCTCGTTGTCGCTTGTAGTAAACGCTTCGCCATCTTCTGCCAGGTATGGTTCTCCGCCGGAAACAATCTTTGCATTGCTTATATCTAGGTCCATTAATTGTCCTCGAGTACCTTTACCTTCAGAGTCTCGTCCGGCTATTTCTCTTATAATTTTAAGGTCGGAAGAGTTTATTTCGCCTGTAACAGTTAGATAGGCTATAGACGTTCTGTTTTCTTCCGGTATGGCAGTAGATAATCCTCCGGCTTTGTTATTCTCAATTGTGACTGTGTCCATGATGGCAGAGTCGCCTTGCAAACCAATAATCATGTCCTGATCGGCAGTGAAGTCATAATTCATCACGTTGAGCAATTGTACGTCATAGTATCCATTGGCGTCGCCTTCCCATCCCCAATTGACATGTACATTACCCTGATTGTCGTATCCATCGAATACGAAAGCATGTCCGCCTCCATAGTATGAGTCCATTCCTGAATAGTAAATCGGGCGTAGGTGGCTCAGTTCGGTATATATTGTGTCCATCCAGTTCTGGTATACATTGTCGGCACGCTTGAGCATTCTTGCGTTTGCGAACCCGAAGTTTCGTCTTAATCCGTCAACGGCGTTCTGTGTAAGGGTGCCTGAACCATCAGTATAGTATTGCATATCGGCTGCTACTCCACAGCAGACCATCAGCGTTGCCACGGCATTCGCCTCTTCGGTTGTATAGCTTCCGTCGTGATATTCATCCAGAATGTTAGCCCAATCGAATGCCGTGCTTCCATAGTCTATGGTAGTACTGTCAGTGCCACCACCGTTTTGTTTAACGCCGATTGTGTAAGTTCCGATTCCCTTTAAAGGGCTTTTGAAGTAGTTCAGTACTTGAGCCATAGCAGTGGCAACACATCCTGTCATGCATCTTCCTCTACCATTGCCGCTCGTACTAGTACCTATAGGACAAAGATTGTTATACGGCGTCTCTTGTCCCCACCTTGAAGTAAGCAGTTCCGGGATAGCAGACGGAAATCCGTTGTCTGCCGGAGCGATGGATATTTGCTTCGTTCCAGACTTTATAACTTCCCTTGCAGCTTTCTCTGTGGCACTGAGCCACCATTTAAATCCTTCATTGCCGCTGTTAGCTTTGTATGCTGTTTCGGAATAGCCGATAACTTCCGGCAACAAGTCGTCAGTCGTTACGACAACGAATCCACCGTTTTCATAGCCTAAAATACATGTTCCTTTTTCTTGACGCAATAGCTTTATTTGTCCTTTCACATTCGGAGCATGCTTCACCCCCAGTTGTTGAGCAGACAGAACTCTCAGTGCAGCTTGGCGCATTTGAGCCAATGAACGAGGTGCAGCGGTAACAACAAAGTTAATAGTCAGGAGAAGCAAGGCTATTATGAATATTCTCAGTTTACTCATTATGTTGTAGGTTTGTTCTTGGTTTTATCTTATTGACAATAAACTAAAGAGGGGACGATTCCTTTAATAAGGGAACCGTCCCCTGTATATAAGAAAAAGACTTTTACTTCTTTGTGATGTGGTAAACCTTTCCGGTTACATTATCACGGATGATGTAAGCACCCGAAGCAATATTAATGTTCTCTGCGCGTCCTTTAGCTACTAACGCTCCGTTCTGTGCATAGACTGTAACGTCATGACCAGCTATTGACGATGAAGCGTTGATGCTTGCTATAGCGTCTACGATAGTAGTAGCGGTGTTAGAGAAAGGAGACTCGCCGTTTTCATAGACGACAGTTACATTGTAGCTGTGAGAGCCGTTACCGGCATTATCGAAGCTATCGTCATAGCTGTAGTTGTCGGACTCGTCAGCATTAGCCTTGACGTATCCTACCAACTTCGCGTCTCTGTAAACATTGTAGCCCAGTATTGCGCCCTCAGCAGGAGCAGCGATGAATGAAACATCATCGATGAGTACCACAAATCCGGTAGAATTTGAAATATGGCGAATAGCGAAGTACTTTGCTCCTTCAGGAACTGTAAAGCTGTAAGCATTGCCCCAATCACCGTCGGCTGTTGCTGATGTGCTCAAAGCGAATGAGTCGAGAGGAATGAAGCTTGCAGTGTCGTTGTCAGTCAGCGAGTATAGAACTTCTACTGAATCGGCATCATAATACGAAGTATAAGCTGTAGCGTAGAATGAAATAGTCTGTTGCTTGCCTGAGAGCTTTGGAGAGATAAGCCAGTGGTCGGCAACGGTACGGTTCTGCTCCCACCAGTTCTCTCCTTCTTCGTATGTAGTGAAACTCATTGCAGCCTGACTGCCACTGTGAGGTGTAAGCCATTCGTCAGTTAAGTTCTGGCTGCCAGGATTGCTGATAATCCATGCGTACGGTTCGCCCTTGTGTGGGAAGTCAAGTCCCCATGTCGTGTTAGTATTGTCGCCGGAGCCATCTACGACCTTCCAGTCGCCAAAGTCAGTCGTGGTCCATGGAGTGTAACTTTCGAAGTCCTCTGTTACCGACTGCTCGGTAGGCAGAATAGGAGTAGTCCAAGTCAGATTGACGTTCTTGTCGGCTGTAGAAGCAGCAAGGTCGTTGACTGCTGTCAGCGTTGTCGGAACGACATTGACTTCTACACTGCTGCTGGTATTGTCATCCTGGTCAAGGTCGAGGTCATAATCAATAGTTGCATAAACATTGACTGTTTCGCCAGCGTCAGGACGGACTTTAGCTTTCAGAGCAACAGTATCCTGTGCCATTGAAGCCAATGGAGTGTCGAATGTAACAGAATCAGTCTTCTCACCATCGACAAACAGGTTTACAGTGTAGTTCTTTGCCTCGTGAGAACCATAGTTCTTGTAGATGAAGCTGACATCGTCTGACTTTCCGGCATGCAACTTATATGGAGGCTTGACGCTCACAGCCGTGAGGTTATAGTCGAGAACATCGAATACCTGAATATTATCTATGCCAATGGTTACAGGCTCATAGCTTTCTCCATCAGTTGTGTTGTTGTTGAAGAAGAAGCCGAGCATGATGTACCGCTGGTCAGTGAACTGGCTGAGGTCAAGGTTAGCTTCCTGCCATTCGCCATTACTGTTAGCGTCGTAATCAATGGTCTTGAGAATGTACTGGTTGCCGTCAGGAGTCTGAGCGAAGGCAATGAGCTCTCCGCCACGACTTGTGCCGTAAGCCTGGAACAGAGCATGTGGATTGACTGTACCCTCGAGAGAAATCTTTCCGGTGTAGTAAATCTCCTTTTCTCCTGCAGTGTACGACTTCCATGCAAGCGAAGCACCGTCGTTGTCCTGTACTTTCTCATTATCGAAGCTGAGGCCTGACTGATACATGTACATATCCCACATATAGTGGCTGGTGTTTCCATTAGCGAAACTCTCGTTGAACGGGAGTGAATAAGGAGCACCAACGATGATAGGCTGTGTAGACATAAAGCTGCCATGACCGCCAACTGACGATGCAGAAACCATATAATAGATCATCTTCTGACCATAGAGCCCGCCGTCCTCATCGCTGACTTCAGCGTCGGTATTCATCGGAATATCGTATGAAGTCTCAGCAATATCCTCGAATATAGGCTTGTCTGGGTCTGGGAAAGGTCCATAGTAAGTTGAATACCAATCGTACATCCAGTAGTGTACTTGGTCAGGGTTGACATAATATCCATTCTCGCCAACGTTTGAAACCTTCTGCCACTGTGCATGAATAGCCGTTGCGTTGTCGATGAGGTCAACATCAGGTGGCTCCGGAGTATCCTGTCCTACGAATGCAGTCTTTGTTGCAGGACGTCCGAATCCTTTATCGTTGAAGGCGTATACCTTATAAGTGTTTAGTCCGTTTGGTGTGACATTAGTGTCAGTGTAGGTCAAAGCCTTACCCGGAGTAACGTCTTTGAGGATAGCAACAACCGAGTCATTGCGCTCGATGCTTATGCTGTCGAGTGAAGTGATAGGATTGCCGCTGACAGTTGCTGTAGGAGCATTGAATGCGAGCACAGACTGTGCAGCACCCTGAGGGTCAGGAGTAATCTTGAACGATGTAGCAGAGTCAGGTGCCTCATAGTAAGCAAGCGGCTCAACCTTGATATTGTCTATGACTGTTGTATAAGCCTCCCAGCCAGCATCGCTGATGTTATGGAAGCCAATGCGGTAGAGTCCGTCGGCAGTAGTCTTTATCTCTAATGAGATGTTCCTGTCGTCTCCGTCAGTTGAATTCAGGTTTATTGTGTCGCCGAGAAGCGTGTATGACGTTGGATCGTCACCGGTACCGTAAGCAAGATGGAACTTCTCCTTATAGTAAGACAATGGGCTCCATGCGCGGAAAGACAACTGATAAGAGCGTGAACCCTCGAGCTTGAAGAATGGAGTCAGCAGCCAGTCGTCTGACGAATCATTTCCCGGACGGCATTCGAATGCGTTCCATTCATCTGAATAATTCCAAGTCTTGTTGTCGCTATCCTTGTCAAGAACGAGATAACCGTTTGCCGATGCTGCTGTCGAGAAGTCCTGTGAATAAGGCGGAATAATGTAATTGCCGATAGAAGCAGTATCAGTGCTGATTCCAGAACTTGTGTATTTACTGTTCTTCGCGTAGATTACATAGTTGTAGTTGTTGAGCTCTTCAGGGAGGTTCTCCTCGAAGTGGGTAGCCTTAAGTCCTTTGGCAACTTGCAGTGAGTCGTTCTCTGAATAGCGGAAGACATCGTATGAGAGGTCACCCATATATCCGTCATGCATAGTATATGACGGTGCGTCCCATGTAACCTTAGCAGTAAGGCTGTCCTTGTTGAGCTTTGCATTCTCAGGGTGCGACGGCTTGTCGAATCCTACCCATGCGTTTGCAAAAGCCTCACGTGAGTTTCCCTTATCGTTGCTTACAACTATACCTAAACGCTGAGCACCTTCAGGAAGTGTAACGTTAATGCTTACAGCGGCGCCAGCCTGTGCTGAACCAGAAGCGATGGTCTGTCCTTCGTTGTTAGAAACGGTATAGTTAACATTTCCTGTAAGGTCGTTGCCGTTGTAAGTCTTGTCAGGAGCGGTGAACATAAGTGTTCCGTTGGTTGTAGAGTCAGTGAAAATCAACTGTGCGTCTTCAACTCTTGCAGGAACATTGCCGTCAACAGCGTCAGGAATAACGATACCCTGAAGCTGGGAACCGTTAGGCATATCGTCAATCTTGGTCAGATCGCCGTTCTCAACATTTACCTTATATAATGTATGACGACCGTCCTTGTCGACACAGAGCCAATAGAAAATGTCAGTGCGCTGGTCTATCTCACCGCCCTGCAGATAGTATTGTCCATTGCCGTAAGGCTGAAGGTTTATGCCGAGATTCTTAATAAGAGTCTCTGTTGCGTCGACAGAACTGATGCGGTAGAGGTCGCCATCGTTGGTGATTCCGTAAATGGAGTCCTTGCTGGTAACGCCTAATGCTACATAGTTGTGCTGGACATTGCCGATAGTGGTACGTGTCAGATTGCTGTAATCGGCAATACCCAACTGTAGTGCTGACATGTCGGCAGCCCAGAAAATACCGTAAACACGGTGGTTAATACCGTCGTAAGCGGTCTCTTCGGCTACAAGAGAATAGTCGGGCAAGTCCTCGCGGCGTGTTATCTGCTTCGACTCGACATCATATTCATAGTAGCGGTGGTCGTTGGCAAGCATTGCCAGATAGTTTACATAGTGGTATTTACCGTCATAGTATGCTGCACCGCCATTAGCCTGCAACATCGGATCAAGTCCGATAGAATCGACCTGAATTGGCGATGAGGCATTGAATGTGTACAGTCCGTACGGGCGGTAATCCTGTGTCCACGTGTCCTGATAGCAGATAGAGCCCCACAGTTCAACATCGTTGTTCGTTGTCAGATTGCCCTTGATGCTCTGTTTTTTGGCAGAGTAGGGAACGAACACCTTGTGTGAACTTGGGAAAGCCGATGGCTTCTGTACTATGCCAAGGAATTTTCCGGGGACGTTTTGATGCGCTTTGACAGGCGTTGCGCTCACAGCTGTCGACTGCTTGCCGAACATCTGTGTAATAACGTGTCCTTGCGCCAGGGCTGTTGAAGGAACGGCAAGCATTAATGCCGCTCCGGCAAAGCCTTTAGTAAGTAATGTTAATACTCTCATAAGCGTCTGTTAACTTTAGTTTATTATGTTTATTTCTAGTAATTTCGATATGCAGTAAATTAGAATCTATAACTTTTAAATACGGTTTAGTTCAAATCTGACTGCAAAATAAATTAATATATTATGGAATAACAAACTTCAGATGTGGACAATATATGGACATGAATCTAAATATATGTTAATTATGTGAATGAATCGATGAATTCGCCTAATTATTTCTCTTTCTTAATGAAATTGCCTATCTTTGTCGACAAAATGAGCAAAAAGGTAACAAAATGGCAATTACTAGTTCTTTTATTGTTACTGGTTGTCGGTCTTGTGGCAGCCGGGACCATTTTGTATCGCCGTTCAGTTGCAAACACACTTGAAGAGTTAAAGCAAGCAGATTCATTAGTAGATTTGGCCGCTCGCGAACTGACTGCATACGATTATTCCAAAGCTTACAAGGACATAACAGATGCTCAGTCAATCTACGACAATCATTCTGACACCAAAGGATTGACCAATTGCTATATTAAACTGGCTACAACCTATAATGGAATAGGCTTGTGGGACGAGTCGTGGAAGTGTCTTGAGAAAGCCGCCCCGACGGTAAACTTGCTGAAACCTAAGTATAGGTACTATTTCTACTATGCCAAACTGGAATATTTTGTCGATTATAAGAAGGATTATGCCAGTGCCGAGAGAACCATACATCAATCCATAGAGAACGATAAGTTCTTGAAAAGTAAGGATTATATTCTGTCAGACTTGAGCAATCTTGCCGAAGTTTACATCAATGAGGGAAAATATGCGGAATCATCGAGAATTCTCGATGATTTGTCGGTACATTCCGATAAGTTCTTTTACACTCAGCTGGCTTATTGCCGTATGCTTATTGCCAAGCGCCGTGAACCGTCTGATTCTATCTATAAGAAGGCCGGCGAATGTCTGCTGCAGAGCGTCCGTTTCAATCAACTCGACATGCAGATTGCCGCGTTGGAAACAATGATAGATGTCGACTCGGCACGTAACGACCAAAGCTCTTTTATCAAACACTATGTCAGATACTCTGCTTTGCGGGACTCACTGAATGGCGCGACAGCAACTTCGCGAATCAATCAGGTGAAGGAGAAGGCAAAAATTGACCAGGAACGCTCGAAGATGAAATCGGAAGTTCGCACCCAGCGGCTTTTGCTAGTTTTCATTCTGTTTGTCGCTTTGTCGGTTGCAAGCATTACGCTACTGTTATATTATAGGGCAAGGGAGAGGAAAAAGATTGTTGAACTGGAGGCAGCCCAGCTTGCTGATAAGTTGAAGCGAAATGAACTTGAAAAGGAATTGTCGCATCTCCGTATGGAGCAAGAGAAGAAAAAACTGGAAAAGTCGCAGCAGGACAATATGTCGATGTCATTGCAACTGGCTATGGTTGACAACGACAAACAGCAGAAAAGCCTTCGGTTCTTCGACGAACAGTTCCATCTTATTGATAATGAGTTCTGCCGTAACTTGGAGAAGACCTACCCGGACATCTCGAAATCAGAAGAACGCCTTGTCTGTTTGATTAAGGCAGGACTGGACGCTCATGAGATAATGTCGGTTCTGAATATTTCCAGTTCCGGCCTTTACAAACTGCGTTATCGACTTCGTAAACGACTCGGATTAAGGAACGAGAATCTTGAGCGTTATATAAAGAATATGGAAGGCTAGTTAAAGAATATATTGTAATGCCTTGGCTGTAATTCAGAAAAGACATTACAAAGAACCTTCTGAGATTCAGCTGAAATCCATCAGGGTGTATTTTGGATTGAAATACCCGATTTTTGACGAATTGCCAATTGGTTGTCTATCAGCTAATTGTGATTTTCGTGCAATATTAAGCTTGGCATTTTGCCTTTAGAATAGCCATTTCTTGTCTCATAAACGGGCATTATTTGCGTTGTAATCGGGTATCTTTCACTATCTAATTGGGTATCTTTCATCTTGTAAAAGATACTCTTTTACAATTTTGCCGGTCATTAACTTCATTCTTTATGGTTTATCTCAGTCTTCAATTTTCCGGGTTGAAGAAAAATCAGAGCAATAAAATACATGAAATGTTATGACAGGATGAATTTTCGTTGATATTCATTGGATGGCGTTTTCTTTTGGCGCAAACAGAAAAATATAGTATCTTTGCACGTCGAAGAATGTAAAGAGAATATTTATGCCAGAAGATTTTGATATACGTAGCGAACATGTCAGCGCGGCAGAGAAGGAATTCGAGAAAGCCCTCCGCCCGCTGAAGTTCGATGATTTCAGCGGTCAGAAGAAGGTCGTCGACAATCTGAGGGTCTTCGTCGAAGCCGCTAAATACCGTGGCGAACCACTCGACCACACTCTCCTTCACGGTCCTCCTGGACTGGGAAAGACTACCCTGAGCAATATCATTGCCAATGAGCTTGGCGTGGGATTCAAGATTACCAGCGGTCCGGTGCTCGACAAGCCGGGCGACCTCGCCGGTATCCTCACTTCGCTGGAGCCTAACGATGTGCTGTTCATCGATGAGATCCACCGCCTGAGCCCTGTCGTCGAGGAGTACCTCTACTCGGCTATGGAGGACTACCGTATCGACATTATGATAGACAAGGGCCCGTCGGCACGGTCAATCCAGATTGACCTGAATCCGTTCACGCTCATCGGAGCGACCACCCGCAGCGGACTGCTTACGGCGCCTCTGCGTGCCCGTTTCGGAATAAACCTGCACTTGGAGTACTATGACCCGGAGACATTGCAGAAGATTATCATGCGGTCGGCAAGGTTGCTGAAGGTGCCTATTGACGACGATGCTGCCATCGAGATTTCGCGGCGGAGCCGTGGCACGCCTCGTATAGCCAACTCACTGTTGCGCCGTGTGCGTGACTTTGCTCAGGTGAAGGGCAACGGACGTATTACAAGCGAGATAGCTAAGGTGGCTCTGCAGGCCCTGAATATCGACCAGTACGGACTCGACGAGACCGACAACAAGATTCTGCTCACCATCATCGACAAGTTCCGTGGCGGACCTGTCGGCGTATCGACCATCGCTACTGCCATCGGCGAGGATGCCGGAACGGTGGAGGAGGTCTACGAGCCGTTCCTCATTATGGAGGGATTCATCAAGCGCACTCCCCGCGGACGTATGGCAACGAAGCTCGCCTACGACCATCTCGGGCGCAACCCGTACTCGGGAAATATCATGGAGCCATCGCTGTTCTGACACTCATAGACTTTAATTTTATGGAAAGAGTAGGAATATTTACAGGAACATTCGACCCGTTCACCGTCGGTCACGACTCCATTGTCCGCCGTGCCCTGCCGCTGTTCGACAGGCTTGTCGTTGCTGTGGCGGTAAGCAAGTTGAAGAATACCGACGAGGAGATAGCCCAGCGTGTCGATGAAATAAAGGCTATCTATAAGGATGAGCCCCGTGTTAAGGTCATCTCTTACAGCGACCTGACCATCGACATGGCAAAGCGTGAGGGCGCTGCGTTCATTGTCCGTGGCGTCCGCTCGGTGAAGGACTATGAGTACGAGCGTGAGCAGGCTGAGTTTAACCGCAAGTTCGGCGGGCTTGAAACGGTTCTCCTCTTTGCCGAGCCGGGGCTTGAGAGTGTGAGCAGCTCATTGGTCCGTGAGCTCAAGTTCTTCGGCAGGGATGTCACCGAGTTCCTTCCAAGATAAACCTTTGCAACCCAGTTGCACGAACTTCTTCTTACCTTTGCACTCAGAAATAAAAATTTGATATAGGCATGAACAAAAAGGTCAAGAGAATCATCGTTGCGGGAATACTGCTCATTATCGACTGGTATATTTATCACGACTCAACATCGAACATCTACGCTCAGGCACTCGTCTATCTGGTACCTTATCTTATAGTAGGCTATGACGTACTCCTTGAAGCATGGGAGGGCATTACCGAACGTGACCCGTTCAATGAGGACTTCCTTATGGCTGTGGCAACCATCGGCGCAATGTTTATAGGATTCGTGCCCGGCGCACAGGCACAGTTTCCCGAGGCAGTGCTCGTTATGCTGTTCTTCCAGGTCGGTGAGGTCTTCGAGGATTATGCCGAAGACAATAGCCGACGGTCAATCAATCATTTGATGAGTATCCGCCCCGATGTGGCTACCGTTCTCCGTGATTCTGCCGAACATACGGGCAAGCAAGAGCTTACCGTTGACCCGAAAGACGTAAAGATAGGTGAAACCATTGTTGTTCGTCCCGGTGATAAGATTCCACTTGACGGTGAGATTATCGAGGGCGCATCCTCTCTGAACACCGTTGCACTGACCGGCGAGAGTATGCCGCGGAGTGTAAAGGTTGGTGATGCCGTCGTCTCCGGATGTGTCAATGAGTCGGGCGTGCTGAAAGTAAAGGTGACGAAGACTTTCGGAGAGTCGACCGCCTCGAAGATTATCGACCTTGTAGAGAATGCCGGCGACAATAAGTCGAAAAGTGAGACATTCATCCGCAAGTTCGCCCATGTCTATACCCCTATTGTTGTTTTCTCGGCTATTGCCCTTGCCATTATCCCGCCATTGGTTTTGGGTGGCGGATGGGCTGACTGGGTCTACCGTGCGTTGACATTCCTTGTAGTCAGTTGCCCGTGCGCACTGGTTATCTCCGTTCCTCTGACATTCTTCGGCGGTATTGGCGGAGCCGGCCGCAACGGTATACTTATAAAAGGTGGAAACTATATGGACACTCTGTCGAAGGTAGGCACGGTGGTGTTCGACAAGACAGGTACCCTGACCAAAGGAGTTTTTGCCGTTGAGGCTGTCCACCCGGATAAGATGGACAAGAAGGAACTCCTTCACCTTGCCGCCCATGTCGAGCGGTTCTCCACCCACCCAATAGCCGCTGCCCTGCGTGAGGCTTACCCTGATGAGCAGGACGGTTGTAAGGTCGAGAATGTCCGTGAGATTGCCGGCAATGGCGTTGAGGCTGATGTCAACGGCAAGCATGTGTCCGTGGGCAATGATAAGCTCATGCGTAGTATTGGTATTGAGCTCCGTGAATGCAAGAAGTGCCACGACATGGTTGGTACCGTTATCCATGTTGCTGTCGATGGCGTCTATGTCGGACATGTTGTCATTGCCGATCAGATAAAGGACGACTCAGCCGAGGCTGTAAGCAAGCTGAAGGCACTTGGCGTCGAGCGTACCGTGATGCTCACCGGCGACCGTGAGAGGGTTGCCGCCAGTGTTGCCGGACGGCTTGGTATCGATGAATACCATTCTGAGCTACTGCCTGCCGACAAGGTTGAGAAGGTGGAGTCTCTGCTGAAGACCAAAGGAGAGAAGAAGACACTTGCTTTCGTTGGTGACGGTATCAACGACGCTCCTGTACTCGCCCGTGCTGATGTTGGAATAGCAATGGGTGCCCTTGGCAGTGACGCCGCCATCGAAGCCGCCGATGTAGTGCTCATGGACGATAAGCCGTCGAAGATTGCCACTGCCATACGTATTGCCCGCCGTACTATCCGCATTGCCCTGGAGAATGCGTGGTTTGCTATCATTGTCAAGGTTGCTATACTTGTGCTTGCCGCCATTGGCGCGCTGGGCTCTTTGGCTATGGCGTTCGCCGTCTTCGGTGATGTCGGTGTGATGGTTCTCTGTGTTCTCAATGCTACACGGGCACTGAGAACTAAATTATAATGTATAATGTATAAAGTATAATGTACAATTTATAATTTATAATGTATAAAGTATAATGTACAATTTATAATTTCTAATTTATAATTTCTAATTTATAATTTATAAAGGGGGGAGAGCCTGAGCATTTGTTTCTAGAAGCAATGTAGGCAAGAATGTAGGAGCGGCGAACTCCGATTCGCCGAAAGTAGTTGGCTATGATTATACTTTCGGCGAATCGGAGTTCGCCGCTCCTAACATATTGTCTAAACGGAGTTCGCCGCTCCTAACATGGTGCAACACAATAAGGTATAAGCTATTTCCTTTTTAATATATTTGCAATTATCCATGAAAAAGTTTTTTTAAAACATGTTACAATAAATAATATCATCCGTCTTAAGTGTGAAAAAGGCATAAACCTAAATGCCGTTAGAGGACTTAACAATTGCATATTGAATAAGTTAGCAACCCCTAAACTGGAAATATAATATAATAACAAATCAATCAAAAAAACGAAAGAAGCAGGAAAAGACGGAACAATTAGAACTAAAGAAAACAGAAATACGACCTAGAATTTAAATAAATCGAAGGCACGAAGTCTGTAGTAACCAAAATCAAAAACATTACATTAATAATTTTAAATCCAGATCTATGAATCAACTGAAGAAAGTTGCTTTGACCCTGGTCTTGATGGTTACCTGTATTGTAGCTAGCGCTCAGAGCGTAAAGGGAACGGTCAAAGACTCCCATGGCGAGCCTCTCATTGGAGTGAGCATTCTCGTCAATGGCAAACCAGTTGCCGTAACAGACGTTGACGGTAACTTCACAGTATCAAATTTATCGCCAAACACCGAGCTGACTGCCAGCTACGTTGGCTACAAGCCTCAGAAGATGAAGGTGGGACACGGCTCCGACCTCAGCATCGTCATGAGCGAAGAGGATAACGACCTCGACGAAGTAGTTGTCATCGGATTCGGCGCAGTTAAGAAGCGTGACCTCACCGGTTCTGTCTCCAGCGTCAAGAGCGAGGAGATCCTCCAGGCACCGGTTTCCAGCGTCGCTTCATCTCTCCAGGGCCGTGTCACCGGTCTTGACATCAACGGCTCAGAGCTCCGTATTCGTGGTAACCGTTCAATCAATGGTTCCAACGCACCTCTCGTCATCATCGACGGTGTGCAGGGTGGCTCGCTCAGCGACCTCAACCCTGACGATGTCGAGTCGGTCGACGTGCTGAAGGATGCATCATCAACAGCTATCTACGGTTCGCAGGGTGCCAATGGTGTTATCATCGTTACCACCAAGAAGGCTGAGGCTGGCAAGATGCGTATCTCTTATAACGGCTATCTCACAATGGCTTCACGCGAGCAGCATCCTGACTATCGCAGTGGTGCCAACTACTATGAGGCTCGCCGTATTGCCGCTGAGAATGCCGGTGCATGGCACAGTGCCGACGACGACCTCAACCTCTTCGGAGCTGCAGGTCTTGCCGCTTACAAGGCTAATGCATTCACCGACTATGACCATCTGCTCCAGCGTTCGACAACACTCTCGACACGCCACTCTCTGACTATGTCGGGTGGTAACGACCGTACCACAGGACGGTTCAGTGTCAGCTATGCCAACGATGGAAGTAAGTGGAAGAAGAGCGGTGGCACTGACCGTTATACTCTCCGTGCCAACATCGACCACAAGCTCCGCAAGTGGATTACAGCTGGTGTTGACTTCCAGTTGACTTACAACTCCAGCGAGAGCTCTCCTTACCAGAATTCTCCTGTAACAGGTATCCAACTCGGTTCGCCTTACGGTTACTATGACGAAGAGAGCGATACTTACGTTATCGGCGATGAGCTCGTCGAGCGTCCTCTGACTGCTTCAGGATATGTCAACCCGCTTATCAATGCCGTTTCCGACGATCTCTATAAGTCTGAAAGCAAGAGCACCAATGTCATTGCCAACGGCTATTTGGACATCCATCCTATCGACGGTCTTTCGTTCCGTTCACAGCTTGAGGCTTACCTCACCAACACCAGCGTCGGAAGCTATACTGACAAGGGCTCTGCTGAGGAACTCACCGGCGGTACCGACAAGTCGACCGCTAAGTTCACAAAGGGCAACGGTACTTACGTTGAGTGGAACAACATCCTGACTTATCAGTTCAAGTGGCTCCCTGAGGATCATCACCTCACTCTTACAGCCCTGACATCATGGAACAAGACCACCAATGACAACCTCTCGGCTACATCTTACGGTCAGACTCTTGCCAGCAACCTCTGGTACAACCTGGCAAGTAACAATGCCGACCAGGGTGGTATGACTCATACCAGCGCTTACACCAAGGAGCAGAATATGAGCTACGCTTTCCGTGTGAACTACGACTGGAAGAGCCGCTACCTCTTCACCGCTTCTCTCCGTCGTGATGGTAGCTCTAAGCTCGCCAAGGGTCACAAGTGGGACACATTCCCATCTGCCGCACTCGCATGGCGCGTCACTGAGGAGCCTTGGATGCAGAAGACCAAGTCTTGGCTCAACGACTTGAAGATCCGTGCCACTTACGGTGTCACCGGTAACTCAGGTATCGGAGTATACGGTACACAGACCGGCCTGACATTCGCCAACTGGAGCTTCGGATTCCAGGATACTCCTGTCAACCGTTACATCCTCGGTCAGCTCGATGCCAATGGCTCAGGCTATTACGTTATCGGTAACCAGGATACAAAGTGGGAGAAGTCTAAGACATTCGACCTTGGTTTCGACGCATGGTTCGTCAACAACCGCATCAACTTCACATTTGACTGGTACTACACCAAGACCACCGACCTTATCCTTCTCCGTTCTCTCCCAACTTCATCAGGTCAGGACGGTAAGTATGCTACTTACACCAACATCGGCGCAACAAGCAACCGTGGTGTCGAGTTTGCCATCAACACCCGCAATATCGATACTCCTAACTTCAAGTGGAATTCTACTCTTACGTTCTCTGCCAACAAGGAGAAAATCGATGAGCTCGTAGACGGTACAAACATTCAGGTCGGAACTGATAAGGAAGACGGAACTCTGATGCTCGGTCATCCTATCCACTCTTACAATACATATACTTACGACGGAATCTGGACATCAGCTCAGGCTGACCAGGCTCATCAGGTATTTAAGGACAACGACAAGAAGACTTCCTTCGAGCCGGGCGACATCCGTGTCGTCGACCATGACGGTGATGGCGTCATCGATGAGAACAAGGATATTGGCTATGTCGGCTCTACTACCCCGAAGTGGTTCGCTGGATTCAACAACGATTTCTTCTACAAGAACTTCGACCTCAACATCTATCTCTATGCGCGTTGGGGACAGTGGGGTGAGTCGCCTATGGCTAACTTCGACCCTGCAACAGGTGGTGACTATACCAACATGAACTACTGGGTGAAGGATGTCAACGAAGGCGGTGACCTTCCGGCACTGAACTCTTCAATGAAGCTCTTCGACTACCGTGGCTATCAGTCTTTGTGGTACTGCGACCATTCATTCCTGAAGGTAAAGCGTATCTCTCTCGGATACTCTATCCCGAACACAGCCCTGCAGAAGATTGGAATAAGCAAGCTCCGTGTTTACTTCACTGCGAACAACCCGTTCTATGTAGTAAAGGACGACTGGATGAAGCATCGCGATCCGGAAGGACAGCAGCGCAGCTACACCATCGGTCTGAACATCAACTTCTAATTACTATAACCAAATATGATACATATAAATTTAAAATATATCATCGGCTCACTCTTCATTGGAGCCGTAACGCTCGGGGGATTCACTTCGTGCTCGCTCGACGAGGACAACCCTTCAGGCGAGGGTGCCGACCAGGCATTTGTAAAGACCCAGGGCATGGAGTATCTGGTCAACCAGCTCTACTATAACTTCCGTTGGAAATACTTCGGACGTGAAGATCCTGTCCTCTACATGGAAGGCTCAGGCGACCTCTGGCAGACCCGTGCCAACAACTATGGATATGGTAAGCAGCTATCCAGATACATCGACCTGCAGGGCGACCGTGGACAGATTGCCGGCGCGTGGAACCGTGTTTACGATAACATCAACGTAGCAAACACTATTATCAACCGTCTTGATGGAGTCAATGATATTGACGACAAGACCAAGGCTGACTTCGACGGTGAGGCTCGCTTCATGCGTTCTTACTGCTACTGGTGGCTTTGCGAGTTCTTCGGTGATGTTGAGCTCCGCACTCAGGAGACAACTACTCCTGTATTCACAGCTGTCCGCACTCCACGCACCCAGATTTACGACCAGGTTATCATCCCTGACGCTGAGAAGGCTTGTGAGGAACTTCCTGTAAGTCCTTATGATGGCGATGTCGGCCGTTCGACAAAGAAAGCAGCATACGCTCTGCTTGCCCGTGTCTGCCTGACCCGTGCACAGTATGCCACCGGCGACAGTGCCCGCGTGTTCTATCAGAAGGCTCTCGATGCAGCCAACTATGTTATCAACAACAAGGCTGCCCTCGGCATCAAACTCTATAATACTTATGATGAGATTTGGCAGGCTAAGAACAACAAGACCAACACAGAGTTCCTGTGGGTTTGCTCTCACTCGTCGAACCCATCACTCAACCCTCAGCAGAAGAATGCCAACCGACTGCATATCTACTTTGCTCCGAAGCTCAACGAGCGTGCCGGTATCACCACGACTGCAACGTCATGGGAGTACCCGAAGGAGATGGGTGGATTCTCTATGGAGCCGAACTACTACCTGCTGAACCTCTATGCTGACTGGGATGCACGTTATGATTCTTTCTTCCAGGAGGACTTCCCGGAGAACAACCCACGTGGCCAGTATCGTTGGTCGGCTGTTATGGTAAAGAACTTCCGCGCACCTGAGTCACTGGTTGGTAAGACAGTTAAGGATGGTCAGACCGTTCTGAAGTTCACCCGCAAGGTCGTTCCGGAGTCTGAGCGTGAGAAAGTCAACTATGCCGTTGTCGACATCAATGACATGTTCGATACCCAGCACAAGACAGCTCTTGGCGGTGCCCGTCAGAAGGACATCAACGATACTGTTGCAACAAATACCTACATTGCAACATCTTATCCTCGTTTCATGAAGTACCGCATCTGGGATCGTGACCCGAACGGAACATTCCTGCTCGGTTCTGGTGATGGAAAGAGCGGTGCCAACACTACCGTTGGATTCGCCGACGTTCCTCTGATTCGTTATGCTGAGGTTCCTCTTATTGCCGCCGAGTGCTACATTCAGCTCGGTCAGCCTGCTCAGGCAGCCCAGGTCATCAACTCAGAGATCCGCACCCAGCGTATCGTAAAGCCGGGTCACAGTCTCAGCGAGGCTCAGGTTACAGCTTCTGACATGACCATCGAGTGGATTCTTGCCGAGCGTGCACGTGAGCTCTGCGGTGAGTGGCTCCGTTGGTTCGACCTTAAGCGTACCGGTAAACTCGTTGAGTATGTGCGTGGTCACAACCCGTCAATGGACGGTATCGATGTTGTCGATGAGCACAATAACCTCTGGCCTATCCCGAACACATTCCTCGACAAGCTCCAGAATGCTGAGGAATTCGGACAGAACCCAGGTTATGATCCATACGTAAGAAGCGGAGAGTAATCCGACATCTATACTATAGTAGGGGAGAACAATGCGTAGAGCGTTGTCTTCCCTACTATAAATTAAAGCTTTGATACACATACCAAAGAACTAGAATAAACTAACCCAAACCAATAAATAAAACAAATCAGACTATTATGAGAAAAATTACTTTAATTACGGCTGCCCTTTTGGTAGCTGCATCGGGTTTTGCCCAGGACACTTTGGGTATCCAACGCCCGAAGGTCTTTAATGAAGACGGTACTTACATTTACGACGACTTCGCCTACATCACAACCAACGATTTTCCTAAGGGAAAGGATGGCGCAACCGTTACTTATTATGAGTCCGACGCTCTGAAGAACTCCATCAAGAGGGATGAGACCACAGAGAGTGGCTATGCCAAGAGTAATCTCCGCCACTGGGGCGTAGGCTATGATGTCGACTATGTTTGGAAACTCAATTGCAGCGACTGGGACGAAAGCAAGAAGTGCCACAATCCTGAGACTCTTGGCTCTGAGGGCTACGAGTTTGGTTTCGATGTAACCATCCCTGATGGCAAGCACTTCACCGTTGACTCTCTCGACCTTGACCTTCTCGTTGAGCAGAATCCTATCTATCAGGTAACCATCACCGGTCCTAATGGTGATATCCGTTACGATTCCAACTGGATTACCGGTTCGGGTTCTTACAGCAGTGCTCAGTGGGGCATGGGCTCTTACATGATGGTAAAGCCTGACGCTGTAAGCTTCTACTATCCTGATGGCTCAAACGCTAAGTGTCAGTACAGCTGGTTCAAGAGCGTTCTCGATGGTACTAAGTTCATTAACGACGAGGCTGCAACAATCCCTGAGAACCTCGCTCTCAACGCAGGTACATACAAGGTCCGTGCAAAGGTTGACCTCAAGAAGAACAGCGAGAAGGGTCTCAGCTTCGACCACTTCATGCTCTATGGTGAGCTTGGCGATGGCTTAGTTGACGCTATCAAGAACATCCAGACCGACAATAAGGTTCAGGACAACCGCATGTTCAACCTCGCCGGTCAGCAAATCAGTGCTCCTATGGCTGGTCAGATTTACATCATGAACGGCAAGAAGTACATTGGTAAGTAAACAACTTCTTAAAACTTAATATTCTAAAGGCGTGATTTCACATTCTGTGGAGCCACGCCTTTTTCTGTTCCTATTGGCGCAAGATGTAACATTTTAGTCGATTTACTTGCCATTATTTCCTTTTTGTAGTATATTTGCATCCACATACTAAAACAAACAAAAACAAACTATTCTATGAACTATTTTATGAAGAGATTTACTCTGTTCATGCTTTCGCTCATGGTCTTTACCGGTGTGTACGCCCAGACCTACATCCAACCGGCTGACAGCTATGCGGGCGGAAGCGGAACGAAGGCGGACCCTTACCAGATTGCCACCATCGGACAACTGGCAAAGCTTGCCAATGATGTCAACACTACCGCCAACATCAGCCGCGGAAAGTATTATGTCCTGACTCAGGACATCACCGTCAATGCCAATCTTCTGGCCAATGACGATGCCACCTTGGAGAGCCAGTCGTCATTCGCACTGTTCCGTCCTATCGGAACATTCTCTGGCTATGACTCCTATCAGCCGTTCCAAGGCAAGTTCGACGGACAGGGACACACTATCAGCGGACTGTTCATGACAACATTCGAAGGCAATACCGCACTCTTCCGTGTTGCCGAAGGTGCCACTATCAAGAACCTCAACATTGCCGACACATATATCTATGGTGGAAAGTATTGCGCCGGTATAGTCTCCGTGCTCAACAAGTCGAAGGTCGTCAACTGCTCTTTCCAGGGCAAGATAAAGTCATGGGAATGGTATACAGCCGGTATAGCCGGACAAGTCCTCTGGAGCTCAGAGGTCCGTAACTGCTATGCCGATGCCATCCTTGACGGCAAGGCTTACTCCGGTGGTCTCGTCGGAATCATCGGTAAAGAGGCAAGTGACGGCGCAAGCTACAACTCAACTGTCGAAGGTGGATTCGGCTATTGCCAGTTCAAGCATACCGTGGCAGGAGCTGACGCGTCAAAGGACGGCGGTATTGTTGCGTGGATTCGCAACGGAGCCACAGCCCTCAATGCCTTCTTCCGTCCTATGACCAGCAAGGCTGTAGGCACTAATGACGGCACAATGCGCAACCTTAAGCGCCTCCGCCAGTCGAAGAACTTCCTCGACAAGTCAACCCTCGACTCCCTCAACCACTGGGCTGAGCATATTCCGGGGGCTTGCCGTTGGGTTACCGGCACGTCTTATCCTAAGTTCGACTTCACCACCACTACACCTGAAGAGGAAGAAGCCGACATCAATACTATTGCCACCGACCCTTCGCCTGCCGATGATGACACTCACGCGCCTAGCGAGAATGGCAAGGTTACTCTCGGTTGGACACTTCCTGCCGATGGACTGACCGTTAGCCAGCAACTCTATTTCGGCACCGACTCCGTGGCTGTTGCTACAGGCACTAACGCCAATGTCACCCTCGCCAAGGAGAATACTTACACTATCGACATCAATGACTATACCTCGACTTACTTCTGGCGTGTCGACTGCACTAACGGCAATGGCGAGACTAGCCACGGAACAGTGTGGAGCTTCAGCCCTGCACGCCTTGCCTTCCCGGGCGCCGAGGGCTATGGACGCTTTGCCCGTGGCGGTCGCGGTGGCAATGTTGTCTATGTGACAAACCTTAAGGATTACAATCCTAACTCCGAGAATGCCGACTCTGCCGCCGTCATTCCGGGTTCTCTCCGTTGGGCTCTGACCAACCATTCAGGTCCCCGCACCGTTGTCTTCAAGGTAGGCGGAGTCATTGACATGGGTCTCAACCCTGTATTCATCGACGATGACGTGACCATTGCCGGACAGACAGCACCGGGCAAGGGAATCTGCATCTATCACAGTGACCTCGCCATTGGCAACGATAATATCTGCCGTTTCATCCGTGCCCGTCGTGGAGCCGGAGCAACTGGCAATGCTATGGGTGTAGCCGGAAAGAGCCATTCTATCATCGACCACACCACTCTCAGCTGGGGAACCGACGAGACATTCAGCTCACGCAGTGCCAAGAACATCACTTTCCAGCGCTCCATCATCTCCGAGGCTCTCGGTATAGCCAATCATAAGAACTATCCTGCAGGCACAAACCACGGCTATGCCGCAACCATTGGCGGCGACATCGGCTCATTCCATCATAACCTCCTTGCCGATTGCGAAGGCAGAAACTGGAGCATGGGTGGCGGCACTGACGCATCGGGCGCTTACGCCGGACGACTCGACATATTCAATAATGTAGTCTACAACTGGCACAACCGTACCACCGATGGCGGAGCCCATGAGATCAACTTCGTCAACAACTACTACAAGGTGGGTGCAGCCAACAACCACAACATGCTCTTCAGCCTTCAGCTTGAGGGCAACCTGCCGGGCACTCAGAGTGCTTACGTCAGCGGAAACATCCGTGACAATGCCAATGGCTCGCTCACTCAGGACAAGCAAGGCGACACTTACGAGCTCCAGATTCGTGACGGACGCAGCCTGTCGGACGTCAACTGGCAGTACTTCGTCAATGAGCCGTTCTTCCCGTCTTACGCTACTATAGAGCCTGCAAAGCTCGCCTATAAGACCACTCTCAGTGATATTGGCGCCAACCAGCCGGAAGTCGACAATACCGATAGCCGTATCGTCGGCGAGACCCTTAACCGCACATACACCTATACTGGCTCACGCTCAGGCATCAAGGGTGAGATCGACAATGAGTCGGATGCCGGTGGACTGGAAGTCTATGAGACCACAGCACAGGCTGACGATTATGACGCCGACCTCGACGGAATCCCTGCATGGTATGAGACTCTCATCGGGACATCCGACAATGAGCCGACAAACAATAACGATACTAATGGTGACGGTTATTCCGACCTTGAAGACTACCTCAACTTCATGGCTCAGGAGCACCGCATCATTAAGCCGGGCGAGTCAGCCCAAGTCGACCTTCAGAGCCTTTTCCGTGGCTTCACCAAGTCGCCGTCATACTCTTACAGCTATACTGGCTCAGCCCTGACACTCACTCAGAATGGCTCTAAGCTTACCGTAAATGCTTCCGCTAATGGTGGCTCGCTCAATAATATTGCCCTGACCGTTACCGATGGTGATGGCGACACAATGACCCGCCGGCTCAACATTGCCGTTACAGGTGACCCGACAGCCATTTCTTCTCTCCGTTCTGATTACAACGCCGAGGTTAAGAGCTATGCCGTCTACACAACTGATGGTCGTTTCATTGCCAAGGGTGGTCGCCTCTCCGGTGGTGTCAACTCCCTGCTGCTGCCCGACCAGCATTCCGGTCTTTATATCCTTAATGCAGTCTATTCTGATGGCACTGAGCATAGCTTCAAGGTTCTGAAGAAGTAAACTCATCCCCAATCCACTAAAGAAAATCCTCGTAACCATAATCATTTGGCTACGGGGATCTTTTGTTAAATGTTAATAATTATCGTTTTGTTGCCTTTCTCTAGCCATGCTTGTAATCGATTGATAATCAGATAGTTTGTTAGCGGTGCCAAATTGCGTTGTAATCGGGCATGTTTTAGGGTCTAAAAGATACCCGATTACAAGCTAAAAGATACCGTTTTACAGCGTAATTTGACATGTATTGGAATCGTGTAAATTATTTTCCTAAGAATTGCTTCTATTGTTGTTTCTGGTTATTGATTATCGGCAAAGTTAATGATTTATTTGAAAAAATCAATAGCGGTTTTCCGCTATTTTCTGTCGGGGCGTAATATTGTTTGTGCTAAACCAATTGACCTTAAAGATAAAATCAATATCCGCAATCGTATAATCGACCTCGTCGTTTTTAATATTTGTATAGGCTATCGCTAGAACCGAAGGTCACTGTCAGAACGAAGTGAGGGGTAAAGTAAATCATTCAAATCTATTCAAATCACTCAACTTTAATAATTTATCAATAAATCCAATAAAAAAATCCCCAAAGCAGAGAATGTTTAATTGAAGCTGGTTTCAGTCTTGAGTGGTTAAACATTCTCTACTTTGGGGAAACTTATAGAGGAATTAATCCTATTATTTCATTACTTTCTTCACGGTTCCATCGGCATAGCGGACGATGTTGAGACCGGTAGAAAGGCGGTCGGTCTGCTTGCCGTCAATGGTGTAGACTGCTACGATGGCAGGAGTCTTTGCACTTTCGCCGGTGTTGACCTCAGTGATGCCGTCGACGGTTCCCTTGCCGGCAACAGCTGCCTTGCTAAGTCCGCCGAACTCATTGGCTGCCTGTACCTTGTAAGTACCATCGCCGGTGATGGTATACTCGGTATCAGTTGTGAAGCCTACGACCTCGTCGCCCTTTGTGATGACGTAGCAGATAGCGTAAGGAACAGCGTCCCATGTAATCTTGTCTTCGCCCTTGACAGGCTGAGGCGCGGCGCAAGGCTCACAGATGAGCTCCGGATTCCATGCATCGTCGCCACCACAAACGTTCTTGATGGTGTACTGAGCTGCCTGCTCGGCTGTAAGTACGGCTGTCTCGCTCTTTCCGCGGATGGTGTCGTTGGTGGCACTGTCGATATAGTAGTAGTCGGTACGGCGGTGTGACAGGTCGACAGGATTGCCGTCGCCGTCCATTGTGTTGTACTCAGCCCACAGTGCAGGCAGTCCGCCCATTGTCTCATACCAGCCGGTAGCCGGGATGGTGACCTCAGCCTTGGTGTTGATGTAGACAGTCTTTGGAGCAGCATGCCATGGACGTCCGAGCCATACGCTTGTCTCTGACGGAATGCCAGGAGCGGTGATTACGTTGTTGAGGAAGACATATCCCCACTTTGTGCCCTTAGGATGGTTTGGAGCCACGATGAATCCGCCGGATTTGCGTACGATGTTGATTGAGTCGTTGTAGATCATGATGTCGCCCTGACCATAGAAGAAGTCGACTCCACCCTCGATCCAGCTGTTGGTGATGAATGCACGGTGAGCAAGTCCGCCACCGGTGAACCATGTGTCCTGATAAGAACGCAGCTTCATGTTGTTCATCACGAGTTTGTCGCCGTTAGAGCAGAGAGCCAGTGCCTGTGGACCGTTGTTCTTATCGACACCCCAGCTGTTCTGAAGGTCTACACCCTCGATGTAGTCGTTGTCGGACTCGATGTCGAGAGTAGCACCGTCGTTGATTCCGTAAGCGTTGTCACCGCCAGAGCGGCGGTTGTCGGCTATGGTTACGAGGTTCTTGTCCTGACCGATGATGTGGATGTAAGGCTTCTTTGCCGGAATGGTGACATGTCCGGTGTAAGTACCCTTCTTGACGAAGATGAGCCACGGGGTGGTGCGTCCTGACGGAGCAGCGTCGATGGCTGCCTGCAGAGTTGTGTAGTCGCCTGTGCCGTCGGCTGCAACAATAGCGTCATAGAGGCGTGCGGCTGGCTGGGTGCGTTCCATTGTCGTGAAGGCGATGGATGTTCCGGCGTAAGCATTGCCGTTGCGGTCGGTGATAGCACCTGAAGGTATGGTGAATGTGTAAGCGGTAGCGTATTTCAGTCCGCTGTACTTATAGACAACGGTCTTTCCACTGACGATAGGCTGAAGAGTCTCGCCGTCGAGGGTAGCGTCGCCGGTACCTGCCTTGACCTTCTCGTCGAAGTTCAGGACGATGGAGCCGCTTGCGCTGACGCCTGTTGCGTTGTTCTCAGGGTTGGAGCTTACGAGTACAGGTGGAACGTCGTCGCTAGTCGACTCACTCTCGGCAAGGACATAGATCTCGGCAATAGCCAGACCGTCGTAGTCGCTTGATACTCCAATGAGTGGAGAAGAGTAGTCAGGATACCAGCGGACATAAACCTTGTCGCAGTTGCTGAATGAGTCAGGCAGCTGTATGTCCTGATTGCCCGACCAGCCACGGTTCGGCATTGTGAATGTGCCTACGGTGACGTAGTTCTTGCCGTCCTTTGAAGCCTGCTCGTAGTAGGTCGTGTAGGAGTTGTAGTTGTTGCCGAGGTCATTGCTGACGGTAACGTTCTTGTAACCATTGGTAGAGAAGCTTATCTCGAAGTACCATTTCTCAGAGAGGAACTTCCAGATGCGGGCAGCCCATTTGCCGTTCTCGTCGCCCTTGTTGTGACCGCGTGAGAGCCATGAGCTGGTCTTGCCTGCCTCGTTGCGCAGAGAAAGCAGACCGGCATTTTCGGTGTCAGCCTTGTAGTCGGCGGCACGCTCGGAAGCCGGCTCGTCGTCGTAGAGATCCCAACCGACGATATAGTCGGCTGCGCTGAAGTTTGCGGTAACGTTCTTCTCGCCGTCCATAACGATGTTACGCTCGGCGGCTGTGGTGTTATCCTCCCAACCGGTGAAGGTCAGGATCTTGTTGTTGATGGCAGTAAGCTTTACGTTTGTGCCTTCCTCGTAGTGGTGGACGCCGTCGACAACATTGCCTTGCGGCTCAACAGTGACGAGGTTGGAGCGTGCGCCATTGGTAAGATTGAGATTGAGTGCGTAAACTTCTTTCTTCGAGAAGTTGGCTGTCAGTTCGGTGTTTGCTGTTATATTGAATGTGTATGGGTTTGCTTCGGAGACTACGGCGCCACTGGCGTCTGTCCAGTTGGTGAAGTGATAGCCGAAGTTCTCGGTTACGCTGAGGGTTATCTCTGTGCCTTCGTCGAACTCAGAGCCTGCCGGCTTAACTGAGATTGAGCCAGCGCCTTCGGTCCCGAGCTTGGCACTGAAGGTGTATGAAGGCAGCTCGACGACTGTTCCCTCATATTTACCTGTGACGACAAAATCACGGAATCCGATCTGCTTGTTGTTGGCAAGACCCTTGACGTAAACCTTGGCATAGAATGGGGTAGAGTAGTTGGCTGTCAGCCCGGTAATGTCGAAGTCACAAACCGTTGGGTCGGTGTTGTTGCGGTTAGGATGAGTGTCCTGCATAAGTGAGAGCGTGTCGCTTCCGGCAATGGCAACGACGTCGATCTTTCCGCCGTTGGTTCCGAAGACAGCTGTCTTGAAGTGGAGGTGTGACGGAGTAAAGGTCAGTCCGTTCTTCGGGGTAATCATCAGGGTGATGGCGTCCTCGTCGTTGTTTGTTCCGACATTGCTGGTCTTAGGCTGTACCTTGTTGAAGTTTTCGCCATTGATAGCCTGAGGATTTGTCTCGGTAAGGTCTGAGCCAATAGACAGGCCGGTTACTGATACGAGCCCGTCCTGCGACATTGTGGCTGCCGACTCTTTGCTTGTGCCGTCGAATGGCCAGGTGGCTGTAACGCCGTCGGCACTTACGGCTGTTCCGGCTTCGCTCTTCTCGCCGGTAACGGTGAGGTAGTCGAGGTTCCAGTTGTTCTTAAGTCCGTTTCCGGCAATAAGGCGCACGATGATTTTATCCTTGTTGTTAGCCGAAACAGTAACGGTGTTCTCCTTGTAAGTCCACCATGTTGAGGCTGTTGTTGTTGCTCCGGCGTCAGTCCATGTTGTTCCGCCGTCGGTGGAAACTACTGCCTCCAGCGTTGCTTCGGCGTTGCCACCGTAAGCGCAGGCGTACTTGAAGGAAATGTTCTTATAGCCCTTGGTAGGCATTGAGAACTCATAGTAGTTGTTGTGCTTGGAAGCGTCGGTGTAGTCGGTGATGTCGTTAGCCTCGGTATCGTTGACCATGCGGGCTACGTGGTTGTTCCATCCTGAGCAGATAGACCAATAGCGACTTGATTTCATCGTCAATGCATAGTCGGTGATGGTGCCGATGCAAGAGTCAGGACGGATTACCGGCGTGTTGGCGTTGAACCATTGTGTCGGCACTTCGGCCCAGTCGCCTCCGTTAGGAGTATAGGTCGTCGTGGTTCCGTCGGCAACGGCATCATAGCCGCCTTCGAACGTCCATGACGCCAGCGTGACTGAGTTTTGTGCTACAAGTGCTGTAGGCAGCCCTAGAAGAACGACTGCCAGCAGCATGAGCTGTTTGAAAAAATTAGTCATGATTTGTATAGGTTTTATTTTATAATGTATTTCTTTCCGTTACGGATGAAAATGCCGTGGCGTGGAGTTGCGATGCGCTGTCCCTGAAGGTTGTACCACACTTCGTCCTTCAGGGCTTCTGCGTTTTTTACGTTGGTAATGCCGGTGGCACTCATTGCCATGCCGTGGATGAGAACGTCGCTGATGCAGATGGTCTTGCTCTTAGCTGAGCCATTGTACCAAGGATAGACACGGACACGGAGTGTGTCGCCCTCGTGGAGCTCGATAACAGGCTGGACAGTGGCAGCCTCAATGTTGTTCGCAACCATCTTTGCCGGTGCGTAGAATGTGTGCTGGTTGGCAAAGTTAGGCTCGGTAGAGTAGTTGACGTGGCACTGCATGCCGTTGCCGCCTGCTCCGCAGATGAACAGTCCGATGGAATCGATGTTTAGAGTCGTTCCGGTCGATGGAGTGATACCGAATTGGATATAGCGGTCAGGGTTCTCGTCGATGTCGCCGTCAGGCCATACGTCGCCTATTATGAGGTTGCGCTGCATCTTGCGGCTGGCGTCGAAACCGGTGTAATCAGGCCATTTAGCGTTCTTGTTAGGGTTGGCATAGCGCTGAACGTACATGCCGGAGAACTCTTCCGGGAGAACATTGGCTGGACCTGTAAGGGTGAATGTAGAGTCCTTCTCAAGGCGCCAGTAGGCTTTGACCTCTTCACCGCCTTCGAGTGATATTGCTTCAGCGGTTACAGGAATCTCGATAGTCTTGTCGCCACAAGTTACGTTGATAGTACTGTTGGTGACGCCTGATGCAGAAAGGGTCAGCTGAGCGTAGAAAGACTTAACAATGGTGCCGTCGGTGTAGTCGATTGATGTACTCTCACCCCAGTTCTGCTGGTCGGTGGAAACCTTGACACCGTTGTTGGCTGTGATGTTGATTGTTCCGCTTTCAGGAGTCAGACCGAATGCTGACAGTGAGAACTCCTTGGTCAGTGTCTGTCCGACGTATGACTTGCCGAGGTCGGCTGATGTAGGTGATACGCTGATGTCACTGCTGATTTGTACGTCGTTGGCAAGGATACCCTGAGCCTTCATGCGCTCTGCGCAGAGACGGGCGATGAGTGTTGCGCCGGTGGTGTTGAGGTGGGTTGAGCCATTGCCGTCGCTGAGAAGCTCGTGGCATCTGGCGTCGCCATAGCTCTCAAAGAGGTCGGCTGTAGCTGTTGTCAGGTCGATGAACGGAACATTCATTGAGTCGGCAACCTGCTTCATCTGATAAGTATAGTCCATGCTGTGGTCGGATGCAGGAACACTCTGATTCTCCTTAAGTCCATCGGCTGTGAGAACAGAGAAGCTGTCGCCGAGGTCGTGACGACCATTACGGCGAATCTTTCCGTTACTTCCGAAGTACATGCGGCAGATAGGAGCTACAAGCACTGGATTGCAGCCAGCTGCACGGGTGTCGTTTACATAATTAATAAGGGCTTTCTTATATGTTCCGCTTGGTGTTGTACCGCGCAGGTCGACAGCGTTGGCACTTGTCCGATCGCCTTTGCTCAGATAGTAAGCCTTCAGGGAATCACCGTCGACACCACCGTTCTTCTCGTCGTTGTGGGCGAACTGGATAAATACGTAGTCGCCTGCCTTAAGCTGCTTCTTGACAGCCGGCCAGCGTGCTGCGTCACGGTAGAAGCCTTTACTGTCGGCTCCACCCTTACCATAATTGACAACGGTAACGCTGTCGGGATTGAGGAATTGCTGTAGATACATGCACCAACCACGGGTGATAGTGCTGTTTTCATCGTAGTTTGCCATTGTTGAGTCGCCGATGGTATGCACCTTGATAGCTTGTGCTGTGACAATGCCTAAGGTGAGCATAATCGTCAGGACTGTTAGCCATTGGTTTTTTTTCATTGTTGTTTTAGTATTTAGTTTGATTATTTTGCTAGTCTTACGGGTGCAAAATTACAATCAATTCAACAATGATACGGGGTAGAAAACAGCCAAAGGAGTGGAAAAAACAGCCAAAGGAGCTTATTCGTGCTCCTTTGACCTATAATCGGTTGGTGTCATTCCGGTGGATTGGCGGAATGTGCGTGAGAAATACTTCGGGTCGGAGAATCCGCAGCGGTAGGCAATGTCTGAAATTGCCATCTTTGTTGTCGCAAGCAATGAGCAGGCTCGCTTTATGCGTGCTTCACGAAGGAAGTCGGCTGGTGTGACGCCAACGAGCATCTTCATCTTGCGGTTGAGGCTTGAACGTGACACCGCTGCGGCAGAAGCCATATCGTCGACATTGATCTCTGAATCCATGATGTGCTCTTCTATGAAGGAAACGACACGGGACATAAAGGCATCGTCTTCAGGTGAGAGCTGTGTCGATGAATTCGTGGCTTTTGTCTGCTCGTCACTGCCTTCTTTAGCCTCTGCTGATGTCGCCTTTGCTTCTGCTGATGTCGTCGCAATAGCCTCTTTGCTTGGCTCAGATTCGATGGAATTGGCGGTTTCATCGACTTTAGAGTTCTTCTCAAGCAAAGCCAAATAGGCTTCGAGTGTTTCTTTCTGCTTACGCTGGATGTTGCGGATGTAGCGGCGAGTCCACACAAAGGCGAAGGCAAGCCCACCGAAAATAAGCAATAACAGCAACTGGAACCATACCGTTTCTGTAAACTTCGGTTCTACAGTTATCTTCAGACTCCTTATCTTCGGGTTCCATTTGCCTAGAGCATTGGTAGCACGCAGTTCAAGAGTATATTCGCCGGGAGCCAACTCCGACAGTCTTACTGTGTTGCTATTGCCCAGATAATGCCAGTCGGCATCGCCTTGAACCCGGTAAGCGTATCGGATATTCTTCGGGTTACGGTAGTCGAGTTCGGCAAAGGAGACAGTAACGGTACGTTCGTGGGAGTTGAGCTTTACCTCTTTTAATTGGTTTACTATGTAGTCAGGGTTTTGATTCTCTATTGTCAATGATGTGAGAACTATTGGGAAGAACGTTCCATCGTCGCTGAACACTCCGTCTTCCATCATTGCCAGACCATCGTTCAATCCGAAATACCATACGCCATTGCTGTGGCACGGGCGTGCATCACTGAACGATAATTGCTGATGGAATAACTGGCTGGATAACTGCCGGCTCTCTCCCGTTTCAGGATTAAATAGGATTAAGGAATTGTTTGATACGGCAAGAATGGAGTAATTGCCATAAAGAGAATTGCCTTTACTGCTTACAAAGGGAACGATTGACAGTATCACGTCGCTGCCCAGACCGGTATCTTCATCGAAGTGCTTGAAGGAAAGACTTTCCGCCTTCAGGTCATTGCCTAATATCTCGTTGATTCCGCCGCTTTCCGTTGAAACCAGCCATTTGCCGCCTATACCGGTAAAGTCCATGCAAGCGTTGTTGCTGAGACTTTCTGCACGGTTTGCCTCACGGCGATGCAGTCGCCATTTAAGTTTGTGCCCGGGGGTAATGTCTACAACTAGTAAACCTTCTGTTGTCGTGGCTACAAGGACATTGTTGCTTATTATATAAATGTGCCTTGCCTTGTTTTCACGTCCGAATCGGATAGCCTGGTAATGTCCTTTGTCATAGCAAATGAGTCCCGCATCCATCGTAGCAATCCATAATCTGTTGCTGGCGTCGGCTTTAATGTCGTAAATATCACCGGCAGGCAGACCGCCATTGCCCTTTGCTATGTGTGTTACTTTGTAGCCACTGCCCTCACGATGTAACTTGAATATACCGTCGGGCTTGCTTCCCAAGTAAATATCGCCATTGCTTTGAGTGCAAATACAATATACAGAGTAGCCGAAAGCAACCGGTGTTGATGTTATTGTTCCGTCGGAAGTAAGGTATCTGACGATGCCGTGATCGTAGATTCTGATAGTCTTGTCCTCCTTCGACGCTACCCATATTCGCCCGATGGAATCGGCAGAAATTGCTTTAACCTCAGCTTTCTTGTCCCAATGTTGTGCTGTTATTGGGTGCGGGAAAGTATAGGTTATGCTAATTCCATCGTTGAGAACATTCCAGAGAAGCCCCTGCCGGTCGTAAAATTGGAATCGGTTTGAATCCCCGCCCTTGATAAACTTCCCCTGTCCGTGCCCCGGATGTTGCATCAAAGCCTTGTTAGTTGCCTCGTCAACGGAATGGAACTTGCCGTTAAGCAATGAGAAACGGAACCAGTAATCATCAACACGGCAGTTGATGATGTTCGGGTTGTGGTCGTCAATGGCAATGTTCCTGAACCTGTCGCTGGGCATATCGACGCCATCGCCAGGTCTTGACTTGAACGTAACAAACTCCCGTCCGTCGAACCGGTTGAGTCCGTTCCATGTCGCAAGCCATATAAATCCGTCCTTATCCTGCAATATCTGAGTGACATGCCGGTGCGAAAGACCTTCGGATTCGCCGAAGCGCATGACCTCATTAGTCTGAGCCATTGAAACTGACACAAACGCCACGAGAATATAAAATGCTGCTATTAGTCGTCTCATAATTGCAGAATTCGGTTTTTAATCACTTGCAAAAGTAATATAATCTGACGATAAAACCAATTTTTCCGAATGATTATTTGGTATCACTATGAAAATGCATTATCTTTGTACATTAATTGTTAAACCGTGATGCTATGGAAGTACGGGATGTTTTCAAACTGCGCAAGGAAGGCAAGATAGAGGAAGCTTACGCTGCTATCCGTCCAATGTATGCCGCTCACAAGGGTCACTACACAACCATTTGCATGTTCTGGGTAGGCGCCGACATGATGGAACTCCGTTTCAAGCAGCGCCGTTTGGAGGAAGCCTACAAGATATTCCTTGCTTTGTTGCGGCTGTATCCGACGATGGACGACCAGGATCTTCGTGGACAGAGTGCCATAATGCGTGCAGCTATCGTTGTATTCGACCACAATCCCAAGTTCTCCATGCTGAAGTTTATCACCGACTGGGACATCACCCGCCTTTCGGATGACGACTGGCGGAACGCCCAAGTCAACGGACATCTCGTCACTTCTCTCGGCATGCGTATTGTCGGCAAAGTGTTCAAGGAAGTTGCCGGCAACCCAACCGTCGACATGGCATTGAAAGCCGTGCCCATCCTTGAAGAGGCATTGAGGCACAGCCCTTACAACATGCACAACCAACGGTACAAGGCTCTGATATATAAGATAATGGGAAAGACCGACAAGGCAATCAACATCTATCGCCATATCATCGCCCACCATCACCAGAGCTATCTCTATCAGGAGTTCGCCTCGCTGGTGACCGACCCGAAATGGAAAATAGCTCTTCTCTGCCGCTCGGTATTGCTACAGCGTGAACAGAAGTTTACCCAGAAAAGCCGCATGGAGCTAGCCGACCTATTATATAATGTCGACAACCCACGTGCCCGTTACGAGCTCGACCGCTGCATAGCAATACGTAAAGCGTCAGGATACAATATCACATGGCACATGCAGAACCTCGACGCAACATTGAAGAATGTAAAGCCTGTCACCGATCAGGACGAGCGCGAGTTCTACCGCAGGCAAGCGACTCTTGTCGATACACTAAGAATATTCTGAATAAATGAAAATAGGAAACATTGACTTTGGCAACCGCCCCGCATTCCTCGCCCCTATGGAGGATGTAACCGATATAGGCTTCCGCAAGATGTGCAAGCGCTTCGGAGCAGCGATGGTATACACTGAGTTCGTATCAGCTGACGCTATCATCCGTAGCATCAAGTCGACACTCGCAAAGATGAAAATCGACGATGACGAGCGTCCGGTCGGCATTCAGATTTACGGTCGTGATGTCGAATCAATGGTTGAAGCCGCCAAGATTGTCGAGAGCGTCCATCCCGATGTCATTGACTTGAACTTCGGATGTCCCGTAAAGAAAGTAGCTGGCAAGGGCGCCGGTGCCGGTATGTTGCGTAATATTCCCCTTCTTCTGGATATTACCCGTGCCGTCGTCGATGCCGTACACACTCCGGTTACCGTCAAGACCCGCCTCGGTTGGGACAAAAACAACCTTATCATCACCGAGCTTGCCGAGCAGTTGCAGGATTGCGGCATACAGGCACTGACCATCCACGGGCGTACCCGAAGCCAGATGTATACCGGAGAAGCCGACTGGACACTTATTGGAGAAGTCAAGAACAACCCTAAGATTCACATTCCAATCATCGGCAACGGCGACGTAACCGACTATGCTACAGCCAAGGAAAAGTTCGATAAATATAATGTCGATGCCGTAATGATAGGTCGTGCCACGTTCGGACGTCCGTGGATATTCCGTGAGATGCAGAACGGCGGCGACAGCGGGCTCACCCTTGACGATAAGATAGATGTCCTTGAGGAGATGCTCCGCATAAACGTTGAGCGTATCGACGAGTACCGCGGAATCCTCCACACCCGCCGTCACCTTGCCGCAAGTCCTATTTTCAAGGGAATTCCCGACTTCCGGCAGACCCGTATAGCAATGCTCCGTGCCGACAAGATGGACGACGTGATAGCCATACTTGAGCGTTGCCGCACTATCCTCCGCAATGCGGAAAACAATGATACTCAGGCATAAAATAACTTGAATTGTTTTGCGTAATTGAAATATATTCAGTAACTTTGCACCCGTTTTCGGGACAGAGCCACCCATGAATATTATATACGAGGAAAGATTTATAGTTGGGAGTTGGTGGTTTATGTCCCCACACATTATTGTATTTAGGAACATAAACCATTTTATCCACAGTGAAGACATTCGAAGAATTGGGTGTTTCCGAGTCTATTCGGAAAGCCATCGAAGAGCTTGGCTTCGAACAGCCAATGCCAGTACAAGAAGAAGTAATCCCTTATCTTTTAGGCAGTCGTAACGACGTCATTGCCCTTGCGCAAACAGGAACGGGCAAGACAGCCGCTTTTGGTATTCCACTTTTGCAGCGAGTTGATAATGAGACACGCGACACTCAGGCAATTGTACTGAGTCCTACCCGTGAGCTCTGCCTGCAAATCTGCGACGACCTCAACGATTTCGCCAAGTATATTCCCCACATGCACATTATTCCCGTCTACGGCGGAGCAAGCATCGAGGAGCAGATTCGCTCTCTGCGCCACGGTGCCCAGATAATCGTTGCTACCCCGGGACGACTCATCGACCTTATGAAACGTGGCAAGGCAAAGCTTGACAACGTTCATAACGTTGTGCTTGACGAGGCTGACGAGATGCTTAACATGGGCTTCCAGGAGTCGATAACCGAGATACTCTCCGGCGTTCCTGAGGACCATAACACCCTTCTGTTCTCGGCAACAATGAGCAAGCAGATAGAGGACGTGGCTAAGGGCTACCTCCATGACTACAAGGAGATTGTCGTCGGTTCACGCAACGAGGGTGCCGAGCATGTCAACCATATCTATTATCTCGTCAACGCCAAGGACAAGTACCTTGCTCTGAAGCGTATTGTCGACTTCTATCCGAAGATTTACGCCATCATTTTCTGCCGCACAAAGAAGGAAACCCAGGAGATAGCTGACAAGCTTATCCATGACGGTTACAACGCCGAGGCACTCCATGGCGACCTCAGCCAGCAACAGCGTGACCTTACCATGCAGAAGTTCCGTAGCCACCTTACCCAGTTGCTCGTAGCCACTGATGTTGCGGCACGTGGTCTTGACGTCGACGACCTCACCCATGTTATAAACTATGGACTGCCTGACGACATCGAGAGCTACACCCACCGAAGCGGACGAACCGGCCGTGCGGGAAAGAAGGGTACATCCATCAGCATCATCCACACCCGTGAGAAGTATAAGATTCGCCAGATAGAGAAGGAGATTGGCAAGGAATTCGTCGACGGAACTCTGCCTACTCCTGAGGAGATTTGCAAGAAACAGCTCTACAAGACGATGGATCAGATACTCAAGACTGACGTTGATGAGGAGCAGATAGCCCCTTACTGGCAGGACATCAAGCGCCAGTTTGAGTATATCGACAAGGAAGACATCATCAAGAAGATGATTACCGTCACCTTCGGACGCTTCCTCGATTACTATAAGGACGCGCCTGTTATCGAGAAGCCAACCAGCAAGAAAGGCTCATCCTCACGTAAGGACGGCGACCGGGGAAGCTCTCGTGGTCGTGGCTCCAACTCGTCAAATGGCGGTCGTGGAGGCTCTTCCCACACACCGGAGGAAGGATATTCACGTCTGTTCATCAACCTCGGCAAGACTGACGGCTTCTATCCCGGCGAAGTCATGCAGTTCATCAACAAGCATGTCCGTGGCCATCAGGAAGTCGGACATATCGACTTGCTCCAGCGCCAGAGCTACATCGAAGTACCGGAGAAGGACGCAAAGAAAGTCATGCATGCCCTCGATGGAACCGTATATAAAGGACGCCGTGTCCGTTGCAACGATGCCGACAGCCGCCTCACAACCAAAGGTGAGTCGAAACACCGCCACAGCTCTGACAGCCGCCGTACTTTCGACAACGGCAAATCATCCTCTTCCGACAACGACCACGGCAAGTCGGCTTCCCCTCAGGGCAAATCCCGCTATGGCAAGGACGACTGGCGTGAGCTTATATCCGGCAAACCATTCAAGCTGAAGGGCGAGGAACCTGACTTCTCCGAGGAAGGATGGGCTCGCCGTAAGCCAAAGAAGAAATGATAAGATTTTAAAGATTTCTGCACGTAGTGCATAAAAGGGAAAGGCAGTCCGTTAGGACGATATGTGACGTACATTATTAAATAAATCTCATATAAATTAAAACTTTAAACAAACCACTCGAATGAATCTAAAACGAATCTTGCTTGTGGCACTTGCCGCCGCATGCCTGATGCCGACCGACACGGTAGCACAGACATTGCAGAAGGTGAGACCTAACGTGGCACAGACCGTTGTCGGAGCTGCGAAAGCCAAGTTGCGCCGTGTCCGTCAGGGAATCTTCAATGACAAGACCCCGCAGCGCAGGCTCATCCAGACTCCTAAGCCGATAACCCCGAAAGACTCTGCAGCCAAGCGGAACACAGCTGTCGCACCGCTCTATGTTACTTCGGCAGGCACAAAACTCTATGGAAACGTCATCTACGCCAGCTCGTGGGAAGACCTTCTCAACCAGGGAGCTACAACATTCCCGTTCGGAATCTACTCTTTCCTTGCCACTAACGGCACCGAGTTCACTTCGATAGCCGAGGACAACGACCTCTATGCCAATGGCGGAGCCTACTACAACGATGGCGTCTACCATTTCGTGACCCGCTATACCGACCCTCAGACCAAAGAGGAGAAGGTCGTCTACTATGAGTATGACGCCACCACATGGGAGCAGACAACCAAGGAAGAGTATGACGACGCTACCCTTGTAGCCTCCGATCTTACCTGGGATCCTGTCAACGAGCAGGTTGACGGCTGTTTCCTCAATGACGACGGCGACGGCTGGGTGCTCGGAACCGTCGACTACAGCATGCAGTACCGCTATGCAGCCAATGAAGACCTAGGCGAACTGCGCATGGTCGGCATGGCAGCCAATGAGGATGGCGAAATCTACGGTATCGGCAGCGATGGCAAACTCTATAAGATTGACGGCGATTCCTTCGACTATGAGGAAGTCGGCGAGACCGGAGTAGATGTCAGCACATCGCCCCAGAGTGCCGCTTTCGACCCGAAAACAGGCACACTCTATTGGGCAGCACAGCTCAACGACGGCTCGGCAGCACTCTATACCGTTGACACAGAGACCGGTGAGGCTACCAAGGTGACCGACTTCAGTGACAAGCAGGAGGTCACCGGACTGTACATTCTCCTGCCTGAGGCTGGCGACGATGCCCCATCGGCAGCAACAGCAGTCAGCGCAAGCTTCCCTAATGGCTCGACAACGGGTACTGTGACATTCACCGTTCCTACCACAACTTACTCTGGCTCAGAGCTTACCGGAACTCTCACTTATACCGTAAGCATCAACGGAACACAACTGGCTACAGGCGAGACCGAGCCTGGCGCTACCGTAACAGCCAACATAACCAATGCTCCGGAGGGTAACGGTCTCATAGAGGTCGTTGTCAGCAACGCGTCTGGCAATAGCCCGAAGGCACAGGCTTCTCTGTGGATTGGACCTGACGAGCCGGTAGCTCCGGCAAATGTAGTACTTTCCGTAGACCAGTCGACCGGCAAGGCTACTATCTCATGGGATGCTCCAACGACAGGACGCCATAACGGATATGTCAATCCGGACGACCTGAAATATACTGTAACCCGTCAGCCAGGCGAGACAGTTGTAGCTACAGGATTGACCGATACAACATTCACCGAGGCACTCCCTCTCGAGGATCTTACATCTTATTATTATAGTGTCAAGGCAGTCAACGGCAGCCACGAGGGCGCTTCGGCTTCATCCAACCATATCGCTTACGGCAAGCCTTTGGAGGCACCTTACTTCGAGGACTTCGAGGACCGTTCTGTCATGGACCTCTTCACCGTCATCGACAACAACCATGACGGCAGCACATGGAACTACGGTTACTTCGATGCCCGCTATTATGGCAGTGACACCAATGCAGCCGACGACTGGCTCATAACCCCTGCCGTCCATCTGAAGAACGACCGTTCATACATCCTCGGATTCAAGTTCAAGGCTGCCTCGCAGACCTACACCGAGAAACTCGCTATGGCTATCGGTACCGGCGACGACCCGACAAAGTATGACGTTATGCTCGACCCGACAGAGTTCAACTCTGACACTAACCTCACTTACGAGCAGGAAATTACCACCGGAGCCGACGGCAACTTCCATCTCGGATTCCATGCCCTCAGCGACGCCGGCAACTGGACTATCTCCATCGACTCTATAAGCATCAAGGAAGGAACTCTCTTCGCTGCTCCGGGCAAGGCGACAAACATCGTCGTTACTCCGGCTGCCGAAGGCGCTCTCAAGGCTGACATCACGTTCAATGCTCCGACTACCACATATAATAATGGTAAGCTTACAGCAAATATCGACAGTGTCGGGCTCCTTCGTGACGGCGTGGTCATCAACACATTCAAGAACGTTGAGCCGGGACAGAGCCTGTCATTCACCGATAACAACCCGACAAACGGAAACCACACCTACAGCGTCATTGCCTACAATGCAAGCGGAAAGGGCGAGGAGGCTTCCGAGGACGCGTGGGTAGGCATCGACACTCCGCTGCAGCCGGCCAACATAAAGATCAAGGACCAGATAAACAACTTCCTCGTTACATGGGACGCTCCGACATCTACCGTCGGCGAGCATGGCGGCTATGTTGTTCCTGCCGACCTTAAGTACAATGTCTACGACCGCAATGGCGAGAACCTCATAACCAACGTTGCCGACAAGCAGTTCACCGACAAGCAGTCCAACACTACCGGTGAGCAGTATCTGCTCTACTATGGAGTAGCCGGAACCAACGCCGGCGGCATCGGCGAGCTCGGCACCAGCGACTATGTTGTAGCCGGTACTCCTTACAAACTGCCGTTCCACGAGGGCTTCACCAACGGTGGAATGGACAATAAGATGTGGTGGTACGGCGCTGAATATGGCGGCGGCGACTTCCTCATCAACTATGACGGCGGCTATGAGGCAACACCGGGCTCGGCATTCTTCCAGGCAGGAAAGGCTGGGGGAGTGGGTCATCTCAACTCCGGAAAGATTGATATTTCGACTGCCGGGAATCCGGGACTTCTGTTCTATTATTATGCCGTACCGGGCAAGCAGGTCAAGATAGACGTTGCCGCAAGGGTACAGACCGACTCGCTGGCTCACCTCGGCACAATCGATATGAGCAATGACAACGGCACCGAGGGCTGGCGACCGGCATTCTTCGACCTCACAGAACTGAAGTCTGCCCACTACATCACCCTTGAGTTCACCGGTGAGGGCAATGATACCGACACCCGATTCGTTATCGACGACATCAATGTCCGCGACTTCCTGGGCTTCGATCTCGCTGTCTCTCTGAAGGAACCGTCGGTTATCCGTGTCGGTCAGGACAATCCTGTCAGTGTTACCGTCCGCAACGCGGGTGCTTTCGATGCTGAGAACTGGCACGCAGTGCTCCTTGCCGATGGCGAGGCTGTCGACACAATAGCAGGCAACTTGCTTAAGGCTTACGAGGATACTACCGTCACCATCAACTATCGTCCGGCTGTAACATTCGCCAAGGACTCTGTAAGCTTGCAGGCAAAGGTTATCCTCAATGGTGACGAGAATGCTGAGAACAATGAGACCAAGGCTGTAAAGGTGAAGGTCAACAAGCCCGACTATCCTACAGCAACAGGTCTGACAGCAACCGCCGGTGGCAGCAACGTCACCCTGAACTGGACTGCTCCTGAGATCAACAGCGACCCTGTTACTGACGATTTTGAGAGATATGACCCATGGATTACCGATGGAATCGGCAATTGGACAGTCTTCGACGGTGATGGCGTAAACACTCAGCAGTACTCCGATATATGGATTCCTAACGCCGGAAAGGCTATGGCATTCGAGGTGTTCGACACTCGTTATGAGACCCTTGACCTGAATTTCCGCAAGTTCCTCAAGCCACACAGCGGCAACCAGTACCTCGTCGCTTTCGACCCGAGTACTTCTTACGCCGACAAGGCTAACGACTGGCTCATCAGTCCGGAGCTCTCCGGCAAGGCGCAGACCATCAACTTCTTCGCCAAGAGCATGGCAAGCAACTATCCGGAGACGTTCGAGGTGCTCTATTCGACTACAACTACCGACCCGTCAGCATTCACCAATATCCAGACTTACCAGAATGTTCCGGGTGGATTGACATGGGCTGAGTATAAAGTGAACCTGCCTGAGGGTGCCAAGTACTTCGCTATCCGCCTCGTTTCTGTGGCTAACGACGCACTCGCCTTCATGATCGACGACATTACTTACGCTCCGGCTACACTGACAGTCAAGGGCTACAACATCTATCGTGACGGTGAGCTCGTCGCTACCGTAGGCGCTGGTACAACCACATATACCATCAACGATGGCGACGGCACTAGCCACAGCTATCAGGTATCGGTTGTCTACGACCAGGGTGAGTCGCTTCCTGTCGACGCAACTATCGTTGACGCTATCAACAGCATTGTCCTCGACGCCACCCATCCTGTCGACATCTACACTATCGACGGAATGCTCGTCAAGCAGAACGCTACATCTCTCAGCAACCTGCGCGAGGGCGTTTACATTGTTGATGGTAAGAAGCTGATAGTCAAGTAAGTAGTCAGTTGAATTCCGTTTGATACCCTTTTGAATTCCGTTTAACGCCCCGTTGAATCGCAAAAGGGTATCTTTTAGAAACAAAAATAAATTAAAAATGGCAAGAAAATAACCTATTTTCTTGCCATTTTTAATTTAAAAACTATCGTGAAAATTACCCGTTTACAAAACAAGTAGTGCCCTTTGGCATTGCAATGACAAACCTTTCATGCTTCAATGACTGGCTGCTTGGGTTTTAAGACATAATTATTCGAAAAAATTGACCAAAGGGGAAAATAATTCGGAAAACATTCTTTTATGTCGCTGAAACTCACTAAATTTGCACGATTTTAATTAGTTGGAAAAGCGGGGTATGCTATCATCGCCTTGTTTTTCACAGATGATTTGGTCAAAACAATAAGTATTTTTCAATTTTTTAGATGAACGTAATTACGAAAACAGTTCAATTGCCAGATGGCAGGACCATCTCAATTGAGACCGGAAAGGTTGCGAAACAGGCCGACGGAGCCGCAGTACTGCGACTTAACAACACCGTCCTTCTTGCTACCGTTTGCGCAGCCAAAGAGGCAGTTCCGGGTACAGACTTCATGCCTTTGCAAGTAGATTATCGCGAGCAGTACGCTGCCGCAGGTCGTTTCCCAGGTGGATTCACAAAGCGCGAAGGCAAAGCCAACGACGATGAGATTCTTACATCCCGCTTAGTAGACCGTGTTCTGCGGCCTTTGTTCCCATCCGATTACCATTGTGAGGTTTACGTACAGGTAATGCTCTTATCAGCTGATGGAGTCGACCAGCCTGACGCTCTTGCAGGATTCGCTGCTTCAGCAGCTATGGCTTGCTCTGATATTCCTATCGAGTGCCCTATCTCTGAGGTTCGTGTTGCCCGCATCAACGGCGAGTATGTCGTTGACCCGACATTCGAGCAGATGAAGAATGCCGATATGGACATCATGGTTGGTGCTACCAAGGACAACATCATGATGGTTGAAGGCGAGATGGACGAGGTCAGCGAGCAGGACCTTATCGGTGCGCTGAAGGCAGCCCACGAGGCTATCAAGCCTATGTGCGTGCTTCAGGAAGAGCTTTCTAAGGAGCTCGGTACCGACGTTAAGCGCGAGTACAACGATGAAATTAACGACGAGGAGCTGCGTCAGCAGGTCCGCGAAGATACATACGACAAGTGCTATGCCGAGGCTCAGTCCGGCGATGCTGACAAGAAGCACCGCGAGGAGACCTACGACAACATCAAGCAGGAGTTTGTCGATGCTTACGATGCAGCCCACACAGACCTCTCTGAGGAGGACCTTGAGGAGAAGCACGCCGAGATCGACCGCTACTTCGCTGATGTTCAGCGCGACTCTATGCGCCGCTCAGTGCTCGACACAGGCAAGCGTATGGATGGTCGTAAGTGCGACGAGATCCGTCCTATCTGGTGCGAGGTAAGCCCACTGCCAATGCCTCACGGAAGCGCTATCTTCCAGCGTGGTGAGACAATGTCACTGACTACATGTACCCTCGGTACAAAGCTCGACGAGAAGATGGTCGACGATGTTCTGAATAAGAGCTATCAGCGCTTCCTTCTCCACTATAACTTCCCACCGTTCTGCACAGGCGAGGCTAAGGCTCAGCGTGGTGTAGGCCGTCGTGAGATCGGTCACGGCCATCTTGCATGGCGTGCACTGAAGGGTCAGATTCCTGAGGACTTCCCTTACACAGTTCGTCTGGTATCGCAGATCCTCGAGTCTAACGGTTCTTCTTCTATGGCTACTGTCTGCGCAGGTACTCTTGCCCTGATGGATGCCGGTGTTCCAATGAAGAAGCCGGTTAGCGGTATCGCTATGGGTCTTATCAAGAACCCGGGCGAGGACAAGTACGCTATCCTCTCTGATATTCTCGGTGATGAGGACCACCTCGGCGATATGGACTTCAAGACCACAGGTACTAAGGACGGTCTGACAGCCACTCAGATGGATATTAAGTGCGACGGTCTGTCATTCGAGATTCTTGAGAAGGCTCTTATGCAGGCAAAGGCTGGTCGTGAGTACATCCTCGGCAAGCTCACCGATACTATCGCTGAGCCACGAAAGGAACTCAAGCCACAGGTTCCGCGCATCGAGGCATTCGAGATTCCTAAGGAGTTCATCGGTGCTGTTATCGGCCCGGGCGGAAAGATCATCCAGCAGATGCAGGAGGATACCGGTGCTACTATCACCATCGACGAGACCGACGGTGTTGGTAAGGTACAGGTCAGCGCTCCTAACAAGGACAGCATCGACGCAGCCATCGCAAAGATCAAGGCTATCGTTGCAGTTCCTGAGGTTGGCGAGGTTTACGATGGTGTCGTAAAGAGCATCATGCCTTACGGTTGCTTCGTTGAGATTCTTCCGGGTAAGGAAGGTCTGCTCCACATCTCTGAGATTGCTTGGAAGCGTCTTGAGACCGTTGAGGAAGCCGGCATCAAGGAAGGCGACCACATTCAGGTTAAGCTCCTTGAAATCGACCCGAAGACCGGTAAGTACAAGCTGTCTCACCGTGTGCTCGAGGAGAAGCCGGAAGGCCTTGTAGAGCGTCCGCGCCGTCCTCGTGGCGACCGTGGTGACCGTCGTCCGCGTGGTGAGCGTGGTGGCGAGCGTCGTCCGCGTCGTGAGCACAACGATCATAACGACCACAATGAGCATCGTGACGAAGAGTAATCGACTCTGAATCATTATAAAGCGATAAAAAATCCCGCAAGCCCAATTGTGACTTGCGGGATTTTTTGTGTCTGTTTGTGTCTGTTTGTCGGCGTGAGTCCGAGATTTTAATGTTCTGTATACAACAAAAAGCCGTGGAAAACGTTTAATAATAAATGCAAAAAGGTAGACTGGCTATATTGCTTATGGCGTTGCTTCTTGCTGTTCCTGGCGTAAAGGCGCAAAGCAATGCTGATGTGCTCCGGCGTATGCTTCACTTCGGCGAGACCCATCGTGCCTTGACTCCGGACACCATGGAGACCAATGTCTACACTAAGTATACTATTAATGTGGTGAAACGCAATGCCATGCTTGCTGCCGTTCCTACCATGTTCTACCTTCTGCGTGACCATAAGCGTTATTATTTTTCGGAGGCTTACACACGTATGGAAATGAAGAGCGGCAAGCAGGAAACCCACCGTTACCTTCATCTCAGCACTGTCTACCATCGCCATAACACGCTGCCGTCGATGGTGAAATACCTCACTCCACGTGTATACGACCAGAAACTCTTCGAAGACGGCATACTGTCACCTATAAACTTCCACAACCGCAAGTACTACCGCTACCGAATGCGCCGTTATAATGACGGCACGTCGTACATCAATATTCGTAGTAAATTCCGCAGTACACAGCTTATCCGCCGTGGTCATGTCATCGTACAGGATTCCACCGGACAGGTGCTTCAGTTCAACTTCGAGGGCGAGTATGACATGATTCACTCTGTGCTCAACGGAACGATGCACCGTGAGGGCTATAATATTCTCTTCCCGGATAAATGTGACGTGCAGGCTAAGTTGTCATTTGTAGGCAATAAGATACTTTGTCATTACGTCAGTTTGTACGACCAACCGTTCAATTTGCCCGATTCCATCGTGGAAAGTCATGATTGTGCACTTATGGACAGCATACGTCCGATACCGTTCAGCAACGAAGAAAAAGCGATAATTGCGGGCAATCCATACTGGTTTCCAAGTAAGGAAAAGAAAGATACAGTTTCGTTGAGCGCAGCTAAGGACAGCATTCCGCAGGGCAGTGCACAAAGTGGAAAGAAGCGCAGAAACTGGGCAAAGTATGTTTTCTGGGACGTCCTTGGCGACAACATGCTCAACAAGATTAATGCAAATATAGGAGCTGAGGACAAGGGACAGATAAAGATAGGACCAATATTCAACCCGTTCTATTTTGGATATACCAAGCACAAGGGCGTCATCTATCGCTTTGATATACGCGGCTACTATTACTTTACGCCGAACAACAACATAACTGGGCGGCTGAAACTTGGCTATTCGTTCAAGAAGAATCTGCTGTTCTATAAGATTCCGGTGCAATGGAACTTCAACAGACGCCGTAACGGATATGTTGTAATGGAATTTGCCAATGGTAACCGCATCACAAATTCACGTGTTCTGGAAGATGTGAAAAGGTACAAAACCAACGATTCCATCGACTGGGATGCTATGAATTTGCAGTATTTCCATGACCAATGGCTGCACGTTGGATTCAATTATGACGTAATAAAGAACACTCTCGGCGTTCAGACCGGTTTCACCAAATACCGCCGTTCGGCTGTCGACAAGAGTGGCTTCAAGGCTGCCGGTCGTCCGGCGGTCTACAAGTCGTTTGCGCCTTTCATCCAACTGCAATACCGACCGCTCACCGACCGTGTGCCACTTGTCATTACCGGGGAATGGGAGCATGGACTGAAACACTTCGGCGGAAAGATAGCCTACGACCGGTTTGAGTTCGACGGGCAGTACGTCCACTATCTGCCTTGTATGCGAAACTTGCAGCTCCGGACAGGATTCGGATTCTATACGCATAAAGGGCATGACGATTACTTCCTCGACTATGAGAACTTCCATGAGGATTACATCTCGCTGGGGTGGGAAGACAAGTGGTCGGGTGAGTTCGAATTGCTGAACTCCAACTGGTATAATGCGTCAAGCTATTATGTACGTGCCAACGCAACCTACGAGTCGCCTTTCCTGCTTTTGTCGCATTGTCCGCTGGTAGGGCAGGTGATAGAGAAGGAGAGGGTATACCTGAGCGCGCTTGCAGTGTCACGAATGTTCCCATATATAGAGGTTGGCTATGGATTCACCAACCGTGTTTTCTCCATGGGAATATTCACTGGGTTCAGTCCGCATAACTTCGAGGGTGTCGGCTTGAAGTTCGGCTTTGAGCTGTTCAACAACTATTAATTTGCTAATTTCCCGCCCAAACCTATAGGCATAATGACAAACATCAAAAAGGAATGTTTACATTTCTAAAAATAATGTTGAAATTTTGCTGAATTGTCATTTTATTCTTAATTTTGTGTTTTTATAACATATACTCATGGTACTCAACTACATTTGGATTGCATTCTTTGTCATAGGTTTTGCGTTCGGAGTATTCGGACTATGTACCGGTGACACGACATTGTTTCAGAAGATGGTCGATGCAACATTCGATTCGTCGAAGACTGCCTTCGAGACAGCACTCGGTCTGACCGGTGTGCTTGCCTTGTGGCTTGGCATTATGAAAATCGGCGAGCGTGCCGGAGCTGTCAATGTGCTGGCACGAATGCTGAGTCCGGTATTTACGAAACTGTTCCCTGACATTCCTAAGAATCATCCGGTGATGGGAAGTATCTTCATGAACATTGCCTCTAATATGCTAGGACTCGACAATGCTGCCACTCCGACAGGACTGAAGGCTATGTCGCAGATGCAGGAACTCAATCCGAAGAAGGACACGGCTACCAATCCGATGATTATGTTCCTCGTGCTCAACACCAGTGGTCTGACCATTATCCCGACGACTATACTAGCGTTCCGCTCGTCCTACGGAGCCGCACAGCCTACTGATGTGTTCATTCCTATCCTTCTGGCGACGACCGTTGCCACACTGGCGGGAATCATAATCACGTCGCTATGGCAGCATATAAACATCTTCCAGCCGGTACTGCTTGCCACTCTTGCCGGGCTTTGTGCTTTCGTCGGAATCGTGATTTGGGGCTTCGGGCAGATGGACAAGGATACAATGGCAACCGTGACGTCGGTGGCTTCGAACTTCATCCTTCTGGCGATAATAGTGACGTTCATCGTTGCGGGATTCTTCAAGAAGATAAATGTTTATGACGCTTTCATCGACGGAGCTAAGGAAGGCTTCTCTACTGCCGTCAGGATTATCCCTTATCTGGTGGCAATTCTTGTCGGCGTTGGCGTCTTCCGTGCTTCGGGCGCAATGGACATGCTCATCAATGGCATTAAATGGGTCGTGGAGCAATGTGGACTGAATACTGATTTCGTTGGTGCCCTGCCGACAGCTTTCATGAAACCGCTCTCCGGTAGCGGTGCCCGCGGACTGATGCTTGAGGCTATGAAGAACTACGGACCTGACTCATTCGTTGGTCGTCTGAGTTGTATTTTCCAAGGTTCCACCGACACTACCTTCTACGTTCTTGCCGTTTACTTCGGCTCTGTCAGCATCAAATACACCCGTCACGCTGTTGCCTGCGGTCTGCTCGCCGACCTGGCCGGTGTCATCGCTGCAATAGTTGTTGCATACGTATTCTTTCATTAAAGGAAAAAAGGTACAAAAGTAAAAAGGTAAACAGCCCGACTTACTTAATTTAAAGGGAAAAGTAAAAGCAACATATAATGAATGGAGATAATGGGAAAGACGACGTTATATACATCCTGAGCAGGAAGTTTGCTCTTAGGATAATCAAGCTATATGTATACCTGAGGGACGATAAACATGTTTATGTCATGTCGAAGCAAATACTTCGCTCTGGTACAAGTATAGGTGCACAGTTGGCTGAAAGTAAATTCGCCCAAAGCGATGCCGACTATATATCAATGTTAAGTATCGCATTGAAAGAGGCAAACGAAACACAATATTGGCTTGAGCTCTTAAAGGAATCTGAGTTTTTGTCTGATAATGAATATTCATCAATAAACAACGATATAAAGACTATAATAGGAACATTGGTAAATATTGTAAACAAGGCTAAACGCAAGTAACTGCTTTACCTTTTTACTTTTTTACCTTTTTACTTTTAATACGATGGCAAATTTAAAATCTCTGGCAAAGGACACTGTAATCTATGGACTGAGCTCCATTATGGCTAGGTTCATAAACTATCTCCTTGTGCCGATACAGACGGCAAAATTCAACGCCGCTGGTGGACAGTACGGAATCATAACCAATGTGTACGCTTACGTGGCGCTGCTCATTATCATCCTGACCTATGGAATGGAGACCACATTCTTCAGGTTCATGAGCAAGGAAGGCGAGGACCCGAAGAAGGTTTATTCTACCACGCTGCGGACGGTGGGAACAACATCGCTGGTATTTGCGTTGCTTGTTATCCTTTTCAACCGCCAGATAGCAGGACTGCTAGGCTATTCCGATCATCCTGAGTATATCCTCGTGATGTACGTCACAGTGGCTATCGATGCGTTTGCCGCTATCCCGTTCGCCTATCTGAGGTATGCCCACCGCCCGATAAAGTTTGCATGTCTGAAGATTCTGAACATCGTGTTCAATATCGCGCTGAATATCCTTTATCTTATTGTATTCCCATACTTTAAGATTAATCCGTTCGGAATCTATGATGCCAACTTCACACTCGATGTTGTCTGGGTGTTCTATATTAATATGTTCTGTTCGGTTGCAACCCTGCTTTTGCTTGGCAAGGAGTTGCGCGGATTCCGTTTCCCGTTCGACTGGGGCATTTGCAAGCGTATGCTTTCCTATACGTGGCCACTGCTTATCATGGGCCTGGCAGGACAGTTGAACCAGTGCGCATCGCAGATTATATTCCCGTTCGTTTATGACGGCTCTGCCGCTGAGGCTCGCACGCAGCTTGGCATCTATGGCGCTTGTATAAAGATTGCCATGATTATGGTTATGATAACGCAGGCATTCCGCTATGCTTACGAGCCGTTCGTATTCGGCAAGGTCAAGGATAAAGACAACAAGGAGACTTATGCCAAGGCTATGAAGTACTATGTCATCTTTACGTTGTTGGCTTTCCTTTGTGTCATGGGCTATATGGATATATTGAAGTTCATAGTCGGACGTAGCTATTGGGAGGGACTGGAGATTGTTCCTATCGTCATGGCTGCTGAGATAATGTTCGGTATATTCTTCAATCTAAGCTTCTGGTATAAACTCACCGACCGCACTATCTGGGGTGCTTATTTCTCTGGTATCGGTGCTGTGGTGCTCATTGCCATCGACATAATTTTCATACCGAAGATCAGCTATTGGGCTTGCGCTTGGGCAGGATTCGTTTCCTATGCTGTGAGTATGGTACTAAGCTGGTTCTTCGGACAGAAGTATTACCCTATAAAATACCCGTTGAAGGACATCGCCTTTTATGTCGTTATAGCGCTTGTGCTATTCGGCGCCATATCGGCAAGCAATGCATACCTGCCTTTGGGGGGAGCTCTTATAGTCAATACATTATTGATTATAGCCTTCGCTGCAATGATTGTAAAGCGTGACCTGCCACAACTCTTGAAGAAGATAAGAGGGTAAAAAACTAAAAGTAACAACTCAATTATAATACTTAATATTTATAAAAGATGAATAACACATTCTTTACCAAGGAAAGAAAAAGCAAGAAGGCAAAGGGCAGCTTTACGAAGGCATTGCTCCTTTTACCTTTTTATCTTTTTACTTTTCTACCTTTAACAGCTGACGAGGGTATGTGGACATTGTATAATCTTCCGCAAGCCGTCTATGACGAGATGGTTCAGGAAGGCTTCACTCTGCCTTACACAAGCCTCTATTCAAGTCCTAATGCCATAAAGAACGATGTCGTCAATTTCTCTGGCTATTGCACGGGGGTTGTCGTCTCGCCCGATGGATTGGTATTCACCAACCATCACTGTGGTTTCTCGGCTATAAACAGCCATTCCACCGTGGAACATGACTATATGCTTAATGGCTTCTATGCCAAGAGTTATGATGAGGAACTGCCTAATGATAATATGTTCGTAAGCTTTATGCGCGACCAGAAAGATATTACCGGCAAGGTACTTGCGTTAACCGATGGTAAGGGCGTCATGGAGCAGTCGGCTATCATTGACTCGCTGACCAATGCTTTGACTGACTCTGTACAGGCTATTGACAGTACGTTGCACGTTGATATAGACCCATTCTTCGAGGGTAATCGCTACTATGCCACCACTTATCAGGACTTCACTGATATAAGACTGGTGTTCGCTGTACCAAAGTCAATGGGTAAGTTCGGTGGTGAGACAGATAACTGGATGTGGCCGCGGCAGACTTGTGACTTCTCGGTATTCCGAATTTATGCAGGCAAGGACAACCGTCCTGCCCCTTACAGCAAGGACAATGTTCCGTATCATCCGTCAAGTTGGGCTCCTGTATCGGTCGAGGGCTATCGTGACAGCTCATTCTCTATGACTGTCGGCTATCCTGGTTCTACGTCTCGTTATCTTTCGTCTTATGGTATCAAGGAACGCAGGGATGTTGACAATGCAACCCGCATTCAGGTTCGTGCTATCAAACTGGCTATCCTGAAGAAGTATATGGATGCCAGTGAGAAGGATCGTATAAACTATGAGGATGCTTACGCAAACTCTGCCAACTACTATAAGAATTCCATCGGAATGAATAAATGTATCGATTCCATCGGTATTATTGAGCAGAAACAGGCTTTCGAAGAGCGTATTAAGGAGTGGCAGGATACAACGAATCTGTCGGAGAAAGTCGACTTCGACCTTCTGGAGAAACTTTATGCTAAGCGTTATCCCGTTAAGCGTACTCTGAGCTATTTCGGCGAGTGCTTCTGGCGTAACTCTGAGTTCCTGCGCAGGGCAATGGGTATCGCTAGCGGACGTGTTGAACCGGTTAATCCTGATGCGCCTGAGAAAAAGCAGTATGTACAGTTCAATGACAACAGTAGCAAATGGAATATGGCTCTTGATAAGGAAATGACTGCAGCCATGCTTAAGAATTTCAAGCGTAAGGTGCCTCATGAGTATCTGCCTGCTTTCTATAAGACAATCCGCAAGAAGTTCAATAATGACTATCGTGGTTATGTCGAAGAGTTGTACAGTAAAAGTAAACTTCTTAGACCTGGCTCAAAGTTCTATGTCAATTCTAAGAAGTTCAAGAATGACCCGGGCGTTGAATTCGGTTATGACCTTATCAGCGCAGTGTCAGTCTTACAGATGGCATACGTTGAGCAGTCGACAAAGATTGATGAAGAGGAAAGAAAACTTTGTGCGGCTAAGATAAGGATGGAGCAGGATTTGCCACATTACAGCGACGCTAACTTCACTATGCGTCTGTCTTACGGTCAGGTGATGGGGTATCAGATTGGTGACCGTATTACCAATTATTATACCGATGCCCAGAGCATTGTCGATAAGATGAAACTTGGCGACAAGAATGCTGACTACAAGGCAGAGCCAATTATGCGTGATTTGCTTTCGCAGAAGGACTATGGCCGTTATCAGGATAAGACAACTGGTAAGCTACAGCTTTGTTTCCTGACCACTAACGATATTACTGGTGGCAACTCCGGTAGTCCTATGTTCGACGGTAAGGGACGACTCATCGGTCTTGCTTTCGATGGCAATTGGGATAGTCTGGCTTCCGACATAAACTTCGATAGCGTCCTTTCTCGTTGCATTGGTGTCGACATCCGTTATGTCCTCTACATGATGGATAAATGGGGGCATGCCGACCGCCTGCTTAAGGAAATCAACCCTCAATAACTCAATCCTCAATTAACGAATGGCAGGGTAGGGCCTTGTGCCCTACCGCTCTGTCACTTCGTTTATAAGAAAATGACCTCTATTCCTTGACAAGAAACTCCTCTGTACCTTGGTCAGGGGCTCCTTCTTTCCTTGCCCAGAGACTCCTTCTTTCCTTGCACAGAGACATAGAAATATAAATTCTTAAAACTTTTTCCCAAAAAAGTTTGGTAGAATAAAAAAAATGGAGTACCTTTGCAACCGCTTACAAGAAACAACGCTTTGTTTTCTTCTTAAGCAACAACATCTGCTTCAGTAGCTCAGTTGGTTAGAGCACCTGACTGTTAATCAGGGGGTCGTTGGTTCAAGCCCATCCTGAAGCGCAATAAGAATCAAGGAGTTAGAGCAATCTAACTCCTTTTTTTCGTTTTAGCTGTGTACATGTAGTGTACATAGAGATTTTATTTCAGCCCTATCACATACTGTCATACATCATTACGAAATCCCATCTTTAGGCCGTCCCAGTATCGGCTGTCCGATAAAATGTGTACTTTTGCCCATAGTTACTTGGTCTTTTTGCAAATACAAAAGTAACACAAAAAGGCTGGATTCCAAGCGAGGAATTCAGCCTTAATTTTGGTCACACTGTTCTGGTTTTAGCGGACACCAATAATTTTAGAATTTCTATGTGGTCTGTTG